>Ga0075343_1000162_pt1 | contig 11623 bp, 8 predicted proteins | sample RushOxbow_ThreeS_2_FD_120072 | JGI IMG/M metagenome (GOLD analysis project Ga0075343, IMG submission 120072) | Natural and restored wetland microbial communities from the San Francisco Bay, California, USA, that impact long-term carbon... | ecosystem: Environmental > Terrestrial > Soil > Wetlands...
ACTTGACGGTAAGGGCGGGATCACACACTCCACCCTTGACCAGCGCGACCGAGATGTTGTCCCCGAATCCGAGGTTGCTCACACCGCCTGGATTCTCCGCCGTGAAGGACACGCGAAGCCTCCGGGTGCTGGTCGGCACCGCCGTCTCGGACGCACGGCGGAGTAGTGCGTACTGGCTTTGCCGTTGAGCCCTGGTAACCGGGCCGATCCGCAGCTGCCCGAGCGACGACTCGTCCTCGCCCAGGAACTGAACATCAACACGTGCGGCGGCCGGTGAGTTCAGTGAGCCGCCAAGATAGGCCGACAAGCAGGCTTTCACCCCGCCCGCGTTGATGTCGGCTGCCGCCCTGCTGACGTCGATCATCTGATACGCAGTCGAGATACTCGCCACGTACCCGCCCGAGAAGTAGTTCTTGCCACCGGCGATAGCCGCGGATCGGTCCGTCCCGAGGACGCCGTTCCCCTCGTTCTTGCCGTAGCGCACGACCTGCACGCCTGCCCCTACCCGTCCGTCGGGAGCCGGAACATCTTCCTTCTGCCACGCCGCTGGAGCGATGTTTCTCGTCCAGTGATCACCGCCGACCGGCACCTCGCCACCTGGGTTCTTCACCAGGTTCCCTGCAGGGATCGCGGTCTGCCCTGCACCACCGGCACCTGCCAGAACCAGTCCTACTGCTGAAGCCATGGCAATCGATCCTGCGAGCGATGCAACAGCGATCGAGCGAAGTCTCATGCAGGTTCCTTTCTCTGTCGGGTGTGTCGCCGATCTGGCACTGGTTCTCCGACTCCCGGTGGCGGTAGTGGCCCGAAAACGTCCGCGTCCGCCCTAGCGACAGGTGAGGCGCAACGTGCCCTCGCCCGTGTACACGTGGCGGTTCTCGGACTCGTCGAGCTCTTTGAACGTCTGAGTCCACTCGATGCTCTTCCCATCCACTGCTGCCGGCTCCGCATCTCCGGCGGCCGAGGCAAGCACGTAGATCTGGTCTGCGTTCTGGAACTCGATGCCCGCGTTACTTTGCCTCCATGAGTCGTTCAAGTAGAACTGGGTCAGCGAGAAGGTCGAACCCTGGGCGCTGGTACCCCTGACCTCGAACGAGCCCGCGCTCGGTTTTCCGGCGCTCTCTCCGAGATTGCAGCTGGTGACCGTGATCGCAAAGCTGCGGCCGTCGTCGAGCTCGAGCACTCCTTTCCCCGGAGCCGGCGCGGCGGCGCCCGCAGCGGAGTCGCCGGCGCTTGTCTCTGTCGACTCCACGCCCGTGTCCTCGGCGGTCTCTGTGGTCAGGTCCTCCGCTTCGACCTGAACGTCGACCGTCTCGTCGGCCGACGAGCTCTCTCCGCCTCCGCATCCCACGAGTCCAACTCCCAGCACGGCGAGCGCGGCGAGCGCGAGACATGCTTGAACCAGAACTCGAGACATCGATGGCCACCTCCCGTCGTCTCTGCAGCGCGTGTACGGAGCGAACTCTCCCGGCGAACGTATGAGGGGCCTCTAAACAGCCGCTAAACGGCATGCTGCGAGGTGTCATGGGGCTCAGATTCGAAGTCCTCGGCCCGCTCCGGGTCACTGGTGACGCCGAGATCGCGATCGAGCGAGCGTCGCATCGCCGGCTCCTGGCGATCTTCGTTCTCGACGCAGACACCCGCATCGGCACGGACACCCTCATGTACCGCTACTGGGGCGACGAGGCTCCGGCGACGGCCAAAGCGGCCCTGCAGACACACATCTCGGCGCTCCGCAAGCTGACACCGCCGGGCTTGATCGTCACCGAGGGCTACGGCTACCGCCTCGATCTCGAAGCGCACGAGCTCGACGTACGCGAGTTCGCCGCGTTGGCCGGACAAGCGCGTGAGAGCGCGACCGCGAGGAGGTGGAGCCTCGCCGTCGAGACCGCCGGTGCTGCGCTCGCACTGTGGCGTGGCGCTCCCTACGAAGAGCTCGAGGACGACGACTTCGCGAGACCTGAGATCGCCCGCCTGGTGGAGCTGCGACTGACGCTTCTCGAGCTCCAGGCGGAGGCGCTGCTGGAACTCGGCCGCCACGCCGAGGCTCTACCGGACCTCGAGCGACTGGTGTTCGAGCATCCGCTCCGAGAGAGGCTGTGGGAGCATCTGATGACGGCGCGCTACCGGCTCGGCCGGCACGTCGAGGCGCTCGAGGCCTACCGCGCGGCCTGGGCGACGTTCGACGAGATCGGGGTGGAGCCGAGCGCCGGACTGCGCCGCCTCGAGCAGAAGATCCTGCTCCACGACGAGAACCTGACAGCGGCTGCCCGGCATAACCTCCCGGTCGAGCTGGACGGCTTCATCGGGCGAGAGAGGGAGCTCGAAGAGGTCGGCGAGCTCCTCCTCGAGCGCCGCCTCGTGACTCTGACCGGAGTCGGAGGCTCTGGGAAGACCCGGTTGGCCACCCGAGTCGCGGCGCAGGTCATGAAGTCGTTTCCCGACGGCTGCTGGATGGCGGAGTTGGCACCGCTCCGTGAGCCCGATCTCGTCGCGCTCGAGGTGGCGGACGCACTCGGGTTGCGCGTGCGGGGAGCTGACGTCCTCGGCGTTCTCGCCGCGGCCGTCAGCGAGGACACGACGCTCATCCTGCTGGACAATTGCGAGCACCTCGTCGCGGGCGCGGCAGAGGTCGCGCGAGCCCTCCTCGAAGCAGGATCCGAAGTGAAGGTGCTTGCCACCAGCCGAGAGCCACTCCGCGTCCCCGGCGAGCTGGTGTACGAGGTGCCGCCGATGTCCTTCCCAACCGACGAGACCGTGGCTCTCGAAGAGCTTCGGGCCTTCGATGCGGTCCGGCTCTTCGAGGAGCGCGCTCGGCTCGCCCGTCCGGCTTTCGTTCTCGACGCCGGAAACGCTGCGGCGGTTGCACGCGTATGTCGACGTCTCGACGGCATCCCTCTGGCGATCGAGCTCGCTGCGGCCCGAGATGCGTCACTGGGTGTCGAAGTGATCGCGGATCGCCTCGACGATCGCTTCCGGATCCTCACCGGCGGCTCCACGACAGGCCCTGAGCGCCACCAGACGCTCGAGGCAGCCCTCGCCTGGAGCTACGAGCTGCTCGACGCTCGAGAGCAGGTTCTCTTAGCGCGTCTCAGCGTCTTTCGGGGCGGCTTCACGTTCGAGATGGCCGAGGAGGTGTGCTCCGGCGAGAGCATCGACGAGATCGACGTGGTCGCGATGGTGGCGACGCTCACCGAGAAGTCGCTGGTTTCCACGTACGACATCGATGCGAACCCGCGGTACCGGCTCCTCGAGACGGTACGCGAGTTTGCCGGGGAGCGGCTGACGAGCGCCGGCGCCGAAGAAGCGATGCGGCAGCGACATCTGGACTGGTGCGTGCGATTCGCAGCCGATGTGCTCGCCCGGGTATACGGGCCGGGTCGCTGGGAGCTCTTCGAGCGCCTCGACGCGGAGAGTGACAACCTGCAGGCGGCCATCGAATGGGCGTCGCAGACCCCGGCGAACGGCGACGTGGGCGTCCTGGCCGCAGTGCTCGCGTGGCATGCCCTCGACCACGGACAGTTCGGGCGCTGCATCGCTCGTGCGAGAGTCGCGGTCGAGCACGCGAGCGACGCGCGTGCCGAAGCAGCGAGGCGCTCGCTTCTCGGCACGGCCTTGTTTCTCTCAGGCGAAGGCGATGAAGCATTCGACCAGTCGACTCAGGCGTGCGGGCTCGCTCTCGGGCTCGCGGCCGAGAGCGGCAGCGTCCCGATCATCACCACGTGCGCGCGCCTTCACCTGCTGCTGCTCGATCGCGATCCACGAGCTGCGATCCCGCTGAGCGAGGCTGCACTTGCCGTTGCGGAGACTGCAGGCGATCCGTTCGCAATGATCTACGCACGGCGGGCTCTCGGTCGCGCATTGATCTGGACCGGAGAGGCCGACCGCGGCCTGGAGCACTACGAGGCCGCCCTCGACCTGGCCTTGGGGACGGGCGATCGGGCTATCTTGCTCGAAACGTACGAGTCGTTCTTCGTCCTCCTCTACCTCCACCCCCGCGCGAGGCGGACGGAGCCGAGGCGCGTCGCGGCCGAGATGTTGGATCGCTTTCCGTCCGACGAGAAGCGGTGGGGACGCCACACACCAGCCGATTGGCTGCCGACGGTATTCCTGCAGACCGGCGAATGGGATCGAGCGGCGGAGGCCGTCGCGCGACTGAACGATCGCCACCTCGAAGGATGGGATCGGACTGGCTACTTGATCCACCAGAGCTCCCTGCGCCACATGCAGGGGCGACTCGACGAGGCTGAACGAGCCCTTGAGGAGCTCGAGGAGCTCGGCGTCGACCCACGTTGGTACCACGCGTACTACCCGCTGCTTGCGGACGTCTCGGCCGACATGGGCCGCCTGGCGAACGTGCGGGCCGCCGCACATGACTACCTCTCGATCGACGTACACGCCTCCGAGCAGGCAAAGAAGCTCGCCGTGCTCGCGCCCTTGGTGCGGGCAGAGGCGGACGCGGCGCTCTCGATGTCCGGTGCGGCGCGCACGGAGCACATCGAGCGCGCGCGCGCCGGAGTGGCGAAGGCCCGGGAGATCATGGACGTGTTTCCGCCACTCACCGAGGGCTCTCTTCACCTGGAGACTCCGACGACGTACCTCTCGCTCGCAGAGGCAGAGCTGTCCCGCGCCACCGAACCGGATCCCGCGCTCTGGGAAGAGGCGGTCGACCGGGCTGACTTCGCCTACTTCCGCCTCTACTCGCAATGGCGACTGGCGGAGGCTCTGTTGGCTCTGGGCAGGACAGTCGAAGCCGAGCAGCAGCTCCGCGACGCACACACGTACGCGTGCCGGATCGGCGCTGACCTCGTTCGCCGTCGGCTCGAAGCCCTGGCGGGCGACGCCGCCTTCGAGCTGGACGCTGAATCTAGAATCCGCTAGTCCGCAATCGCCGAAGGAGGAGAGACGCGATGATCCTCGCCATGTCCACGGTCACCGATTACGACCAGTTCCTTCAGACCTTCTCGACGAAGGGTGCTGCGAAGCGAAGCCAGTACGGTTGCAAGGGCTCCACCGTGTTCCGCGATCCTGATGATGCAAGCCGGATCTGGGTCGCTTTCGACTGGGACCTGGAGGGCTGGCAGAAGTTCACCGCCGACCCGGACGTTCCAGGGATCTTCGCCGCGGCCGGACTCCAGCGACCGCCCGTGGTAGTAGAGGCCGCCGCGAGCCACGACTGCTAACTGCCGGCACCGTCGGGCGCGACTCGACCCCCGCTGTCTCGAACACGGGAAGGCTTCCCTCCGCCGGTCGGCCCGGTTCGCCTCGGGGCCTGCGATGGCAAACGGGCAGACCGCCTCCACCGGAGTCCGTAGAAACCCACCCGTGAGCACGGTGTTTCGCGACTGTCCCGCGGGCTGTACGAGCGCATGCTCGAGGGGACACGAACCGAAGGGGTCACAATGGCTGCCGACAGAAAACGGCATGTCCTCATCGCCGGTGGAGGTGTGGCCGCGCTCGAGGCTGCGCTCGCCCTGCGAGCGATCGCGGCCGATCGTGTCGCGGTCGAGCTTCTCGCTCCCGACTCGCAGTTCTGGTACCGGCCCCTCGCTGTCGCCGAGCCTTTCGAGCTCGGCGAAGCACGACGTTTCGAGCTCGCCGACCTCGCGCGAGAGCTGGGCGCGACCCTCACGGCCGGGGCCCTGACCGGCATCGACGAGTGGCGTCACGTCGCTCACACGTCGACGAACAAGCCGATCCCGTATGACGTGCTCCTCGTCGCGTGTGGCGTGTTGCCCATTCCGGCCATACCCGGAGCGCTCACCTTCCGCGGGCCGACCGACATCGAGCCGTTCCGGCGCCTTCTCCAGGAGATCGAGCAGGGGGACGTCCGCTCCGTGGCGTTCGTCATCCCGTGGGGCGCGGGCTGGCCGCTGCCCATCTACGAGCTGGCACTCCTCACTGCCGCGCATCTCGAGAACCGGGGTATGCCGGAAGTCGCGGTGACGCTCGTGACACCCGAGGAGGAACCGCTCCAGCAGTTCGGGTCGGCGGCGAGTGACGCGGTGAGGTCGCTGCTCGGCGCCAGCGGAGTCGAGCTCCGAGCCCTCACGTACGCGAGCGCATTCTCAGAGGGAGAGCTCGAGTTCACGCCTGAAGGCAGCCTCCCGGCCGACCGCGTAGTCGCGCTTCCGAGGCTCGAAGGTGCTCCGATCGACGGGCTTCCGCAGACAGTGACCGGCTTCATCCCGGTCGACGCGCAGTGCCGCGTATCCGGCGTGGCCGATGTCTTCGCCGCCGGTGACATCACGAACTTCGGCGTCAAGCAGGGCGGAATCGCCACGCAGCAGGCTGACGTCGCAGCAGCAGCGATTGCGGCTGACGCAGGAGCTGACGTCGTTCCCACGCGATTCGAGCCGGTGCTACGCGGGCTGCTCCTCACCGGTCGGCAGCCGCGCTACCTCCGCCGCGAGCTCGGCCCGGCGCCGGTGCAGGAACCGGTGGCGTCGTACGAGCCGCTCTGGTGGCCGCCGGCGAAGATCGTCGGCCGCCACCTGGCGCCGTTCCTTGCCTCCCTGGCCGGCTCCGAGCCACCCGCAAGCGGTGGCGAACGCCCCGCGAATGTGATCGAGCTCGAGGTCCACCTCGATCCCGAGGTCGTCGTCGGGCCGACGTCGACACCATGGTCGGCCGACCATGATGCGAGCGAGGCCCACGTCGCCGAGGCGATGTCGCCGGATCCTCTCGTCGTCGCGCCCGAGGACACTCTCGGTGAGCTGGCGGAGCGCATGCTCGAGTCCGGGACAACGGCGGCCGTCGTCTCCGAGTATGGGCGTGTGATCGGGATTCTCACGACGGGTGACCTCATACGCGCGAGCGCCATGCGAGTCCATCCGAGCGAGGGCCGCGCACGGCAGTGGATGACAGCCGAGCCAGTCACGGTCTCGCCGAGGACGTCGGCGAGCGTCGCCGTGCGTCTCGCGCGCGACTACGGCATCCACCACCTCCCGGTGGTCGAGAGCGGCCACGCGGTGGGGATGCTCGTCGTGGATGACGCTCAGCGCCAGGTCGAGATGGGGATCGGCCTCGGCTTCTGAGGCGCGCCTGGCGCGTACCTCTCCACGAGAGCTCAGGAGGTCCGCGGACGCGCGCTGGTCGGCGGGCGAGGCTGGACGAGACGAAGCGCATCCGGGAGGATCTGCCGACCGGCTATGCGAGGAGACGCAACCACCGAAGCCGCCGTGAAGGCAGTCCTCGACAGACTGGCCGACGTCTACGTCGAGCGCGACGCCGAGCTCTTGCGGGCCGTGTTCGCGCCGGACCCTGAGGTCGTCATGTTCAGCCCGGGATCGGAAGAACGGTTCGTCGGGATAGCGGCGATCGAGGCCAAGGCCGAACGTGACTGGTCGCGGAGCGAACGCGCCTCCCTGGCCTACCGCCGGATGTCCGTCTCGGCGGCGGGGCGCGTCGCCTGGGCCGCGGTCGACGCCGACTTCACCGTGCGAGCGAGTGGCGAGGAGAAGACCCTGCCGGTGCACATCACGTTCGTGCTGGAACAGCGCGAGAACGAGTGGCTCATCGTGCACGCGCACTACTCGTTGGCCTGAGATCAGGCAGACCAACGCGTCTGCATGGGAGGACGTCACTCTCGGTGACAGCAGACGACCTCCCGGCTCCGCATGCCGCGGAGCCGGGAGGTCGGGCGAGTGGCGCCTTAGGCCGAGGCCGGCGACGGATCGGGTGCGATCTCCGTCGCGCGTCCGCGCTGCGGCAACCACTGCAACCAGCTCGGCAGGTACCAGTTCCAGTCGCCGAGCAGCTTCATCGACGCGGGCAGGAGCACCGCCCGGACGATCGTGGCGTCGATCAGGATCGCCGCCGAGAGTCCGACACCGAACTGCTTGAAGAACGGCCACGACAGGGTGCCGAAGATCGCGAACACGAAGACCATGACGATCGCGGCGCTCGTGACGATCCCGGCGGTGGACTTGATTCCGTGCGAGACGGCCTCGTCCATGCTCTTGCCCCGCTCGAACGTCTCCCTGATGCGGCTGATGATGAACACGTGGTAGTCCATCGACAGGCCGAACAGGATCACGAACAGGAGCAGCGGCACGACTGCGTCGATCCCGTCCACCGAGGTGACGCCGAGCAGGTCTTTGCCGACGCCGTGCTGGAACACGAGCACGAGCACGCCGTAGGCGGCGGCCACCGAGAGCAAGTTGAGCACGATCGCCTTCGCCGCGATCACGAGCGAGCGGAAGGCGACGAGCATCAAGGCAAACGCGAAGACGAGCACGAAGGCGACGACGGGCAGCAGATTCGACCGCAACTCGTCGGCCTGATCCCTCCACGAGGCGGTCGTGCCGGTGACGCCGGCCTGCGTGTTCGGAAGTGCACCGACCGTCTCCGGAACGAGCTCCTGGCGTAGCAGCCTGAACGAGGTGTTCGACGCGGCGTCGGTTCCGTTCCCGGCGATCGGCACGGTGATGTTCGCGACCGTGCCTGCCTCGTTGACGGCGACGGTGATCGGCTCGAACGCCTGACCGCTCGCGAGCGCCCGCTGCTTCAGCTCCGAGATCGCGTCCTGCACGGCAGGCGTCCGCACGCTCGGTGCCTCGACCACGACGTTCGCCGGTAGTGCGGAGCCCGGGAAGGCGGCCTGCATGCGGTCGTACGTGTCGATGACCTCGATGTCCCTCGGGAACGACTCGGGACCCTGCGCTGCGAGCTGCAGCTGCAGCGCCGGTGCGGCGAGCAGGAGCAACACTCCACCGGACACAGCTGCCCACAGCACGGGCCGCCGCAGGACACGGTCGACGATTGCGCCCCAGAACCGCCCCTCGCCCTCGTCGCGGCGCAGGCGGGAGAAGAACGGGATGCGCCCGCGCTCGACCTTGTCCCCGAGCCTGGAGAGCAGCGCAGGAAGCACCGTCAGCGAGCCGAGGACGGCGACCGCGACCACGAGGATCGTGGCGAGAGCGAGCGAGGCGAAGATCGCATCGCCCGTCAGGAACATGCCGGCCATCGCCACGATCACGGTCAGCCCGGAGATGAGCACCGAGTGCCCGGACGTCGCGGCGGCGACCTCGAGAGCAGCTCGCGGGCTTCGTCCGGCAGCCCGTTCCTGACGTTCGCGCTTCAAATAGAACATCGAATAGTCGACGCCGACTGCGAGCCCGATCAGGAGCACCATGGCCGGGGCCTGCAGCGCGACGGGCAACACGAGGCTCGACAGCGCGACAAGACCAAACGTGGCGAACACCGCTGTCAGAGCGAGCAGCAGCGGAATACCCGCCGCCACGAGCGAGCCGAACGTGAGCACGAGCACGATCAGGGTGACCGGGAGCGAGAGCATCCCCGCCTTGCCGAGGTCCTCGTCGTAGGACTCCACGACCGCCCGCTCGGCGCTCGCGTCGCCGAACTCACCGATCGTGAAGCCTGGATGGGCTCGCTGTGCCGCCGCGACCGCGGCGAGGACAGGTGCGATCTTGTCCGCCGCTTCGTCCTTCTCACCGCGGATCTCGAACTGGACGAGCGCTGCATGGCGGTTCTTCGAAATCTGGCCCGCGTTGCCCGGTGCGAGCGGTGAGCGGACGTCCTGAACATCCGCAATAGCCGCGACGCGTGCCGCGACGTCCGCGATCGCGGCGTCGAAAGCGGCCGAGCCCACGCGGGCCGAGCGACTCTGGATGAGGACGTTCTCGGCAGCGGGCTGTTTGAAGCCGGCATCGAGGATCTCGTTCATCCGCCCGGACTCGCCGGGCCCCGAGGCGTTCTGGTCGATGGTCGTCGTTCCGACCAGGCCGCCGAGCATGAACGCGACGAGGACGAAGAAGAGCCAGCCGAACGTCGCCGCCTTCCAGTGCGAGGCGCTCCAGCGGCCCATGCGGGCTGCGAGGTTGGTGTGGGTGTCGGTGCGATGCATTGCTCGTTCCTCCTTGCGCTCACGCCGCGTAGGCGAATGGGTGATAGAAGGCCTCGAGGGCACGGTCGGGTGCAACCGCGAGCTCGAAGCGGTCTCCGACACGTGCGTCCTCGACCGAAACGGTGAGTGCGTCGTCCTCCGGGCGCCAGAGCAACAGGACATGGATTCCGTCGCTCTCACGGGCGGCGAGCTCGCGAGTCGTGGTTGTCGTGGGGCTCATGGCTCCCGCTTCCGATGCGTCGAAGTGCATGGCTCGACGCTAGGAGCCGCTGGTCGTCCCGACCTCGTCTGAAGGCCGGATTCGAGCTCCGACTTCCCGACGAATTCGCGTCGTACTCAGGTAGGAGGCAGTCAGTGAACGCCTGAAGTACGGTCAACGCATGAACCGAGCCAACGACGTCGCCCGCGAATACTGGTTCGAGCTTCTGATCGCGGTCATGGCGTTCGCGGGGATGCTCGAACTCGTCATCGGACGAGATGCACCGGGCGCACCGTCGACGTCGCTCTGGGTCACCGTGCCTGCAATCGCCGTCCTGGTGACGCCCCTGTTCTTTCGTCGTCGCTTCCCCTTCGCCGGTCCAGCGGCGTATTGGCTCATCGCGCCGGTACTCACGTACATGGACCCGCTGCTGATCCCCTTCGTCGGCAGCCTCGGGCTCGTCGGCATGGCGTCCGCTTTCCTCCTCGGCAACCTGCGCGACGAGAAGCAGGCGGGAATCGGTCTGACGATCGTGCTCGGTTCGATCCTCATCGTCGTCGCGGGCATTCCCGGCTCGCAGACGGCCAGCCAGCTGGTCTTCATTCCGCTCCGGTTCGTGGTCAGCTGGGTAGCTGGCTACGCGCTGCGGGAACGTTCCGAGCAGGCGGAGGCAGCGGAGATGCGCGCGGCAATCGCCGAGCACCAGCGCGAAGCCGCCGAGATGCGCGCCATCCTGGCCGAGCGCGAGCGAGAGGCGGCCGCGCGGATCGCCGTCGCCGAGGAGCGCGCTCGGATCGCGCGTGAGCTGCACGACATCGTGGCTCACGCCATGAGCGTCATGGTGCTCCAGGTCGGCGCCGTCCGACACAAGCTCCCACGGGGCCTGGAGGAGGACAGGGAGGCGCTCGGACGCGTCGAGCAGGCCGGTCGCACGGCTCTCGCCGAAATGCGTCGGCTGCTCGGAGCGATGCGCAACGACGGCGACGACGTCGAGCTCGGCCCTCAGCCAGGCCTCGATGCGCTCGACTCGCTCGTCGAGGACGTAGGCCAGGCCGGTCTTCACGTGAGACTGCGCCGGGACGGCGAGCCGTTCTCGCTCCCCCGCGCAATCGACCTCTCCGCCTACCGAATCGTGCAGGAGGGTCTCACGAACGCACTGAAGCACGCTCACGCGAACCAAGCCGAAGTGACGGTGCGTTACCGCCCGGACGAGCTCGAGCTCGAGGTCTACGACGACGGCGAGGGTCCCGCGACGACGGACGGCCTCGGCCATGGTCTGATCGGCATCCGCGAACGCGTGACCATCTACGGCGGCGCGATGAGCGCGGGCGCCGCGCCGGATGGAGGTTTCGTCCTCAGCGCGCGCCTGCCGGTCGACCGCTCTCAGCGATGAGCATCCGCGTCCTGGTCGCGGACGACCAGTCGATGGTCCGCGCCGGGTTCCGGATGCTCCTCGGCGGCGAGAAGGACATCGAGGTGGTCGCGGAGGCATCGAACGGCCTCGAGGCGATCGAGAAGACCGAGCGCTTCGATCCCAATGTCGTCCTCATGGACAT
>Ga0075343_1000163_pt1 | contig 11601 bp, 16 predicted proteins | sample RushOxbow_ThreeS_2_FD_120072 | JGI IMG/M metagenome (GOLD analysis project Ga0075343, IMG submission 120072) | Natural and restored wetland microbial communities from the San Francisco Bay, California, USA, that impact long-term carbon... | ecosystem: Environmental > Terrestrial > Soil >...
GAAGAACGCCGCGAACCGCGCCTCGTGGCCCACCTCGTCGTCGCCCGCCGGCACCTGGAAGAGCCACTCGAGGGAGTTGGCCTCGTCGGCGATGAACCCATCGATGCTCGTGGCCGTGTAGAACTGCGTGATGCCCATGACGTCAGCCTAGCCAGAGGAGGATCCATGGCCGCGCTCACCTACCTGACGATCATGTCGCTCGATGGCTACGTCGCCGACGAGGGCGGCAGCTTCGACTGGGGTACGCCCGACGAGGAGGTGCACGGGTATATCAACGATCTCATGCGCTCGGTCGGCACCTACCTCTACGGGCGACGTATGTACGAGGTGATGGCCGCCTGGGAGACGATGGGCCTCGCAGACGAGCCTCCATCCATCCGTGATTTCGCGGCGATCTGGAGGGCTGCCACCAAGGTCGTGTACTCGACGACCCTCGACGACATCGCCACCACCCACACGCATATCGAGCGAGCCTTCGATCCCGAGGGTGTTCGGCGGATGAAGGCGTCGGCCGAGCGTGACCTCGGCGTGGGCGGGCCGGAGCTCGCCGCCCAGGCGTTCGCGGCCGGACTGGTCGACGAGTGTCACATCTTCCTCGCACCCGTGGTGGTGGGAGGCGGCACGCGATCCCTGCCCGACGGGGTGCACCTGGGCCTGGACCTACTCGACGAGCGACGCTTCGCCAACGGCATGGTGCACCTGCACTATCGCGTGGCCGGCACGGGATGAGGCGCGGTTGGTAGATTCGATCGATGCGACTGCTCGAGGACGCGATCGACTCGGTCGCGCGCGACACCGGTTTCACCGGCGTCGTACGGGTCGACCGCGGGGATGCCACTGAGCTGGTAAAGGCGTACGGCCTCGCGGATCGCGCTCACTCGATCGACAACACCATCGACACCAGGTTCGCGATCGCGAGCGGCACGAAGGGTTTCACGGCGCTGACGATCATGAGCCTGATCGAGGAGGGCTCACTCGCGCTCGACACGACGGCGCGTTCGCTGCTCGGCGACGACCTTCCGCTCATCGACGATGCCGTGACCGTGGAACACCTGCTCGCACATCGATCCGGCATCGGCGACTACCTCGACGAGAGCGCCCTCGACGACAAGAACGACTATGTGATGGCGGTTCCCGTGCAGGAGCTCGCCACGACCGAGCAGTACCTCGCGGTGCTCGACGGCCACGACACCGTGTCCGCGCCCGAGGAGCGGTTCGCCTACAACAACGGCGGGTTCGTGGTGCTCGCGCTGATCGCGGAGCGCGCGAGCGGGGTGCCGTTCCACGAGCTGGTGAGGCGCCGCGTCTGCGATCCCGCCGGGATGACCGACACGGCGTTCCTGCGATCCGACGAGTTGCCCGGCGATGCCGCCCTCGGCTACCTCACGGTCGACGGACCGAGGACGAACATCTTCCACCTGCCGGTGCTCGGCAGTGGCGACGGTGGCATCTACTCGACCGCCGGCGATCTCAGCGCCTTCTGGACCGCGTTGTTCGCCGGGCGGATCGTCCCGAGCGACCGTGTGGCGGAGATGGTGCGACCTCGCAGCGATTGGCCCGGGGAGTCGAAGCGCTACGGGCTCGGCTTCCACCTGCATGAGACCACCGACGTCGTATGGCTCGAGGGATCCGACGCCGGCGTGTCGTTCTGCAGCGTGCACGACCCGACCCGGTCGATCACCCACACGGTCGTCGCGAACTGGACCGACGGCGCGTGGCCGGTATCGATACGCCTCGACGAGCTGCTCGGCACGTAACCGATCGAGCCACGAAGGGGTCACGGTGTGCGGGCGACGAGCCGTTCGATCACACCCGCACGGAGGCGATCGCTCTCCTCGATCGTGAAGCCGGCGGCCTCCACGTGCTCACGGGGCCGACGGGTGAGCTCGTCGCGGTCCCGCGACGGTGCCAGTTCCATCAGACGCTGCAGCCAGAACAAAGGCAGCACGCTGCTCCGGATGTGATCGAGGAGGATCAGCCGGCCTCCCGGCTTCAGCACCCGCTTCATCTCGAGCACCGTCGCGCGCTCGTCGGGCACGCTGCACATCGCGTACGTGCAGATCACCGTATCGAATGTGGAATCGGCGAACGGGAGCGCCTGCGCATCGCCCTCGGCGAGGTCGACCGGCCGGCCGAGATCGGCCGAGCGGCGCCGGGCCAGCGCGAGCATCTCGGGCGTGAGATCGACGCCGGTGAGGTGCACGCCCGGCGAGTAGTGCGGCAGGTTCAGCCCGGTACCGATCGCGACCTCGAGTGTGCGACCGACCGCTCGTGAGCACGCCCATGGACGATGGTCGGTCCCGAGCAGCCATCGCTCGCTCCGGTCGGCGTCGCGGTCGTAGGTCGACGCTTCCTCCGCGTACTGACGACGTCGACGTCGGTTCGCCGAGTCGCGATCAGCCGCGGAGCGGGACACCTATGCCTGAACCGGGACGGGGTACACCTCGATCGCCAGGTCGGCGTTGTGGGCCTCCGTGAGCCCTTCGGGCGTGATGCCTTCCATCCCGCGATGAACGTCCATGAACTCCGGCATCGCCGAACCTCCTCCTGAGGGAGCAGAGCACCGACGGGGCAACCCACCCTGACTACACCCAGGATGCGCCGTGGGTCAAGCGATGAGTTTCGCGGACCTCGATCGTCTGGTAGATCAGGAGATGTCGGAAGGAGGCAGCATGAACCTGAACAGCATCCTGATCGGCTCGGATGATCCGAAGCGGCTCGCGGAGTACTACACGAAGCTCTTCGGCGATCCGGGCTGGGACGACGGCGGGTATACGGGCTGGCAGATCGGCTCGGGGTGGATGACGGTCGGGCCGCACGACCAGGTGCACGGCGCGAACTCTGAGCCCGGCCGGGTGATCTGGAACATCGAGACCGCCGACGTCAAGGCCGAGTTCAACCGCATGGCGGCCGCCGGCGCGACGGTGGTGGCGGAGCCGTACACCGCCGGCGGCGGCGACATGGAGGGCACGATCTGCACGTTCTCGGACCCCGATGGGAACTACTTCCAACTGATGAGCCCGATGGGCTGAGTCCGGAGGACCGTTGCCGAAGCGCAGCGCCGGATTGCTCTTGTACCGACACCGTCGCGGCGCCGTCGAGATCCTGCTGGTGCATCCCGGCGGCCCGTACTGGGCGAAGAAGGACGAAGGCGCCTGGTCGGTGCCCAAGGGTGAGTACGAGGAGGGTGACGATCCGCTCGAGCACGCGATCCGCGAGTTTGGTGAGGAGCTCGGGACCGATCCGCCCGACGCCAGCGGAGCCCTCTTCCTCGGCGAGCTGCGCCAACCCGGCGGGAAGCTGGTGAGCGTCTGGGCGTTCGAGGGTGACCTCGACGTCGCCGTCGTCGCGAGCAACACGTTCACGATGGAGTGGCCGCCCCACTCAGGCCGGATCGCCGAGTTCCCCGAGGTCGACCGGGCGAGATGGTTCGACCCGGCCACAGGTCGACGCAAGCTGCTCAGAGGTCAGGTCACGTTCGTCGACCGCCTGATGACCGCCGTCGAGCGCGACTAGGCGGTCTCCTCGACCCTCGGTTCACTCGAGCGACGCCCTCGTGGCCGGTCGGGCGGGATCACGAGGTTGACGACACCACCGGCGATCGCGCCCAGAGCCGCGCCGCCGATCAGGTCCAGGGGCAAATGGGCGCCCATGTACATCCGGCCGAACATCGCCACGATGGCCACCCCGGCCGCCGCGTGCGCCCATCGCCGAGGGAGGTAGGCAGCCGCCACGACGGTCAGAGCTGCGCCCACCGTGACATGTCTCGAGGGGTAGCCGAGGCTCTCGGCAGCGAACGACTCCCGGGCCTCGACGCCATCGAGCAGGCCGCCCGGTCGCTGTCTTTCGACAGTGGACTTCACGAGCAAGGCGATCAGGTACACACCGACCCCGGCCAGCAAGAGCGCGCCTCACCTACCTCGCGGTGGTCCGTGCTCCCGACGATCCGAGCGAGTTCCTGATCGAGGAACCGGTCGCCCGAAGCGAACTCGCACGCGGCGACGCGCTGGCTCCTCCCGACGACATCGGCATCACGCAGGTGATCGAACACGCGTTCCGCCACCTGGCGTGGCTGGTTGTCGACGATCCCGCGATCGCCCAGGCGCTCCCCGATCGGACCGGGTCCCTCGCGACGTACGAGCCGGAGCCCTTCCGGGCCTTCGGAGCGCCACCGGGCTGACGGATCGTGCTTCGAACGCCTCGGGCAGCGAAGGTCATGGGCTCTCGGCCGGTGCGCGGTCAAGCCTCGTGACCGGTTCGACGCTCGATGCCGTCGACCGAACGAGCTCCCGCAGCTCGGTTCTCAACACCTTCCCGGCAGCGTTGCGCGGAATCGCTTCGACCCTCCGAAGCTCATACGGGACGGTGAGGTCGGGCAGTGGCTCGACGAGGGTGCCGTCGACCTCGACGACGACCGCCGCCACGAGGCGGCCCTCGAGCTCCACCGCGGCGACGTCGGTGACCGCGGGAGTGCCGTATAGCGCTCGCTCGATCGTCGCCGGATACACGACGACCCCGTCGATCGTCATCGCCGACGTCGCCCGGTCGACGAAGGTCAGATACCCATCCGCGTCGATCGAACCGACGTCGCCCGTCGGGAACCACCCATCTGCATCACGGATCGGGTCATCCCCCCAGTACCCGGCGCAGACGTTGGGGCCGCGGATCCACCAGGACCCGACCTCGCCGGGATCGCATGGAGAACCATCGACGCGCGTAACCCGCACATCGACGAACGGCAGGGGCTTTCCGACCGAATCAAGTCGGCGCCCCGCCTCCCGTTCGTCTAGCAAGGACACGACCGGCGCGGCCTCGGTGAGGCCATAGCCGTGTCGCAGCAGCACCCCTCGATCCACGTACGCACGTAGCAACGCTTCGGGCGTCAGCCCGCCGCCCACCACTCCGGTACGCACGCTGGACAGGTCGGCGTCGCGCCATCCCGGCGCCAGCACGAGGTCCTCGAGCAGATCGGGGTTGGCGAACACGACGGAGATGCGCGATCGCTCGATCGTGTCGAGCACGGCCTGACCGCCGCCAGTCCCGGGCACGACGACGGTGCCACCGGCGAACAGGGTGGGCAGCACCGTCACGCCGAGTCCACCCATGCGGGTGAAGGGCGCAGCTGCCAGCGAGCGGTCCTCGCGGGAGAAGGCGCAGGCAGCGAGCATCTGCACGACGTTCCACGCGACATTGGCGTGCGAGAGCATCACGCCCTTCGGCGAGCCGGTCGTGCCCGATGTGTAGGCCAGGATCACGAGATCGTCGGGCTCGGCCTCGCGCGGGAACGGCGTCGACGGCGCTTCGCGGTCGGACGGGAGCTCGTCGGCCTCCACCTCCAGGAGACCGGTCGATGGATGCGTCGACGGTCGGTCCCTGATCACCACACGTGCGCCCGAGTCCTCGAGGATCGACTCAACCTCACGCTCGGGGCGGCGGGGATGGATCGGCACCCAGACGGCGCCGAGCCCGGCGGTCGCGAACAGCGAGCTCAGCCCCACGGAGTCGTTCCGGCCGTGGAAGGCAACCCGGTCGCCGGGCCCCACCCCGTGGCGCGCCAGCTCCCCCGCCAACGCCGACGTCCGGTGTGACAGGTCGAGGTAGGAGAGCGGAGCCTCATCCACGACGAGCGCGAAGTCGTTGGGAGCGCGTCGCGCCCAACGATCGACCCACGACCCGATTCCCGGGAACCCCATGACCCGATGCTAGTCCCGGCCAGGAGCCTCCGAGGTCTTGACAGGAGCTCGTTCTATGCTCTATAACCATATCCTTCTAGAAAGAGAGTGTTATAGATGGCGGTGGATCAGCTCGATGCGGTGTTCGGGGCCCTCGCAGACCCCACGCGACGGGCGATCCTCGCGCGGCTGACACAGGGGGAAGCGTCGGTCGCCGAGATCGCGGCGCCGTTCACCGTGTCGCAGCCCGCGATCTCGCGGCACCTCAAAGTGCTCGAGGAGGCCGGCCTGATCTCACGCAGCCGCAAGGCGACGGCTCGCCTCAGCCATCTCGAGGCCGGGCCGCTGCGCGAGGCCACCGAGTGGCTCTCGGGTTATCGCGAGTTCTGGGACGAGAGCTACGACCGCCTCGACGCGCTGCTCGCGGCGCTCCAGCACGAGCGTTCCGATCGCCCCGATCGGGGCGACACGATGGGAAGGGGTACGACATGACCCAGATGAAGATCACGGCGGAGCCAGGGGTGCCACAGATCCTCGCCACCAGGGAGGTCGACGCGCCGCCCGACCTCGTCTACCGGGCTTTCACCGACCCGGACCTCCTCGTGCAGTGGCTGGGGCCGCGCCGGCTCACGATGAGGATCGACCGGTACGACGTGCGCGACGGCGGCTCGTGGCGGTACGTGCACGTGGAAGAGGACGGCACCGAGTACGGGTTCCACGGCGTCTTCCACGGCGAACCGTCGCCGAAGGGCATCGTGCAGACGTTCGAGTTCGAGGGCTACCCGGGTCACGTACAGTTGGATACCGCGACCTTCGAGGAGGTCGACGGCGCGACGGTGGTCCACCTCAACTCGGTGTTCCAGACGGTCGAGGACCGCGACGGCATGCTGCAGTCCGGCATGGAGACCGGCCTGAACGAGGGCTTCGAGCAGCTCGACGAGCTGCTCGCGAAGCCGGTCGCGAGCGACTGAACGACACCGCCGCGCGGCCTGAGCGCCGCGTCGAGGCCGAAGGAGGGACACCCGAGCCATGGACCTCAAGCTCGAGCTGCTGCCGGTGCCGGTGACCGACGTCGACCGTGCCAAGGCCTTCTACAGCGAACGATGCGGGTTCGTCGTCGATGTCGACCACAGCCCGAACGAGGACTTCCGCATCGTGCAACTGACCCCTCCCGGGTCGGCCTGCTCGATCATGATCGGCAAGGGAACGATCGACACGGCGCCGGGATCGGTGCAGGGCGTGCAGCTCGTGGTCGACGACATCGTCGCCGCGCGGGAGGAGCTCGCCGCGCGCGGCGTCGACATCAGCGAGGTCCGGCACTTCGAGAACGGTGAGTGGTCCGAGGGCAAGGGCGGCGACTGGAACGCCTTCGCGTTCTTCGACGACCCCGACGGCAACGGCTGGGCACTGCAGGAGCGCCCTGCGACCGAGTGACTTGCGGCGAACCGCCGCGGGCATCAGGCTCGGATACCGATGGCTGACGCAGCCGGGGTGCTCCGGGTCCGGATCGGCGATCTCACGATCGCGTACGAACGGGCCGGGAGCGGACCACCACTCGTGCTGTTGCACGGCGGCCTCTCCGATCATCGCGAGTGGCGAGCACAGATCGACGGCCTCGCCGACACGTTCACGGTCGTCGCATGGGATACGCCGGGATGCGGAGGATCGACCGTGCCGCCTGGATCGTTCCGTATGCCGGACTATGCCGACGCGCTCGCGAGGTTCATCGCGGCGCTCGGGCTCGAGCGACCCCACGTGCTCGGGCTGTCATGGGGATCGACGCTAGCCCTGCAGCTCTACGGCCGTCACCCCGAGGTTCCCGCCACGTTGCTGCTGACCGGTGCGTATGCGGGGTGGGCCGGGTCCCTGCCGCCCGAGGTCGTCGCCGAGCGGCTCGAGTCGACGATGCGGGACCTGCGGTCGCAGGCTCCGGAGGGGATCATCAGAGCGTGGCTCCCCACGTTGTTCACGGAGCGGGCCCCGAGCCAGATGATCGAGCGATTCGTCGCGACCTTCTCGGACTTCGAACCCGACGGCGTCGCCGTGATGCTTCACGCGATGGCGGAGTGCGACCTGCGCGACGTGCTGCCCACGATCAGGGTGCCGACCCTGCTGCTCTACGGCGAGGAGGACGTCCGGTCGCCGCTCACCGTCGCCGAAAGGATGCACGCGGCGATCCCGGGATCGAGGCTCGTGGTCATGCCCGACGTCGGCCACCAGAGCAACATCGAGGCTCCCGAGCGGTTCAACGCGGTGGTGAGGGACTTCCTGTTGCGCTGAGCTCAGGGACCGACAGATCGTGGGGCCGCGGAGAACTCATCGTTCGGCGTGGCCTACCCTGCTTCCATGGCGCCCGAAGAGATCGAGGTCGAGATCGCAGGATCGCTCCCCTCGGTGAAGGCGGCGGCTCATCTGTTCGACCACCCGATCGACGACGGCGCGACCCTGGCGTTCCTCGACGACCAGCGGCACGTCCTGCTGCTCGCCCGCATCGACGGGTATCCGGTCGGGTTCGTCTCCGGGGTGGAGCTGTCGCACCCGGACAAGCCTCGGTCGGAGATGTTCGTCAACGAGCTCGGCGTCGACGAGGGCTTCCGACGACGCGGTGTCGCGACCGCTCTCATGCAGGCGCTGATCGAGCTCTGCGAGGCCCGGGGGTGCGGCGAGATGTTCGTGCTCACCGAGGAGGACAACGCGGCCGCGATCGGGGCCTATCGCAAGACCCTCGGCACCGCGGAACCGGCAGGCGTCATGTTCACCTGGGACTGGCGAGACCGTAAGGGATGAGCACCGTGCGCCTTCGCGACGTCACCCTCGACGATCTCGACCTCTACGTCCGCATGCGCTGCGATCCGGAGATGATGGCCGAGCTCGGGGGGCCCTCTCCCGTGAGGGCGTGCCGGACAAGCTTCGTCGCGATGTCGAGGCGGTCGAGCGCGACGAGTCCTGGATCTCGATCGTCGAGTCCGACGCCGACGAACCCATGGGCTCGGTCGTGCTGTGGCGACACGACGACCATGGCGAGGAAGAGAGCGAGATCGGCTGGATGATCCTGCCCGAGTTCCAGGGGCGGGGCATCGGCAAGGCCGCCACGGCCGCGCTGATCGAGCGCGCTCGCGCCGACGGCCGGTGGGGCGACATCCACGCGTACCCCGGGGTGACGAATGCACCCTCGAACGGCATCTGTCGCTCGCTCGGGTTCGAGTTCGTCGGGACCATGGATGTCATCGCGTTCGAGGATCGACCGCTGCGCGTGAACCACTGGCGGCTGCCGGAAGCAACGAAACGGGTGGTGTGACGCACCCTCGCCCGGCAGACCAGAGCCTCGGCTAGCGTTCGTGCCCCGGGTTGAGAACGCTCTCACGACGTCATCCCTTCGTCGAGGCGCCCGTCCGCGATGCGGATCGTTCGGTCGACGGCTCCGAGCACGTCGGGATCGTGGGTCGCGACCACGCACGCGCTCCCGGCGAGAGTCGCATCGCTCAGCGTGCGCAGCACCGCCGCTGCCCAGCCGGCGTCCTGGTGCGCGGTGGGCTCGTCGGCCACGAGCAACGAGGGTGCGAGCACCACGGCTCGCGCGACGGCGGTCCGTTGCTGTTCCCCGAGCGACGTCTCGGTCGGCGGACGGTGCTGCATGCCGGCGAGCCCGAGACGCTCCAGCAGGTCCTCGATCAGGTCGCGACGATCCTCGAGGCACCGCGCGAGGCGCGCCGGATACTCGACGTTCTCGCGCACGCTCAGCTCGTCCATCAGACCGAGGTGCTGCGGCACCACCGCGACGTCGCCCCATCCCGGAGCCGACGCGCCGGGTCGATCGACCGCCCCGGCGTCGGGGGCGTCCCACCCCGCCGCGACGTTCAACAGGGTCGTCTTGCCCGATCCCGATCGCCCGACGAGGCCGACCACCTCCCCCGGCTCGACGTGGAGGTCGACGCCGTCGAGCGCGTGGACCTCCTCGTCCCCGCGTCCATAGGTCTTCGTCACGCCGGTCATGCTGAGCGCCGGTCGGCTCGCATCGGCGAGCCACCGCGTCTCGGGTGATCCCGGCAGCGGCCACCGCAGCGCCGACCACCCCTGGGGCTCGTGCATCCTGCTTCCGGAAGCCTCCGAGCCGGCGACGACACCGTGCTCCAACGTCAAGCGGTGATCGGCGATCGCCATCACAGCGCGGTCGTGGGTCGCGAGCACGAAGGTCACCTCGTGGCGAGCGAGCTCGGCGATGCGGGCGAGCACCGCGTCGGCGGCCTCGGAGTCGAGCTCCGCGGTCGGTTCGTCGGCGACGACCACCGTCGCCCCCGACGCGAGCGCCTGGGCCACCGCCACGCGCTGCTGCTCACCGCCGGACAGCTCGTCCGGTCGGTGATCGAGGCGGTGCGCGATGCCGAGCGCGTCCGCGGTCGCCATCACGTCCCGGTCTCCCGCCGATCCGGACCGCGATGCGAGCTGCAGATGCTGGCTCACCGTCAGATGCCCGAGCAGGTTGTCCGACGGCCGCTGGAAGACGTAGCCGACCGTCGATCGGCGCACGGATCGCCGCGTTCGTGACGAGGCGTGTCCGATCTCGACGCCCATCACGTCGATCGAGCCCCCCGTGGGGCTGTCGAGGCCGGCCACGAGCCGGAGCAGCGACGACTTGCCGCTCCCGGAGGGGCCGACCACGACGGAGACACCGCCACGCGGGATCGTCGCCGAGACGTCACGGAGCGCTCGCACCTCGCCGGTCGGGGTTCGATAGGTGCGGACGACCCCCTCGAATCGGACGGCATCCTCACTCAGCAACGCGCATCACCTCCGCGGTCGAACGATGCCGCGCCCCACGATCGGCGATGGCGCCACCCACCACCGATGCGACCATCAGGCAGACAGCGGTCACGACGACAGCGACGACCGGGGTAACGATCAAGGGGGCCGGCGGGATCGTCGGGAGTGGATCGATGCTCGGCACGACGATCGATGCCGACAGCACCCCCACGATCGTTCCGACGAGGAACGAGACGAGCAGCATCGCGCCCAGCTCGGCGATCGACGCCGTACGCATCGTGTGCGGGGCCATGCCCATGCGATCGGAGAGGGTCGTCGCGACCACGCGGCTGCGCTGCTTCGCGTGCAGGTAGACGACGGCGACGACCACTACGAGCGCCACCGCCGACAGGGCGAGCACCTGCAACACGAGGAACGTCTGCACGGCGGCCGCGATGAACGGGATGTCCTCGACCTCCTCGGCCGAGAGCACGAGCTGCGGCAACACACCGAGCTCGTCGATCCGCTGCTGCACCTCGGCGGCGGGTCCGTCGACCCAGATCTCCGTGATGGCACGAGGGGTCGCGAGCGGATCGGGACGGCCGCGGAACGCGGCGGCGAGGGCGGCGGCGTCCATCACGACCAACGGACGGCTGTCCGACGACGTGCCAGGGAACGTGGCCGCGGTGCCCACCACGGTGACCGGCACCTCCTCCTGCCCGATCGAGGCCGTGTCCGGCGTCGCCCCGCCACCGTTCGCGACGACGACCGGCACGCCGTCGCCCGCCGGGGCACTCAGACGCTCGAGCAAGGCGGGCAACGGCTCCGCGGAGAACGCAGCGTCCCAGTAAGCCGCCGAGGCGAAGTCGTCGGGCTCGATCACGAGCAGGTCGTAGGACGCCTCGCCGCCGTCGAGCGATCCCGCCTGACGGAACCTGGTGACCCGCGAGACCGAGTAGGGGAAGCCGGGAGCAGGTGTCGCATCGCTCGCCACCTGCACCTGCACCTCGCTCCCGACGAAGATCCTCGCCTTGGCCTCGACCGTGGCTCGCAGCGACGCCACGGTCGCGAGCGCCGCGGACGAGACCGCGAGGGTGAGGATGCCGCCGACGATGAACAGAGAGGTCAGGGCCGGGCCCGCTCGCAGGCGCCGGATGGCCAGCCACGAGGCAGTGACGCCAGAACCCCC
>Ga0075343_1000164_pt1 | contig 11549 bp, 10 predicted proteins | sample RushOxbow_ThreeS_2_FD_120072 | JGI IMG/M metagenome (GOLD analysis project Ga0075343, IMG submission 120072) | Natural and restored wetland microbial communities from the San Francisco Bay, California, USA, that impact long-term carbon... | ecosystem: Environmental > Terrestrial > Soil >...
CGCGGCGTCATCCTTCCCGAGGCCACCATCGCACCAATCGTCGTCCCCGGGGCCGCGGTCGATGAAGTCGGGGCCGTTCAGGCCGGAGATGTCGTCGTTTCCACCATCACCCTCACCGTTGTTATCTCCGTAGAGCCACGGATTCTGGCCGTCTACCGCCGACGATGGTGTCGTCGCCGCCTTTTCCGTCGGAGGCGAACCCGTTGTTGTCTCCGAAGGCCCTGATCGCACCTGTGATGCGGTCGCGAGCGGCTCAGCTTGCCAACTCACTTGCCAGAGCGGTCATCCCGACCTCAGCATTGGCGATGCGACCAAGAGAAAACCGCCCGTTTCCAGGCGGTTCTGAGACGGGAGCGACGGGACTCGAACCCGCGACCTCCGGCGTGACAGGCCGGCGTTCTAACCAACTGAACTACGCCCCCGAGGGCTCGCGGATTGTAGCCGGGCGGCAGGGAACCGCGTGTGCGGCGCGTAGCTGACCGAACGTGTCCACCGCCGACTGGGTCGTAATCGTCGTCGTCGCGCTCGCGGGGCTGTACGGGATCTCGACCGGCTTCCTCCGCGGCGCGTTCTCGCTTGCCGGGTTCGCGGTCGGCGCGTACCTGGGCGCGCGGCTCGCGCCGCAGATCCTCACCGACGGATCGCCCTACGTGCCCGTGGTCGCGCTCGCCGGCGCGGTCATCCTCGGGACGCTCATGCGCGGGCTCGCGGGACTCCTCGCGGGCCTGCTGCGTACGAGTCTCGGCGTGATCCCGGGCGTCCGGATCCTCGACCGCCTCGCGGGGCTTGCGCTGGGACTCGTGGCCGGCGTCTTCCTGTGCTGGGCGATCGGGGCCGTTCTGCTCTATCTGCCGGGCGAGACCGAGCTGCGGCGCTCCGTGCAGCGCTCGGCGATTCTCGGCGCGATCAACGACGTCGTCCCGCCGGAGCGCGTGCTCGAGACGCTCGAGCGAGTCGATCCGATCGGCGTGTTCCTCGGCCCGCCGGCGATCGTGCCTCCGCCGGACCAGGGCATCGGTCTCGACCCTGACGTGCGGCGCGCGTCGCAGAGCGTTGTCCGTGTCACCGGAATCGCGTGCGGACTCGGGGTCGAAGGGTCGGGCTGGGTCGCTCGCCCGGGCCTGGTCGTCACGAACGCGCACGTGGTCGCAGGCATCTCGAATCCGCGTATCGACACGCTCGCGGGGAAGCGGTTCACGTCAGCTGTCGTCGCGTTCGACGTGACGAACGACCTCGCGGTGCTGCGCGTGCAGGGCCTCGGCGCGCGACCGCTGCCGATCGCCGAGCCGGACCGGGGCACGACGGTCGCGGTCGTCGGCTATCCGCGCAACGGCCCGCTCACGCGTACGCCCGGCCGGCTCGGAGGGACCGCAGAGGTCTTGAGCCGAGACGCCTACGGCCGCGGGCCGATCCAGAGGGTCGTGACCGGGATCCGTGGCGCGGTTCAGCCCGGCAACTCGGGCGGGCCGGGCATCGACGCGCAGGGCAGGGTCCGAACGACGATCTTCGGGCGCCGGCCGCAGGAGACCGGCGGCTACGGGATTCCGGCGCAGCTCGTCCGACAGGCGCTCGGCGCAGCGGGCCGGGCGCCCGTCGGGAAGACGGACTGCACGCGGTAGGCCCCCTACGCGAAGAGGTCGAGTGCGGCGTGCGGCTGGCGAAACGGCGGTATGACGTAGACCCCGGCCGCAATCGCACGTGACGCGTCAACGAGTTCCTTCGCGATCGCGAGCCCGGTGTCGCCCGCGTCCGAGGCGGCGTCGCGCAGACGCTCCTGCACGTGTTCGGGGACGACGATTCCGGGCACTTCGTTGTGTAGGCGCAGCGCGAGCTGATACGAGCGGACGTAGAAGACGCCGACCAGCAGCGGGATCGGGCACGAGCCGCCGAGCCTTTCCAGGAACGCCTCGAGATAGGTGAGGTCGAAGAGGACCTGCGTCATCGCGAACCGGGCTCCGGCTTCGACTTTCCGTTCGAAGCGCTCGAGCTCGTAGTCGAGGTCGTCGGCGGCGGGATTCACGGCCACGCCGAGGAAGAACGAGGTCGGTGCGTCGATCTCGCGGCCGTTGAAGTCTTCACCCGCGTTCATGCGCGTGATGATCTGCGAGAGCCCGATCGAGTCGACCTCGTACACGCCGTTCGCACCTGGGTAGTCGCCCGCCTCCGGCGGGTCGCCGGTCACCGCGAGGACGTTGCGGATGCCGTCCGCGTGTGCTCCGAGGAGCATCGACTCGAGTCCCGCGATCGAAGCGTCGCGAGGCGTGAGGTGCGGGATCGTCTCCAGCCCGACCGCGCGCTCGATCGTCGCCGAGGCGATGAGCCCGTTCATGCGGGCACGGGCGCGCGGGTTGTCGTTGACGTCCACGACGTCGACGTGCCCGGATGCCTGCAGCGCGGCGGCGAGCTCGAGCATCGAGGTCGCATTCCCGCCGCGGGGCGGATCGATCTCGACCGAGACGACGAACTCGCCCTCGCGGAGCTTGCGCTGCAAGAGTGTCTCGCGCTCCGGGTCGACGGACGGGACGAGCAGCTCGCGCTCGCGCACGACGAGTTGCGTATGGGGTGTCCGCTCCTCGTCCACCGCGTTGCGGATCGCGGCGATCTCGGTCGGGGTCGTCCCGCAGCAACCGCCGATGATGCGCGCACCGAGTTCGCGCGCGTGCGCCGCGAACTCGGCGAAGTACTCGGGTGTCGCATGCGGGAAGACAACGCGATCGCCCGCGAGGCTCGCCAGTCCGACGTTCGGGAGCGCCGCGAGCGGTTTCGCCCGGCCCATGCGCTCGATCGCGCGCAGCGCTGCCTGCAGCCCGACGCCGTGGTTTGCGCCGATTGCGGCGACGTCGAGCTCGGCGAGTGCCTTCGCGGCGTCCTCCGCCGAGACGCCGCCGAGCGTCTGCGCGTCTGCGTCGAAGGTCATCAGCGCGACGATCGGCAACGACGAGACGCTGCGCACGGCCGCGACCGCGGCGACGAGCTCCCCGAGGTCGTAGAACGTCTCGACCATGAAGAGGTCGACGCCGCGGCCCTCGAGGAGCTGCGCCTGCTCGATGACCACGGCGTCGGGTTCCTTCGTCGGGCCACCGAGCGGCCCGATCGACCCGGCGATGAAGATGTCGGCACCCGACACCTCGCGCGCGTCGCGCGCGATCTTCACGCCGGCCTCGTTAATGGCCGCGACGTCGTCTTCGAGGTAGTGATCCGCGAGCTTGCGTCGGTTCGCGCCGAAGGTGTTCGTTTCGATGATCTCCGCGCCGGCGCGGATGAAGCCAAGGTGCAGCGAGAGCACGCTCTCGGGTGCGCGCAGGTTCGCCTCTTCTGGACAGCGCAGCCGCGCGACCGCGCTCGAGAGGAGCGTCCCCATCCCACCGTCGCCGACGAGCGGGGGGCCGTTCGCGAGGCGATCGAGAAAGCGGCTCACCGTCGCATTCCACCACGACTCCCGGTCGTGCGGCCGGACTCAAGGTCGCCTGCAGCACTGCCGATAGCGAGCAGGACTCCCGGCTGGGGACTGACGGCAATCAGCCAGGCCAGGAGCTTCGAGAAGGGGCGGCGGACGACGCCGCCCTTCTCATGCGCAAGATCAGGATTCCCGACTGGGAATCCTGATCGCGCGGAACCCTCGTTCCCGTTGATGGAGGCGTCGGACCCCCGCGCCGGCATCTTGGGCGCGGGTGTGCCCTGAAGCCGCCGCTACGCGGCGGCGGGCGCGGCTACCGACTGTTCGCGGGGCTCTTCGCGTTCAGGTTCGCTGCCATTCGAAGACGGCGATCAGGCAGCCGCCTTCCGTCCACGAGTTGTGGTGCGTGCCGGCGTCGTAGCTGACGAAGTCGCCCGGGCCGAAGACGGTGCCGTCGGAGTCGACCAGGTCGCCCTCGAGGATCAGGAACTCCTCCAGGCCCGCGTGGTCGTGGGCGATCGTCACGGCGCCGGGCTGCATGCGCATGAGGTACGTGCCCTGACCCGTCGCCGCGTCGTAGCTCAGGGGGAGCCAGCTCATCTCCGGCTGCACCGGGCCTTCCATGTCGTACGGCAGGAACGGTGTGGTGTGCGCGTTCACGGCCTTGCGGCCCTGGATGTCTGGCATGAGCGCTCCTCAGTCGGGATGGATGACGCGGCCTTCCATGCCTCCGGCGACCGTGACGACCTGGCCGGTGACGTGACCGGACAGCGTGTCCGAGGCGAGGACGACGATCTGCGCCGCGACGTCCTCCGGAGTCGCGACCTTGCGCAGCGGCATCGTCTTCGTGATGCGCTCGACGCTGGCTTGGTCGAGGAGGCCGCGGGTCATGGGGGAGACCGTCCAGCCGGGCGCGACGGCGTTGACTCGCGCGGTCTGCGAGATGCGCGCGGCCTCGTTCTTCGCGGAGAGGAGGAGACCGCCGAGGATGCCCGACTTTGCTGCGGCGTAGTCGGCGTGGCCCGCCTCCCCGAACACGCCTGCCGTCGAGCCGACGAGGACGAGCGACCCGCCGCCCGTGCGCGCGACCTCCTTGAGGAACGCCCGCGCGGTGAGAAACGTCGCCGTGAGGTTCGCGCGCAGCGTCTCCTCCCAGCGCTCCAGCGAGAGGTCCCACACCGGAGCGTCCTCCGCTGGATAGACGCCTGCGACCGCCGCGCAGACGTCGACCGAGCCGAGCGCTTCCCGCGCTTCGGCGAACAGTCGCTCGACGTCCTGCTCGACCGTCAGGTCGGCCTGTGCGACCGCCGCGCCAACAAGTTCCTGGGCGACAGCGCGGGCACGCTTCTCGCCGCGGTGGTAGTGGACGAGCACCCGGGCGCCTTCCGCGGCGAATGCCCGAGCGCAGGCGGCGCCGATCCCTCCGGAGGCGCCGGTCACCAGGACGCCCTTCTCGCGGAGCCCCGTCTCCATCGGCCTAGGCTACTCGCCTGCGTGGCGGCGTCGGCTCCGACGTCGGTGTCACCAGCGTCACGGCAGTGGCGTGGCCGTCTGCGCTCGGATCCGCCCGGCCGTGCTGTGCCAACCTGTCACAACCGCATGCCGCACTCCGCCCACGCCGACTGGCTCGCCCTGCTCGACTACGGCACGTTCGAGGTTGCCGCGGACGGGCGGCGGATTCCGATCGTGGGCTACGTGATCGCGTCGGGAGACCGCGTGATCCTCGTCGACACCGGCTTCCCCGACGCCTACGTCGAGGACGCGGAGGAGGCCGGCCGACGCGACGGTCTCGACGCCTTCGGCAGGCTCGTCCAGATCGGGCCGGAGAACCGACCCGAAGCGCAGCTTGCGCTCCTCGGGCTCGCGCCGCAGGACGTCACCGACCTCGTCGTCACGCACGGAGACATCGACCATGTCGGCGCAATCGACCGCTTCCCGGATGCCGCGCTCGTGGTCTCGCGGACCGAGTACGAGGCAGGCCCTCCACGGTACTTCGGCACGGCCAGGCCGTTCGTCTGGCCGCCCAGTGCCCGAACCCGGCTCGTCGACCGCGACGTGGAGGTTGCGCCGGGGGTCACGCTCCTCGCCACGCCCGGCCACTCCCCGGGCCACCTGTCGCTGCTCGTCCGGCTGCGCGAGACCGGGTCGACGCTGCTCGCGATCGATGCGATCTCCCGCGAGCGCGAGCTGGAGACCGGCATCAACGGCGGCGCCGAGGACGCCGAGGCCGCGCGAGAAAGCGCGCGGCGCCTGCTCGAGATCGCCGCCGACGAGAGCTCGCTCCTCGTCTACGGGCACGATCCCAACCAGCGCCCGACGTTGCGCTGGGCGCCGCACGTCTACCGCTGAGGCGAGCCTTTCACCATCCGTTGACACGACCGAGCCGCGGTGCCACAGTTTCCGGCTCCCGGCAACATCGGGAACGGAGGGACGTCTCATCGTGAAACCACGAAGGAGGGCATCTGTATGAAGAGACGCGCACTCATCGCCGCGGCTCTGGGAACATTGGTCGCGGCTTCGCTTGCGGCGTCTGCAAGCGCAGACCCACAGGCAGGCGCGCGATCTGAGGCTGCGGCCGTCAGTTGCAGAGGCACGATCAACATCGGGAACCTCACCGTGCTGACCGGCCCGGCGGCGTTCCTCGGCCAGTCCCAGCAGAGCTGGGCCGAGCTCGCCGCCAAGCGCGTAGGCGCTCAGCTCGGGCTGAGGGCGAGGGTCATCGGCTTCGACACGACTCTCGACCCTGCGGTTGCGCTCACCGCGGCGCAGCGGCTCGTCGGAAATCGGAGTGTCATCGCAACCATCGGCCCGGCAACGTCCGGTGGTGTGGCCGCGACAAGCAGGACACTCGCCGACGCGCGAGTCGTCCATGTGACGCCGTCTGCGACGGCAGCCGCATTGACGAAGGGTGGATCGCCGACGGCGACCGGCTTCTTCTATCGCATCGTCGCCGACGACTCGGTGCAGGGCACCGGTCAGGCGAAGTACGCGATCGACCGGCTCAACGCGGACAAGGCCACGGTCTTCGACGCGCAGGAGCCGTACTCGGTCGGGCTGGCGAACACCGTCGAGCGGTATCTCGAGCGGCGGAATGTCACCGTCCAGCGGCTGTCCGTGACGAACTCGACGAGCGACTTTTCGAGCTTCGTGACGCGGATCCCGAGTGACACGGATGTCGTGTTCACTCCGTTCCAGGTCGCCGCGAACGCGAACCAGATCGCGGTCCTGCTCAAGGAGCAGGGCAAGCGTGCGGTCGTGTTCGGCGGTGACGGCACAGTCGACCCGGCGTTCAAGGTTCCGGGCTCGTACGTGTCCAACTTCGCCCCGGACCTCGCATCGATCCCGGGGAGGGCCGCGATCCTGAACGCATGGAGGCGGGACAATCCCGGTAGGACGCCGGATGTGTTCGGTCCGCCGGCGTACGGCGCCGTGCAGTCGATCCTGTACGCAGTGAAGCGTGCGTGTGCAGGCAAGTCGTCTGTCGAGCGCATCAACGTCAAGCGCAAGATGAAGTCCGGGCCGATCCCGAACTGGATTCTCGGTGGCTCGTTCCGGTACTCGTCGAAGACGAACGATCCGCTGAACGGCGGCTTCTGGCTCTACCAGGTCCAGGCCAACGGCTCGCTGAAGCAGATCGGCAGGCTCTAGCACCCTGGTCGTGTGGCCCCGGTTCCGCCGGGGCCACACGCTCTCGTGGGGCTGTTCGCGGAGCCGGTAGCGGAGTAGGCTTCCGCACCACTCGTGGACTACGACAAGCTCTTCCAGACGATCGTCAATGCGGCGACGCTCGGGAGCACATATGCCCTGATCGCGCTCGGGTACACGATCGTGTACGGGATCCTCAAGCTCCTGAACTTTGCCCACGGTGACGTGTTCATGGTCGGTGCTTACGTGGGATTCGGGATCCTCACGCTCTTCGGCGGGGCGCTCGACCCGTCGATCTCGATCTGGCTCGTACTCATCCTCATGACGATCGCCGCGATGGTCGCCTGCGCGGTGCTCGGGGTCGTGATCGAGCGGTTTGCGTACCGGCCGCTACGGAGCGCGCCTCGCATCGCGCCGTTGATCAGCGCGCTCGGCGTGTCGTTCTTCCTGTCGTACAGCGTGCAGCTGCTCTTCGGCGCCCAACAGCGCACGTATGACAGCTTCAACTGGGACGGCGGCAAGCTCTTCGAGCCGGCGATCACGATCGGCTCGTTCACGATCTCCTGGCTCCGCGTGATCACGATTGTCGCATCGATCGTCCTGATGCTCGCCCTCTGGTACCTCGTCTCGCGCACACGTACGGGCAAGGCAATGCGTGCGACCTCGATCGACCTCGATGCCGCGGCGATGATGGGCATCGACATCGACAAGGTGATCCGGTTCGCCTTCGTGCTCGCAGGAGCGCTCGCGGGTGCGGCTGGCGTGCTCTTCGCGCTCCGCACCTACCTCGTACCGAGCATGGGCTTCACGCCGGGCCTCTTCGCGTTCACCGCCGCGGTGATCGGGGGGATCGGCTCGATTCCCGGGGCGATGCTCGGCGGGATTCTCCTCGGCACAGTGGAGGCGCTCACCGTCACGTACGTCACCGAGTGGATCGGCATCCCCGTCGGGCTGTCGAACCTCGTGATCTTCTCGCTCCTGATCGTTTTCCTCCTGATCCGCCCGCAGGGCATCCTCGGACGGCCGGACATCAAGAAGGTGTAGCCGTGAGCGAAGCCCAAGGCCCACGGATCGGCGAGGACGAATGGGTTGCCCGCTCGGGGGAGAACATCGAGCGGCATCGGCTCCTGCGCCTCGCCGACCGCGTGCCCGGGTGGGCGCGTCTTCTCCTCTTCGTCGCGGCCGTCGCGGCGATCCCGCTGATCACGGATGACGGCTACATCAACGTCGTCGTTTTCGACACGCTCATCTTCTGCCTCCTCGCGATCGGCCTGAACGTCGTCGTCGGCTGGGGAGGGCTCCTCGATCTCGGCTACATCGCGTTCTTCGGGGTCGGCGCGTACACGTACGCGATCCTGAGCTCGGAGCAGTTCGGCCTCCACGTGTCGTCGTTCGCGGTGCTCGCGATCAGCGTCGTCGTGGGAGCGCTCCTCGGCCTTCTCGTCGGGCTGCCGTCCTGGAGGCTGTCCGGTGACTATCTCGCGATCGTGACGCTGTTCGTCTACCAGATCTTCATCAGCCTCGCGACGAACGGGAACGACCTGTTCGGCTTCGACCTCACCGGCGGCGTGAACGGCATCGCCAACCTCGACCCGTTCGACCTCTTCGGCCGCGAGCTCGTGGTGGCGAAGCAGGGCATCTTCAACTCGAACTACGTCTATCTCGCGCTCGGAATCTTCGTCGTGGTCTTCGTCGCGCTGTACCTCGTGAATCACTCGCGCATCGGCCGGGCGTGGCGGGCACTCCGCGAGGACGAGCTCGCCGCGGAGCTCATGGGCATGCCGACCGACTGGCTGAAGCTGCTCGCGTTCGCGTTCGGCGCTGCCGTTGCCGCCCTGACGGGTTCGCTCTTCGCGTCGCTCAAAGTCGGTGTCTTCCCGGAGACGTTCTCGCTGACGCTGCTCATCACCGTGTACGCGATGCTGATCCTCGGGGGCGTTGGCAGCCAGACCGGGGCCGTGCTCGGCGCAGTCGTGGTCTACGTCTTCCTCGAGGCGCTGCGAGATCCAGACGTCTCCGGCTGGGTGTTCTACGTGACGATCCTCCTCGCGCTCCTACTCGTCGTCAGGCCGCGCTGGATGGTCGCGGGCGTCCTCGCGGCCACGGTGGCGTTCGGCTTCGTCGTGCACGCGATCGCAGGTGCGATCGACGAGACATGGACGACGTCGGCCGGGCCGGATGCCGACTCGGTCACGCGGTTCCTCGATGCGTGGGTGGTCATCCCGGCGACCCCGGGCGACGCGAGGGCCATCGCGTACATCGGGCTGATCGCGCTCGTCCTCTTCTGCACGACCGTGAAGGGCGTCTGGCGGTGGCTCGCGCTCGTGCCGACGCTGTACCTCGCCGCGTTCGTCTGGGAGAACATCATGTCGGCGGATCCCGACGTAACGCGCTTCGTCCTGCTTGGCGCCCTCCTCGTCAGTGTCATGGTCATCCGTCCGTCGGGGATCCTCGGCGAACGGCGGGTGGAGATCGTCTGATGGCGACGCTTCTCGAGCTCAAGGGCGTGTCCATGGCGTTCGGCGGCCTCACGTGCGTCGATGCGCTCGACATGCACGTCGACGAGGGGGAGATCGTCAGCGTCATCGGCCCGAACGGGGCAGGGAAGACGACCCTGTTCAACCTCGTCACGGGTGTCTACGAGCCGACCGCCGGCGACATCGTCTTCGCCGGCGAGTCGATCAAGGGGCTGACGCCCCACAAGATCACGCAGCGCGGGATCGCGCGCACGTTCCAGACGCTGCGCCTCTTCCTCAACATGTCCGTCCGCGAGAACGTGATGGCTGCGGCCTACGGGCATACCAAGGCCGGCGTGTTCAGGTCGATGCTGCGAACGCCCGGGATGAGGCGCGAGGAGCGCGAGATCCGAGCGCTTGCCGAGAAGCGGCTCGCGTTCTTCGGCGAGCGCTTGATGGGGTATCGCTGGGATCAGCCGGCGTACAGCCTGTCCTACGCGAATCGCCGGCGGCTCGAGATCGCACGCGCGACGGCGACGAACCCGCGCCTCCTGTTGCTCGACGAGCCCGCCGCCGGGATGAACCCGAAGGAGACGCAGGAGATCACCGAGCTCATCTCGCAACTGCGCGAGGAGGGCGGCTACACGATCCTCGTCATCGAGCACGACATGCACGTCGTGGAGGGGATCTCGGATCGCGTGGTCGCGCTCGACCACGGAGTCAAGATCGCCGAAGGGACGTTCGAGCAAGTGGCGACGAGCCCGCGCGTGGTCGAGGCGTACCTCGGCACCGGAGCGATGGAACGGAAATGAGCGAGGAAAACGGCGCCGCGCCGCTGCTGACGCTCGACGGGATCAACACGTACTACGGGTCGATCCACATCCTCTCGGACTCGAATCTGCAGGTCGGGGAGGGCGAGCTCGTGTGTCTGCTCGGTGGCAACGCGTCCGGGAAGTCGACGACGCTCAAGACGATCCTCGGGCTGGTGCGGCCGCGCACGGGCACGATCACGTTCGCGGGCGAGGACATCACCAACATGCCGACTTCGCACAGGATCAAGCGCGGCCTCGCGATCGTGCCCGAGAACCGGCGGCTCTTCGGGCCGATGACCGTCCTGGAGAACCTCGAGATGGGCTCGTATCTTCGGCCCAAGGCGGACCTCAAAGAGGAGTTCGAGCGGGTCTACGCACTGTTCCCCTTGCTGTACGAGCGCCGTACGCAGCTCGCGGGGACGCTGTCGGGCGGCGAGCAGCAGATGGTGGCGATGGGGCGTGCGCTCATGTCGCAGCCGCGGCTCTTGCTCATGGACGAGCCGTCCATGGGACTCGCGCCGGTGCTCGTGGAGCGGAGCTTCGAGATCATCCAGCAGGTGCATGCGTCCGGCGTCGCCATGCTCATCGTCGAGCAGAACGCGAACGTCTCGCTCTCGATCGCCGACCGGGGCTACGTGCTCTCGACCGGGCGGATCGTCCTCGAGGGCAAGGCATCCGAGCTCATCGCGAACGACGACCTGCGCAAGGCGTACCTCGGGCGCTAGTCCCCGCGGAGCGCGGGGAGCAGGCGCTCTCCGAGCAGCCGAATGGCCTCGTGCGGGTCCGGACCGAGCGGGCCGCCGAGGCTCACGTGCGTCACGCCGGCGTCGCCGAGCGCGGCGATGCGCTCGGTCACCTCGTCGGGCTCGCCGGTCAGACCCAGCGCGAACATGGGCGGCGTCACCGCCGCGGATGCCTCGTCGAGTCGTCCCGCGTCCACGAGTGCGCGCAGGGGCTCGAGGTCGCTTCGGTTGAGGCCGGCCGCTTCGAGCGCGTGGTCTTCGAGGTACGGGGCAAACGTGGCGATCATCGAGCGAAGCGGATCTCCCGCGCTGCGCCCGTCGTGGGAGAGCGAGAGCCACGCGCAGGCCACGATCTCGAGCTCGTTCGGGTTGCGTCCTGCCGCCTCCGCGCCCGCGTGGACGGACGCGACCAGCGGCGCGACCGACTCCGGAGGCGTCGCCATCGGCATCGCACCGTCGGCGACTTCGCCGGCAAGACGCAGTAGCTCGTCGCCGA
>Ga0075343_1000166_pt1 | contig 11417 bp, 9 predicted proteins | sample RushOxbow_ThreeS_2_FD_120072 | JGI IMG/M metagenome (GOLD analysis project Ga0075343, IMG submission 120072) | Natural and restored wetland microbial communities from the San Francisco Bay, California, USA, that impact long-term carbon... | ecosystem: Environmental > Terrestrial > Soil > Wetlands...
CGAGGACAGCCTCGTACGGCGTTTTGGACGCGCGCGTCACGCGCTGGGCCGTGTCGTACAACGGCCGGTAACGGCGGAACTCGGCATACGACGGATCCGCGAAGAGAGCGTCGACTGCGCGCAAGCGCCCGTTCCCTCCGAACGCCGGAAACTCGCGGCCGTCCACCTCGAGGTAGCGCGACGCCGCGAAGGGGTACGTCGCGGGCGCAGCCGCGAGCTCCCCGGGCGCGGGATCCGGCACGTAGCTCCAGATGCGGTAGCGCGTGCCCTCGCGCAGGGTGTCACGTGCCCGCAGCACGTTGCCCGAGAGCTGGAAGACCGTTCCCAGCCGACTCGCGTCGATCGCCATCGGCGTGCCCGCCGCGACCAGGCGGTCGTCCACGAAGGCGCCGACCTCGATCTCCTGCTCCACGAGCCCCACACCGCCCGTCGCGATGCTCGGCTCGGCCCAGTTTCGCCGCTGCGTCGCCGGGACGAGCTGGCCTGGCCGAAGAGCGACCCGCGCGCCGCCGTCGATGCGGGTGACCCACAGCAGGTGCTCGTACCAGCGGTCGTCGCTGAAGAGGTTGAGCGTCGACGCGCGCCAGTACGTCGCGGTCTGGGGTCCCCGAACCTTGAAGACCAGTGTCTTCTCCTCGGGAAAATCGATGCCGTCGTAGTTCGACTCCCACGCGAACCGGACGCTCAACGGCGTCTCGGTGGCGCTACGAATGTCCCAGCTCTCCCAGTCGAGGGCCGACTCGCGAGCGAGTGTCGTTGCGGAAGACGTCCACGCCGCGCCCGCGACAACGAGAACGGCAAGCAGTCCGCCGGCCAGCGCCGTGCGAGCTGCTGCGGCGCGGAGCACGAGGGGAATCGACAGCGCAGCCGCCAGGGCGAGCGCTCCTACGACGATGGCGGTCCCACCGAGGAGCGTCGCCGGCCAGCCGACGCCGGCGACCGTCACGGCGGCGGCGGCGATCGGGCGTCGCGCAGCGACGAGCAAGCCGATCGCGAGCGTGAATCCGAAGATCGCGCTCAACACGAGCGCGTGCATCTCGGGGTTTCCGGCCGGCTCGAAGGGGAGGAAGACCTCGTAGAAGCTCACGATCCCGTTGCCTGCATCGCGCGCGACTGGCCCGAGCACGCGCTCGTCCCGAAACGGGAGAAGCTCCCAGGCCTGGGCCCCGAACGCGACCCAGGTCGCCCCGACCGCGGCACCGCCCACCACTGCGAGTCGTGTCGCTCCGCGAGGCACGAGGGCGGGGGCGAGAGCGAACGCTGCGACGAGGAGCGCGTCGCCGCCGATCCGCGGCTGCTCGAGTGAGAGCCACGCCGCCGTGACGACCAGAACGGGCAGGAGCACAGCGATGAGCGTCCTAGCCACCGGCGACCGCCTGCATCGTCCGAGCCCCGAGAACGCGCCGCAGGTCGTCTCCGTGGCGAACCGCCGCAGTCGGCACGCCATGGGCGGCGAGGCGGAGCAAGCCAGGCTCGGCGCGGGTAGGCCGCTCCGCAAAACTCGGTGCATCGATCCACACGACGGAGACGCTCCGGCGAGCCGAGAGCGCGAGGATCCGGCCGAATGCGGTCGCGTCGGTCGTCGAGGTGACGACGACCAGCTCGCCGCTCGAGGACCAGGGGTGCTCCCCCGCGAGGAAGCGGGCGAGCCCGTCTCGCGCATCCGTCTCGGCGGCAGCGAGCGTCGTTGCCATCGCGTCGAGATCGGACGCGGAGCGGACGGCGACCGTCGCGCGGCCGCGACCGGTCGAGACGAGGAGCGCAAGCCGTCCACGCTCCGCATGCGCCTGAACGATCGAGCCCGCTGCCCGTACAGCGGCGTCGAAGCTCGTCTCCAGCCCGCCCCCGGCTTGACAGGCGGGGTCGCAATCGAGGATCACGACGACTCCGTCGTGCGCAGTGTCCTCGAGCTCCTTCACCATCAACTGCCCGCGGCGCGCGCTCGTGGGCCAGTGAACCCGCCGGAGCGACTCGCCCTGCTCGTACTCGCGGACCGAGTGGAAGTCGAATCCGGCCGCTCGCCGGAGAAGTAGCCTGCGACCGTCTCCGACACTCCGACCGGCGTCGCTGAACAAGCCGTCGAGGCCGACGAGTCGTGGGCGGACCACCACCGATACGTCCTGCACCGTGGCCCGCGGCGTGACGGCGACGAGGCCGAGGAGATCGCCCGCGACCGCCTCGACCTCGGTGATCGGGTAGACGCCGCGTGCAAGTCGTCCGAGCTCGACGACACCGCGCGCCGTGCGGCCGTGCCCGCGCATGCGGCACGTCCGGCTTCCGAGCCGGCCGAGCCCGAACCGCACGACGAGCGAGCCGAGCGGCACGCGGGAGGCGCGGCCCAACTCGAGCTCCAGGCGCACAGGATCGCCCTCGGTCGCAGGCGTCGGCACAACCGTCGTCGCAACCGTGACAGGTGCGTCCGCGAACCACGTCCAGAGCCACGTGAGCACACCGGCGAGCACGAAACCGATCCCGACGACTCCGAGCACACGCGAGCCCGTCGCGACGGCGGCGCCGAGTGCCACGAGTCCGAGCCCGAGGCCGCCAGGCCCGAGGTTCATCGTGGGATCGGCGCCTCTGCGAGCGCCCGCTCCACGGCATCTTCACCACGGAGCCCGGACGCCCGCGCCTCGGGTGCGACGATCACCCGGTGCGCGAGAACGCTCGGAGCGACGCTCTGCACGTCCTCCGGGACGACGTAGTCGCGGCGGTGGGTCGCGGCGCGGGCCTTTGCCATCCGCAGCAGAGCGATCCCCGCGCGAGGGCTTGCGCCGAGGGCGAGGAGTGGGCTCTCGCGCGTGTGGCGGATGATGGTGACGACGTACTCGCCGACACTGTCCTCGACGAACACCCCGCGCGCCGCGGCGATCGCGGACACGAGCTCGTCACGGTCTGCGACCGAGTGCAGGTCGTCGAGTGGTGGCGCCGTCGTCTGCTCGGCGAGCATCCGCGCCTCTTCCCCGAACGGCGGATAGCCCAACGCGAGCCGTGCGGTGAAGCGGTCGAGCTGCGCCTCGGGGAGCGGGTAGGTCCCCTCGTACTCGATCGGGTTCTGCGTGGCAATCACGAAGAACGGCTGCTCCAGCCCGTACGTCGTTCCGTCGATCGTCACCTGCGCTTCCTGCATCGCCTCGAGGAGCGCCGACTGCGTCTTCGGCGACGCCCGGTTGATCTCGTCCACGAGGAGGACGTTGGCGAAGACCGGGCCTGGGCGGAACTCGAACTCCCCCGAACGCTGGTTGAACATGTTCACGCCCGTTACGTCGGTGGGCAGAAGATCCGGAGTGAACTGCAGGCGCGAGAAGTCGAGATCGAGCGAGCGCGCCACGGACTTCGCCAGCACCGTCTTCCCTACGCCCGGGAAGTCCTCGATGATCAGGTGGCCCTCGGCGACCAGGCAGAGGACACAGAGCTCGAGCGTTGCGCGGGGCGCGCGGACGGAGCGCTGGAGATTCTCGACCACGCGCTCGACCACCTCTGCGGCCGACCGCGTTGCGACTGGCTCACCCGCGCGCGCGGCGTCGGTCATGTGGACGAGAGTAGCCGCTCCACTTCGTCCAGGATGGCCGCCGCCACGACGGCTTTCGGAGCCTTCGCGACCGTGCGATCGCCGTTCGCCGAAACGAGCACGACCTCGTTCTCCGTCGCATCGAAGCCGATGTCGGTACGCGAGACGTCGTTGAAGACGACGAGATCGGCCTTCTTCGCAGCTCGCTTCGCTCTGGCTCGCTCGAGGCCGGCTGCACCTTCATCGGCGGCGAAGCCGACGATGACCTGGCCCGGCCGGCGCGCCGCGCCGAGAGTCGCGAGCACGTCCGCTGTAGGCACCAGCTCGACTGTCCAGGGCTCGCCGTTCTTCGAGCGCTTGCCCTCGACGGGTTGCGCGGCGCGGTAGTCGCCCACGGCTGCTGCCATCACGATCACGTCCGCGACATCACCACTCGCGGCCTCACGCTCGAGATCCGCCGCCGTCGGCGTCGGGATGACGGTCACGCCGGTTGCGGGCGGAACAGCGAGGTTGGCGGCGAGCAGCGTCACCACCGCGCCGCGCCGCCGTGCTTCGTCGGCAAGCGCGACTCCCATCCGACCGGACGAGCGATTCCCGACGAACCGCACGGAGTCGAGTGGCTCCCGGGTTCCGCCTGCCGAGATGAGAACACGCTTCCCACGCAACGCGCTGTCCGCCGGCGCGAGAAGCGCCTCCACGCGCGCATGGATGTCCTCGGGTTCGGCCATCCGGCCGAGCCCCTCCTCGCCCTCCGCAAGCTCACCCTCCGCGGGCCCGACGAGCTCGACACCGCGAGAGCGCAGCGTCGCGACGTTGGCCTGGGTCGCGGCGTGCCGCCACATGCGCGTATTCATCGCCGGCGCGATCAGAACAGGACCGTCGTGGGCCAGCGCCGCCTCCGTCAGGACGTCGTCTGCGACTCCGTGGGCCAGGCGCGCGAGCGTGTTGGCGGTGAGCGGCGCGATGACGAGGATGTCCCAGCGCGCGAGATGCGGGTAGGGGTCGTCCGGCGGCCTTCGCCGCGCAAGGGCGTAGAACGTCTCCGCGGAGACGAACCGCTCTGCACCTGCCGTGACGACTGGCTCCACGTCGTGTCCCGCGCGCACGAGGAGACGGAGGAGCGTGCAGGCCTTGTAGGCCGCGATCCCCCCGGTCACTCCGAGCAGGACGCGCGCCACAGTGGCCTCGCTAGCCGGACGGGGTGAGGTGCTTGATCTTCCCGCTCGCGATCTCTTCCATCGCCATGGTGAGGTAGTTCTTCGAGCGGGACTCGATGAGCGGCGGCGGCGCTTCGTCGAAGCCGATGCCTTCACCGAGCTGGTGGTGATAGTTGTTGATCTGCCGGGCCCGCTTCGCCGCCACGACCACGAGCGCGTAGCGCGAGCCGTCAACCTCTTCCAGCAGATCGTCGAGTCGTGGATAGATCATCGGCCGGGCATCGTACCTGCTCGCGCCAGCTCGGCCTCGACGATGGCCGTCAGAACGGCGATCGCTCGGTCGATGTCGTCGTTTCGAACCATGTAGCGGAACTCGTGCGCGCGCTCGAGCTGCTCACGGGCGAGCGTGATCCGGTCGCCGATCTCGCCCGTGCTCTCCGTCGCGCGCTCGCGCAGCCGCCGCTCGAGCTCCTCGACCGGTGCGGCGATGAAGATCGTGACACTGCGCGGCACCTCGTCCTGCACCCGCAGCGCGCCTTCCAGCTCGAGCTCGAGCACACAGATGGAGCCGTCGTCGGCGATACGGTCGATCTCCGACCTGAGCGTCCCGTACCGGCGGCCCGAGACGTACGGCACCCACTCGAGGAACTCGTCGCCTGCGTCGACGCGCCGCGTGAACTCGTCGTCCGACAGAAACCAGTAGTCGCGGCCGTCTACCTCCCCCGGCCGCTGGGGGCGCGTCGTCGCCGACACTGCCACCTCTAGCCCTTCGACTCGCTCGAGCAGCCCCTTGATCAGGGTGCCCTTCCCGGCCCCTGACGGGCCCGTGACGACGAAGACGGGCCTCGACGGCACCGCCGGAATCAGCCTCGGTGGTTGAACAGCTCGACGAGCTCGGTCCGCTGGCGCTCGGAAAGCCCGCCGACGGTCTTCGACTGGCTGATCCTGCACTGGTTCAGAAGCCGCGAGGCCTTCACGCGTCCGAACTTCGGCACCGCCATGAGCATGTCGAACACCTTCGCCGTCTCGACCCACTCGGGGGGATCGAGCAGGATCGTCTCGATGCTCTCGTTGCCCGCCTTCAGGTCGCGCTTCAGCTGCGCGCGGCGGACGCGGACGTCGTTCGCCCGCTGGAGCGCCTCCATCCTCTGGTCGAGGGAGCGCGCAGGCGCCTGTGCGTGCGACTTCGTTGTGACCATGAGCCGGACGAGTCTACCAAGGTTGCCCTCGCGGTCAAGCGGAAGCGTTTTGCCCATTTTGCAGGGCTTTTTGTGTTCTCCGATGAGAGAACGCAGACGTCAGGCAATGGATCCGCGTGTCGTCTCGCGCAGGGAATACGCCGATGTGGTGTCTCCGGCAGCGAGCTCTCTGCGTAGCCGACTCGGCCGCCAGGGATCGGAGAAGAGCGACGTTCCGAGCGCGACGGCGGTTGCGCCGACGGACGCAAACTCCCGCGCATCGGAGGCAGTGGAGATCCCCCCCATGCCGACGATGGGCACGTCGACCGCGCTCGCGCAAGCCCACACGCACGCCAGCGCCACGGGCTTGAGCGCAGGTCCCGAGTAGCCGCCAGACCCGCGCGCGAGCCGCGGCGTCATGCTCGTCGGATCGAGCGCGAGTCCGCGAATCGTGTTCACGAGCGACAGGCCGTCGGCTCCCGCCGCCACGACCGCTCTGGCGGACTCGGCGATGTCCCATGTCGCGGGGGAGAGCTTCGCGAAGAGAGGTTTGCTCGTGGCCGCCCGGGCGGCAGTGACGAGCTCCGCCGCGGTCTCGGGCGCCTCCTCGACGTTGGGACAAGAGAGGTTGAGCTCGATCGTCCGCACGGCGTCCTGCGCATCAAGCCGCTCGCACGACCGAGCGTAGTCCTCCTTCGAGAACCCGCCGACAGACACCCAAAGCGCGATGTCGAGCTCGGCCAGGCGAGGCAGGTTTCGCCCGAGGAACGCCTGCAGACCCGGGTTCTGGAGCCCGATCGCGTTGAGCATCCCGCCGTCGACTTCCGCGATGCGGGGCGGCGGACTCCCTTCGCGTGCGAGTGGTGTCACGGTCTTGGTCACGAACGCGTCGAGCTGGCGCGCGACGTCGGGGGCGATGAGAGCGTCGAGGCAGCCCGAGGCGTTCAGGATCTCCATCAGGCGGCGTCCCGCAGGACAGGTCCGTCGATGCAGAGGCGCACGTACCGTCCTTCGCGTTCGACGACGCAGCCGTAGCACGCTCCGTACCCGCATGCCATGGGTGCCTCCCAGGCCAGCTGCGCGCCCGGGACGCGGGCTCGAACCGCTTCCAGCATCGGTTCGGGGCCACACGCGAGGACGTCACCCGGGTCGTCGGGCAGGATCTCGGTGACGAGGCGCGGCTCGACGACGACCTCGGCGCCAGGAAGGAGTCTGGCCGCCTCGGCGTGGTGATCGCTGCGGAATCCCAGAATCGCCCGCGTGCCGCCGAGTGCCTCCGAGAGATACGGCAGCGGGCCGATCCCGATGCCACCTCCGAGAAGCAGCGGGCGCTCCACCGAGAGATCGAACCCGATGCCGAGCGGGCCGAGAACGTGAATCGCATCGCCTAGCTTGAGCGCGCAGAGCGCGCGCGTCCCGGGGCCGATGGGGTCGATGAGGAAGCCGAGCTCGCCTGGCGGCGCCGTGCACAGGCTCATCGGACGGGGGAGCACGCGGCCAGGCGCCTCGAGCATGAAGAACTGGCCAGGGATTCCGGGATCGAGCACGCCGCGCTCGAGACGCAGCAACGTGTACGGGCCGACCGGCTCCGCGGCGACGACGCGGAGGAGTTCGCGCGGCGCGGTCACACCTCGATCCCGATGCGTTCCTGCAGCGAGAGCGCCGACTCGGCCCGTGCGTTGGCGATTGCGTGGACCGCGGCGGCCGCTCCGGAGATCGTCGTGACGCACGGGACTCGCGCAACGAGCGCCGCCTCGCGGATGAGATAGCCGTCGAGGCGTGCTCCGCTTCCCTGCGGCGTGTTGATCACGAGGTCGCAGCGGCCGCTCCGAACGAGATCGACGACCGTCTCGTCCTCGTCGTCCGCATCTGCGACCTTCGCAATCTCCTCGATCACGAGCCCGGCCGCCCGGAGCGTTCGCGCCGTCCCCTCCGTCGCCACGAGCTCGAACCCGAGGCCCGCCAGCGCCGCCGCGACGGCGACGGCTCCGGGCTTGTCCTCATCCCGTACCGAGAGAAACGCCGTGCCCGAGGTCGGAAGCGGCCGTCCGGCCGCTCGTTCCGCCTTCGCAAGCGCCGTCGGAAGGTCGGCAGCGCTCGCCATGACCTCCCCGGTCGACCGCATCTCCGGCCCGAGCACGGGATCGGCGCCCGGAAACCGCGCGAACGGAAGGACGGCGGCTTTCACGCTCACCTGGGTGGGGCGCGGTACCGGGAGATCCAGCTCGGCAAGCGTCGTCCCCGCAGCGAGGCGGCAGGCGGCGTCGACGAGGTTCACGCCGATCGCCTTGCTCGCGAAGGGGACGGTGCGCGATGCACGCGGGTTGACCTCCAGGACGTACACGGTCGAGTCGGCGATCGCGAGCTGCACGTTGAGGATCCCCACAACGCCCAGGGCAGGCCCGAGCCGCTTGACGATGTGCTCGACCTCGAGCGCGTTGGCGAGCGTGAGTGACGGAGCCGGCAGCACGCAGGCCGAGTCGCCGGAGTGCACGCCGGCTTCCTCGACGTGCTGCATGACGGCGCCGATGTAGACGTCCGAGCCGTCGCAGAGCGCGTCGACGTCGAGCTCGATCGCGTTTTCGACGAAGCGGTCGAGCAGGACGTTGCCGGTCACGGCGCCCATGGCAGCGGCGAGCTGGTCGGCGTCGTAGCAGATGCGCATGGCGCGGCCACCCAGCACGTAGGAGGGGCGCACGAGCACCGGGTAGCCGATCTCCTCGACGGCGGCAAGCGCCTGCTCTGTGTCCGACACGATCGCCCAGGGCGGACAGCGGATGCCCAGCTCCTCGGCGAGACGCCCGAAACGCTCACGATCCTCGGCGAGGTCGATCGCCTCGTGCGGGGTGCCGAGAATCGGATAGCCGCCCTCCTCGATCGCCCGGGCGAGCCGAAGCGGCGTCTGGCCGCCGAACTGGGTGACGACCCCGAGGGGCTGCTCGCGGTCACACACGGCGAGCACCTCCTCGGGCGAGAGCGGCTCGAAGTACAGGCGGTCGGACGTGTCGTAGTCGGTCGAGACCGTCTCGGGATTGCAGTTGATCATCACGGCCTCGTAGCCGAGGGCGCGAAAGGTCTGCGCCGCGTGCACGCAGCAGTAGTCGAACTCGATGCCCTGGCCGATGCGGTTGGGGCCGGAGCCGAGAATGACCACGCGGGGCTTGCCGCTCAGCGGCGGCTCCTCGTCGATCTCGCCCCAGGTCGAGTAGTAGTAGTTCGAGGCGGCCTCGACTTCGCCCGCGCAGGAATCGACGCGGCGGAAGGCGGGCCGGATGCCCAGCTCGTGCCGGCGCCGGCGCACGTCACGACCGCTGAGGCCGAGCGCCTCGCCCACCGTGTCGTCTCCCCAGCCGGCGCGCTTCGCCTCGGCGATGTCACCTGAGGCGAGGATCTCTCGGGCGCGGGCGATCTCGGCGCGAAACCACGGATGCAGGCCCTCGGGCAGATCCTCGTCGGCGAGCGATGGCCAGGGCGTCGGGGCGCCGCGCTCGAGCTCGCGCGAGCCGTGTGCCTTGAGCAGCGCTTCGGAGAAGGTGCGGCCGATCCCCATCGCCTCGCCGACCGACTTCATCTGCGTGCCCAGCGTCTGGTCGGCGCCGGGGAACTTCTCGAAGGCAAAGCGCGGGAACTTGACGACGACGTAGTCGAGCGTCGGCTCGAAGCTCGCCGGCGTCGTGCGCGTCAGGTCGTTGGGTATCTCGTCGAGCGTGTAGCCGACGGCGAGCTTCGCCGCGACCTTGGCGATCGGGTAGCCGGTCGCCTTCGAGGCGAGCGCCGAGGAGCGGGACACGCGCGGATTCATCTCGATCACGCGCAGCTCGCCGGTCTCACGGCTGCGCGCGAACTGGATGTTGGAGCCGCCCGTATCGACGCCGACGGCCCGGATGATCGCGGCGGCCGCATCACGGAGCTCCTGATAGGCCTCGTCGGAGAGGGTCATCTGCGGAGCGACCGTCACCGAGTCTCCGGTGTGCACGCCCATCGGGTCGAGATTCTCGATCGAGCAGACGATGACGACGTTGTCCGCGTGATCGCGCATGACCTCGAGCTCGAACTCGTCCCACCCGCGCACCGACTCCTCGACCAGCACCTGCCCGATCGGCGACTCCCAGAGGCCGCGCTCGACCTGGTAGGCGAGCGTCGTGCGATCCTCGGCAAAGCCGCCGCCGTGACCGCCGAGCGTGAACGCCGGACGCACGACAGCGGGAAGCGGGATGCCGTCGAGCTGCGCCAGCGACGTGACGATCCGCGAACTAGGCACCTCGAGGCCGCACGAGTGGACGGCGTCGCGGAAGAGCTCGCGATCCTCGGCGCGGCGGATCGCCTCGACGGGGGCCCCGATCAGCTCGACACCGAGCTCGTCCAGCACGCCGGCCTCGGCCAGCGCGATCGCGAGGTTGAGCGCGGTCTGGCCTCCGAGCGTCGGCAGCAGCGCGTCGGGGCGCTCGCGGCGCAGGACAGAGGCGACGCTCTCGAGATCCAGCGGCTCGATGTACGTGCGGTCCGCGAAGCCTGGGTCGGTCATGATCGTCGCCGGATTCGAGTTGACGACGATCGTGCGGAAACCCTCCTCGCGCAGCACCTTGAGCGCCTGGCAGCCCGAGTAGTCGAACTCGCAGGCCTGCCCGATCACGATCGGTCCCGAGCCGATGACGCAGATCGACTCGATGTCTGAGCGCCGTGGCATCTAGGCGCGTAGCTCCTCGACGAAGCGCTCGAGGATCGGCCACGCATCGTGCGGGCCAGGCCCGGCCTCGGGATGGAACTGCACCGAGCGGGCGCGCAGCTCGGGGAAGTCGAAGCCTTCGACCGTGCCGTCGTACAGCGAGACGTAGGTTGCCTCGGCGTCCTCGGAGGCCGCGACGGCGAAGCCGTGGTTTTGGCTCGTCACGAGCACGCGCCCCGTGCGGCGCTCGAGGACCGGGTGGTTGGAGCCGCGGTGGCCGAAGGGGAGCTTGTACGTCACGTGGCCGGTCGCGAGCCCGAGGAGCTGGTGGCCGAGGCAGATCCCGAGGATGGGCACTTGGCCGAGCGCCTCGCGCACAGTCGCGACCTCGTCGGTCAGCGGCTCGGGGTCGCCGGGGCCGTTCGAGAGGACGATGCCGTCGAAGCTCGCGAGCTCGTCGGCGGACGTCGTGTGCGGGACGACGGTCACCGCGGCGCCGGCGTCCGCGAGCCGGCGCATGATCGAGCGCTTGGCGCCGTAGTCGACGACGGCGACGTGTGGGGAGCCGTCGGCGGCGAAGACGTATCGCTCCGAGGCGGAGACCTCGGCGACGAGTGCCTGCCCCTCCATTGCGGGCTGCGCACGCACCTGCTCGAGCGCCGCGTCCACGCCGAGCGCACTCTCGTCCGCCACCGCGGCCGCCCGCATCGCCCCGGCGTCGCGCAGCCGCAGGACGAGCGAGCGCGTGTCGATCCCCTCGAGGCCCACGAGGCCGTGCTCGCGCAGCCAGGCCGCCCACTGCGCCCCGCCGAGCGCGCGCATGAGCACGGCCTTCGCATGCGGCTCGGCCGACTCGCCGCGCGACTCGCCGTCATCCTCATGGGCAAGCACAAGCCGACCTACACGCC
>Ga0075343_1000168_pt1 | contig 11170 bp, 11 predicted proteins | sample RushOxbow_ThreeS_2_FD_120072 | JGI IMG/M metagenome (GOLD analysis project Ga0075343, IMG submission 120072) | Natural and restored wetland microbial communities from the San Francisco Bay, California, USA, that impact long-term carbon... | ecosystem: Environmental > Terrestrial > Soil >...
GAACCGGCCGGCGGTGAGCGTGCCGTCGCGGCGCACGACCACCCTGGCCGGCAGCCCGAGGTCGCGCCACCAGACGACGTCCGTGACGTCGCCGAACGTGCAGATCTGCGCTGCGCCGGTTCCCTTCTCGGGGTCGGCGAGATCGTGCGCGACCACCGGCACGGGCACGCGGAACACGGGCGTGAGCGCGGTCGCGCCGACCAGGGGCGCGTATCGCTCGTCCTCGGGGTTCACGACGAGGGCGACGCACGCCGGGATCAGCTCCGGGCGCGACGTCTCGATCTCGATCCGGCCGTTGCCGTTCTCGAGGTCGAACGCGACCCGGTGGTAGGTGCCGGCGACCTCGCGATCCTCGATCTCGGCCTGGGCGACCGCCGTGCGGAAGTCGACGTCCCACATCGTGGGCGCCTCGGCCGTGTAGGCGAGGCCGCGGCGCACGAGCCGGAGGAAAGCGCGCTGCGACGCGCGACGGGAGACCTCGCCGATCGTCGTGTAGGTCTGGCGCCAGTCGACCGACAGCCCCAGCCGCCGGAACAACGCCTCGAACGCCTTCTCGTCCTCGGTCGTGAGCCGCTCGCAGAGCTCGATGAAGTTCGGCCTGCTGACCGCGACGGGGCCGTCGTCGGGCCGCTCCAGCTTCGAGACGTCGAACGCGGGATCGGCCGGCAGCGAGGGATCGCAGCGGACGCCGAAGTAGTTCTGCACGCGTCGCTCCGTGGGCAGGCCGTTGTCGTCCCAGCCCATCGGGTAGAAGACCTCGTCGCCGCGCATGCGCCGGTAGCGCGCCACGAGGTCCGTATGCGTGTACGACATCACGTGGCCGATGTGCAGCGACCCGCTCGCCGTGGGCGGCGGGGTATCGATCGCGAAGACCTGATCCCTCGTCTTCGTGCGATCGAAGTGGTACGTGCCGGCAGCTTCCCACCACTCGTCCCACTTCGCTTCCAGACCGTCGAGCGACGGCTTCTCGGGCACGCTCATGGGGCGCAGTCTACGGAACGGCCCGGCGCGAAGCGCCGGCCCCGAACGAGGGGTGTTCCGTCGCCAGAGCCCCGTGCAGTAGTCTTCCGACCGCACCACTTCGACCGAAAGGAGTACGCGTTGCTCGCAGAGATCGATTTCGGCGAGATCCTGTGGACCACGGTCGTGATCTTCTTCATGGTCATGTACCTGATGATCCTGTTCAGGGTCATCTTCGACATCTTCCGCAACCACCAGATGTCGGGTGGTATGAAGGCCGTATGGCTGATCGCGCTGCTGTTCCTGCCGTTCCTCACGCTGTTCATCTACGTGATCGTGCACGGCAAGGACATGGCGCAGCGGGATGTGGCACAGCAGAAGGCGGCCGAGGCCGACTTCCAGCAGTACGTGCAGAAGGCCGCCGCCGACGCCGGGCCTTCCGGCGAGATCGCCAAGGCCAAGGAGCTGCTCGACTCCGGGGCGATCAGCCAGGAGGAGTTCGACGCGCTGAAGAAGAAGGCGCTCTCCTGAGCTGAACGCACCGCATCGGTAACACGCAGGAGCCCGGCCGACATCGGCCGGGCTCCTGCGCGTCACGACGCGACGAGCGAGAGCAGGAACGCGCCGTCGCCGTCGGACCACGTCATCGTCGACCCATCGATCCGGTACGACGCCGTCGCCTCGATCGCCGCGAGTATCGTGGCCTCCTGCTCGGCCACGTCGGGCTGGCACGCCATCTTCGTAGTCGCGACGGCGCCGAACGAGATCGCGCCCTCGCTCGCGTCGCCGCTCGTCTCGTACCCGCCCGTCATGCGGTTGCAGCCGGTGGTGCCGGAGAGGGAGCCCGCGTCGAGCGAGACGTCGGCGTCGGCCCCAGCGATCGTCGACGAGACCGCACCGCCACCGATCGCGAGGCCGTCGATGCGCCACCGCGTGCCCTCGAGGGCGACCGGGACCTCGGCGTCGTACGTGAGCGTGGTCTCCCCTCCCGTCAGCACCAGCCCCGCGCCCTCGTCGACCACCTCCGAGGCGTCGAGCTCGGCGAGGGCGGCGATGTAGGCGGCCTCAACCTGCATCAACGGTTCCTCGCACGCCATCTGCGTCGTCGCGCCCGGCTCGATCGTGAGGGCGCCGCCGTCACCCTCGGTGTAGCTGCCCGCGAACGAGTTGCAGCCGGCGGCCCCGCTGGCGGTGCCGTCGTCCTCGAACCGGATCGTCACCCTGGTCTCGGGCGGCACGACCTCGTCGATCAGGGCCTCCACCGAGGCGACGTCGAGGATCCACGTCGTGCCGACGATCGATGGAGCCGCGTCGTCACCCCCGGCATCGTCGCCGGCATCGTCGGCGCAGCCCGCGATCAAGAGCGCCAGGCAGGCCGCGACGATCGGGGCGGTGCCCTGCCTCAGGCGGCGACCCCGGCCCCGGCCTCGAGCTTCGACTTCGCGTGACGGAGCTCGAACGCCATCACGATCTCACCGATGCCCTTGAAGATCGCCATGAACCCGACCCAGAACAGGATCAGCGAGACCCGAGCCGGGTAGAACGATTGCGAGACCCACGCTGCGAGCAGGATCTCGAGGATGCCGACGGCCAGCCCCAACCCCCACACCGGGTTGGTGTCCCGTGAGAGCAGCGCGGCCACCACGGACATGGTCCCCATGAGGACCAGCAGCAGGCCCAGCACCGATGCGAGCGCGGTGACCGTGTCGATCGGGCGGAAGAACCCCCACAACGCTCCTAGGATGAACAACACCCCCAGCGCGACGTGGACCCACTTCCAACCGCCCGAGAACGTGGCGGACGCGAGGAACTCGTTGATCGCAGCGCCCAGGAACATGAAGCCGATCAGGATGCCCACGGTCGCGACCGACATCCGGTCGAACTGGAACACGATCATGGCGATCAGCAGCCACGCGAGCCCCGTGATCAGGAACAGCCACCAGTTCTTCGCGAAGCCCGTGGCCTCGCGGCGGATATCAGCGTCCATCGGTTCCCCCCGTGTGTCGGAACGAGGGCGTCATCGCCCTCACGAACGAATCATGGAACGGGAACGGCGAGGATTCCAGCACCCGGCATCGCGCGGTCGAGCGACCCAGGGCCGAGCTAGGCGGTCTTCTCCTGGCGCTCGCTGCGCTTCTTCGTGGTCTTCGCGTGCGGCACCAAGGTGGGGTTCACGCCCGTGAGCACGACGTCCTTGTCGACGAGGCACTTCGTGACGTCCTCGCGCGAGGGCAGCTCGTACATCACGTTGAGCAGGACCTCTTCCATGATCGCGCGCAGCCCGCGCGCACCGGTGCCACGCATGATCGCCTGCTCGCTGATCGCACGCAGCGCGTCGTCCTTGAACTCGAGCTCGACGCCGTCGAACTCGAAGAAGCGCTGGTACTGGCGCACCAGGGCGTTCTTCGGCTTCGTGAGGATGTCGACCAGGGCATCCTCGTCGAGGTTGTCGACGCTCGTGATCACCGGGAGGCGGCCGACGAACTCGGGGATCAGGCCGAACTTCAGCAGGTCCTCGGGCAACACCTGGGAGAAGACCTCGCCGATGTCCTTGTCGGCACGAGAGACGACGTCGGCGCCGAAACCGACGCCCTTGCGCCCGATGCGGCTCTCGATGATCTTGTCGAGCCCGGCGAAGGCGCCGCCGCAGATGAACAGCACGTTGGTGGTGTCGATCTGGATGAACTCCTGGTGCGGGTGCTTGCGGCCACCCTGGGGCGGAACGCTCGCCTGCGTGCCCTCGAGGATCTTCAGCAACGCCTGTTGCACGCCCTCGCCGGAGACGTCGCGCGTGATCGACGGGTTCTCGCTCTTGCGCGCGACCTTGTCGATCTCGTCGATGTAGATGATGCCGGTCTCGGCCTTCTTGACGTCGTAGTCCGCGGCCTGGATCAGCTTCAGCAGGATGTTCTCGACGTCCTCGCCGACGTACCCGGCCTCGGTGAGCGCCGTGGCGTCGGCGATCGCGAACGGCACGTTGAGCATGCGGGCGAGCGTCTGTGCCAGGTAGGTCTTGCCGCATCCGGTCGGCCCGAGGATCATGATGTTCGACTTCTGCAGCTCGACGTCGTCGGTCGTGGCGCCCACCTGGATGCGCTTGTAGTGGTTGTAGACCGCGACCGAGAGCACCTTCTTCGCTCGCTCCTGGTCGACGACGTATTCGTCGAGGAACGAGAAGATCTCCTGCGGCTTGGGCAGCTCGTCGAGCTTCAGCTCGGTCGTCTCGGAGAGCTCTTCCTCGATGATCTCGTTGCAGAGGTCGATGCACTCGTCGCAGATGTAGACACCGGGGCCGGCGATCAGCTTCTTGACCTGCTTCTGGCTCTTCCCGCAGAAGGAGCACTTCAACAGGTCGGAATCCCCGAACTTGGCCATCTGCCTCTCTTCCCTCTCCGACGGACCGAACGGCCGGGTCTCGCGACCCGGCCGACATGTGTCAGCGCATTATCACGCGCCGGCGACCCCGGCGGAAGCAAGCTCGGCGATCCCGCGCGTGGTGATGATCTCGTCGATCGCTCCGTACTCCTTCGCCTCGTCGGCCGTGAGGATGAAGTCGCGGTCGGTGTCCTTGGCAACCTTCTCGATCGGCTGGCCGGTGTGATGGGCGATCAGCTTCTCGAGGAGCTGGCGCGACCGGGTGATCTCCTTGGCCTGGATCTCGATGTCGACGGCCTGGCCCTCTGCGCCACCGTGCGGCTGGTGCAGCAGCACGCGTGAGTGCGGCAGGGCGAACCGCTTACCCGGCGCCCCTGCGAGCAGCAGCACCGCTGCGGCGCTCGCGGCCTGGCCCATCACGATCGTGGACACGTCGGGCTTGATGTACTGCATCGTGTCGTAGATCGCGAACAGCGACGTGATGACCCCACCCGGCGAGTTGATGTACAGGTGGATGTCCTTGTCGGGGTCCTCGCTCTCGAGGTGCAGCAGCTGCGCCATGATCAGGTTGCCGACGTTGTCGTCGATCGGGGTGCCGAGGAAGACGATGCGCTCCTTCAGCAGACGCGAGTAGATGTCGAACGAGCGCTCGCCGCGGCTCGTATGCTCGACGACCACGGGCACCAGGTAGTCGTTGGCGGTGATGTTCGTTCGCATATCGGTCATGTCGTCTCCTCGGCGTCGTCGGAGGTCTCGGGTTCGATGTCGGCACGCTCGACCAGCAGATCGAGGGCCTTGCCTCTGATGATATCCCCGGCCAGCGTCACGATCTGACCGGTGCGTTCGAGCTGCTTCGCGAGCTCCTTCGGATCGCGGCCGTAGGCCTCTGCGAGGGAGGAGATCTCGGTGCCCAGCTCGTCGGCGTCGACCTCGATCGACTCGGCCCTCGCGACGCCCTCGAGGGCCAGGTCCGCCTTGATCGCCCGGATCGCGTGATCGCGCGAATCCTCTCGGAGCCGGGCCTCGTCCCACCCTTGGGCCTCGAGCAGGTCGTCGAGCGTCACCCCGGCGCGCTGGGCGCGCTCCCCGGCGCTGGCGACCCGGTGCTCGGTCTCGTCGTCGATCAGCGTGTCGGGGATGTCGACCTCGATCGAGTCGATCATCGCGTCGAGCACGCGGTCTCGGACCGTCCCCGCGACCTCGCGCTCCTTCATCTCGCCCAGGCGCGCGCGCAGGTCCTCGCGGAGCTGGTCGATCGTGTCGAACTCCGACGCGGTCTTCGCGAAGTCGTCGTCGGCCTCGGGGAGCTTGCGTGCCTTCACGTCCTTCACGAGCACGGTGAGGTCGGCGGTCACGCCGGCGAGCGACTCTCCCGCCCCCGGTCCCATCTCCTCGGACACCTTGAGGATATCGCCGGGCTTCGTGCCGGCCAGCTGCTCGTCGAGGGCGGCTCCGAACTCACCCGACCCGACGAAGTAGAGGTAGTCGGTCCGGGTCAGGCCGTCGATCTCCTCGTCGCCTGCGAGCGCCTTGACGTCGATCGTGGCGAAATCACCGTCGATCACCGGCCGATCGGCAGGCTCGAGCTCGGCGAACCGCTCACGCAGGCGATCGATCCACTCGTCGACGTCGGACTCGGCGACCTCGGCGCTCGGCTTCGTCACCTTCAGGCCCGAGTAGTCGCTCTCGCTCAGCTCGAGCCGGGGCCTGACTTCGACCACGGCGGTGAACACGAGGGGTGCATCGTCGGCGAACCCCTCGAGGTCGATCTCCGGGTCGGCGATCGGGGCGAGGTCCTCGTCGGAGACCGCCCGGCGGTAGTACTGGGGCACGGCGTGCTCGAGGAACTCGTCGCGCACGACCTCGCGCCCGATCTGGGCATCGATGATCTGCTTGGGCACCTTGCCCTTGCGGAACCCGGGGATCTTGACCTGGTTCGCGATGCTCTTGTAGGTGGCGTCGAGCTCCTTCGAGTACTCGTCGGGCGGGATCTCGACGGTGAGCTTGACGGTGTGCTTCTCGGTGTTCTCGACGGTCGTCTGCATAGGTCCAGTCAGGCTACCCGAGATCGTTTCGAGCGGTCCTCGGCCGAAGGTCCAGGCGTGGCGCGGGTGTCGGCCGATAGGCTCGGTGCGTGTTCGAGCACGAGCGCGCGTTCGCGAACGGACTGGCCGACCGGGCCGCCGACATCGGCATGGGCCTGTTCCTGGGCGACGGGCTCGAGGTCCGGCACAAGGCCGACCGTACGGTCGTGACCCAGGCCGACACGTCGATAGAGGCGATGGTGCGCGAGCAGGTCGCCGCGGCGTTCCCCGACGACCACGTGCTCGGCGAGGAGGAGGGCGGCACCGACCGAGCGACCGGCCGCGTCTGGATCGTCGACCCCATCGACGCCACCGCCAACTACGCCCGGGGCATCCCGATCTGGGCCACGCTGATCGCCCTGCAGGTCGACGGTGAGTTGGCGCTCGGGATCGTGAACGCCCCGGCGATCGGCGAGCGGTACGAGGCCGCACGCGGCGCCGGCGCGCGGATGAACGGCCGGCGGATCGGAGTCAGTGACGTCGGCCGCCTCGACGAGGCCCAGGTGTTCCACGCGGGGCTCGAGGCGTGGCCCGACGATCGCCGGCAGCGAGCCGTCGCGCTGCTCGAGCGAGCGCCCCGCACCCGCGGGTTCGGCGACTTCTGGGGACACACACTCGTCGCCCGGGGCGCCGGAGAAGCGATGATCGAGCCCGAGCTCAACCTGTGGGACTACGCGGCGTTCCAGGTCGTGGTCGAGGAAGCCGGTGGCCGGGTCACCCAGCTCGACGGCTCGCCCACACGCCACCTCGGTAGCGTGGTCTCGTCGAACGGGCGCGTGCACGACGAGATCCTCGCGGCGTTCTCCGGCGGACCACCTGCGCCGGGCTAGGCGGTCAGCAGGCGCTCGATCGTCGCGGCGTCGCCGGCGACGACCTCGGCCGCCCCTTCCCGCGAGACGGGATCGGGATCTTGCAGCGTGTGGTTCGCCATATGCAGCGACCGCGACGCGGCGAAGATGCGGATCTCACCGGGTTCCCGCTCCGGCCACGGCTCGAGGCGCTCGTACCCCTCGCGGAGGGCCCCCTCCAGGAGCTCGAACCGGGGGTGCGCCGCGAGCGCCCAGACCGTGACGCTGAGATCCTGCACCGGCCAGCCCGCCATCGCATCGTCGAAGTCGAGGATCGCGACACGGCCGTCGGATTGCACGAACACATTGTCCTCGTGGAGGTCGGCGTGCAGCATGCGGGGCGGCTCGGTCGCCAGCAGGCGTTCGATCGCCTCGACGGTGAGCTCCCTCGTGCGCTCGAATGCCCCTCGTATCCGGTCGTCGACGATGGTCGCGTGTGCCTGGTCGAAGAGCACCTCAGCCTCGCGGAACGGGTACGGCGAATCCCACACCTGCATACCCGGAGGCAGGGCGAAGGATCGAGCGTGACGGTGCAGCCCGGCGATCGCTTCACCGAGGGCGGCAACGTGTTCGGGAGCCATGTCGTCGGCCAAGCGAGCGCCCCCGAGCCAGCCGAAGAGCACGCACATGCGTGACTCGGGCACACCAGCATGCCGGGCCTCGACGACGAGGGACCCGTCGCGAGCCACGATCGGCGCCGGCACCTGCACCGACCCGTCGGCGGCGAGGGACGCGAGCCATGCCATCTCGCCCTCGACCTCGTCGCGGGTGCGCCGACGGGGCCGGTTCACCCGCAAGACGCTGCGTTCCGCGTCGTCCGTCGTGACGAGGAACACGCAGTTCCAGTCGTCCGTGATGAGCGTGAGCGTCGGCGCGATCAGGTCGTACCGCTCGAGCGCCCGCGCGGCGAGGCGCCGGAGTCGCTCGGTGCGCTGGTCGCTCGACAGCTCGAGGAAGGCGTCGCCCGAGGCGCTCATAGCTCGATCGTGTCGCCGAGTTCAGCCGCGGCGGCCATCACGGCGTTGGCGGCCGCGACGTCCTGCACGCCGACGCCCGTGAGGTCGCAGACGGTCACCTGCGCCGGATCGGTTCGACCGAGCGCCTCGCCCGCACAGACCCGGCCGAGCTCGACCGCCCGTGCCTCCTGGTCGGGTGCGTGCTGCAACTCGCCCAGCGTGCGGCACTGCTCCCGCGAATCGACCACGAGCAGATCGGCACGCCGCAGGATCTCGGGGTCGAGCTCCTGCTTGCCCTGCCCGTCGGAGCCCACGGCCGTCACGTGGACGCCCGGCGCGAGCCACCCCATGTCGACGAGCGGTTCGTGTGCGGCCGTGCCGGTGATCACCACGTCGGCGCCGTCGACCGTCTCCTGGGCGGACCCGAGATGCTTGACCGCGCAAGTATCCCCGAGGCGGAGCTGCAGGTCCTGGGCGGCACGCGCTGCATGCGCGGGGTTCCGTCCCCAGACCCGCACCTCGGAGAAGCCGGGCCGCACCTCGGCGAGCGCCTCGACCTGGTAGCGGGCCTGGGCGCCGGTGCCGATCACGGCCACGCGCTCGACGCGTCCGGGTGCCAGGTGGCGCGCCGCCACTCCCCCCGTCGCTCCGGTCCGCAGGTCGGTGAGGTATCCGCCGTCGAGCAAGAACGCCGCCGGCGATCCGTCACGCGCATCGAAGACGATCACGAGCCCGTCGATCGCCGGCGGCTCGAGCCCGTAGAACCCGCTCGCGGCCTTCACCGCGTAGTAGGGGGAACCGTGGAGGTGCCCAGCCTTCACGTGGATCTCGCCCCGCGCCTCGGGCACGTCGAGATGGATCACCCCGGGGAGCTCAGCCGCGCCCGCCGAGTACGCAACGAACGCTCGCTCGCACGCGTCGATGCACGCTCGCATGTCGATCGCCGCTCGCACGTCGTCGGCTCGGAGGATGCGGACCCGACCCACGGTCGCCACCCTACCGGTGCCCACCCGGCGATGCGCCGGCGTCGGGTGCTACGGTCGAAGGGCCACCCCGACGAAGGGTTCACGCATGACGATCGAGCAGTTCCGTATGGAGCGCTACCAATCCCTGCACTGGCACGAGGTCGACCACGACCTGTCGGAGTCGGGGGTGGTGCCGATGTCGATCCGCGAGCTGCTCGGGCCCGTGGCCGACGCCGAGGCGTTCCTCGCGACGACGCTCGGCTATCCCCTCTCGGAAGGCTCCGAGGAGGCGCGCGCCAACGTCGCCGCCTGGTACCCGGGAGCCACCGCGGAGAACGTGACGATGGTCAACGGCGGGTCCGAGGCGAACTTCCTCGCGCTCTGGGCGCTGCTGGAACCCGGCGACCGCCTCGCGTTCATGGTGCCCAACTACATGCAGGGTTGGGGGCTGGGATCGGCGTTCGGACGCGCGAGTGACCGGGTGCGGCTGCGCCTCGGTGACGACGGATGGACGCTCGACGTCGACCAGCTGCACGACGCGGTCACGAAGCGGACGAAGGCCGTGATGGTCTGCAACCCGAACAATCCCACCGGTCACGTGCTCACCGAGCGGGAGATGGACGAGGTGGTGAAGGCCGCCGACCGCGCCGATGCGTGGATCGTCTCCGACGAGATCTACCGGGGCGCGGAGCTCGAGGGGGACGTCGCCACGCCCACGTTCTTCGGGCGCTACGACAAGGTGATCGTGACGAGTGGGCTCTCGAAGGCGTTCGCGATGCCGGGATTGCGCGTCGGCTGGGCGGTCGCCCCCCCGAAGATGATCGCCCGGATCTGGGAGCGCCACGACTACACGACGCTCACCCCATCGGCGGTGAGCGACCGCCTCGCCGCGTTCGCGATGCTGCCCGACGTGCGCGAGGCGATCCTCGGTCGCACGCGGGCGATCGTGCGGGCCAACTACCCGCGGCTCGAGGCGTGGCTGCGGACCCACGACGACATCTTCACCTGGGACCGTCCCGACGCCGGCGCGATCGCCTACGCGAAGTACGACCTGCCGATCAAGAGCCTCGAGCTCGCCGAGCGCATCCGGACCGAGCGGAGCGTGCTGCTCGTGCCCGGCGACATGTTCGGCCTGAAGAAGGGGCTCCGGTTCGGCTTCGGCTACGACATCGAGCACACGCTGAAGGGGCTCTCGCTCGCCGACGATGTGCTGGCCGAGGTCGCCGCCGCTCGCTGAGATCCCCACCCCCCGTCGGACCACCTCGCTAGGCTGCTCGCCATGGTTACGCGATGCGAATGGGCGCCCCTCGATCAGCCCAGCTACCTCGCCTACCACGACGAGGAGTGGGGCGTGCCCGTCCACGACGACGTGCACCTGTTCGAGATGCTCACGCTCGAGGGCGCGCAGGCCGGCCTGAGCTGGTCGACGATCCTCAACAAGCGTGAGGGGTATCGGCGGGCGTTCGGCGGCTTCGATCCCTCGAAGGTCGCGCGCTACTCCCCGTCGAAGGTCGAGCGTCTCCTCGCCGACCCGAGCATCGTCCGCAATCGCCTCAAGGTGGAGTCCACGGTGGTGAACGCCCGCGCCGTGCTCGAGGTGCACGACGAACTCGGCTCCCTCGACGCGCTGCTGTGGTCCTTCGTCGACGGCGCCCCCGTGGTGAACCGGTGGCAGGGCCTCGGCGACATCCCCTCCGAGACCGACACCTCGCGCGTGATGTCGAAGAACCTGAAGCGTCGAGGCTTCCGATTCGTCGGCCCGACCGTCTGCTACGCGTTCATGCAAGCGTGCGGCCTCGTGAATGACCACGTGGTGACGTGCTTCCGCCACCCTGAGGTGTGAGGGTGATCAGGCCGCGAGTCGGCCGTCGCTGATCTCGACGACGCGATCCGCGTAGTGCGTCATGCGCGTGTCGTGGGTGACCACGACGGCCGCCGTTCCGCGACCCTTCACCTCGTCGCGGATCAGCTCCATCACCTGC
>Ga0075343_1000169_pt1 | contig 11161 bp, 9 predicted proteins | sample RushOxbow_ThreeS_2_FD_120072 | JGI IMG/M metagenome (GOLD analysis project Ga0075343, IMG submission 120072) | Natural and restored wetland microbial communities from the San Francisco Bay, California, USA, that impact long-term carbon... | ecosystem: Environmental > Terrestrial > Soil > Wetlands...
GAGTAGAGCAGCGGGATCGACATGAGAATCGGTGCGCGCGCGAGATCCGCGACGAGCATCGTCGTCCGCGACCCGAGCCGCTGGACAACCGCGCCGCTCGGAATGCCGAGGATCGCCATCGGCAGGATCTCGGCCGCGAGGACGAGGCTCATCTTGCTCGGCGACCCCGTCGTGACGAGGACGAACCACGGCAGCGCGAGATAGGTCATCCGCGTGCCGAGCATGGAGATGGTCTCGGCGACGACGAGCGCAGAGACCGCGGACTTGCGTATTCCCGTCGCCGCCGGTTCGACCATGGCAGCGAGATAATAAAACGTCCGTACGGTTTTGTAAAGTACGATCGGGTCGATGCCGAAGATCAGTGACGAGCGCAGGAGCGAACGCGTCGAGCAGATCCTCGAGGGAGCTCGCCGGTGCTTCGCCCAGCACGGCTACGAAGGCGCGACAGTCGGGCGTCTGGAGGAGGAGATCGGCGTCTCGCGCGGAGCGATCTTCAACTACTTCCCCTCCAAGGAGGACCTCTTCCTCGAGCTGGCCGTGCGCGACAGCGCGCGCATGTCCGAGCTCTGGATCAACGAGGGGCTCGAGGCAGTCGTGCGGGAGGTGGTCGAGCTCGACCCTGCTTGGCTGTCGGTCTACCTCGAGCTGTTTCGGCGCGTACGCAACGATCCGGACTTCCGCACTCGGATCGAGTCGCGCCAGAAGGAGGTCGCACCGGCGAACCGCGAGCGCATCGAGCAAGCGCAGCGGGACGGCGAGTTCCGCGACGACATCGGAGCCAAGGAGATCGGCACGTTCGTCAACCTCGTGCTCAACGGCCTCGCACTCATGCGGGCCGGAGGCGAGGAGCTGCCGTCGACCGAGCTCGTGCTGTCCCTCCTCCGCGACGCTATCGGCGGAGCACGTCGGGATACGCCTTTGCGTAGACGGTCTTGACGCGCAGCACCTCGTCGACGTAGTCGCGCGTCTCGGGGAACGCGATGCCGCCGCCTTCCGCGAGCCACCGATCGACGTTGCCCTGGCCGCCGTGGTAGGCGGCGAGAGCGAGCCGCGTGTTTCCGTCGTAGCGGTCGCGCAGGTGGTCGAGGTACCACGCGCCGTAGCGGACGTTGATCTCCGGGTCTCGGAGATCCGAGACGACGAACCGACCACCACCCGTGCGCAGCGCGATGCCCTTCGCTGTGTTCGGAAGGAGCTGCATGAGGCCAACGGCGCCTGCCGACGACACCACCTCCGGCTGGAAGCGACTCTCGGCGTATATCACTGCCGCGAGGAGCTCGGGGTCGAGGTCGTAGTTGCGTGCGTGCGCGATGACGATCTGCTCGTACTCGAGGGGATAGCGCGCCCGGAGGTACCAGTCCGGCTCAGCCTCCACCACCCATGCAGCGGCGCCTGCGAGCGCGAGCAGCGCAACGGAGATCGCGATGAGAAACCGCATCGGGGAAGGTGGGCTAGGACGCCTGGGTGAGGGTAGCCAGCACCTCGGCAACCCAGGCGTCGAGCTGGTCGGGCGTTCCGGTGTTCACGTACGAGAAGTCGGCGCGCTTCACCTTCTCGCGGTCTGGCAGAAGTCGCGACTCACGGTCGTCGGCACGACCGCGCCGGGCCTCGCGCAGCTTGTTCGGCGCGGTGATGACGACGACCTTGTCGAACCGCGTCTCCGCCCCCACCTCGTACAGCAAGGGAACCTCTGTGACGCAGACCTGCGGGGGGTTCGGCAACCGACCCAGCTGCTCCCGCCAGGCCATGTACTCACGCGAGACGAGCGGATGCAGAAGCTTCTCGAGAAAGTCGAGTGCGGGTCGGTCGCGGAACACCTTGAAGGCGATGCGCTCGCGATCGGGTGCGCCGCCCTCGCCCAGGATGTCCTCGCCGAGGCGCTCGACCAGCGCCCGCTTCACCTCGGGGTCGGTCGCGAGCAGGTGATGGACGATCTCGTCGCTCGAGACAGTCGCGGCGCCGTGCTGCCGGAAGCTCTCGAGCGCCGTGGACTTCCCGGCGCCGATTCCTCCGGTGATCGCGACCGCGAGTGGTGGAGGCAAGGTAGCTAGTCGGAGTCGGACTGCTCGGAGCCGACCTCGAGGGCGGGCTCCTCGGCGTCGTCGCCGGCGCTCTCCGCCGACGGCTCGCCCACTTCGACCTCGGTGACCATCTCTTCCTCGACCTCGGCGTCCGCGTCGCCGTCAGGGGCCTCGGCCTCGGTGTCGGTAGCCGTCTCGTCGAGCGCGACCTCGGCGACGACGTCGTCGGCGACCTCGTCTGACGCCTGCTCCACCTCGGCCACCTCGACCTCCGCCACCTCGTCGACCTCCGCCACCTCGGTCGCTGACGGGGTCGGGAATGCCTCCTCGGAAAGCTTCAGGTCGGGCATGGTGTGCACCGACTCGGCGCCGTCCGCGCGCGGAACGGGCTCGTCGCCCTCCTCGACGCGCTTGAGCGAGAGGGAGAGCCGGCGGCGCTCGCCGTCGATCTCGAGGATGCGCACGTTGACGGCGTCACCCTGGGAGACGACCTCACGTGGGTTCTCGACGTGATGCGGCGCCAGTTCGGAGATGTGGACGAGGCCCTCGACGCCCGGGAGGATCTCGACGAAGGCGCCGAACGTGACGACCTTCGCGACGCGACCCTCGACGACGTCCTCCTCGCGGTAGCTCTCGACCACCTGCTGCCAGGGGTCGGTCTGCGTCTGCTTCAACCCGAGCGAGATGCGCTGACGGTCACGGTCGATGTCGAGCACCTTGACCTTCACCGTCTGGCCGATGTCGAGCACCTCGGACGGGTGGTTGACGTGGCTCCAGGAGAGCTCGGAAATGTGGATGAGGCCGTCCATGCCGTCGAGGTCGACGAAGGCGCCGAAGTCGACGATGTTCGAGATCTGCCCCTCGATCACGTCGCCCGGGCTGAGCCGGTCGAGGATCGCCTGGCGCATCTCCTTGCGCTCGTCCTCGAGGACGGCGCGACGCGACAGCACCACGTTGTTGCGCGAGCGGTTGAGCTCGATGACCTTGCAGCGCAGCTCCTTGCCCAGGAACTCGTCGAGATCCTGCACGCGCCTGATGTCGACGAGCGACGCCGGCAGGAAGCCGCGGACGCCGAGGTCGAGGATGAGTCCGCCCTTGACGACCTCGATGACCTTGCCGTCGACGGGCTCGCCGGACTCGGCCGCGGCCTCGATGCGCTTCCAGGCGAGCTCGAAGCGGGCGCGCTTCTTCGCGAGGATGAGCCGTCCCTCGGCGTCTTCCTTCGTGAGGACGAGCGCGTCGATCTCCTCGCCGACCGAGACCTCGTCGGCCGGGTTCACCGACCGCCGAATTGTCAGCTCGGCGACGGGAATGACGCCTTCCGACTTGTAGCCGATGTCGACGAGCACCTCGTCCTTGTCGACGCGCACGACCGTGCCGTGCACGACCTCGCCCTCGTTGATCTCCGGGAAGGCAGCGTCGTAGTCGGGGATGAGCTCCCCGTCGGGTCCTGCGATCCAGACGCCCTCTTCGGCGGCAGCAGGCTTTTCGGCGATGTCGTTCGCCATCGGATCGCGGAGTATAGCCGCATGCAGCGCAATTTCCGGTCAACCGTCTTCGGGTAGAAACGCGGCGTGCGGATCACCCTCATCCGGAGTGCCACGGTCATCGTCGAGCTCGCGGGCAAGCGGATTCTCGTCGACCCGATGCTCGACGACGTCGGCGCGCGGCCACCGATCGAGGGGACTGCCAATCAGGTCGCCAACCCGACCGTGCCGCTTCCGATACCGGCCGAGGAGGTGGTACGCGACCTCGACGCCGTGCTCGTGACGCACCGGCACCGCGACCACCTCGACGCGCGAGCGGAGGAGCTCTTGCCGCGCGATGTGCCCGTCTTCTGCCAGCCGGAGGACGAAGAAGCCCTTCGGGAGCTCGGGCTGGCTGCGCGGCCGATCGAGCACGCGTTCCGGTGGGACGGGCTCTCGATGACGCGCACACCGGCGCGTCACGGGTCCGGACGGGTCGCGGAGCGCCTCGCCCCCGTGAGCGGCTTCGTGCTCGACGACCTCTATCTCGCCGGCGACACGGTCTGGTACGACGAGGTCGAGGCCACGCTCGATCGCCACCGACCGCGAGTCGCGGTGGTCAACGCCGGCGGCGCCGAGTTCCTCGAGGGGGGGCTCATCGTCATGGGGCCGGACGACGTGCGCGAGGTCGTGGCGCGTGTGCCGACCGTTTTCGCCGTTCACATGGAGGCGCTCAACCACTGCTTCCTCGAGCGCGCGGCCCTCGCGGCCGCCGTCCCGGAGGTGCTGATCCCCCGGGACGGCGAGACCGTCGAGGTGTAACTACGGAACCCGCGTGATGCGGTTCTGCGGACCCGGCGAAACCGGCGAGTTCGCCTGGAAGTACTTCTCGACGGCATCCAGGTCGACGTCACCCCCGAGGCGGTTGGTGCCGTCGATGAGCACGGCGAAGTTGTCGCCCCCGTCAGCCAGGAAGCTGTTCACCGTCACTCGGTAGCTCGCCGCCGGATCGACGACGACACCGTTGATCATGATCGTCCCCGCCGCGACCTTCGATCCTGCCGGCGCCGAGGCCTGCCAGGTGTAGCTGAAGCCGTCGGAGACCTGGAGAATCCGGTTCTGACCAAGTCCCGGGTTGTCGAACTGCTGCTCGAGCAGCGTGTCGATCTGAGCGCCCGTGAGAGTCATGGTCACGAGGCTGTTCCCGAACGGCTGTACAGCGAACGCCTCGCCGTACGTAACGTTGCCGTCGCCTTCGCCGGCGGCGCTGGACGGGAAGGTCAAGTCGGTCCTGATCCCTCCGGGATTCATGAACGCGACGACTGCATCGCCGAACCCGGGGTCGTCGGTCGCGTCGAGCTGCGAGTCCGCAATGACATCGCCGAGCGCTGACTCGCCAGCGGCGTTCGCAGTGCGGGTGATCGGTCCAGTGATCGAGCCGATGACGCGGTTGGCGAACGGCGCCGAGATGTCGCGGTACTTCGTGACGAGCTCGGTGAGCGCCGCGGTCATGGGCACGTCCCGCGTCACGATCTTGTTGTCGACGCTGGCCTCCACCACGTCCTTCGTCGCGCGCGAGATGGTCAGGTCGATGTCAGTGATCAGGCGCCCGGCCGATGCAGCACCGGTGACGACCTTGCCGTCGATCTCGCAGTTGACCGCCCAGTTGGTGTGCCCGGTGACGACGACATCGATCTCGTCGTCCATCGCCTCGACGATGGGCGGAAGCGCACCCGAGAGGGTCCCGCACTGGTCGATCGTCGTCTCGTTCAGCGGGTTGGTCGTCGTGCCGCCTTCGTGGAGCAGGACGATGATCGTCTCCACGTTCTGGCGCTTCAGCTCCGGCACCAGCGCGTTGACGCTCTCCGCCTCGTCGAGGAAGTCGACCGTCTGGATCCCCGCGGGTGAGACGATCGACGGCGTCCCTTCCAGCGTCATGCCGACGATCGCGACCTTCACGCCGGGGAAGTGGTGGATCTTGTACGGCGGGAAGATGGTCTCGCCTGTGTCCTTGTACTTCACGTTTGCGGCGAGGAAGTCGAAGCTCGCCCCACCGAAGCCGTCTCCGTCGATGCAGCCGTCCACGGGATGGCACCCGCCGCTCTGCATCCGCAGCAGTTCGTCGACGCCCTCGTCGAACTCGTGGTTTCCGACGCCGTTGTAGTCGAGCCCCATGAGGTTGAAGGCCTCGATCGTCGGCTCGTCGTGGAAGAGCGCCGAGATCAGGGGCGTGGCGCCGATCAGGTCGCCGGCCGAGACGAACAGCGTGTTCGGATTCGTCGCGCGCAGCTGGTCGACATGCGTCGCCAGGTACTCGACGCCACCTGCGTTCGTTGCGCCGATCCGCCCACCGGAGCCTGCTGGCGGCTCGAGATTTCCGTGGAAGTCGTTCAGGCCCAAGATCTGGACCTCGGTCACCTGTGCCCGTTCCTCAGCCCGCTCGGACGGGTCGCCCTTGGCGCCGGCGGCGGTCGGAAGGATCAGCAGGACGAGTGCAAATGCGAGCACGAGCCCGCGGACAGCTGAAGTCATGTGTCTCCCCTCACCCGAATGACGGTTCCGATCCTACGAGATCGCGCCGTAGCCGCCGGAGCAATGTCCCAACTCCGTCACGACTTCGCCTCCGCCCAGTCGTCGCCGACGCCGATGTCGACCGCGAGCGCCGGGTCGAGCGGATACGCGCCGACCATCTCCTCGCGCACGAGCTCACGCACATTCGTGACCTCGGTCTCCGGCACCTCGAGCAGCAACTCGTCGTGCACCTGCAGAACGAGTCGGGCGCCTCTCCCCTCCGCGCGCAGGCGGTCGTGGATCGCGACCATCGCGACCTTGATGATGTCCGCGTTCGAGCCCTGCATCACGAAGTTCACCGCGACCCGCTCGCCGAATCCCCGCGTCTGGCGGTTCATGGCGCGCAGCTCGGGCACCGGGCGGCGCCGGCCGAGCAGGCTCGTTGCGTAGCCGTCCTCGCCCGCTTGAGCGATCGTCCGCGCGATGAACGCCTGGACGAGCGGGAAGCGGGCGAGGTACGCGTCGATGTAGGCCTGCGCCTCGGTCTTCGGGATGTCGAGGTTCTCCGAGAGGCCGAACGCCGAGATCCCGTAGACGATCCCGAAGTTGATCATCTTCGCGACGTTGCGTTCGTCCCTCGTGAGCGTCGCCGGGTCCTTGCCCAGAACCTCGGCCGCGGTCGTCGTGTGGATGTCCTCGCCGCCCGCGAACGCCTCGCGAAGCTTCGGCTCGCCCGAGACGTGCGCGAGGATCCGAAGCTCGATCTGCGAGTAGTCGGCGGACAGCAGCCGATGGTTCGGCTCGGCGACGAAGGCCGAGCGGATCTCGCGGCCGAGCTCCGTGCGAATCGGGATCGACTGCAGATTCGGACTCGTCGTCGAGAGGCGCCCGGTTGCCGCGACGGTCTGGTTGATCGTGGTGTGCAGTCGTCCGTCGCCGCCGATGAGCGTCGGCAGCGGGCCGAGGTACGTGTTCACGAGCTTCGTCAGCTCCCGCCACTCCTCGATCGCCGGGACGATCTCATGGTCGGAGCGGATTGCGCGCAGCACCTTCGAGTCCGTCGAGTATCCCGTCTTGCCCTTGCGGCCCGGGGTGAGCTCGAGCTTCTCGAACAGGATCCGTCCGAGCTGCTGCGGTGAGCCGAGGACGAACTCCTCGCCGGCCAGCCCGTACGCTCGCGCCTCGAGCTCTTCGATCCTGTCCCGGAGGCGTGCCGTGATCTCCCCCATGCGATATGTGTCGATGCGGACGCCCGCGTCCTCCATGGCGCCGAGAACGACCGTCAGCGGCAGCTCGACGTCTCGGTAGAGGCGCTCGGAGCCGCGCTCGGCGACCTTTGCGACGAGCGGCGCCGAGAGGCGTCTGGCAGCCTCCGCATGACGCACGAGTGCCGCCGTCTCCTCCTCGGCCGGTGGATCGGGCTCGAGCTCGACGCCGTACTCGGCCATGAGGTCGTCGAGGTCGTACTCGGCCCGCCCGGGGTCGATGAGGTAGGCGGCAATGAGAGTGTCGTCGGCGGCGGGCCTGCCGAGGCGCAGCGCCTTCGCGTCGTGCGCGATCAGCGCCGCGTCGAGAGCTTGTAACAACTTGTAACTTGCCCGCGCCTCGCCTGAGCGCGCCGCGGTGCTCTCTTGTGGCAAGTTGTCACTTGCGGTCTCGACGATCACGACGTCGCCGGCCTCGGTCGCGAGCGCTACGCGTGTTGCGTCCGCGGCGACCCCGACGCGGCCCCCGATTCCCTTTCCGTCGCCTTCGCGCCAGCTGACCCGATCCGTCGTCGCGGGGGGCGGACGGTCGGCGGCGGGCAGGGCCTCGTCGAGCGTGTCGACGCGACCGAGCAGCCCGCGAAACTCGAAGCGGCGGAAGATCTCCTTGAGCTCCGAGCGGTCGGGGGGCTGCAGGACGAGCTCGGCGGGATCGACCTCGAGCTGCAGGTCGCGCCGCATCGTCGCCAGCAGCTTCGACGCTGCGGCCTGCTCCCCGTTCTCGGCGATCGCCTTCGACCGCGCCGGCGACAGGTCGGATGCGTGCGCGATGACCTCCTCGAGCGACCCGTATTGTGCAATCAGCTGCCCTGCGGTCTTGTCGCCGATCCCCGGGACGCCGGGGATGTTGTCGCTCGTGTCACCCTTGAGGCCGATGAAGTCAGGAATCTGGTCGGGGCGGATCCCGTACCGCGCCTCGACTCTCTCCGGCGTATAGACCTGGACGTCCGCAACCCCGCGTGGAGTCATCATCAGGCAGACGTTCCCTGTGACGAGCTGGAATGCGTCGCGGTCGGTCGAGACGACGCACGTCTTCACGCCCACCGCATCGGCCTGTGTCGCCAGCGTCGCGATGACGTCGTCCGCCTCCCAGCCCTCGAACTCCAAGTTGCGGTAGCCGAAGGCCTCGACGATCGGCCGGAGGTGCGGGAACTGCTCACGCAGGAGATCGGGCATCGGGCGGCGGTCGGCCTTGTACTCGGTGTCGATCTGCTTGCGGTGCACGGGCCGCGTGTCCCACGCGACGGCGACCCCACGCGGTTTGTAGTCGGAGAGCAGCTTGAAGAGCATGTTCGTGAAGCCGAGGAGCGCGTTGGTGGGCTGGCCGTCCGTGGTCTGCAGCTCCTCGGGCAGCGCGAAGAACGCGCGGTAGGCGAGGTTGTTGCCGTCGACGAGGAAGAGCTCGGCGCCGCGGGCCGGCCCGTCGTCGAGAACGAGCTCCTCTCCCGTTAGCGTCTTCGGCATGACTCAACTCTATGGAGAACCGCATGGGTGACGAACTGGCGCGACGCGGCCACGAGGCGGCCGCCCTCAGTGGTCCCGCGAGCGGGATCCCCGCTCCTGGATCCGGTCTTGCGTGAGTAGATCCGTACCGCTCCTCTCGGGATCGCGCGTCGTCGCCGTGCCCCTCGGCGAGGACGACATCGTGCTCCGGCCGCCGCCGCCCCCCGAGCATTTCGTCGACGTACCCGCTGCCGTCCGCGATGCGCTGGCGTTCCCATTGTCAGGGCCGTCTCTGGCGGACCGCGTGCACCGTGGCGCGCGCGTGACGATCGTCGTCCCGCCCCCGGCTCTTCCGCTCCCCGGCGCGCAGGTCGATCCGCGGCCGGTCGCACTTGCGACGCTGCGTGAAGAGCTCGCACGACTCGGCGTCGACGACGAATCGGTGACGCTCCTCGTCGCCGGGGGTCTCGCACGCCGCGTCGGGAGACGTGACCTCGAGCGTCTGTTGCCGCCGACGAAGGCGAGGGAGTTCCGCGGCCACGTCGAGGTGCACGACGCGAGCGACGAGTCGCTCGTGCCTCTCGACGGGTGCGCCGCGCGCATCCACCCTGCAGTGGTCGAAGCCGACCTCGTGCTCGTCGTCTCGTCCGCTGAGACCGTGATCGACGGAGGACCGGGAGCGCTCGTCGCTGCCTGTGACGCGGCGACCGTTCGCTCGGCGGCGGCAGCGCAGTCGCTCGTCCAGGCTTCGGGTGAGCCCGTGTGGCGGCTCGCACTCCGGATCGAAGCTGCCGTCGCGGCGAAGGCGCCGCTGCTCGGGATCTCGCTCGTTCTCGACCACCCGCGCCTCACCGGGCAGTTTCGCGACTACCCCCACGACCCTGCCTCGTTCGAGCACGTCCTACGCTCGCCGTTTCGCCGCCTACACTCGCTGCTCCCGGGAGACATCCGCAGGCGGACGCTGGGCGACGTCGGCCGCTCGCTCGCCGCGACGGCTGTCTTCGCCGGCGCGCCGTCCGTCGCACACGCCGAGGCCCTCATCCGGATGATCGACTTGCGCGGCGCACGGGTGCCCGAGCCGCTCGACGCGATCGTCGTGGGCGTGCCGTGGATCGGTACGCACCTCCCGCGCGAGCCGCTGAACCCGGTCACGTCAGCCGCAACCGCACTCGGCCTCGCTCTCCGCTCGTGGCGCGACCGCTTCCCGCTTCGCGACGACGGAACGGTCGTTCTCGTGCACTCGCTCACACGCTCGTTCGCACACGGTGCACGCGATCCGTACCGAGCGTTGTTCGACCGCCTCAGGGCGGGAGACGACGTACCCGGATCGGAGCGCTCCGCTGCGGCCGACGAGCGCGCCATCCGCGCGTATCGCGAGGGTCGCGCGTGCCACCCGCTACTGCCGTTCGCCGACTGGGACGGCTGCGGCGCGGTACTCAGCCGCATCGGGCGCGTGATCGTGGCGGGGAGCCGTGACGCCGGAGCCGCTCGAGCACTCGGATTCGTCCCGAGCCACTCGGTCGCGAGCGCGCTCGAGATGGCGCACGGCGTCGCGGGCGGACAGGCTCGGGTCGGCGTGCTCCTCGCGCCGCCCTACGCTCCCCTTCTCGTCGGCTGATGACCACGCGAGCACGCGGCCGCGAAGCGGACGCCTCTCTGGGTCTTCGCGCGAGCGGAAAGCCCGCGCGGCCGGCTTTCTGTCAGCCCTCCCCGAGGTAGGTCTTGCGAACCTGCTCGTTCGTCTTCAGCTCGGCGGCAGGCCCTTCGAGGGCGATCGTCCCGGTCTCCATGACGTAGCCGCGCTGCGCGACGTCGAGCGCCATGAGCGCGTTCTGCTCGACGAGCAGCACGGGCGTTCCCTGCTTGTTCACCTCGATCACGGTCTCGAAGATGCGCTCGACGAAGATCGGTGCGAGGCCCATCGAGGGCTCGTCGAGGAGGAGCAGCTTCGGTCGCGCCATGAGCGCGCGGCCGATCGCGCACATCTGCTGCTCGCCGCCGGACATCGTCCCGGCTTTCTGCATCCGGCGCTCCTTCAACCGCGGGAAGAGCTCGAACACGCGATCCATGTCTCCCTTGAAGTTCTCGGTGTCCGTGCGCTGGAACGCGCCCATCTCGAGATTCTCCGTCACCGACATGCGCGGGAAAAGGCGACGCCCCTCGGGGCTCTGCGCAATTCCGTTCTTGACAATCGTGTGCGGCGAGGCGTTCGTGATGTCCTCGCCCTGGAACCTGATCGAGCCCTGCCGGGGATGGTTGAGGCCGTTGATCGATCGCAGCGTCGTCGACTTGCCGGCGCCGTTCGCGCCGATCAGCGTCACGATCTCGCCGGCGCCCACCCGCAACGAGACACCCTTGAGCGCATGGATGGCGCCGTAGTAGGTGTGGATGTCGTCGATCTCCAGGATGCTGCCGTTCGGCGCGGTGCTCATGCCGTCGCTCCCTTGCCGAGGTA
>Ga0075343_1000170_pt1 | contig 11145 bp, 9 predicted proteins | sample RushOxbow_ThreeS_2_FD_120072 | JGI IMG/M metagenome (GOLD analysis project Ga0075343, IMG submission 120072) | Natural and restored wetland microbial communities from the San Francisco Bay, California, USA, that impact long-term carbon... | ecosystem: Environmental > Terrestrial > Soil > Wetlands...
ACGAGACTCGGAACGTGATCACGCGCTCGGGCTCCACGAACCGCTCCAGCACCCTGGCATCGCGATAGACAGGGAAGCGATCGACGCAGAGCTCGATCGAGCCCGCCGCTTCGCGGACGGCCTGCAGGAACTCAGGTTCGTTCGCGTTCCTGGCCGTGACGTCGGCCATCAGGCGCCGTACGTATTCACCCACCGATCCTCGCGCCCCCACCGGTTCGTTCGCTGCCGAACCAACGCGTCATCCTGCCATGGCGACGGGCTCGGACGGAACCCCCCCTCCCGGCAACCGGCCATTGCCATGCAGTCCATCACACCGACGCGAACGCACGGCCCAACGCCTCGCGGAACGGCATCGGCTCGATCATCGGGAACCGTCGGCGTGCCTCGTCGTCGTGCACGACCATCGGCGTGGACATCCCCTCGATCAGCGGACGGGCGAGCGCCGCCGGAACCGATGTGGTCAGCCCGCACCAGTACGAGGAGAGGCGGGGGGTGAGCAGCGGCACACCGACGATCAGAGGATGTCGACCTCGTTCGGCCGCCACCGTCTCGATCATGCGCCGGTAGCTCGTGACGTCGGGTCCACCGATCTCGACGACCGTCCGTTGCTCGTCGAGCGGGGTCTCGAGCCCGGCGACGAGGTAGGCGAGCACGTCGTCGATCGCGATCGGCTGCGAGGGCGTATCGACCCAGCGGGGCACGACCATCGCGGGCAACCGGTTCACGAGATCGGTGAGCATCGTGAACGACGCGCTGTCCGCGCTCACGACCATCGCCGCCCGGAACTCCAGGAGTGGCGGCCCCGACTCCGCGAGGATGCGGCCCGTCTCGTGCCGGCTCGCGAGATGCTCGGAGAGGTCCGCGCCGTCCGCGCCGAGACCACCCAGGTAGATCACGCGCTCGACCCCGGCAGCTCGTGCAGCCCCGCCGAAGGACCTCGCGCCCTCCGCGTCGCGCTCTCGGAAGTCCCCGGCCGCCGACGGCTCCATCGAGTGCACCAGGTAGTACGCGGCGCTCACGCCCTCGAGCGCGGGACCGAGCGTCGCCGGACGCAGCACGTCGAGCTCGATCGCCGCCAGGCCGGGCCATCGCTCGTGCAAGGACGACGGACGACGAGACGCGACCCGGGGCTCACGGCCCTCGGACACGAGCCGATCGACGAGCCGCGCCCCGATCGCGCCGGTCGCGCCGGTCACCAGGATCGTCATGGCTCGACGCCTATGGCGCCCGAACGCCGGGAACGTATCGCTGGAGGAAGCTCAGGATCGTCCGCATCTGGCGGATCTCCTCGTCGATGTCGTTCGAGCCATGGCCCGTGCCGAACAGCACGACCTCGTGCGGGTGGTCGCGCTCACGGAGCTTGTCGACGAACGCCATCGCCTGGCGCAGGGGACACCGCGAGTCGTTCTCACCGATCAGGAAGATCATCGGCGCCCGCACGTCGTCGGCGAAGTGGATCGGGTTGCGGTCGCGCATCAGCTCGGGCACCTGGTCGGGCGTCCCGCCGAGCAGTGCCCGGTCGTACGCCTGCAACTCGGGCGAGAGGTCCTCGTAGCTGAGCTCGTAGTCACCGACGGGGATGCCGGCCACGCCCGCCAGCCACATGTCGGGGTGCTTGCAGAGTTCCATCACCGTGATGTAACCGCCCCAGGACCAGCCGCCGACGACCGCACGAGCGGGGTCGCCGATGCCGCGCGCGACGAGATCCGCCAGCGCGGCGTTCACGTCGACGAGCTCAGGGCCACCGACGTCGCCGATCAGGCGGTCGCGCCACGCACGCCCGTACCCCGTGGACCCTCGGTAGTTCACCATGGCAACCGCGAACCCCATGTCGACGTATGCCTGGACCTCGGGATCCCACGCATCGGTGTCCTGGCCCGTCGGTCCGCCGTGCACGAACATCATCACCGGGAACGGACCGTCGCCTGTTGGCGTGACGTAGAAGCCGTGCACCCGATCGCCCTCGCCGTTGTCGAAGTGCCACGAGTGGAACGGGCGGCCGGCCGGCGCGCGATCACCGTCGACGCGCACCACGCCGGCGCCGGCGGTATCGAGCGTGACCGGCGGGTGCTCCCCGCTCGAGAGCCGGAACCACACGTCGCCGTCGGGTCGCACGCGCGCCGCGCCGATCGTGCCGCGATCGTGCTCGATCGGGGTCAGCGAGCCCGCCGCGAGCTCGTATCGGTAGAGGCGGTCACGGCCCTCGTCGTTGTGCACGACGAGGAGCGAGGCGGCATCGGGCCACCAGTCCACGGCTTCCACCGGGCCGACGAGGCCGAGATCGAGGTCGGTCCACTCGCCGCTCGCGAGGTCCCAGATCGCGGGACGCTCCTCGCCCTCGCGCTCATGGGTCACGACGAGGCGTCGGTCGCCCGGCCGCGGGGACCAGCACGACGCGAACAGCGCCATGCCCTCGTCGATCTGCTCGGCGACCGTCGCCCCGGTCCGAGGATCGACGACCCGGAGCGCCGGGTGCAGGCTGTCGCCGTGCTCGGCGTGCTCGAGCGCGAGCAGCGATCCGTCGGCCGAGAGTCCCCCCAGCTCCCCACGCCCGAGATCCGAGCCCCCGATACCGATGTGCTCGGTGCTGCGCCAGATCTCCTTCGCCGGCTCGCCGTCTGCCGAGACGTACACCGCGAAGCCGTCGGCGTCGCTGATGGCGGCAGCCACGAGGCCCGGCATCTGTGCGAGGCCCTGGTTCCAGCCGGTCGGCACCCCGGTGAGGTACGGCTGCGCGTCGCCACCGGAGAACGGCTCGGAGTACCACTGCCCGGCCTCGCTTCCGGTCTCGTCCTGCCAGAAGAGCACGCGCTCACCGTCGGGGGTGAGCTCACCCGCGGTCACCCCGACCGGATGGTCGGTCACCCGTCGTCGCAGACCGGTGGCTCGGTCCCAGACGTGCACTTGATAGACGCCGCTCTCCGTGCTCCAGAAGACGAGGCGCTCTTGGGCCGATCGCGCCCAGCGGGGCAGGGACACGACCGGCGCGCGGAACCGACGTTCCCAGGCAGGAAGGTGATCGCTCATGACCGCGAGCCTACCGACGATGTGGGGTCGGCGTTCCGCATCCGTGCTCGTGCCGCATCCAGGGCTCTCCAGACCCGCTCCGATGTGAGCGGCAGGTCGAGGTGGCGCACACCCCACGGCGAGAGCGCATCGACCACGGCGTTCTGCACGGCCGGGGTCGAGCCGATCGTCGCGGACTCCCCGATGCCCTTGGCCCCCAGGGGATTGACGGGCGTGGGGGTCTCGGTGCGCGCCGTCTCGAAGTGGGGGAACTCGGCCGCCGACGGCATCGCGTAGGTCGTGAGCGTCGAGGTGATCGGGTTGCCGGCCCCGTCGTAGCGGACCTCCTCGTACAGCGCCTGTGCGATGCCCTGGGCGAGACCGCCGTGCACCTGACCCTCTACCAACGCGGGGTTCAGCACACGGCCGCAGTCGTCGACCGCCACATGCCGCACGAGTCGAACCTCGCCGGTCTCGGTGTCCACCTCCACCACAGCGACGTGCGCGCCGAACGGGAATGTGGAGCCGGGCTCGCGGTAGACACCCTCGGCGCGCAGCCCCGCGTCCAACCCCGGCGGCAGCGTCCTCGCGTCCTGGGACGCGGTGGCGAGCTCGGAGAGCGTGAGGGACCGCTCGGGCGCGCCGCGCACAGCGAACCCTCCGCCGGGAGCCGCCTCGAGGTCGGACGGGTCGGCCTCGAGCAGATGCGCCGCGAGCGCCCGCGCCCGCTCGAGCACCTCCCCGCTGCGCTCGACCACCGACGACCCGCCCGCTTGCAACGAGCGAGAGCCCCACGTGCCCGCCCCCCGCTTCACGAGTGCCGTGTCGGAATGCACCACCCGGATCGCCTCGAACGGCACCCCGAGCACCCCCGATGCGAGCTGCGCGAACGCCGTCTCGTGGCCCTGGCCGTGCGGCGAGGTGCCCGTGGTCACGCTGACCGTGCCGTCGGGATGCGCCTCCACCGCGGCGAACTCCTTCGAGCTGAACGACGTGATCTCGACGTACGTGGCGACGCCGATGCCCAGCGCCATGTGATCGCCTCGTTCGCGTCGGGCGGCTCGCTCGGCGCGAAGGGCGTCGATCCCGGCGAGCCGCTCCGCCTCGCCCAGCGCGCGCTCGTACTCACCGACGTCGTAGACCGTCCCGGACGCCGTCCGGTAGGGGAACGCCTCGGGAGGGATCAGGTTGCGGCGTCGCACGTCGCGAGGGTCCATGCCGAGTTCGGTAGCGACGAGGTCGATCGCCCGCTCGATCAGCGCGGTGGCCTCGGGCCGGCCGGCCCCCCGGTAGGGCGCGATCGGCGTCGCGTTCGTCACGACGCTGCGCCCCCTCGAGGCGATGCGGGGGATCGTGTAGACGCCCGCCAGCATCTCGTGGGTCGTGTTCGGCAGGAAGGCTCCGATCGGATAGGCGCCCATGTCCGCGATCAGGTCCGCCCGAAGACCGACGAGCGTGCCGTCGCGTCGAGCGCCGATCTCGACGTACTGCACCTGCCCTCGTCCGTGGGTGAGCGCGAGGAGCCCCTCCGACCGTGACTCGACCCAACGCACGGGACGCTCGAGCCTGGCCGCCACCGCGGCGACCACCAGGTACTCGGGATAGACCTGCAGCTTCGCCCCGAACCCGCCTCCGACGTCGGGGGCGATCGTGCGCACGGCATCCTTCTCCACCCCGAGGACGTCGGCGAGGTCGTCGCGGACGTCGAACGGGACCTGGGTCGAGACCCACGCCGTGAACGTGCCGTCGCCATGCGGTTGTACCGCGATCGCGTTGCCTTCCATGGGCACGGCGGCCACGCGTTGGTTCACGAACCGCCCGCGCGCCACGACCTCGGCCCCGGCGAGCACGTCGTCGTCCCAGCCCGCCTCGAACGAGGCGACCACGTTCGAGCCGTGCTCGGGCCACAGCCGCGGAGCCGTCGCGTCCAGCGCCGTCTCCGCATCGGTCACGGCGGCCAGGGGGTCGTAGTCGCCGACGACCGCTTCGGCCGCATCCTCGGCCCGCGCGAGGCTGTCGGCCACGACGACCGCGATCGCCTCACCGACGAACCGCACCACGTCGCGCGCCAGAGCCTCGCGCCCGAAGGGCCCCTCGAGGGCGTCGGTCGAGCCTTCCACCACGCCGCTCGCCGGCAGGCGAGCGAGGTCGAGATCGGCGGCCGTGAACACGCCGGCGACGCCGGGCATCGCACGAGCGAGATCACCCTCCACGGCGTTCAGTCGCGCATGCGGCATGATGGAGCGGACGAACACGGCGCGCAGGGCTCCCTCGATCAGCAGGTTCTCCACGTACCGGCCGCGACCCGTCAGGAAGCGTGGGTCTTCAGAACGGAGGGCCGTCACGCCGAACGTCGAGGGAGGCAACGTCGTCACGGGAGCCATGCTCCCAGAGGCGCACACGCGGGAGGGATCGGTCACGCGACGACATCGTAAGACGCTCGGCATCGCCGCGACGGCGGTCGTGCTGGCGACCACGCCGATGGCCTCGGCCTTCGCCGGGAGTGGGCCGTCGGTCCGCGTGGTGACCGTCGCCGAGCTCGAGCAACCGGTCGGGTTCACGTTCGCTCCCAACGGACGCATCGTCTACCTGGAACGTGCGACCGGCGCGGTGCGTTCGCTCGACCCTCGCACGGGCCGCGATCGGCTCCTGCACCGCATCACCGGCGTGAACAGCGACGGCGAGCGAGGTGCGCTGGGGGTCGCCCTGCACCCGCGGTGGCCGCGTCAACCCTGGGTCTACGTCTACGTCTCGAGGGCCCCGGCCGGCGGCGAACTGCGGAACCAACTGATGCGCCTGCGCATCCGCGACGGCCGGGCTGTCTCGCGCGAGGTGCTCTTGAACTCGCCGATCGGCGATCGCGCCAACCACAACGGCGGTCGCCTCGCGTTCGGCCCCGACGGCAAGCTCTACGTCGTGATCGGTGACGGCGGCGAGGACCCCGGCACCGCTCAGACGATCGCCGACGAGCCCCGCGGGAAGATCCTGCGCCTGAACCCCGACGGCTCGGTGCCCGCCTCGAACCCGTTCGCCTCGCCCGTCTGGTCGTTCGGCCATCGCAACTCGATCGGCTTCGCGTTCGACCCCCTCACCGGGCGTCTGTGGGAGAGCGAGAACGGTCCCGAGTGCAACGACGAGCTGAACCGCATCGTGGCGGGCGGGAACTTCGCCTGGGGTCCGTCACAGGCCTGTGGCACGCCGGCGGCGGTCGAGGACACGAACCGCGACGGACCCGAGCCTCGGCGCATGCCCGAGTTCACGTTCGCCGCGACCGTGGCCGCGACCGGCGTCGCGTTCTGCGATCGGTGCGGGCTCGGCGCCCGCTACGACGGCACGATGCTCGCGGGCTGCTCGAACGGTACCTGCAAGGCGACCGTCGGGCCGGTGATGCACGTCCCGCTCACGCCCGGGCGCTGGTCGTTCGCCGGCCCGCCGGCCGACGTTCCCCTGACGAACCACGACGGCGCGGTGTATTCCATGGAGGTCGCACCCGACGGTCGTATCTACTTCAGCGACGGGCAGGGCATCTACCGGTTGAAGCGTGCATGAGGCCCGCCGGCACCGACCCACCGATGACGCACGAGGAGGACGAGGATCCGATGCACATCCGAGCCGCGAGGACGCTCGCGGGAGCCCTGACGATCGCGCTCGCCACCGCCCTGATCGCCGCCGTGGCCGCCGGCCCCGCCGCGGCGGGAGCCGGCGTCGGCACGGTGAAGGTGGCGGACGGACTGAACGGACCCGCCGCGTTCACGTTCACGCCCAAGGGCACGATCGTCTACCTCGAGCGGGCCACGGGTGAGGTCCGCTTCCGCAACCCGAAGACGGACTTCGACCGCTTGTTCTTCCGCATCCGCGGGGTGAACGGCGCGGGCGAGCGCGGCGCGCTCGGGGTCGCGCTGCACCCGCGCTGGCCCGAGAAGCCGTTCGTCTACGTCTACGTCACGCGCACCGCGAGAGGGAAGCTCCGCAACCAGATCGTGCGCATCCGCGACCGCGGGGGGAGCGGGAGGGGACTCACGACGATCCTCACGACGCCCGCGAGCTCCAGCCCGTATCACAACGGCGGGCGCATCATGTTCGGCCCCGACGGCAAGCTCTACGCGATCGTCGGCGACGGCCACAACGCGAGGAACGCTCAGGACCGCACGGGGAACCTCCGCGGCAAGATCCTGCGCATGAACCCCGACGGCTCGGTGCCCGGCACGAACCCGACGATCGGAGGGCGGCGCAGTCGCATCTTCGCCTACGGCATCCGCAACTCCTTCGGCTTCACGTTCGACCCCGAGCAGGGGAACCTCTGGGAGACCGAGAACGGCCCCGAGTGCAACGACGAGATCAACCACGTGCGGCGCGGCGGCAACTACGCGTGGGGACCCCGTCAGAGCTGTCCAAACACGAACCGGGACGGACCCAGGCCGCGCCGCCAGCCCGAGGTCACCTTCTCGAACACGATCGGCATCACCGGCGCCGCCTTCTGCGACGGCTGCGGCCTCGCGGGACGTGATGGGGATCTGCTGTTCGGCGCGTGCTGCGACGGCGGTCTCGTACGCCGGGTCTCGCTCGACGCCGCGCGCGACGACGTCGTCGGGGGCCCGATCACGATGCTGAACGCCCCCGGGGGCACAGTCCTGTCGATGGAAGTCGGCCCCGACGGAAGCATCTACTTCAGCGACAACGACTCGATCTACCGGCTCCGCGACGCCTAGGCTGCTGCGCAGGGAACCGATACCCAGAACGGCCGGCCGGGAGTAGGCTCGATGGGAGCCGGCCATGACCGCCCGAGACCCTCCGGGGGTGTGAGCGATGGACATCGGACAGCCCAAGCGGATCATCGAGATCGAACCGGCGACGCTGCCACTACCGGGAGAGATCGCGCCCGACCCCGAGGCCGAACCCGCGGCTCGGCCCGCCCGCGAGCCGGAGCCGGCCGTTCCCGAACATCATCCGTCGTGAGCCTGCGTTCCGCGACGCTCGAGGGCCTCGCCCCCGACGTCCGTACCGAGCCGATCGTCGCGTGGCGTGCGTGGGCCCTCACGGGCCGCCGCGACGGCGACCGCCTGCTGCTGCGACCCGTCGCCAAGCGCGCTCGCACCTGGCAGCCTCGCGAGATCGTCCAAGCATCGTGCCGCACGTCCCGTCGGCACGATGCTCCCGATCCACTCTGTACGTGCGGGCTGCACGCCACGCACACGATCGACGTGCTCCGTCGCACGAGGTGCCCCGCCGTGCTCGGACGTGTCGCGCTGTGGGGTCGGGTGGTCGAGCACGAGCACGGGTACCGAGCGCAGTACGCCTACCCACAGCGGCTCCGGCTGATCTGTCAGTTCTGTTTCTGGATGAGCGATACACGCAGGTCGACGCCCGACCATGTCGGCTGGTTCCCGCACGACGAATTGATCCCCGTCTGCGAGGAACACCTGGCGGTCGCTCGGCGCAACGGTGTATCGCCGCGGCTCGTGCTCCCCGCCTCAGAGGTGATCCAACGGCTGCGCGACGCCTACGCCGTCGACCCGCTGGCGGTCTGAGCTATCGCCCGTCCCTCGCCGCTCGCTTACGCGCGGCCGTGCGAGCGAGCCGATCCCGCAGATCGGCGGCCTGACGAGCGCCGTCATCGATGGGTTCGGAGGAACGGAGCTCGGCGTCGTCGTCGCCCGCCACCTCGGGCGACGCATCGGCCGTGTGAGGCGTCTCACCGCCCGTCGCCGCCTCGATCCGCGCGCTGATCTCATCGAGCCGTCGTTCGGCGTCACGGACTCGGCGCTCGGCGTCCTCGACCCGGCGTTCGAGCGGGGCGAGCGAGGCCAGGCGATCGCGGATCAAACGCTCGCGCTCCTCGGCTTCTGACGCGCGTGCGATCGACACGTCGCGTTCGTGCGCGACCTCGACGAGCGCCATCTCCACGTCCTCGACCTCGGCCTCGAACGGTGGTCCGGCGGACGGCTCGGCGGACGGCTCGACGCTCGGTTCGTCGTTCGCAGGCGAACGAGACTTCGAGCCCCGAGACCGGAACCATCGTCCCGCGGAACGCTCGTCATCATCCATGACCTGAATCATCGGCCGAACGGCCGCGCTCCTATACCTCCGCGCCTACCCCTATCGGATGGGCTCTCGACGTGACGGTCGTCACCGACCCAACCTCACCCGCCGGCTCAAGCTGCGAGGACTCTCCTCCGATACCGAGACGGAACCCCAGACGGAGACAGCTCGAAGTTCATGACATCCCCCCGGTCGATCCACCATGCCCTGACGGTCGTTGCGCTCGTGACGGCCGTGCTCATCTCTGCCGTGCCCGCGCACGCCCGCTCGGTGCTCGAGGGCGAGCTCGCCGAGCGCTCCGCGATCGTCGACGCGATCGAGCAGATGCGCGACCGCCGCGACCGCAGCGTGACCCACCTTCGCTCCGTGATCGCCGATACGTCCCAACGATTGCGACAGACACCGAGCCGGGGTGCCATCGCGAACCCGGAGCGATTCCTGCATCTGCGCAGGGAGCTGCGCCAGCAACGACATGAGGCGGAACGCCGGATCGAGCGGTCGGGGCGGTTCGTCGAGCGGCGCATCGGCGCGCTCCAGGCACGTCGCCGAACGATCGACGCCTGGGTGGCGACCTGGGGCATCTTCGAGCACTGCCCGATCCGCGGGTGGCACTCGGTATCCGACAACTTCGGCATCACGGTTCGGCTCCCAAGGGTCCCCGTCCATCGACACATGGGCAACGACATCCTCGCCGCCGCAGGCACCCCCATCGTGGCGCCGTTCGACGGGTACGCGTCGGCGTCGACGGGCGTGCTCGGAGGCCTCGAGGTCCGTGTGACCGGCGCGCGTGGGTACGTCTACAACGCGCATCTCTCGTCGTACGGCACGCTCGGCCAGGTGAGCGCCGGCACCGTGATCGGCTACGTGGGTGCGACCGGTGATGCGACCACCGCCCACGACCACCTGGAATGGCACCCGAGCGGCGGGCCGGCCGTCGATCCCTACCCGTACCTGGCCGTCAGCTGCGAGGGGGCGGTCCCGTAGTCCGTAACGGACTAGCGGCCATTGACCGAGAAGTGCTGGTAGTCCTTCTCTCCTGCCCAGTCGCCGCCCCACTCCCACCCGACGGCGTGGAACGCCCACCACACCCGGTCGCGATGGTGCACCATGCCGCGGCGGTGGTTCGCCCGATCGAGGTACGCCTCACCGGCGGGCGGTGAGACGCCACCGCTCCACACGAACGGGTTCTGCACGGGGTTCAGATCGAGCGCGCGACCGTACGCGTGCTGCGACCAGCGGCAGCACACGCCGGCGCGCCAGCGGCAGTTGAACGCCGACGTGTTGTTCGCCTTCATCGAGCGCATGTCGTCGGCACCGTAGTGGTCGACGAGGCGCATCCGTCTGATCGGGAACCGGTCGTCGTAGAGGCGACGGAACACCCGCGCGACGTCGTCGGCGTACCAGCGGTGCACGACCATGCGCCCGGTATGCGCGTGGCGGTCGAACCCCCAGTACGACATGCGGACGATCCGCAGGTCGGAGAAGCCCACGGGGCAGCCGGGCCGCCACGACCGCCCGGTCATCAGCTCGCGCGTGCCGGGCCCGATCGGCGAGATGCGCGACTCGTACTCCGGCGCGCCGGCCCTAACCGGCGATCCCCACGCCACGACGGCGGCGGTGACCAGGGCGAGCGCGACCAGGTGACGCACGCTCAGCTTCGCACCTTCCCGAGCAGCCGCAGGATCTCGAGGTACAACCAGATCAGCGTCGCGATCAACCCGAACGCGCAGTACCACGACATGTACGTGGGGGCGCCGGCTTTCGCGCCTTCCTCGATGAAGTAGAAGTCGACGAACAGGTTCAGCGCGGCCACGATGCAGATGCCGACGCTCACCGCGATCCCGAGCGGCGTCGGGTCGTTGATGAACCCGAGCTCCACCCCGAACAGCCCGAGGACGATCGCGGCGACGTACATCAGCAGGATGCCGAGGGTCGCCATCATCACGACCGCCACGAATCTCTTCGTCACCTTCACGATGCGCGAGCCGTAGAGGAACAGCGCGCCCGCGAACACCGCGAAGGTCGCGAACACAGCCTGCAGCACGATGCCGTCGAACTCCTGCTCGTAGCCGAACGAGATCACGCCAGCCCAGAAGCCCA
>Ga0075343_1000172_pt1 | contig 11134 bp, 10 predicted proteins | sample RushOxbow_ThreeS_2_FD_120072 | JGI IMG/M metagenome (GOLD analysis project Ga0075343, IMG submission 120072) | Natural and restored wetland microbial communities from the San Francisco Bay, California, USA, that impact long-term carbon... | ecosystem: Environmental > Terrestrial > Soil >...
GAGGCCGGGCTCAAGTCCACGACGGTGACCGTGAAGGGCGAGAACGCATACGGCACCCTGAAGGCAGAGCGGGGGGTCCATCGACTCGTGCGCCAATCGCCGTTCGACTCCGCGCACCGCCGGCACACGGCGTTCGCTCAGGTCGTCGTCGCGCCTCTGCTCGCGGACGACGTCGAGGTGGAGATCGACGAGTCCGACCTGCGCATCGACACGTATCGCTCGAGCGGGGCGGGCGGGCAGCACGTGAACAAGACGGACTCGGCGGTGCGCATCACGCACCTTCCGACGGGCATCGTCGTCCAGTGCCAGAACGAGCGCTCGCAGACTTCGAACAAGCAGACGGCGATGCGGATCCTCAAGTCGAGACTCGTCGAGCTCCAGGAGGAGGAGCGTGAAGCAGAGCTCGCGAAGGAGCGCGGTGCCGCGCAGGACATCGGCTTCGGGAGTCAAATCCGCTCGTACGTGCTTCATCCGTACCAGCTGGTGAAGGATCACCGAACCGACTTCGAGGTGGGCAACACCCAGTCCGTCCTGGACGGTGGGCTCGACGGGTTCGTCCACGCGTACTTGCTCGCAAAAGCCGCCGGCCAGGTGGTCTAGGGGGATGGAATCGATCGTGGTGCAGGAAGATTCGTCGGCTACACTGCAGCGTTCCCACGAGCCGGAGCAGCCCGCAGGCGGCTGCAGCAGCGCCAACGCCCGGTGCCGGATGACTTCTCGGAGACACAGATGACGGCTCTCGCCGAACCCGATACGAACGTCGAGCTGCAGCCCGAGCGCGAGAGCGTCTCCGGCGCGGCGATGATCGTGTTCGAAGACGTCCGCAAGGTCTACGACACGAACCACGTGACCGCTCTCGACGGCGTCTCGTTCGTCATCGACAAGGGCGAGTTCGTGTTCGTCGTCGGCGCGTCGGGCTCGGGCAAGTCGACGATGATCCGCCTCTTGCTCAAGGAGGTCGAGCCGACGAGCGGGAGGATCATCGTCGGAGGCCGTGATCTCGTCCGTCTCAAGCGCTCGAAGGTGCCGCTCCTGCGCCGCAATCTCGGCTGCGTCTTCCAGGATTTCAAGCTCCTCCCGAACCGCACCGCCGCAGAGAACATCGGCTACGCGCTGCGCGTCCAGGGTGAGCCCAACGCGCAGATCCGCAAGAAGGTTCCCGAGGTGATGAACCTCGTCGGCCTCTCGCACAAGATGAACTCGCGGCCAGAGGAGCTCTCGGGCGGCGAGCAGCAGCGCGTGTCGATCGCACGCGCCATGGTCAACCACCCGCCGCTGCTCATCTGCGACGAGCCGACCGGGAACCTTGACCCCGACACGTCCGTCGGGATCATGCAGCTCCTCTATCGCATCAATCGCACCGGGACGACGATCCTCATGGTCACGCACGACCGCGAGATGGTCGACAAGATGCGCAAGCGAGTCATCGCCCTCGAGAACGGCAAGCTCGTCCGTGACGAGCGGCGCGGAGGCTACGCCGAAGAATGACCAAGATCCGCGTGCTGTTCGCAGAGGCGCTGCGCTCGATCGGCGCCAACGTCTCGACCACTCTCGCCTCTGCGCTGTCGGTACTCATCGGGATGTTCCTCATCGGGGTCTTCATCGGACTCGGCACCTGGCTCGTCTCGTGGTCCGACGACAAGAAGCGTGAGCTCGCAGTGCACGTCTTCATCGCCGACGCGGCCACGACCAAGCAGGTGAACGAGCTGCGGGTCAGGCTCGAGTCGGACGAGCGGGTGAAGCCGGGTGGCATCGCGTTCATCTCCAAGGCGAGAGCGCTGGAGATCATGCGCAAGCGCAATCCCGAGCTCACCGCGAACCTCGCCTCGAACCCCTTGCCCGCCTCGTTCGACGTCGTGCCGACGCGAGGCGAGGACACGGAGGCGATCGCAGTCTCGGTCCAGAAGGCCCGGCTCGCCGCGGTCGACCAGGTCCGCTACGGCAAGGAGGTGTCGCAGCGGATCCTCGCGATCGCGCGGGCGATCCAGATCGTCTTCCTCGTTGCCGTCATCGTGTTGCTCGCGGCGTCCACGATCCTCATTGCGAACACGATCCGTCTGTCCGTGCATGCCCGACGGCGCGAGATCGAGGTGATGAAGCTCGTCGGAGCCTCGAACTGGTACGTCCGCGGCCCGTTCATGCTCGAGGGGCTGCTCACCGGCCTTGCCGGTTCGGTTGCGGCGGTGCTGCTCCTCTTCGTCAGCCGCGAGCTGGCGATTCCGCAGATCCTCGGGCACATCCAGGACGACGCAGACGTGCGCGCGATGGCATTCGCCTGGACTGCGGTGATCCTGGTGGCGGGCGGCCTGCTGATCGGCGCGCTCGGCTCGGGGCTCACGCTGCGCCGCTACCTGCGCGTCTGAGCGGCAGGCGCTGGCGGGAATGAGCGACCCCGACAGCGAGTTCCGCGACGCCCAGACGGCTCTGCTCGAGCGCTTCGCCCCGGAGACGCGTGTTCGACGGATCGGTTGGTCCGGCGGGAGTACACAAGTCCTCGAGCTCGGCGAAGGCGAACCGCTTCTCCTCGCGCACGGCGGCGGTGACGGCGCCTACGAGTGGGTGCCGGTCATGGCGGCGCTCGCGGAGCGCCATCGCGTCCTGGCCGTGGATCGACCCGGACACGGCCTTGCCGATCCGTTCGACTATCGCGGCGTCGACCTGCTCGCTCACGCGCGAACCTTCCTAGGCGATATCTTCGACGCGCTCGAGCTGGACTCGTCGTTCGTGGTCGCGAACTCGATCGGAGGGCTGTGGGCTGCGGCGTTCGCGCTGGCGTCCCCGGATCGCGTCCGTCGACTCGTCGTCGCAGGCATCCCACCGGGCCTGACCCGCGAGGCGCCGCTTCCGTTGCGAGTCCTCGGTGCTCCGGTGGTCGGCCGCCCCATCGGCCGGCTCCTGCTGGGCCGCCCTTCGCGGGAGGGCAATCGGAAGTTCTGGGGCCAGGTGCTCGTCGCGCACCCCGAGCGCCTCGCCGATGAGTTGCTCGACGCCGACGTCGCGCACACGCGCCGCAATGTTGCAAGCGTTCTCGGGCTCGTTCGGTCAGTCGTCGGTATCGGTGGGGTACGAAAGGAAGTTCTCCTCGGAGAGGGGTGGCACTCGTTCGAGGTTCCCACGCTCTTCGTCAACGGCGAGCGTGACGCCTTCCTCACCACGCGCGTCGCGGACGAGCTGCGGGCCGCAGCAGCAGCCAATCGGTTGATCGAGGTTCGATCGATACCGGACGCCGGCCATCTTCCATGGCTCGACACGCCGGAGGCGTTCGCCGCGGAGCTCGAGCGCTTCCTCGCGGGCTGATGCGGCACCGACGCGAGCAGCGAGGACGACAGAAGCGGCCGAGCCGCTCCGATCGCGCTCGGCGTCGGCCTGCGGGTTCCGTGAAAGCTGCGGAAGGACGAATCACGGTCACGCTTCCTTCGCGCCGATTCGAGCCCGAGCGGGTCGTCGCCCACCTCGGGCCTACGAACTCTGGCAAGACCTACGCGGCGCTCAGCGAGCTGGCCGAGAAGCGCACGGGTGTCTACGCCGGTCCCCTGCGCATGCTCGCGCAGGAGGCGCACCGGCGGCTCGGGGAGTGGATCGGCGGGGAACATGTGGGCCTAGTCACGGGCGAGGAGCGCGTCAACGAAAGCGCGCCGGTGATCTGCTCGACGGTCGAGATGGCGCCGCAGTCCGGCTCGCTCCTCGTGCTCGACGAGGTGCAGTGGGCGGACGACACGGAACGCGGATCGGCCTGGACGCGCCTTCTGCTCGCCGGTGAGTACCGCGAAATCCTCCTGCTGGGTGCAGTCGACGCCCTACCCCTCGTCGAGCGCGCGTTCCCGCAGCACGAGCTGAAGCTCTTCGAGCGCAAGCTGCCGCTCGAGTTCGTCGGCGCGAGAACGCTGAGGTCACTCACGCCGGGGACGGTGGTAGTCGCCTTCAGCCGCCGCGCAGTGCTCGCGCTCGCCGGAGAGGTCAACCGCCTCCATCCAGGACGCGTCGCGGTGCTCTACGGCGCGATGCCGCTTGCGTCGCGACGAGAAGAGATCGAGCGCTTCGTCTCGGGCGCGGCCGACGTCTGCGTGGCCACCGACGTCCTCGGCCACGGCGTGAACCTGCCGTGCGAGACGCTCCTCTTCGCCGAGACGAACAAGTTCGACGGCGAGGAGCGCCGCAACTTGCTGCCGTGGGAGCTCGCGCAGATCGCCGGCCGCGCCGGCCGGTTCGGACTCGTCGAGCGCGGGCACGTCGGTGTTCTCGCCGGGCTCGGTTGGGGTGTGGCCGACGAGGAGCTCGTCGCGGGCGGGCTCGAGCCGCACGTGCGGCTTCCGGGTGGCCACTTCGGCTACCGCATCGTCGACGAGGCGCGCATCCGCCCGCAGCTCTCGGATCTGGGCGTCGAGGATCCCCTCCGACTCGACGCGGCGCTCGTCGCCTGGCATCGAGTCGCCTTGCGCGAGTGGGCGCACGAGAGCTGGCTCGCCGTCGAGTCTCTGCAGCCCCTGCGGCTGCGCCTGCAGGCCGTGCAGCGCCGTCTCGCCGAGCGCGGCAAGCGGCTCACGCTCGCGGACACCTGGAAGCTCGTCAACGCGCCGGTGGACGAGGACAACGCGGACTTGCTCGCGACGCTTGCCCTGGCGATCGCCGGCGACAAGGTCGCTCGCCCGCAACTCAACTTCCTGCTCGATACGGCGCGCTTGCGTGGCGCGGCGCTTGACGAGGCCGAGCAAGCAGGCCGGGAGGCGAGCATCCTGCGCTGGTTCGCGCTCCAGTACCCGGGCGTCGGTGGTGTGACGATCGAGCGCGCTGCCGCACTCGAGGCCGCGGCCGCCGAGCGCGTCGTTGCGCGGCTTCGCGTCGAGGTCGAGTCGCCGACGATCGGCCGTTGTCGATCGTGCGGGCGCTCGTGCGCGCCGTGGTTCCCGCTTTGCGACCGCTGTGCGGGGATCGCCTCGCGCACGTGATATGAACTCGCCGTGACGTCCGATCACCTCCGCGCCATTCCACTCCTCTCGGCCGTAAGCGACTCTGGTCTCGCGCGGCTGGCGGCGAGCGCCGGTGAGGTGACGTACGAAGCGGGTCAGATCATGGCTCTCGAAGGAGATCGGGGCTCGGGAATGTTCGTGATCCTGGACGGCAGTGCGCTCGTGGAGTGGCGTGGGGGTTCCGTCGAGCTCGCAGCAGGCACGTTCTTCGGCGAGCTCACGCTCCTCGCTCCCGGCGGCACGCGCAACGCGCGCGTTCGTGCGGCCACGAAGGTGCGATGCCTCGCGATCCCTCGCGACGACGCTCTCGCTCTCGTCGAGTCCGAGCCGACCGTCGCGCTCGCCATGCTCAGGGAGATCGCTCGTAGGTTCGCGAGCGCCTTGCCCGACGAGTGACGCCGAGGCAAGCCCGGCCTGCGTCCCTACACTCCGCCGGTGGCCAAGGAGACGGGAACGAAGCTCATCGCGGAGAACCGCAAGGCGCGCCGCGACTACGAGCTCATCGAGCGCACGGAGGCGGGCATCGTCCTCAGCGGCTCAGAAGTGAAGTCGGCGCGCGACGGTCACGTCCAGCTCGGCCAGGCGTACGCCGACATCCGCGCCGGCGAGGCCTGGCTCGTGGGTGCTTCGATTCCCGAATACGTCCAGGCGGGCGGGCTCGGCCATCAGTCGGACCGCGACCGCAAGCTGCTCCTGCACCGCCACGAGATCGACTCGCTGTACGGCAAGGTGCGCGAGAAGGGGCTCACCCTCGTCCCGACGCGTATGTACTTCAAGGACGGGAAGGTGAAGGTCGAGATCGCCCTCGCGCGCGGTCGTGAGCGGGCGGACAAGCGACGCGTCGTCGCCGAGCGTGACGCGCAGCGCGACATGGAGCGGGCGCTCAAGCGCCGCCGCTAGGCCTTGAACCTCGACTGACAGCCGCGCGCGACCGTAGTACGCTCGCCGACCGATCGACGGAAGGAGAGGCGATGGGAGTGGCGCTAGGGGGTCGCGCATGGCGATCCTGCCTCCGACCTGCCGTCGGTCGTTCTCGCGCTCGACGGCGAGGTCATCGTCAACGGCCTGAACGGTAAGCGAACCATCGCCGCCGCGAACTGCTTCACGGGAGTGTTTCAGACCGCAGTCGCGCACGAAGAGTTCATCGTGGAGGTGCACGTGCCGAAGACCGGCTCCCAGGGTGGTCGTACACGAAGATCAACCGCCGAGCGCAGGATTGGGCGACGGTGGCGGTCGCGGTCGTCTCGCGGAGTGGCCACGGCGCGGCGATTGCGCTGGCGAACATGGGTGCAACCGCCATGCGGGCTACCGCGGCGGAGCAGGCGCTCGCGGGAGGTGCGTCGATCGACGAGGCTGCTGCTCTCGCCGCAGAGGGCACGGAGCCGTCGTCGGATCACGCGGCGAGCGCCGACTTCCGCAAGCACCTCGCTCGGGTGCTCACGCGGCGCGCGCTCGAAGCGGCGTCGAGCCGGTAACGAAGAGTGGCGTTGAAGGGCGAGGCTTGCCTCGCCCTTCGCCCCTAGCGAAGCGTGTACGTCGCCTCGTGCGAGGGCACGGGGACTTCGGCCAGCACGGTGTGGAGCACCTGCTCGGTCGTCAGACCCTCGTCGAGGATGAGGCGGTGCTGCAGGACATACGGCGCCATCGCGCGCACATCCTCGATCGTGACCTCGTCCCGGCCGGACAGTCGCGCGTTCGCACGCGATGCGCTCGAGAGGTGGATGACGCCGCGGGAGCTGACACCAAGCTCGACGCCCGCGAGATCGCGCGTCCTTCGCGCGATCGCGACCATGTACCGCCCGACCTCTTCCGGGAGGTGCGTCGAGTCGAGCTCGTCGCGGGCCTTGTCGAGCCCGACGACACCGAGCAGCGGCTTGACCTCGCCGAGCATGTCCGGTGCGACACCCTTGTGAGGAAGGTCGAGCATCGCGTACTCGCTGTCCGCGTCCGCGTAGTCGAGCTGGATCTTGAAGAGGAAGCGGTCGAGCTGTGATTCGGGGAGCTCGAACACGTCGCGATGCTCGTACGGGTTCTGCGTCGCGATGACGAGGAACGGGTCCGGAAGCCGGTGCTGCTTGCCCTCGACGGAGACCTGCCGCTCCTGCATCGCTTCGAGCAGTGCTGCCTGCGTGCGCGGCGGAGTGCGGTTGATCTCGTCGGCCAGGAGCACATTCGTGAAGACGACTCCGGGGAAGAAGACCTGCTCTCCCGCGCGAATCGCGTTGACGCCCGTCAGCTCCTTCGGCGTCGTGTCCGGCGTGAACTGGATGCGCTTGAACGACGCGCCGAGCATGTGGGCCGTCGCGCGAGCGAGCAGTGTCTTCGCGCTACCGGGCGGTCCTTCGAGGAGGACGTGGCCACGGGCGAGCGCGGCGACGAGCAACAGCTCGACCGCCCGCTCCTGGCCGATGACGACCTTCGAGATCTCTTCCTTGGCCCGCTCGCGCAGGTCGATGAGGCTCTCGTACGGGGCCTCCACCAGCAGTGACACGATCTTCACCCTCCCCGGTCGGCTCGGTTCCTCGGACCGCCATCGTACCGCGGCGTCCGCACGATGCTCCTGGCCGGAACTTCAGCGTCAGAGCCTCGGTCGCACTATCCGTCCCCCTCTTGGGGGAGTCAAGCCCTCGAATGAGGGACTCAGACGGACGCGACGGGAGCCGGGACTGCCGTTGGGACGCTCGACATCGCGTCCAGGAGGACGGCGTCGACGCTCGTGCCGGGTGTGACCGCGAGGCGGTGACGGAGTACGTATGGCGCCATCTCGCGGACGTCCTCGATCGTCACCGTGTCGCGTCCATCGAGACGCGCGTTCGCCTTGACGGCGTTCACGAGGTGGATCATGGCGCGCGAGCTCACACCGAGTTCGACCCCGGGGAGCTCGCGCGTCCGACGCCCGACGGCGACGATGTAGCGACCGACCGCATCCGAGACATGTGTGTGCTCCAGCTCCTGGCGCGCCTTGTCGAGGCCGACGACTCCCAGGAGCGGGCGAACCTCGCCGAGCATGTCCGGCGCGATGCCCTTGTGCGGCAGGTTGAGCATGGCGAGCTCGGCGTCGGCGTCCGCGTAGTCGAGGACGATCTTGAAGAGGAAACGATCGAGCTGGCCCTCGGGGAGGGGGAACACTCCCTCGTGCTCGTACGGGTTCTGCGTCGCGATGACGAGGAAGGGGTCGGGAAGCTTGTGCGCCTTGCCGTCGACCGTCACCTGGCGCTCGCCCATCGGCTCGAAGAGCGCGGCCTGGGTGCGCGGCGGGGTGCGGTTGATCTCGTCGGCGAGGAGGACGTTCGTGAAGACCGCGCCCGGCATGAACAGGTGCTCGCCGGCGCGGACGACGTTCTGGCCGTTGAGCTCGGTCGGCGTCGTGTCCGGAGTGAACTGGATGCGCTTGAACGACGCGCCGAGCATGTGGGCGACCGCGCGCGCGAGGAGCGTCTTCGCGCTGCCGGGCGGGCCCTCGAGAAGCACATGGCCGTGTGCGACAGCCGCGATGAGCAGCAGCTCGACCGTCCGGTCCTGACCGATGACGACCTTCGACACCTCTGCCTTGGCCCGCTCTCGCAGACCGGCGAGGTCGTCGTACTTCTCTTCCATCATCAACGCCACGTGCGTGTCCTTTCGCCTCGTTGACCCATGCCAGCCCCGGTAGCCCGTCCTTGTGCCGCAGTCGGGCCGAGAGGCTTATCGGCAGCTATCCTCGGGGCCTTAACACACATACGGGGGCGATCAGGTCTCGACGTGGTCGGTTCTCCGGCAGAGCTGCGAGCCGAGGTCGCCGGTTGGCCTCGTAAATCAACCGGCACCAAAGCAAGTGCGAACAAGAACGAACTCGCACTCGCCGCCTAGTCGAAGCTAGGTAAGGCGACGTCGACCCGGATTGGGCCCGAGATCCGGAGTTCGGCGCCAGAAATCGGGCTCGACGCGAAGGGAGCGCCAATCGCCTGACGCGTGACCTCCAAAGGATGGCTGGCCCGTCGGCAGGTTGTCCGTGAACCGGCCGGCGGGTGAGATCAAGCACGGACTACGCTCGTAGACGCTCTGTTCGGTGCGACCGCGGACGCGGGTTCGATTCCCGCCGCCTCCATTGATCCTTTGACCGGCACGCTCGCCGAAGGCGACCGTTTTGCCGCCCGACGACGCCGGCTCGTCCTTGGTAGCTACCGCCCGGGCTGGAGGTAGATCGGTATGAGAGCCTTGGCGTCGCTCGACACCGTGACGTGGATCGCCGCCGGCTCGCGGACCCAGGCTATGAGGCCGCGAGCACTTAGGTCGTCGAGCACGAACTGGAACGCGCGCGCCTGGTCGTCGGACGCGTACCGACGCCTGATGTCGAATGCGTAGCCGGTGGTGTGGAGCGAGTAGGCCGCCGTCGCCTCGACGTTTTGCGTGCGCAGCAGCGCTTGGTACGCGTCGTCGCGCACGCTGCTCGTCACCTCCAGGGGTTTCCCCGTGCCGCCGAGTGCGCGGACCCGGTCTGCGATGTACAGCACCGTGGCGAGCGCCTCGGGTCGGAGTCCGCGGTAGAGCTCCTCGTCGAGATCGAGCCGCGGGGCGAGCTCGCCCATCGACGGGTCGACGGCGAAGCCGTGGAGCACCGGGTCGTCGGGTAGAGCCACCAGCACGTCTCGCGACCACGCCGATTCGAGATCCTCTGCGAGCACGAATCGCTCGGTCTCGCCGTTGGGATGCAGCACCTCCTCGGCGCTCGCCTTGGCCTGGTGGAGCTCGTCGAGCTCGAGGAGCCGCTCGGCGTCCTCGCGGTGGAGCCGCATGATCTCCTGCGCGGCGAGCACGCGCCAGTAGTAGTTGGGCGATTCGTCCCCGAGCCTCGCGAGGAGCCTGTACGCAGCGGCCCGCTCGCCAGGTGTGGTGTCGAAGAAGACGCGCGCCCAGGACAGCCCCCTCTCGTCCACGAGCTCCGGGATCGAGCCGTCGCCCGGGTCTCCCGCGTACGCCCGGAGGACGTTGGTCAGGTTGCCGATGCCCATGTGGTACGAGACCACGGCCAGATCGTCCCGGCCGAGCCGCGAGCGCGCGGTCGTGAGGTAGCGCACGGTTCCCGCGAGCGCCTGCACAGGGTCGAAGCGCGTGTCGATCGCGCGACGCTCGGCGCGGAGTCGCGCTGCCGCAGTCGTATCTCCTTCCCGAACGGCCGACCGGATACGGGCCGTGAGCCGCCGGCTCTCGGCGAGATCGACCTGCATTCCGAGGAAGCTCGTCGCCGTCTCGGCGAGGATCTGCGTCAGGCCGGAGGCCCGTAGTGGGTCGTCGCCCGCGATGACGTCTGGGCGACCGCCGCTCTCGAGGAAGACGATGGCCTCGACGATCTCGGGGGAGAAGCCGCTGCCCTCGACGGCCTCATCGATCAGCGGGCGGAAGCGCTCGGTGCGTCGCGCCGTAGCGAGCACGCCGCCGGGGCTCCGCGCGTAGAGCGGATGGCTGAGGCCGAACGCTGCGGCTCGCTCCAGCTCCTCGTCCTGACCGCCCTCATAGGCGAGCGGATCCCGCTCGGTCGGCTGGCCACGCGGTACGAGCGCGCCGGCGGTTGCGTCGCCACCGCGGGTCGAGAGCGCGACGGCGACGGCGAGGATCGCGACGCCGATGGCGACGCCAGCTGCCGCGAGCAGGCGCCGCCGGCGGATCGCGGCACGATCGGGTCGGAGAGGACGTTCCATGCGGGGGTGTCATTGTCGCTGTGAGTACGACGGCTGCGGACGACGGTGCCGCCGAACCTGTTCGAGCTCGTCGTGAGCCGGGTCTCGTCGTGACCACGTCGTCGAGCTCAGTGGGCCTAGAACCGGGTAGCACGACGAGGTGGGCAGGAGCAGGAGGCGGGCACTGTCGCTCGTGACCGTCGGAACGCCGGTCTACACGCTCGGCTCAGGATTGGAGCGAAGGCCGCGAAAGAACACGCGAGCTCAGAAGCAAACTGACCGACGCAGCCGGCGCGGCTAGGCCCAGGGAAGCTGCGACCAGTACGAGGGCCGCTCGCGCCGCGAGTGCTCGAAGCCGGCCTCCGTATACGCCTCATCCGGTTCGGTCGTCTCTCGCACGGCGCTCGCGTTGTACTGCGCTGCGAGCTCGGACACCGGGTAGCGCACGCGCCAGTCTCCGACCCTGGTCCCGACCATGAGGATCGTGCACGGTTCGTCGCCTGCGCCGAC
>Ga0075343_1000175_pt1 | contig 11008 bp, 9 predicted proteins | sample RushOxbow_ThreeS_2_FD_120072 | JGI IMG/M metagenome (GOLD analysis project Ga0075343, IMG submission 120072) | Natural and restored wetland microbial communities from the San Francisco Bay, California, USA, that impact long-term carbon... | ecosystem: Environmental > Terrestrial > Soil > Wetlands...
CGCCGGGACGAGCTCGCCCGAGGACGCGTACGCGAGCATGCGGTCGCGCCGGCCGCCCAGCAGGCGCCAGAGCGGCTCGTCGCGTGCGCGAGCGACGAGATCCCAGATCGCGACCTCGACGATCCAGTTGCGACCGTGGTGGAAGTCGACTGTCTCGAGCACGCCGTGGACGGTGGCGGCGTCGGCCGGATCGCTGCCGCGCAAGAGGCGTTCCAGAAGCTCACGATCCGGCACGCCGTCGCCGCTCGCGTACCCCTCGGCGCCGTCGTCGGAGCGGACGATCACGATCGTCGCGTCCTGGTGGGCCCGCGGCACCGGATCCCAGGCAGCGGCGAACGGAGGGTCGAGCGGGTAGCGGTAGCGCCGCGTCTCGATCGCCGTGATGCGCACTCAGTTCCCGCTGTAGAAGGGGCTGCGGAGCTCGTCGCGGCGCTCGACGAGCGCGGCGGCCGCGGCCTGGTCACGACCCTCGACGCACACCCCGATCGCCTTGCGCGTTGCGGCGCGGTTGGCCACGCGCACCGCCGTCTCGTCGTGCGCGCCCGGGTCGACCCAGACGGCGACCAGCACGATGAGCTCGCCGCTCGTGTCGAGCAGTCCGTCGGCTACCGCGTCGAGCACGCCCTGGGCTATCCCGAGCTGGGCGGCGCCCCACGTGAGCGTCTGGTGTCGCTCGTCGACGGCGGTGCCCTTGTTCATCATCAGCGTCGGCGGCCAGACCGGCTCGTACTCGGCGGGCGTCGCGCCCACGCAGACGAGCACAGGCGTGTGACCGGGGGCGGGATGAGCGAACATCGAGATCGCCGCCGCCGCAGTCGGGCTTCCCCGGCGGGCGAGCACGATGTTCACGTGCGAGCCGTTCGGCGCCTCTCCCGACCAGCCCTCGCCGATGCGCCCGTCGAGTGCGTCGGGATTCACGGCTCGAGCACCACCCGCAGCGCCTCGCCCGAATGCATGAGCTCGAAGCCCCGTTCGGCCTCCTCGAGCGGGAGTCGATGGGACACGAGACGGTCGAGCGGAAGACGTCCCTCGCGGTAGAGATCGAGGGTCAGCGGGAAGTCCCGCTCGGGCATCGACGAGCCGTAGATCGATCCGAGTACGCGCCGTTCCATCCGTGGGATGGTGATGGCCGGCAACGACAGCACGGCGTCCGCCCGCGGGATGCCGATGAGCACGGCGGCGCCCCGGGCGCGCGTCGAGAGGAAGGCAGCTTCCATCGCCTCGGATCGTCCCGTTGCCTCGATCGCGTAGTCGACGCCGCCACCTGATGCCTCACGGACGGCCTCCGCCGTCGCTTGGGCGCTTCCCTGCCAGAGGACGCCCACGTGCGCGCCGAACGAGCGGGCGACGTCGAGCTTCGACGGCGCGGCATCGACGGCCACGATCGGCTCTCGCCCACTGCGACTGCGGCCATGAGCGCGGAGAGGCCGACGCCACCGCACCCGACGACGGCGACGCGATCTCCCTCCTGGACGCCCGCCGTCCGCCACACCGCACCCGCGCCGGTGGACACCGCGCAGCCGACGAGCGCGGCGACGTCGAACGGCACGTCCTCGGAGATCTGCACGCACGAGCGCTCGGGTACGACGCACGCGTCGGCGAAGGTCGAGAGGAACGAGTAGTGGAAGACGGCCTCACCGTCTCGGGAGAGGCGCGGCGTGCCGTCCATCAGACCACCTGTTCCCATTGCGGGCCACATGGTCGAGCAGAGCTGCGGCAGCCCGCGCGCGCACTCGCCGCAGCCGCCGCACGACGGCGTCCAGGAGAGAGCGACGTGGTCGCCGACTCCGACGCGCGATACCTGCGCGCCGATCGCTTCCACCACGCCGGCGCCTTCGTGCCCGAGCACGCACGGGCAGGGGTTCTCGGCGGTCCCGTCGACGGCGTTCCAGTCCGAGTGGCAGACGCCGCTGGCGTGCAGCCGGACGAGCACCTCCTCAGGCCCGGGCGGCGCGAGGTCGAGCTCGGCCACGACGAGCGGGCCGCCCGTCTGCTCGAGTACGACGCCCCGAATCCGCATGCTGGCCAGAGTCTAGGATGCAGTCCCCCGGAGGGCCCGAGATCGGAGCTTGCAGCGTGGTCGTGAACGCGTCGTGAAGGAGAGCAGGCTCGAGGTGCTCTTTCTCTCCGGTCGCGACGTCCACGCGCTCGGACTGTCGAGCGAAGACGTGCTCGCTGCGATCGAAGCCGTCGTCCGTGTACAGGGTCAGGGGAAGGTCACTCTCGATCCCCGAATGCACCATGTACCGAACCCAGCGGTCGCCGGCCACTTCAACATTCTCCGCGCCACCGTCGGGCCGCTCGATGTGACCGGCGTCAAGGTCGTGGGTGACTTCGTCGAGAACTACCGCGTCGGACTTCCGTCCGAGCTCGCGCTGATCACGCTGTACGACCCGCGGACCGGCATTCCGCGCGCGATCGTCGACGCGACCGAGATCACCGAGCGGAGAACGGGCGCGCTCACGGCGCTCGGCGCTCGTGAGCTGGCGCGGCCGGGCTCCAAGGTGCTGGCGCACATCGGCGCTCGGGGGACTGCCTTCTCGAACGTCGTCATGCTCGACCACATCTTCGACTTCGACGAGATTCGCGTGACCAGCAGGCGGCCGGAGTCGCGTCGCAGCTTCGGCAGCGACCTCGAGGCGATGCTCGGCAAGCCCGTTCGCGTCCTGGACGCGATCGAGGAGACGGTGGTGGATGCGGACATCGTCGTCGAGGCCACCCGGCTGACCGAACCTCAGCCGATCTTGCGAACGGCGTGGCTCGCCGCGTGCAACCTGCTCATCCCGTACGGGACGAAGAGCGCGCTCGAGCTCGACGTGCTCGACGTCATGGACAAGGTCGTCGTCGACGACGTGGGCCAGTGCTTCCAGGACGACGACTTCGGGGCGCTCCGTCCGCACATTCGCGCCGGTCTGCTCACGCCGAGCACGGTGCACGGGGAGCTCGGGGACGTGCTCGCCGGGACGAAGCCGGGTCGGCAGCGCGACGACGAGCGCATTCTCTTCTGGCACCGCGGCCTGGCGACCACCGACGTCGCGCTCGCCCACCTCCTCGTCGAGCGAGCGGTCGAGCGAGGGCTCGGCACGACGCTCCGGTACCGGTAGCGGCGGCGATGTCTGTACGTCTCGACCGTCACGACGCGCTCGACCTCGAGCTCTACCGTCGTGTCGTCGGCGGGGAGGACGTCGAGGTCGACGAGTCGCTGTTCGAGCGCACCGACGAGCGACGGGCCGCCCTGCTCGACCTGGTTGCGGGCGGCGCCTCGGTCTATGGCGTCACGGTCGGGTTGGGCTACCTCACGGACAGAACGATCGGGCTCGAGGACCAGGATGCACTACAGCGCTCTCTTCTACTCGCCCGTGCCTCGGGGTTCGCCTCGCCGCTGCCGCGAGGGGTCGTCCGCGGCGCGACGCTGCTCCGGCTGACTGGCTTCCTCAGCGGACACGCAGCCGTGAGCGCCGGGCTCTGCCGCTTCCTCGTCGATCGCTTGAACGACGGCTGGGACCCGGTTGTGCCGAGCGGCCCATACGGCGCATCCGGCGAGATCTCCCCGCTCGCCCACCTCTTCCAGACGTACATCGGCGAGGGCCTCGTACGCGAGGGCGACGAGATCGTCCCGGCCTCGATCGCTCTCGAGCGGCGAGGGCTCGCTCCGTATCGGCCGCTGCCGAAGGAGGGCGGAGCGCTGTTGAACGGCGCGCCGTTCGCGACCGCGCTCGGGGTTCACCTCGGTCAGCGGCTCGGCGGACTGCTCGCGCAGGCGCACGTCGATGCTGCGCTCGCGGTCGAGCTCGTGGGGGCGTCGACCCGGCCCTACTCGAGGAGGATCGGCGAGCTGTCGCGCGATCCTGCGCAGCAGCGGGTCCACGAGCGGCTACTCGAGCTCCTGGAGGGCGGATCCCCGTTCGAGGACAGACTGCAGGGCCCGGCCTCGTTTCGCGTCGTCCCGCAGGTGCACGGCGCCGTCCTCGATCAACTCGAGACCTTCGAGGCCCGGCTCGTCCGCGCGCTTGGCGCGGTCACGGACAGTCCGCTGATCCTGCCCGGTGACGAGCGGGAGCCTGCAGGCTCCTACCCGAGCGGCTCGTTTCACGCCGCAGCGATCGCGCTGCAGCTCGACAGCCTCGCAATCGGCGTCGCGCAGCTCACGAACCTCGTCGAGAGGCGCCTGCATCGTCTTCTCGACACGCGGTTCTCGGGGCTTCCCGAGCAGCTTGCCGTCGATCCCGGAAGGCAGGCCGGCGTGGTCTCCGTGCACAAGGCCGTCGTCGGTCTCGTGGCCGAGAACCGTCTCCTCGCCTCACCCGCCTCGGTGCATGCGACGGACACATCGTCCGGCCAGGAGGACGTCCAGGCGTTCGAGTTCGTCGCCGCCGAGCAGCTCGGGCGTGCCCTCGACAACCTCGAGTTGGCGCTCGCCTGCGAGCTCGTTGCTCTCCGGCAGGGCTTCTACCTCCGTGGCGCGCCGCCTCCCCAGCCGCTGCTCGCTGCCGTGCTCGAGAAGGTCGCAGCGGCGGTCCCGCCCGTCATCGTCGATCGAACCCTCACCGGCGACGTCGAGCGTGCGCGCGAGCTCATCGCCGCGAACGCGCTGGTCCCGTAGCCGCGCCGCTCAGGCGATCGCCTGGAGCCGGCGCAGCTCCTCGATCGGGATGTGGCAGCGCATGTGGTGCTCTGGCTCTACCTCGACGAGCGGCGGCTCCTGCTCCTCGCAGATTGCGCCAACCTTTCTCGGGCAGCGGGTGTGGAAGACGCAGCCCGAGGGCGGGGAAGCCGCGCTCGGGACGTCCCCTTCGAGCTTGATGCGGTCGCGGCCGCCGCCGTCGATCGTCGGCACGGCAGACAGAAGCGCTTCCGTGTACGGGTGATGCGGGCCGTCGAAGACTACGTCTGCCGGCCCGAGCTCCTGGAGCCGCCCGAGGTAGAGGACTGCGATGCGGTCGGAGATGTAGCGGACGACTCCGAGATCGTGGGAGATGAAGAGGTATGCGACGCGCTTCTCCGCCTGTAGCTCGACGAGGAGGTTGAGGATCGCCGCCTGCACGGAGACGTCGAGTGCAGAGGTGGGCTCGTCGCAGACGACGAGCTTCGGCTCGCCGGCGAACGCCCGGGCGATCGCGACGCGCTGCTTGAGCCCGCCCGAGAGCTGCACGGGCTTCTGCGTCAGCGTGCGCTCCGTGAGGCGGACACGCCCTGCCAGATCCTGCATGCGCGCCTCGGCGTCGGCCCCTCCGACGCCCGCGAGCTTCCTCAGTGAGCGGAGGAGGATGCGCCGCACGGAGTGCCGCCGATTGAGCGCCGAGTCGGGGTTCTGAAACACGATCTGCAGCGCGCGCAACTCCTCGCGGGAACGCTTCTGGTAGCGAACCGGTAACTCGCGTCCGTCGAGGTGGGCCGTCCCCGCCGTCGGTGCGACGATGCCGAGCAGCGTGCGAGCGAGCGTCGTCTTCCCGCTCCCCGACTCGCCGACGAGACCGAGCGTCTCGCCGGGCCAGATAGCGGCGCTCACGTCGACCAGCGCGGGCACGTCTTGGCCGCGCTGCTGGAACACTTTCGTCAGCCCGTGGAGCTCGGCGAGCGGCGTCGACACGCGGTCGACCTTCGGCAGCTCGAGATCCGCGGCCTCCGCGCGCGGGAGATCGCGTGCGCGGTCGTGGTGCCAGCAGCGGCTCGCGTGCCGTGCCCCGACCGTCTCGAGTGGCGGTTCGTCGACGCGGCAGCGCTCGTCCGCGAGCGCGCAGCGATCCGCGTACACACAGCCGGCGATGTCGGCGCCGAGGCTCGGAAGGAATCCGGGGATGGTGTCGAGGCGGCCGTGATCCTTGCGGACGCCGCCGCGCGGGATGCAGCGCAGGAGCCCGACCGTATACGGATGTCGTGGATCCCGGAGCACCTCGTCGACCGGCCCCTCTTCGACCAGCCGGCCGGCGTAGAGCACACCGACGCGGCCGCACATCTTCGAGATGACCCCGAGGTTGTGGCTGATGAAGAGCACGGCGGTGTCGAGCTCGGCCTGGAGCTGCGTGACGAGATCGAGCACCTCCGCCTCGACCGTCGCGTCGAGGCCGGTGGTCGGCTCGTCCAGGATGAGAAGCGCCGGATCCTTCGCCAGCGCCATCGCGATCACCACGCGCTGCTGCATGCCGCCGGAGAGCTGATGTGGGTACCGGCCGAGCACGCTTCCTGGATCGGCGATCTGGACCCGCACGAGTGCCTCGCGCGACCGGTCGCTCGCCTCGTCGCGCGACGCGCCGAGCACGGTGAACGCCTCCGCGATCTGCGTCCCGACCTTGAGCGACGGGTTCAGCGCGGACCCGGGGTTCTGGTAGACCATCGAAACGGTTCGCGCGTGGTACTCGCGCAGCTCGCGACTTCCGAGCGCGAGGACGTCTCGCCCGGCGACCGAGATCGCGCCGCCGGAGATGCGACCGTTGCGCGGGAGGAAGCGGACGATGCCCAGCGCAGCGGTCGACTTCCCGCATCCCGACTCGCCGACCAGCCCGTACGAGCGGCCACGCTCGATCTCGAACGTGACGCCACGGAGAACGCGCCGGTCGACGCCGCGGACCCGGTAGACGAGCTCGAGGTCGGAGACCGCCAGCGCCGGAGCGTCGGCGCTCACCGCTCGTACACCTCGCGCACGCCGTCGCTCACGAGATTTGCCGCGATGACGAGGCTCGCGATCGCCAGTGCAGGGAACAGCGTCATCCACCAGTACGGATCGATGAGCGTCCAGTACTGGTTGATCTGTGCGGCCCAGTCGGGTGACGGTGGCTGGACGCCGAAGCCGATGAACGTGAGCGTGGCAACCGTGAAGATCGCGTAGCCGAGCCGTACGGTGAACTCGACGACGACGAGCGGGAACACGTTGGGCAGGATCTCGGAGAACATGATGTAGAGCGAGCGTTCGCCGCGCAGCCGTGCTGCCTCGACGTACTCGAGCTCGGTCTCGGCGAGCACCGCGGCGCGGATCGTGCGGGAGATCACGGGCGCGAAGACCAGCCCGATCGTGAGGATGACCACCCACTGATCCGTGCTCCCCACCGCGGTCACGATCAGGATCGCGGCGACGATCAGCGGCAGCGAGAGCACCGCGTCGACGAGGCGGCTGACGCCGTCGTCGACGATGCCTCGGAAGTAGCCGGTCAGTAGGCCGAGTGCCGTACCGAGGACGGTCGCGAGCAGCGTCGCGGCCGGCGCGATCACGAGGATGCTGCGCGATCCCGCGAGTACCCGCGAGAAGATGTCGCGTCCGTTCGTGTCGGTGCCGAACGGATGTCCCCACTCCGGTGGCGCGCTCGTCGGGAACTGGTTGTCGAAGATCGGGTTGTACGGTGCAACGCCGGGGAAGATCGCGCAGAAGACCCAGAACGCGAGCACGAGAGTCCCGATGAGGACGGTCGGCGAGCGCAGCAGCAGTCGGAGTCGCTCGCCCCGGGCCGCGCGGGTCTCCCGGAGCGGTGTCCCGGAGTCGGCGTCGAGCACCACGTCGCTCATTCGGTGGCGCCCAGCCTGATTCGCGGATTGAGGGCTGCGTAGAGGATGTCGGCGACCAGGGTGAAGACGAGGTAGACGATCCCGACGACGAGGACGCCCGCGGTCAGGAGCGGAAGGTCCTTCTGGCGCGCCGCCTCGTAGACCAGCAGCCCGATCCCCTGATAGTTGAAGAGCACCTCGACGGCGACGAGGCCGCCGACGAGATACCCGACCTGCACGGCGACGACTGCGATGGTCGGGGGGAGCGCGTTGCGAAGGACGTGCTTGCGGACGACGACACTCGACGGGAGTCCTTTGAGGTAGGCGGTGCGCGTGTAGTCGCTCTCGAGAGCCTCGATCACGCCGGCGCGCGTGATCCGGGCGATGTAGCCGAAGAGGACGAGCGTGAGGGTCAAGGCCGGGAGCAGGAGGTACTCGAGCTGCGTCAGCGCGCTGGCGCCTTCCTCCGCCTGGGCGGTCACCGGCAGCCACCCGAGCCAGATCGCGAAGACGAGGATGAGGACGATTCCGGTCACGAACTCGGGCATGGCCGCGAGTGAGATGCCGGTGATCGTGATGGTCTTGTCGGTGAACCTGCCGTACCGCAGCCCCGCGACGATGCCGCCGAGGATCGAAAACGGCACGCAGATCAGGAATGCGACGAACGCGAGCTTGAAGGAGTTCTCGAGGGCGGGGGCGAGCAGATCCCAGGTCGGTACCTGCTTCGTGAGCGACGTGCCCAGATCGCCCTGCAAGAGCCCGCTCGCCCAGTCGACGTACTGCGTGACGACGGGACGGTTGGTTCCGAGTTGCTCGTTGAGCGCGTCGACCGACTCCTGCGTGGCGAACGGGCCGAGGACGGCGCGCCCGACGTTGCCGGGCAGGATGGTCGAGATCCCGAAGACGATCAGGCTGAGCAGGACCAGCGTGACGAGCGCGAGCCCGATGCGCTTGATGAGAAAGCGGGTCACCGGCGCTCCGGAACGAGCCGAGGGCGGGCTGCAGACGCTGCCGCGGCTGCAGCCCGGTTCTCGGCGTCGTCGCTAGGCGAGGCCGACCTTCGCCAGCCGGATGTGCGAGATCCCCTCGGGGACGTAGTTCTTGACCTTCGAGGAGCTCGCCGTCACGTACCGGATGAAGTAGTCCGTGATGACCGGCGTGTCACGGAGGAGGATGCCTGCCATCTTCTTGGTCGCGGCGCGTTGCGCTGCGAGCTCGGCCGCGGCGAGGTACGTCGTCGCGAGCCGGTCGAACTCGGCGTTCTTGTAGTGCGACGCGTTCCAGTCGCCCGTCGACTGGTAGCAACGCGTCAGGTAGATGTTCGGCACGCCGCGCGCACCGTACTCCGTCAATGTCGCGGTGCGGTTCAACCACGGGGTCGTCGTGGCGTAGTCGGCGCCTGCCGGCTCCGAGTCGTAGTACTTCGACACGTCCATGACCTCGATACCCATCTCGATCCCGGCCTGACGGGCGTACGCCTGGATGGAAGCCGCGTGGTCGGTGTGGTCGAGGAAGTTCCACGTGGTGAGGTTGAAGCGGAGGTTCTCCGCGCCCGCTGCCCGCAGCAGCGCCCGCGCGAGCGTGAGGTTTTGCGTTCGTTGCTTCGTGCTCCGGTCGGTCGAGGCAAACCCGCGCCAGAACGGGTTGTCGTTCCCGACCTGCGCGGCGCCGAGCATCACCCGCTGGACCTGTTGCGGGCGATTGATGACGAGCGCCAGCGCGCGTCGCACGCGGGCGTCGCGGAACGGCCCGGTGTCGGTGCGCATGCACACCTGCCGGTGCGCTGCCGTTGGAAGCTGGTAGTAGGTGTAACGCGAGTTGTTGCGGAACGGCTGGCCTTCCTGCGGCGAGAGCTGCATGGCCAGGTCGATCTGGCCGGCGCGCAGTGCGAGCACCAGCGGTGCACTGCCCTGGAAGAACGTGATCCTGACCCCGGCGAGCGGCGGACGTCCGCCCCAGTACGCGGTGTGCCTGACCAGCTCGGCGCTTCGCTTGTCGACGTACCTGCGGAGCCTGAAGGGACCCGTTCCGATCATTCCGCCTGCGACCCACGTGCCGGGTCTCGCGGCGAAGGAAGCGGGTTGGATGATCGCCTGGTACGTCGTCTGGCTGACGAGGTACGGGAAGACTCCGATCGACGACTTGAGCCGGAACACCACCGTGTACCTGCCGGCGGCCGACACGCCCGATGCATCGAAGAACGGGGAGAGGCCCGCGTTCGAGCCCTTCGCTCCGACGTATTGCCGCATGCTCGCCACGACATCTGCCGAGGTCATCTCGCGGCCGTTGTGGAAGCGGACTCCTCTCCGCAGCTGGAACGTCCACACCGTCGCGTTCGCATTCGGCCGCCAGCTCAGGGCGAGCCAGGGTGCGACGTTTCCGGTCGGCGTGGTGAAGGTGAGGTACTCGCCCGGGATGCCCGAGAACGCGAGCGCGCCGCCTTCGTTGAGCAGGTACGGCTCGAGCGAGGCGCCGAACACGGGAATGCCGACACGGATCGTGCCGCCCGCCTGTACCGCCTCGAGTGGTGCCGCGTGAGCCAACTCGGACTCGCCGGCGAGTCGCAGCAGCGCGCCGATCGTGCCGGCTCCGAGGCCGAACATCGTCGCGCGCCGCAGGAAGTCCTCGCGATCGACTTCACCGCCGAGCAGCTCGTCGATGACCTGGTTCTCGAGCGGACCCGCCTCGTTGCGGCGGTACTCCTCGACTGATCTCCGAGTCTCTCGGTCCATCGTCCCTCCTAGTCCTTTGTGCCTGCACGGGCTTCGACCTGGTCGGGCGTCGCATCCGACCCCGCAAAGGAGCGAACGTGTGCGCCGGAGCGCGTCCTGCTCGTGGAGTCGTGTTCCGCCCTGATGGCCTGTTTATCGCACGTGTTGTCACTTCTCGTCAAGCGCTGTTCTGAATATGGATCGTGGTTCCGGAACGTTGTAGGGTGGGATCGTGAGCGCGACCACGGCGGTGAAGCGCGGGAAGACCGGCAACGGCAAGCCGGGGACCTCCGCCGGAGTTCAGGCAACCCTCGCCGTTCTCGACCTCCTCGCAGCGCGCAGCCCGCTGTCACTCGCCGAGCTCTCCCGCGAGCTCGGCATCGCGAAGAGCACCCTGCATCGAATCTGCGCCGTGCTCGTCGAGCGCGGCTGGGCGGTGCGCGACCACGACGGGCGCTTCGATCTCGGCATCAGAGCGCTCCGTCTCGGCTCGTCGTCGTCCGAGCTCCCGATCGTCATCGCCTTCCGGACGGTCGCCGCCGAGTTCCTCACCCGTCACGACGAGACGATCGCGCTCGCAGTCCTCGACGGCGTCGAGTCGCTGTACATCGCGCTCGAAGAGACGTCGCAGCCCGTGCGGCTTGCGACGCACGTCGGGTCGACGACGCCGGCGTTCGCGTCTGCGAGCGGACGGGTCGTGCTCGCCTCTCACCCGGTGAAGGCGGTGGCTGCGATGTTCGGCGGCAAGCTGCTGCTCACCCCGACCGGCAGGAGACTCAACGGCGTGCCAGAGCTCCAGGGCATCCTCGCCGAGGTTCGCG
>Ga0075343_1000176_pt1 | contig 11000 bp, 9 predicted proteins | sample RushOxbow_ThreeS_2_FD_120072 | JGI IMG/M metagenome (GOLD analysis project Ga0075343, IMG submission 120072) | Natural and restored wetland microbial communities from the San Francisco Bay, California, USA, that impact long-term carbon... | ecosystem: Environmental > Terrestrial > Soil > Wetlands...
CGACCTGCGCGGCCACGTGCACCTGGTGGGCGAATACGCTCAGCGCGACGCGCCGGCGATCTACCGCCGGGCGCATCTGCTCCTCCATACGAAGGTGCAGGACCCGTGTCCGACGCTCGTCGTGGAAGCGATGGCCTGCGGCCTACCGGTGGTCTACCCGGCGAGCGGGGGCACGACCGAGCTCGTGGGCGACGACGGCGGGATCGGCGTGCCGCACCCGGTCTCGTGGGAGCGCGACGTACCCCCCTCAGCAGAGGAGCTCGCGGATGCGGTCACGCAGGTTTTCGCCGACCTGAAGCTCTTCTCGGCCGCGGCGCGCGCGCGCGCGGTCGATCGCTTCTCGCTCGAACCGTGGCTCGCCCGTCACGGCGAGATCTTCGACCGACTCGCGCCGAGATAGCCTCGTACGCGGCCTCCCAGGGTCGCGAGCTGGTAACCGGCACCAGAGCCGTCGAGTCGGGCGAGGGCCAGTGCGGCACCGCCGACGGGCCGGACGACCATTCGCCCGACTGTCCGCGCCGGGTAGCGATGCTTGCGTAGGAGGTAGCCGACCGAGGCGCCGTCGCGTACTCCGATGTGCCCGTCGTTCTCTCGCACGTCGTGCTCCACCATGAGCGAAGGGTCGTACTCGATGCGCGCTCCGAGGTGGAGGGCGCGGACGAGGTAGTCGATCTCCTCGCCCGAGCTCCACAGAGCGCCCGAGCCGAGCCCCAGCTGCTCGTCGAAGGGGCCCACACTCTCGACAACGCCGGCACGGAGGAAGATCGCGAACGAGATCGCGCGGTTCCAGAGGTTGTCGTCGGTGAGCCGTGCAGGCTCCTTCTTCCATGAGGGAGCCGAGCGCCCGGTCGCATCGATCGCGCGACCCGTGATGCCGTCGAGTGCGGCATCGGCGGCGAAACGCTCGGCCACACGCTCCAGGAGCCCTGGCGGGTAGACGCAGTCGTCGTCGGGGAACGCGACGAGGTCGGCGCCCACGTGCTCGAGTGCCACGTTGCGCGCGCGGGAGAGGCCGAGGCCTGACCGAAGCCGTTCGAGCCGCAGCGTTCTACCCCCGACGAGCGCGTCGAGACGGTCGTCCTCGTTCTGGTCGACGAGAAGGACGCGAACGCGCGAAAATCCCTGTGCTTCGACCGAGTCGAGGAACCGGCCGAGCTCCTTCGACCTCCCGACCGTCGCGACGACGAGGTCGAACGACGGAAGCTCCTGCGGCACGCGTCGTAGGCTACGCCACGTCCGTGCCGACCGCCGCTCCGCTCGTCTCCGTCCTCGTCGCCGTCCACGACGGCGAGCCGTTCGTGCGGACGGCCCTCACGAGTGTGCTTGGCCAGACCATCCGGGATCTCGAGTTGCTCGTCGTGGACGACGCCTCGACGGACGGAAGCGGGCGGACCGCCGAGGCGCTCGGCGATGCCCGTGTCCGCGTCCTTCGTAACGACGAGCAGCTCGGCCTCGCCGGTTCCCTGAACCGCGGTCTCGACGAGGCTCGCGGCACGTTCGTCGCGCGCATGGATGCCGACGACGCCGCATTCCCCGACTGGCTCGAGCGCTGTCTGCTGTGTATCGATTCGCGGGTGGGCCTCGGTCTCGTCGGCACTGGGGTGCTCGACATCGACGAAGCAGGCACGCCGCAGGAGATCCATCTGCACGACGCCGGCCGGGCGGCGTTGCGCTGGCGCGCCCTGTTCTCGGCGCCGGTCTTTCACGACACCGTCGTCCTGCGGCGCGACGTCCTCGAGGCGAACGGCCTGCGCTACGACCCGACGTTCGGAGAGTCCGAGGACTTCGAGCTCTGGACGCGGTTGCTCGAGCACGCGGAGGGGGACTGCGTCGAAGCGCCGCTCGTTCTGCATCGACTCCACCGGCAACAGGCATCGCGCCGGCGCGGAGAGCTGCAGCGCTCGCTCGCGGCCGAGATCTCGCAGCGCCAGATCGCCGCCATAGCACCCGACCTCGGCGAGCGCCGCGCGGCTCTCGCGCGAGCGGTATGGCTCGGGGAGGAGATCCCCGCGGACGACGTCGCGGCGGCGAGCGATGCGTTCGTGACGCTCCAGCGCCGCTTCTGCGCCGAGCAGCCGTACGAGGGCGACGAGCTACGGGTCGTGCGCGATTCGGTGGCCAGATCACTCGCACGTCTCGCGCACCGAGCAGACGCGCGAATCCTCGCCGAGGTCGTTCGGCTCGATCCCGTCGCACCCGCCCGCGCGGCGGCTCGGCTGGCCCGCCGGAGAGCACTCGCCCGCAGAGCGCACCACGGCGCGGTCGAGCTGCTGCGCGTGCTCGCGGCCGCCCCGGAGTCGCCACCGATTCGCGTGGCTGCGGTGTTCCCGGAGCCGACGCCCTACCGCGCGCCGCTGCTCGACCGCGTCGCCTCTCTGCCCGAGGTCGACCTCACCGCCATCTATGCCGCCGGCACGGTTGCGCGGCGTACGTGGAGTGTTCAGCCGAGGCACCGGGCGGTCTTCCTGCGCGGCGTTCGCGTTCCCGGCGCCGATCGCGTGCTCCACCACGACTATCCACTCACGCCCGGGGTCGTCCCGGCTCTCGAGCGGATCGATCCGGACGTCGTGGTGATCTCAGGTTGGAGCACCTTCGCGGCGCAGGCTGCGATTGCGTGGTCGCGCCTGCGTGGCGTCCCGTACCTGCTCGTCGTGGAGAGTCACGACGAGGGACCGCGCCCGGGCTGGCGCCGCACGGTCAAGGGCACCGTCGTCCCGCCGATCGTCACGAACGCCTCCGGCGTCCTCGTGACGGGGACGCTTGCGCGCGACTCGGTGGTCGCACGCGGCGCTCTGCCCGAGCGGGTCAGGGTCTTCGCGAACACGGTCGACGTCGAGGACTTCGGGCGGCGCGCGGCGGAACTTGCGCCGCGCCGCGCCGCGCTGCGTACCGCACTCGGCGCACGCGAGGAGGATGTGGTCGTCCTGTCCGTGGCCCGCCTGGCTCGGGAGAAGGGCCTCGACACGCTCGTGCGCGCTGTCGTCGATGCGGAGGACGAACGGCTCATGCTCGTCGTCGCGGGGGAGGGCCCCGAACGTTCCCGTCTCGTGGCCCTCGCGCGGGAGGCCGGTGCGCGCCTCGTGCTCACCGGGGACGTCGAGTGGGAGCGGATCGTCGAGCTCTACGTCGCCGCTGACGTGTTCGCCTTGCTCTCCGAGCGGGAGCCCTGGGCCGTGGTCGTGAACGAGGCGGCCGCGTGCGGACTTCCGCTCGTGCTCTCGGATCGCGTCGGCGCCGCGCACGACCTCCTGCGAGACGGCGAGAACGGGATGCTCGTTCAGGCCGGGGACGTCGACGCGGCGGCGCACGCTCTGCGCGAGCTCGCCGCCGATCCGCAGCTTCGCTCCACACAGAGCAGTCGCTCACGCGAGCTCGCAGCCGACTGGGGCTACGGTCCGAGCGTGGACGGCTTCCTCGCCGCCGTGCGCGAGGCCGCCGCGGAACGCCGCTAGCCTCCTCTCGTGTCCCGACAACGGATTCTCGTCCTCAACCAGTACTACTGGCCCGGCGTCGAGGCGACCGCGCACCTCCTGACCGAGCTCTGCGAGGCGCTCGCGGAGGACTACGAGGTCGAGGTCGTCACCGGCGTCCTCCACGGGCACGAGGGGGAGCCGCGGCAGATCGAGCACAACGGGGTCGTCGTCACGCGTGTCGCGTCGACCGCCTACGAGAGATCGGAGCTCGGTCGGCGTGCGCTGAACTATTTCTCGTATCTCGGGCTGGCGCTCCGGCACGCCCTGACCGGGCCGGCACCCGACCTCGTTCTGTGCATGACCGACCCGCCGATCATCGGTGACCTCGGTGTGCTCGTGGGCAAGCGCGTCGGCGCCCCGGTCCTCGTGATCAGCCAGGACGTGTTCCCCGAGATCGCCACGGAGCTCCACCGCCTGCAGAACCCCGCGGTGATCGGCGTGCTGCGCGGGCTGGTCGGCGCGTATCTCCGCCGCGCCGACCGGATCGTCGCGATCGGCGAGACGATGCGCGAGCGACTCGAGGCGAAGGGCGCTCCGCCCGAACGGCTGCGGGTGATCCCGAACTGGGTGGACACGCGCGCGATCACGCCGCAGCCACGCGACAACGAGTGGGCGCAAGCGCACGGTCTCGTCGGCCGCTTCGTGGTCATGCACTCGGGCAACGTCGGCCACGCCCAGGATCTCGACAGCCTCGTACGAGCGGCGACGTTCCTCCGCGACCGGGACGACCTGGAGATCATCGTCGCCGGCTTCGGTGCACGCCACGCCCAGATGGTCGCACTCGCCGAGCGCCTCGATGTGGAAGAGACGGTGCGCTTCCTTCCCTACCAGAAGCGGGAGCGTCTTCCGTTCTCGCTGTCCAGCGCCGATCTTCACGTCGTCGGGCTCGCGCGCGGGCTTGCGGGGTACGTCGTGCCGAGCCGGCTGTACGGGATCCTCGCAGCCGGGAGGCCCGTGCTGGCCGCCGCCGAGGACACGAGCGAGACGGCGCGTCTCGTCGCCGAGATCGGCTGCGGGCTCGTCATCCCTCCGGCGCGTCCGGACCTGCTCGCGCGCACGATTCGAGAAGCTGCCGACGGGGCCTTCGACCTCGACGAGATGGGTCGGCGTGGCCGGGCGTACGTCGAGGAGGAGGCCGACCGCGTGGTGGCGATGGAGCGCTATCGCGCGCTCGTGCGGGAGATGCTCGCGGCGTGATCGCGAGGACGCTGTTCTGGGGATCGCTCGCGGCGCTGGGGTGGACGCACGCCGGCTATCCGCTCGCCATGGGCGCTCTCGCACGCCTCCGTCCGCGACCGGTGCGCAAGCGCGAGCAGACCCCGTCCGTCGTGCTCGTCGTCTCGGCGCACAACGAGGAGGCGGTGATCCGGCGCCGGCTCGAAAACGCGCTCGCGCTCGACTATCCGGCCGAGGCGCTCGAGGTCGTCGTGGCCTCGGACGGCTCGACCGACTTGACGGACGGGATCGTCGGCGAGCTCGCGGCCGCGAATCCGCGCGTGCGTCTGCTGCAGTGCCCCCGGGAGGGGAAGGTCGCGGCCCAGCACCGGGCGGTGCGGGAGACATCGAGCGAGGTGCTCGCGTTCACCGACGCGAACAGCGAGTGGCGCGCCGACGCGCTTCGTGCGCTCGTCGCCGCACTGGCGGATCCGGAGGTCGGGTACGTGTGCGGCCAGCTTCGGCTCGAGAGCCCCGACGGAGCGAACATGGAGGGCGCCTACTGGCGCTACGAGATGTGGGTGCGCGAGCAGGAGTCCATTGCGAGCTCGATCACGGCGGGCAACGGCGCCATCTACGCGGTGCGGCGCTCGGCGTACGTCGAGGACGATCCGAAGTTCGGGCACGACTTCGGCTTCCCGTACCTCATGGAGCAGAACGGGCTGCGCGCCGTCTACGAGCCGACGGCGATCGCGACCGAGAAACCGGCAGCCGAGCCGGAGGACGAGTACGGCCGCAAGGTGCGAACGATCTCACGCGCGCTCGGCCACATCCTGACCGGTCGCGCGTTCCGGCCGAGCCGGCCGCTCTACCAGGCGCAGCTCGTCTCCCATCGTGTGCTCCGCTACTCGACGGGGATCCTCCACATCGCGCTGCTCGTCTCCAACATCGCGCTCTCGACCCGCGCGCGCTTCTATCGCGTGTTCCTCGCGCTGCAGCTCGTCGACTATGCGCTCGCCGCGGCAGGGAAGGCGCGCCTCCCGATTCCCGGCGCGCGGCTCGCGTACTACTACTACGTCGTCACCAAGGCGACCGCTGCCGCGCTGGTTCGCTATCTCCGTCACGGCACGCCGCAGACGTGGGAGAAGGCGAAGGGGACGAGGTGAATCGAGCGGCGGATGTCGCGATCGCCGGCGCGGGGCTGGTGCTGACGAGCCCGCTGCTGGCGGCGGCGGCGCTCGCGATCAAGCTCGAGGACCGCGGCCCGGTCGTGTATCGCCAGAGCAGGGTCGGGAAGGACGGGGTCGACTTCGACGTGCTCAAGCTCCGCACGATGGTCGTCGGCGCGGAGACGATGGGGGCGGGTTTCGCGGTCGACCAGGGCGATCGCCGCATCACGCGGGTCGGCCGCGTGTTGAGGCGAACGTCGATCGACGAGCTCCCGCAGCTCTGGAACATCCTGCGCGGCGACATGAGCGTCATCGGCCCGCGCCCGACGCTGCGCTACCAGGTGGAGCAGTACGACGAGGAGCAGCGACGCCGCCTCGAGGTGCGGCCCGGCCTTACCGGCTGGGCGCAGGTGCACGGCCGCGCGTCGTTGCCGTGGGCGAAGCGGATCGAGCTCGATGTCGAGTACGTCGAGCGCCGCTCGCCCAAGCTCGATCTCGAGATCCTCCTGCGCACCCCACTCGCGCTCTTTCGCGGGACGTACCGCGGCGCGGCCGGCGGCTGGCGAGACAAAGCCTCCTAGCCGAGGCGCTTCGTGGCGAGCAGCTCGCGGTAGAGCCGGTCGACGTCGTCGACGAGCCGCTCGACCGAGTAGCGCTCGCGCATGCCCGTGCGGCCGGCGTCGCCGAAGCGCTCGCGGAGCGCCGGGTCGCGTGCCAGCTCGGCGAGGCGGTCGGCCGCCGCTTCGGTGTCGCGTGGTGGGACGAGGAAGCCGTCCACACCCTCGGTGACGACGTCGGGCACGCCGCCCACGCGCGTCGCGACGACGGGTGTCCCCGAGGCGAGCGCCTCGATAGCGCTGACCGGCGTTCCCTCGTTCACGGACGGCAGGACGAAGGCGTCGAAGAGCCGGTAGTAGCCCGCGACATCGGTCTGGTAGCCGACGAAGTAGGTCGAGCGGGCGATCCCGAGATCGTGCGCGACCTGCTCGAGGCGCTCGCGGTCGGGGCCGTCGCCGACCATGCAGAGCACGGCGTCGATACCCCGAGCACGCGTCGCGCGGAGGATCTCGAGCACCGCGTCCGTGTCTTTCACGCCTGTCATTCGCCCGACCCACCCGACGACGAATGCGTCGCTCGGGATGCCGTACAGCGCTCGGTAGTCGAGGTCGGCGGTCGCGTCGCCGAGCCGTTCCTCGAGCGGGATCCCGAGCCGGATGACCGTGAACTTGTCCGCCGGCGCGATGCCGTGCTCGACGAGCTCGTCACGCACCTCCGGACTGACCGCGATGAGCACGTCGGCATAACGTGCGAGATTGCGCTCGACCTGTTTGAAGAACGCCGTCCGGGTCGGGCCGAAGTAGCCCTTGAGCACGTGGCCGTGGAAGGTGTGGACGACGATCGGCGGGCGCGCGTCGCGCGCGGCGAGAGCCGCGGCGCGCGCGAGTGCGCCTGCCTTCGCTGTGTGCGTATGCAGGATGTGCGGCCGCTCCTCGCGCATGATCGCCGTGAGTCGGCGGATCGAGCGCACGTCGTGGAACGGGGCGACCTCGCGCTGCATGTCGGGGACGTCGACCACCTTCACACCGAGGCGTTCGGCGACGAAGGCCATCGAGTCCTCCCCGCGCGCGAGCGAGCCTGCCACGAGCGTGGTGTGGTACCCGCGCGTCTCGAGCCCGGCCGCGAGGTTCGACACGTGAATCGCCGGGCCGCCCATGTTCAGGCGCGCGATGACCCGGAGGATGCGGATCGGCTCGGACACGGACGGTGACCTTAGCGTCGAGCTGCACGAGTCCTCCGAGTACGCTCTCGCGTCGTGGTCGTGCTGCTCACCTCCGTCGGCCAGCGAGTCGACATCGCCCGCGCGTTCCGGGCGGCGGGCGCGACCACGCTCGGGGTCGACGCGGATCCACTCGCCCCTGCGCTCTACCACTGCGACCGGCACGCGATCGTGCCACGCATCGCCGACCCCGAGTACGTGCCCGCGCTCGCGGCGCTCCGCGCCGAGCACGATGCACGGCTCGTCGTACCGTTGAACGACCTCGACTTCCCGGTTCTCGCGCGCGAGCGCGGACACCTCGCGCCCGCGCTCGTCCTCCTGCCCGACCCCGACGTCTCCGCGCGCATGTCGGACAAGCTCGAGGCGCACCGCTTCTTCGTCGCGAACGGCATCCCGTCGCCGCGGAGTTGGGCGCCGGAGGAGACACCGCGTGACGTGCGCTATCCGGTACTCGTCAAGGCGCGCGAAGGGTTCGGCTCGCGGAACATCTTTCGTGCCGCCGACCGAGCGCAGCTCGACTTCTTCCTCGACTACACGGACGCGGCGTCGTTCGTGCAGGAGGCGTGCCTCGGCGAGGAGTTCTCGATCGACGTTTTCTGCGACCTGGAGGGGCGCTGCCTGAACGCGATTCCCCGGACGATGCTCCTCTCGAAGGGGGGCGAATCGATCAAGGGCGTCTCGATTCGGGATCGCGAGCTGATCGAGCACGGTGCGCGTGTCGCGGAGACGGTCGGGATCAAAGGGCCGGCGAACGTCCAGTGCTTTCGGGAGCCCGACGGGTCGCTGCCGATCACCGACGTCAACACGCGCTTCGGCGGCGGCTTTCCGGTCCCGCTCGCCGCCGGCGGGCGGTACCCGGAGCTCGCGCTCGCACTCGCCCGCGGGGAGCGCCCCGAGCCGCGGCTCGGCGACTTCACCGAAGGTGTCGTCATGACGCGCTACTTCTCCGAGGTCTGCCTCGGTCCGGGCGAGGACGGGGCCCTCGCGGTCGTCCACCGGCCGTAGCATTCCGACGTCATGCGCTACCTCGTCACCGGCGCGGCAGGGTTCATCGGCTCGCAGCTCCTGCGCACGCTCCTCGAGAGCGGTCACGATGCCGTCGGCTGGGACGCCTTCACCGACTACTACGACCCGGCGCTGAAAGAGGAGAACGCCGGGGGCCTCCCGGTGGAACGCGTCGACGTGGCAGCCGACGACATGAAGCTCGACGGCTTCGACGGCGTCTTCCACCTCGCCGGACAGCCGGGCGTCGCGAGTTTCGGGAGCGTGTTCCCCGTCTACGTGCGCCAGAACGTGCTTGCGAGCCAGCGCCTGTTCGAGGCTGCCGTCGCAGCAGGCACACGCGTCGTATTCGCGTCGTCGTCGTCGATCTACGGCGATGCCGAGGCGTATCCGACGCCGGAGGACACGACGCCGGCGCCGATCGCGCCGTACGGGATCACGAAGCTCGCCTGCGAGCACCTCGCGCACGCGTACCGGTCCGAGTTCGGGCTCGATGCCGTCACCGTGCGCTACTTCACGATCTACGGGCCGCGTCAGCGTCCGGACATGGCGTTCACGAAGATGGTGTCGTGCCTCGCCGAGGGGCGACCGTTCGAGCTCTACGGCGACGGCACGCAGTCGCGGAGCTTCACGTACGTCGACGACGCCGTCGAGGCGACGATCACCGCCATGACGCGGCGAGCCGCAGGGACGACGTTCAACGTCGGTGGCGGCTCGGAGGTGTCGATGCTCGAGGCGATCGAGACGCTGGGCCGTGTCGCCGGTCGGCGCCTCGAGGTCGTGCGGATGGCTCGACGCGAAGGGGACGCCGCCCGGACCGCGGCGGACACGACGCGCATCCGCACGGAGCTCGGCTGGTCTCCGCAGACGTCGTTCGAGGATGGTCTCGGCGCTCAGTGGCGCTGGGCCGCTGCTAGGGTCGCGGCCGCATGAGTGCCTCTCCCGCGGCTCCCGGGGTCGAGGAAGAGCAGGAAGTCGACCTCTCCTCCGCCTGGCAGCGACTGAAGCTGCGCTGGTGGCTGCCGATCGGCGGCCTCGTTCTCGGCGCCGCCGTCGGTATCGCCCTCGCGTTGGCCAGCGGGTCGGTGTGGCGTGCGCAGACCATCGTTTATCTCGGGCAGCCGTTCGCCCCGCTCGGCGGCGGTCAGATCCAGAGCCTTGCGACGAATCCGCGCACCGTCGGCGAGATCATCCGCTCCGAGGCGGCGCTGAAGAACGCCGCCGCGGCGAGTGGCATCCCGATCTCGCAGCTCCGCGCCTCGATCTCGACACGCGAGCTCCTCGCGGCAGGTCAGCTGCGCGGGATCAACCCGCTCATGGAGATCGCGGTGAAGGGCAACGGGAAGCGCAAGGTCGAGCTTGCCGCCGACGCGCTCGCCCGCCGGGTGACCGAGCGCGTGTCCGTGTACGTCGCCGAGAAGGTCGCGCTCCTCGAGGAGCAGGTAGAGCGCTCCGAGCTCCAGCTCGGGGAGGTGAACGAGCGCATCCGCATCGCGCAGGAGCAGCAGGCGGCCATCATCGCCGACCAGTCGATCTCGCTCGAGCAACGGCTCCTCGTCACCGCGAACCTCAACTCGGTCATCACGACCGCCGACGCACGGCGCGCCGCCATCCAGGACGACCTCGCGGAGTCCAGCCAGCTCCTGAACCTCGCGGAGAACGTCGAGTCGAGCCGCGTCGTCGAGCCCGCGGCGGCAAGCAAGACGACTGCCCGCTCGAGCCGCACCTCGCTCCTCGTCGGCGCGCTGATCGGGCTCATCCTCGGCGCGCTCGCCGCGCTCGTCGTCGACCCGATCGCCGCCCGGCGGCGCGGGGAGACGCCCGCCCCGGCCTGATGCTCGAGGGCAAGCGGGTCGCGGTCGTCGTCCCCGCCTACGACGAGGAGCGCCTCGTCGCGGAGACGCTGCGCGGGATCCCCGAGTTCGTCGACCGGGTCTTCGTCGTCGACGACGCATCGAGCGACGGCACCGTTGCGGCTGCTGAGGCCGTCGAAGATCCTCGCATTCACGTTCTCTCGCACGCGCGCAACGCGGGCGTCGGTGCGGCAATCGCGACCGGCTATCGCCGCGCCCTCGAGGAGGAGATCGACGTCACGTGCGTCATGGCCGCGGACAACCAGATGGATCCGGCCGAGTTGCGCTCGCTGGTCGAGCCCGTGGCACTCGGCGACGCCGAATACGCGAAGGCGAACCGACTCGTGTCGGGTGAGGCGTGGGAAGTCATCCCGCGCTCGCGTTACCTCGGCAACGCCGTGCTGTCGCTCCTCACGAAGATCGCCTCCGGCTACTGGCACGTCGCCGACTCGCAGGCTGGGTACACGGCTCTCTCGCTCGCTGCGCTTCGGCGTCTCGACCTCGACGCGCTCTATCCACGGTACGGCTTCCCCAACGACGTGCTCGTCCATCTGAACGTGCAGAACGCGCG
>Ga0075343_1000177_pt1 | contig 10968 bp, 9 predicted proteins | sample RushOxbow_ThreeS_2_FD_120072 | JGI IMG/M metagenome (GOLD analysis project Ga0075343, IMG submission 120072) | Natural and restored wetland microbial communities from the San Francisco Bay, California, USA, that impact long-term carbon... | ecosystem: Environmental > Terrestrial > Soil > Wetlands...
CTAGGGCGACTCGGTCAGACCTGGCCGATCGGGTCGCTCGAGATGTCGCCGCGCACCGGACCGAGGGGCTCTCCGAGCTTCGTCGCGACCCGGTCGAGCCTCGCGACGTACGCGTAGATCTCCTCGCGCAGGCGCTTCGCGTGGTCGCTGAGGCCCTGCAGGTCGGCGAGCCTCCAGTGCTTGTCGAGGATCGGCCGCAGCACCTGGTCGTGATGGATCCGCAGGTTGTAGATGCCGGCCTGCGCCATCGCCTTGGCCTTCTCGCGGAAGCCCTGGATGCCCGCACCGGGCATCGCGAAGTTCGTGATCTGCCGATGCATCGCCTCGACCATCGCGTTCGGATCGAGCTCGATCGCGCTGACAGCCATGTCGCGGTAGAAGACGTAGTGCAGGTTCTCGTCGGTGGCGACGCGCGCGCAGAGCTTCTCGGCCGTCTCGTCGTCGGTGATCGCGCCCGTGTTGCGGTGAGAGATGCGGGTCGCGAGTTCCTGGATCGTCGTGAACACGACGCCGTCGAGCGGCCCTTGCTCGGCGAACTCCGGGTACCAACCGCGCAGCGCCTGATCCATGCGTCCCTGCTCCAGGACCGTCGGGTCGACGCCGCGCGTGACCGTGAGGTAGTCGCGCAACACGATCGCGTGTCGGCCCTCCTCGGCGGTCCACCGCCGGACCCACTCGCCCCACGCCTCCTCGTTCCCGAACGTACGCCACAAGCTCAGGTGGTAGTAGGGCAGGTTGTCCTCGGTGAGCAGGTTGACCTCGAGGGCGGTCTGCGCCACGTCGGGGAGCCGTGAGTCGGCGTCCTGCCACGGCTCCTTGACGAAGTTCCGGCCCTCCTCGTACGGCACGTAGTCGTGCGGCATCCACTCCGACGTGGTCGCCACGTGGCGATCGAGGGCCGAGCCCACCTGGGGCATCAGCTCGTGCAGGATCGCCTCGCTGGACATGCGGGGGGCGCCCGCTCCGTTCGCTGGGGTCATCGCTCGCTCCTCGGTCGGTCCCGGTTCGTCGCCCGGCTGGTGCCGCATGGGTTTGTGCATAGGTTCAGCACCAAAACCTCTGCACCGATGTGACACGCTGGGTGTATCGCTCAAGGAGCGGCGTGGTGGAACTCTTCCAAGGGTACCGCGTAAGGAGGCCGGTCCGCTCGGGGACGTCCGACGCCCGGTCAAGCGCGAAGACGTGAGCAGTGGTCGCCCGACCAGGCGGCCGAGACGATGGAGACGAGGAGTCGGAACGTGAAGATCGCCGTGATCGGTAGTGGCATATCGGGGCTGGGCGCCGCCTGGGCTCTCTCCCGGCACCACGAGGTCGCGGTGTTCGAAGCCCAGGATCGTCTCGGAGGACACGCGAACACCGTCGAGATCGAGGACCGCGGCCGGGCCGTGCCCGTCGATACCGGCTTCATCGTCTACAACGAGCGGAACTACCCGAACCTCGTCCGGTTGTTCGAGGCGACCGGCGTCGCGACCGAGCCCAGCGACATGTCGTTCTCGGTCTCGGCGGAGGGCGGAGCGTTCGAGTACCGCGCGCGCGTGCTCGGCCTGCTGGCGCAGCCGTCGAACCTGCTGCGACCTTCGTACCTGCGGATGGTCCATGAGATCGTGCGGTTCAGCCGCGAGGCGAAGGCGCTCGTCGGGCGGGAACCCGGCGAGTCCACGTGCGAGTGGCTCGAACACGCCGGCTACTCGTCGGCGTTCCGCGACGACTTCCTGCTGCCCATGGTGGCGTGCATCTGGTCCTCGAACCTGCGGCAGATGCTCTCGTACCCGGCGGCGACGATGGCCGGCTTCCTCGACAACCACGGACTGCTCGATCTCGGGAACCGCCCGCAGTGGCGCACCGTGACCGGCGGGAGCCGCGAGTACGTGCGTCGGGTCGCCGCGTCGCTCGATGACGTCCGTCTCGCGACCCCGGTCGACTCGGTGGTGCGCGATCCCGACTCGGTGCTGGTCCGCGATCGGCGGGGGCGGGCCGAGCGATTCGACCACGTGGTCGTCGCCACGCACGCCGACACCGCCCTGACGATGCTCGGGAACGACGCCACGGCCGAGGAGCGGCACCTGCTGCGATCGTTCACGTACCAGGAGAACCTGGCGGTGCTCCATCACGACCCGGCCGCGATGCCGCGTCGGCGCCGGGCCTGGTCGAGCTGGAACTACCAGGCGCGGGAGCGCGGCGGGGCCGGCGCCGACGGGGGCGTCTCGCTCACCTACTGGATGAACCTGCTGCAGAACCTCGACACCGAGCGCCCGGTGTTCGTGACGCTGAACCCGGTCGAGGAACCCCGCGATCGGGTCGCGTCGTTCGTCTACCACCATCCCCAGTACGACCGAGCCTCCGTCCAGGCGCAGTCGGAGCTGGCGTCGGTGCAGGGGATCCGCCGCACCTGGTTCTGCGGCAGCTACTGCGGGTACGGGTTCCACGAGGACGGCCTGCGCGCCGGCCTCGAGGTCGCAGCGAGGCTCGGCGCGCCCGCACCATGGGCGACCGGGCCGGCCGAGCCGCCCGTCGTTTCCGCGATCGGCCTCGAACCGGCAGAGGTCGGAGGATGAGCATGCACAGCGCCCTCTACGTCGGGAACGTGATGCACGAACGGTTCTTCCCCCGGCGCCATCGCATGTCCTACGGGGTGTGGTACCTGCTCGCCGACCTCGACGAGCTGCCGGAGCTCGACCGCCGGGTCCCCGGCTTCGGGCTCAACCGCCCGGCGCCGGTCAGCTTCCACGATGCCGACCACGGGGCCCGGGACGGATCGCCGCTGCGACCGTGGATCGAGGAGAGGCTCGCCGAGGCGGACATCGACCTCGAAGGCGGGCCCGTGCGCATCCTCGCCTTCCCTCGCGTCTTCGGCTACGCGTTCAACCCGATCTCGGTGTGGTTCTGCCACGGGCCCGACGGCGAGCTTCGGGCGATCCTCTACGAGGTCTCGAACACGTTCGGGGAGTGGCACGACTACCTCGTGCCCGTCTCCCCCGGCGACGTGACGGGCAACGACCGCGGCCACAGCGTGCGCACGATCTTCGACAAGGAGCTGTTCGTCTCGCCGTTCATCGACATGGCCGCGACGTACGACTTCTCCACGCGGGTGCCCGACGAGCGCATCTCCGTCGTGGTGCGGGAGACCGCGGCCGGCGGCCAGGTGTTGGTGGCCACGCTGGGGGCACGTCGCCGGCCGCTCACCGGGCGCTCGCTCGCGTCGGCGCTGCTCCGGTATCCGTTGGTCACCGTGAAGGTGATCGGGGGTATCCATTGGGAGGCGCTGAAGCTGTGGCGCAAGGGCGCCCCCTACCGGCGACGCGGCGCGCCCCCCGCCTCACCGATGACCGTGGTGGAGGGCGCCAACCGTCCGGCACGGTTGACTTCCGGAGCCGGCTCGGGCCGGGGTACGCTCGCGCGATGAACGCGCTCGCGGGCACCGCCGAGCGACGGATCCTCGACATCGTCGGGGCTCGCGTCCGCGCAGGCCGAGCCTCGATCACGCTCCCCGACGGCACGCACCTCGTGTACGAAGGACGCCACGCGGGCCCCGCCGCCCACGTGTCACTGCACCGGTGGCGGCCGCTCCGGCTCGTCACCACGACCGGCGCGATCGGGCTCGCCGACGCCTACGTTCGCGGCGACTACGACGTCGACGACCTCGAGGCGTTCCTCGAACTGTGCGCCCTGCACCTCGAGCCCGAGTACCGGGCCCCCGTGCCGGACCGGCTCCACAGGTTCGGACGGTGGGCGTGGCGGGTGCTCGGCGATCCGTCACGTCCGCGAGGCCCGCTCACCGACGTCGTGCAGCACTACGACCTCGGCAACGACTTCTACGCGGAGTGGCTCGACGAGACGATGACGTACTCCTCGGCGGTCTTCGCCGACCCCGACGAGGCGCTCGAGGACGCGCAGCGGCGCAAGTACGTGCGCCTCGCCGCACGCACGGGCGTGCAGGAAGGCGAGCACGTGCTGGAGATCGGCTCGGGCTGGGGCGGCTTCGCCGTCTTCCTTGCCGCCGAGCTCGGCTGTCGGGTCACCACCGTGACGATCTCGAAGGAACAGCACGAGTACGTCGAGAAGCTCGTCGTCGAGCACGGCCTCGTCGACCGCGTCGACGCCCGCCTGCAGGACTTCCGCACGATCGAGGGAACCTACGATCGCATCGTGTCCGTGGAGATGATGGAGTCGATCCCCAAGCAGCTGTGGGATCCGTTCTTCCGGCAGCTCCGCTCGCGCGTACGCGCGGGAGGCTCGATCGGACTGCAGCTGATCGTGGTCGCCGACCGTCACTGGCGCGAATCCGACGAGCACCCGGACTTCGCTCGTCGCTACATCTTCCCGGGTGGCCAGGTGCCGGCGCCGTGGGTGCTACGCGAGCTCGCCGCGCGGCACCGGCTCGACTGGCGCGAGGACGCCGGGTTCGGCGCCTCCTATGCACGCACGCTCGCGTGCTGGCTCGAGCGGTTCGACGCGGCGTGGCCTCGCATCGCGACGATGGGCTTCGACGAGCGTTTCCGGCGCATGTGGCGCTACTACCTCGCGTACTGCGGCGCGGGATTCGCGAGCGGTCGCACCGACGTACGCCAGATCGTGCTCGACCCGGCCTGAAGCGTCCCCGTCGGTCGCCGCGTCTGTCGGTCAGCCTCCGCCCGATGGCGGGGAGCATCGGCCGAACGTCGCTTCCCTTGCCGCGCAGGTCAAGACGTGAGTCGGCCGACGCCGATACCCCTCGTTATGAGGGGGCTCGCATGACGAGGGGTGATGATGGCGCGGGACTCGCCTCCGCGGCCGTGTCGCGGCGCAACTTCGTGCGCGCCGCCGCGGTCGGCAGCGTGCTCGCAGGATCCGGGGCCGCGGGGGTATTCGGCGCCCCGCCGGCCGGAGCGGGCGGCTCGCTCGTGGCCACCGATCCCGACCTGCACCTGCTCCGGCGGGCGACGTTCGGTCCGACCGAGGATCTCGCGAAGGAGATCCGCCGGCTCGGGCGCAACCGCTGGCTCGATCGCCAGCTCCACCCCTCGAGCGTGAACGACAGCTTCTGCCTGGACTACGTTGCCGACCGCTACCCAGACCTCGACATGACGGTGCGACGGGCCTATGACACGCTCGAGGGCTCGTGGGACCTGATGTACGCGCTCGGCCAGGCCGCGATCGTACGGGCCACGTGGAGCAAGCGACAGCTCTTCGAGGTGATGGTCGACTTCTGGTCGAACCACCTGAACATCACGAACCCGCACGAGGCGTGCTGGTGGTCCCGGCACGACTACGACCGGCGGGTGATCCGCAAGCATGCGCTGGGCAAGTTCAAGGACATGCTGCGGGCGTCCGCGACGCACCCCGCGATGATGATGTACCTCAACAACGCGGAGAGCACGAAGGACAATCCGAACGAGAACTACGGCCGCGAGATCCTCGAGCTGCATTCGGTCGGCGTCGACGGAGGCTACGACGAGGAAGACATGCGTCAGTCGACCCTGGTGCTGACGGGGTTCGGCATCAGCTGGGACACAGGCGAGTTCGAGTACCACGACTGGGCCCACCACACCGGCCGGGTCCAGGTCATGGGATGGAAGGCCGCGAACAAGAGTCAGGCCAAGGGCAAGGACGTCGGGCTCGCCTACGTGAACTACCTGGCGCACCACCCGTCGACGGCAGAACGCATCGCTCGCAAGCTCTGCTACCGGTTCGTCTCCGACGACCCGCCGCGGTCGCTCGTGGACGCGCTCGCCGAGACCTACCTCGACCACGACACGGCGATCGTGCCGGTGCTCGAGAAGCTCTTCCGCTCCAAGGCGTTCGACTCCTCGGTGGGGAAGAAGGTTCGCCGCCCCTTCGAGGACGTCGCGGCGACCCTGCGCATCCTGAACTTCCGCCCCGATCCTGAGGGCGTCGACGGCCAGCAGCAGCTGTACTGGATGCTCGAGGGTCTTGGACACCTCCCTATGGGCTGGTCGCCGCCGGACGGCTACCCGGATACGGCCGATCCTTGGCGATCAGCCGGGCTCACGCTCGGTCGCTGGAACACGCACATGAACCTCGCCGGCGGCTGGTGGCCGAACGATCTGAAGATCCCGAACCTCAAGAAGACGGTACTTCCCAAGAAGCTCCCGGCCACCTACGGCGCGCTGGTGGATGTGCTGGCGAAGCGACTCGTGTTCCGGAAGCTCCAACCCACCCATCGTGCTGCGGTGCTCGCGTTCCTCGAACGGAACGCAAGTGACACGCTCGGTGCAACCGATGCGGCCGTGGATTGGCGTCTGCCCTACCTCGTGGCGCTGATCCTCGACACGCCTAGCCACGGGATCCGGTGATCGACATGTCCATCGAGCCAACCCTCGAACGCGCCACGACGATCGACGTCACACCGATGACCGAACGGTGTGGCTGTCCCGCATTGCCAGAGATCTCACGCCGCTCCTTCTTGAAGGCGGCGGGAGCGACCGGCATCGTCGCCGGCCTCGCGAGCGAGGGGATGTTCACGCGACTCGCCTTCGGCGCGACGCCCTACGTCGGGGACGTGCTCGTCGTGCTTTCGCTCCGTGGCGGCATGGACAGCCTGCAAGCGGTCGTGCCGGCCGCGGCGGCCCAGTACAACCACTACGTGAACCATCGCCCGGGCATCGCGGTGCCGCAGAACCAACTGCTGCCGCTCGACGCGAACTTCGGCATGCACCCCGCCATGGCCCCCCTCAAGCCGTTCTACGACGCGGGCTCGCTCGGAATCGTGAACGCCGTCGGCATGGCCCAGCCGAATCGCTCCCATTTCGCTGCGATGGAAGAGATGGAACGTGCGGCTCCCGGCACGTCGCTCCGCACTGGGTGGCTCGATCGAGTCCTTGGACTGCGCGACACGAACTCTCCGTTCCAGGCGACCCAGATGGGTTCGAACAGCGCCGCCTCGGCGTTCCTCGGACCGGCGCCGGAACTCGCGATGTGGAACATCGACGGATTCCAGCTCTCTGGAGCCGGTAACCCGGCCGAGCGGAGCAGGTGGGACACCGCCCTGCGGGGTGTGCATGCTGGGGCTCCCGAATCGATCGGCGCTCCCGCGCTCACCGCCTTGGCCGCCCTAGACACGGCGGCGCAACTCAAGGCGGCCGGCTATACACCAGCTAACGGCGCCGTCTACCCGGACATCGGATTGGGCCGAGCCCTCCGTGACGTAGCCCGCTTGATCAAGGCCGACGTGGGGCTCCAGGTGGCAGCGGTGGACTACGGCGACTGGGACATGCACGCCGGCCAGGGCGACGTCGCGAACGGCTGGATGGTCGACCACCTCGGGGAGTTCTCGTCGGCGCTCGCCGCGTTCGCGACCGACCTCGGGAACGCGATGGGCGACGTCACGCTCATCACGCTCACCGAGTTCGGACGGCGCGTCGAGGAGAACGGCTCCGGCGGCACCGATCACGGTTTCGGACAGGCCGTCTTCCTGATGGGTGACGGGGTGAGGGGCGGGCAGGTGCACGGCGACTGGCCGGGGATCGCGCAGTCAGACCTCGTCGACGGCGACCTCGACGCGACGACCGACTACCGCAACCTGCTGGCCTCGGTGCTGGAGAAGCGCTGCGGGGCGAGCGCCGGCGACGTCGCCGGCATCTTCCCGGGCATCGACAACGTCCGGCCCGACGTCGTGCGGCAGCGGGCGTCGTAGCCCTTACCGCGTCGTCGACCCCCGCACCGAGATCGAGGTGGGCACGTCGCGGACCGAGACGACCGGTCGCCCCTCGAGCACGTCGACCAACAGCGTCGCCGCGACCTCTCCCAGCCGGTCCTGATTGAGCTCGAGGGTCGTGAGCCCGGGGTGCGCCGACGCGGCGAGACCCACCTCCGCGATCGTCGCCACGAGCAGGTCGGCCGGGACATCGACGCCTGCCTCGTTCGCGGCCGCGATCAGCTCCACGGCCTGGCGCTCGTACAGGCAGAAGACACCGTCGGGGCGGTCGGCCCGATCCAGGAACGCGGCCGCCCCTGCCCTGAGCTCCTGCGCCGACGCCGTGGAATCGGCGTCGACCGTATGCACGAACGGCGCTTCCCCGCGATCGGCGCACCACGCACGGTACGCAGCGACCGCATCCTCGGAGAACGTCTCGAACGTGCGCAGGCCGATCATGCCGACCCGGCGCGCCCCCGCGTCGATCAGGTGGTCGAGCATCGACCGAGTCGCCGCCGCTCGATCGTTCTCGACGACGAGGTCGCTCGGGTCGCCGTGTGGGTCACGGCCCACGAACACGATGGGCGCTCCCCTCCCCCGAAGCATCGGCAGGGTCGGGTCGCCGTCGGCCGGGTCGATCACGATCACCCCGTCGAGCGGGAGCCGGCCCCACGTCTCCGGACCGGCGGTGGACGGTGCGACGACGAGCGCGTACCCCCGCCCCACCGCCGCTCGCGTGGCGCCGTTCATCAACGCGACGTAGTAGTCGATCTGGGTGAACGCGATCGGAGCGTTGCCGGGCAGCGAGACCACCGTCGCGATCATGCCGGTGCGACCGCTCGCGAGGCTCTGGGCGACGGGGTGCGGGGTGTACCCGAGATCCGTGGCGATGCGGCGGACCCGCTGCCTCGTCTCCTCGGTGAGCCGGCCCTTGCCGCTCAGCGCGTGCGAGACGGTCGTGATCGACACGCCGGCCGCCTCCGCGACGTCCTTGATGCCGACCCTGCGCTTGGCCCCGTTCGCCGGGCGGCTCATGCGCCGACCCCGAGGCTCGCCGAGGTCTCGCCTTTCGGCCGCGTGAGCCGCAGCGCGACGAGGATCGTCAGCAGCGAGACGACCATCACGATCGCCGCCACCGCGTTGATCACGGGGGTCACCCCGAAGCGGATCATCGAGTACACCTTGATCGGGAACGTGATCGAGGTCGGTCCGGAGTTGAAGAACGCGATCACGAACTCGTCGATCGACAACGTGAAAGCGACCAGCGCCCCCGCGATCACGCCGGGCAGGATCGCCGGCAGGGTCACGAGCAGGAACGTCGTCACCGGGTTCGCGCCGAGGTCGGCGGCGGCTTCCTCGATGCGACGGTCGAAGTAGCCCAGCCGCGTGCGCACGATGGCAGCCACGAAGATCATGTCGAACACGACGTGGGCGATCACGATCGTGTGCAGGCCCAGCGTGAACTTCAGCAGGTTGAAGAACGAGAGCAACCCGATCGCGAGCACGATGTCGGGGATCACCGCCGGCAGGAACAACGCGCTGTCGAGCACGCGGCTACGCACCGTGCGCTGGAGCCCGAGTGCGAGCAGGGTGCCCAGCACGACCGAGATCGCCGTGACGAAACCGGCCACGATCAGCGAGTTCTTGATCGCGGCGAGCAGCTCCTCGTCGCCGATCAGCTCCCGGTACCACTGCAGGGAGAAGCCCTCCCAGACGGTCGGCAGCCCCGAGCTGTTGAACGAGAGGACCACGAGCACCGCGATCGGCAGGTAGAGGAACAGGAACAAGAACCCCATGTGCACCCGCAGGTAGCGGCTACGCCGGACGGCCATGCTCCACCTCCTGGGTCCGCCGGAGTACCTGCGCCTGCACGGCCAGCACCAGGAACATCAGCACGATCACCGACATCGCGAGCACGGCGCCGAACGGCCAGTCACGCGCCGTCAGGAACTGCTGCTGGATCACGTTGCCGATCATCACCGTCTGACCGCCCCCGAGCAGGTCTGGCACGATGAAGTTCCCGAGGCTCGGCACGAAGACGAAGATGCACCCCGCGACGATGCCCGGGAGCGTGAGCGGGATCGTGACCTTCCGCAGGGTCTGCACGGGGGTCGCGTAGAGGTCGGCGGCCGCCTCCGACGCCTGGGGTCCGAGCCGCTCGAGCGACGCGTAGATCGGCAGCACCATCAAAGGCAGATAGGCGTAGACCAGCCCGAGCGTCACCGCGAACTCGTTGTAGAGCAGCGGCAACGGCTCGTCGATCACGCCGATGCCCATCAGCACCTTGTTGATCAGGCCGGCCGGGTTCAGCAGCAGCATCCACGCATACGTCCTGATCAGGAAGCTCGTCCAGAACGGCAGGATCACGAGCACGAGCAGCGGCACGCGCCAGCGCGACGAGGCACGCGCGATGAACAACGCCGCCGGATAGGCGAGCAGCAGCGAGGTCGCGGTCGCGATCGTCGCGATCCGCACGGAGGTCCACAGCACGCCGATGTAGAGCGGATCGAAGGCGCGCACGTAGTTCTTCAGCGTCGGCTCGTAGATCACCCCGCCGTAGGGACCCCGGCTGAAGAAGGAGTAAGCGATCAGGACCCCGACGGGCACCAGGAAGAAGACGAGCCACCATGCCGTGCCCGGACCGAGCAGCACGACGCGAGGGACCCAGACCCGGCCACGAGCACGCCGGGCAGGGGCCGCCGCGGCGCTCATGACCGTTGGCGCCGCCGGCTCACGCCTTGATCTCGGTGGCAGCCTCCGTCCAGAGGATCGTGCCCTCCTCGCCGAGGTCGGTCTGGGCCTCCTGCTCGAAGAGCTCGGTCGGCGTGATGGCCAGCGTCGGGAAGTCCTGGATGACCTTCGGACTCACCGCTGCCATCACCTCGGCGTTCGGCATCTTGTACAGCGTGTACTCGACGATCGACTTCCCGACCTCCGGGCGCAGGATGTAGTCGATGAACGCGTACGCGGCTGCCTTGTTCTCCGAGGACTCCATCACCACCATCGTGTCGGTCCACAGGTCGCTGCCTTCGTCGGGGATCACGAAGTCGATCTTCGGCTCGTCGGCGCGTCCGTACTCGCACCACCCGTCCCAGGCCTGCACGAGGCTCGCCTCACCGGAGACGAGCTTGGCGTAGAACGTGGTGTCGTCGAACGCGAGCAGGTTCTCCTTGGCCTCCATCGTCCAGGCCTTCGCCTCGTCGATCTCGCCCGGATCGGTCGTGTTGACGGAGTACCCGAGGCTCAGGAGCGCGGGCTGCAGCAGCCACCGGTCGGTGCCGAGCATCGTCATCTTGCCCTCGGTGTCGGGCTCGGGTGTGCGGAACGCCTCCCAC
>Ga0075343_1000178_pt1 | contig 10886 bp, 11 predicted proteins | sample RushOxbow_ThreeS_2_FD_120072 | JGI IMG/M metagenome (GOLD analysis project Ga0075343, IMG submission 120072) | Natural and restored wetland microbial communities from the San Francisco Bay, California, USA, that impact long-term carbon... | ecosystem: Environmental > Terrestrial > Soil >...
ACGTTACGGTTGGGCGTCGCAATGGCGACGACTGCCTCCGGGTACAGCAGCCGGGCAGCCAGCATCGCCCCGAACGCGTCGAAGTCGGTGTTGCCGTGGGTCGCGATGACCTGCTTGGCCCGCATGCCCGCATTGTCGCGCGAAGCTCGCTCGAGCGGGCAGCTCGCCGCCGGGCCGACCCGTCACATGACCGGCGCGGCGATGGCGGTCACACCGGCGTCAGACGTGTGCGACCGCCTCGATCTCGACGAGGGCGCCGCTGGGGAGGCCCGATATCTGCACGGTCGACCGGGCCGGAGGGCGATCGCCGACGTGGGCGGCGTAGACCTCGTTCATCGCTGCGAAGTCGCCCAGATCCATCAGGAAGACCGTTGTCTTCACGAGCTTGTCGAGCCCGCTCCCAGCCGCCTCGAGGATCGCTGCCAGGTTCGCCATGATCTGCTCGGTCTGCTCGGCGACATCCGATCCGACGAGTCCGCCGGTTTCGAGCGAGATCCCGAGCTGACCAGCGACGAAGACGAGGTCGCCGACGCGGATCGCCTGGTTGTACGGCGCGCCCTGGAACGGGCCTGGCGCGCGGTCGGTGCTCACGACGTGCTTCTCGGCCATCAGGACTCTCCTCTCGTCGAGCGCGCGAGCGCGATGCCGAGCGCCTTGAAGATCGCGGACAGGACGTGCTGCGAGCTCTCGCCTTCGATGAGCCGCACATGAATCGTCAGGCCGGCGGTTCGAGCGAGCTCGTCGAGCATCGTCGCGGCGAGGTCCGCCTGGAGCCCGCCGGCGCGCGTCGAGGAGAGATCGGCGTTGGAGGCCACGAGCGGCCGCCCGGAGCGTTCGACGACGACCATCGCGAGCGCCTCGTCTGCCGGCGCGACGCCGAAGCCTCGTCCCGGTGCGGACGGCAGGTCGAAGAGTCCTGCGAACGACTCGCCGAGCGCCGCCCCCGCCCGCTCGACCTCCGCCTCCGGTTCGTCCGGCGCGATCTCGAGGGTCAGCGCGAACCCACCGGCGTCGGCAAGCTCCTCCAGCAAGTGGTCGAGCACGGCGACGCCGGTCGCGACCCGGCTCCCGCGTCCGCCGAGCTCGACCCGCGCGGCCCCCGTCTCCGTCACAGCTCCGTGCGCTCGATGACCGCGCCGAGATCGCGCAACCGCTCGTCGATCCGCTCGTAGCCGCGATCGATCTGGCCGACGTTGCCGATCGTGGACGTGCCCTCAGCGCAAAGAGCTGCGATGAGCATCGCCATGCCGGCGCGGATGTCGGGGCTCTCCAGGCGCTGCCCGTACAGTTGCGCGGGGCCGGTAACGACCGCGCGGTGCGGATCGCAGAGGATGATGCGTGCGCCCATCGAGACGAGCTTGTCCACGAAGAACAGCCGGTTCTCGAACATCTTCTCGAAGATGAGCACCGTGCCGGTCGCCTGCGTGGCGACGGCGAGAGCGATCGACGTGAGGTCCGCCGGGAAGGCGGGCCACACACCGCTCTCGATCTTCGGGATCTGCCCTCCGAGGTCGTCGATCACATGGAGCTCCTGGCCCTCCGCGACGCGCACGCTGCGCTCCGCCACCTCCATCTCGATGCCGAGCTTTCTGAACGCGGGGACGATCGCGATCAGGTCGTCCGGCTCGACGTCCTCGATCGTGAGGTCGCCGCCGGTCGCCGCCGCGAGCGCGGCGAAGCTCGCGACCTCGACGTGCTCGGGGCCGACGCGGTACGCGCCGCCGGAGAGCTCGTCCACGCCGTCGATGTGCAGGACGTTCGAGCCGATGCCCTCGATCTGCGCGCCGAGCGCGACGAGGAAGCGACACAGATCCTGGATGTGCGGCTCACACGCCGCATGGCCGACGCACGTCCTGCCCTCGGCAAGCACAGCGGCCATGATCGCGTTCTCGGTGCCCATGACCGAGGCCTCGTCGAGGTACAGCCGCTTGCCCCGCAGCCCGTCCGTGCGCATGTCGTAGGCGCCGTTGAGCTCCACCTCGACGCCGAGCTCCTGGAACGCGTGGATGTGCGTGTCGAGTCGTCTGCGCCCGATCACGTCGCCGCCCGGCGGCGGCACGGTCACGTGCCCGAAACGTGCGAGCAACGGGCCTGCGAGGAGGAACGACGCGCGGATCTCACGCGCCAGCACGGGATCGAGGTTCGACTTGTTCACGCCGGTCGGATCGACGCTGAGTTCGTTGGCACCAGTCCAGGCAGCCTCGGCGCCGAGGTCGACGAGGAGCTCGACCATCGTCTCGACGTCGCGAATGCGCGGCATGTTCGAGAGCCGCACCTCGCCAGAGGCAAGAACGCACGCGGCGAGGATGGGCAGCGCGCCATTCTTGTTCCCTGACGCGCGCACGGTGCCGCTCAAGGGTCGCCCGCCCTCGATGACGAAGGACTGCATGGCGCGGGCAATGCTACTCGCGGTCTTCATGTGCCTCCGGTGCGCTAGCCGGCGAGGTTGGCGATCGCGAGCCTAGGGATGCCACCGGCCGGCTCGAAGCCGAGGACCTGCGCGTAGAAGGAGAGCTCGGCCTCGAGCGAGCCGACGATGTTCTGGGCCATGCGGAATCCGTGTCCTTCACCGTCATAGAGCAGGTACGCATGCGGCACGCCGCGCTCGCGGAGCGCCCCGACGATGAGCTCCGCCTGCGATGGCGGGACGACTCGGTCCTCCGTCCCCTGTAGGACGAGCATCGGCGTCGAGAGCCGATCGGTGAAGTTGATCGGACTGCGCTCCTTGTAGAGGTCGGCTCGCTCCGGATACGGCCCGACGAGCGTGTGCTCGTACTGAAGCTCGAACTTGTGCGTCTCCCCACCGCCGAACTGCTCGAGGTCGGCGATGCCGAAGTACGTGGACCCCGCAGCGAAGAAGTCGGTGAACGTGAGCGCGCAGATCGTCGTGTAGCCCCCGGCGCTGCCGCCCGTGATGAGCAGGCGGTTCTCGTCGGCCTCGCCTTCGGCGACCAGATAGCGGGCCGCGTTCACGCAGTCCTGGAGGTCGACCACGCCCCACTGGCCGTTGAGCCGCTCGCGATACTCACGGCCGTACCCCGTCGAGCCGCCGTAGTCGACGTCGACCACGGCGAAGCCGCGGGTCGTCCAGAACTGGACTCCGAGGCTGAACGCCGCATTCGCGTTTCCGGTCGGGCCTCCGTGGCTCTCGACGATGAGGGGCGGCCGCTCGCCCGCAGGCGCCGTGAAGTCGGGGCTGGTCGGCGGATAGAAGAACGCGTGAGCCGTCAGCCCGCCCTCCGTGGGGAATTCGATCGCCCGAGGGACCGAGTAGTACGCGGCGTGTACCGGAGGCTCCAGGCTCGCTCGCAGGGTCTCTGACCGCCCTGTCGCCAGATCGATGCGTTCGACTCGCGTGGGGATGGTCGCGGCTCCGGCCACCACGATCGCGGTCGCGCCCTCGGCCGCCAGGTACGGCGCACTCCACGAGTCGAGGTCGAGCGGCAGCTCATCGAAGGAAGCCGACACGGGGTCGAGCAACGCGAAACGCGTGAAGCCGCGCTCGTCGTACGCGCAGACCAGACGGCCGTCGGCGAGGAACGCGAAGGACCGCGTTCCGAAGGACCAGGCCGGGTACCCGAACTCCGCTGCCAGCGGGTGCAGCGCCCCGCGGCGGCCATCCTGGATCCGCTCGAGGTTCCACCAGCCGCTTCGGTCGCTCGCGAACACGAGCGCACCGTCGGGGCTCCATTCGGGCTGCCAGATCGACTCGGCGCCGTCTGCTCCCGCGACGTGCTCGATGCCGCTCACGGCTCCGTCCGCTGCGAGGTCGGCGACGTGCAGCTCGCAGCCGTCCCACGGCATCCACGGAAGGTTCCACGCGAGGAACGCCAGGCGAGCGCCGTCGGGCGAGATACGGGGAGCGGCGTAGAAGTCGCGACCCGCTACGATCGTCCATGGCTCAGCTGACCCGTCCGTCGGAAGGGCGACGAGCTCGTTCACGACGTCCTTCGACGTGTCGCTCTCCGCGTGGCGCTCGTGAACTCCGATCCACAGCCTCCCGTCAGGGGTTATTCGGCCGTCCGCGTAGCGATGGCGCCTGCCCGGCACGTCTGGCGTGATCGGAACGGGGGGCGAGCCCTGCTCGAGGCGGTAGAGGCGCTGGTCCTCGAAGTTCGAGACGTACGCCGTGCCGTCGTGGATGCAGTACGCACCGCCACCGTACTCGTGCACGGCCGTTCGCACGTTGAACCCGTCCGGCACCACGTCGGCGGGCTGGCCACCTGGCTCGAGCCGGACCAGCGCTACCCGCCCAGCCTCGGCCGCGCGTCCCTCGAGCCACCAGACGACGCCTCTCTCGAGCCACGGAGCCGACAGGCGGACACCGGCCTGCGCGACCATCTCCGCGGAGATCGGGGACGCCCACGTCCCATACGGCGCAACGGTCTTCTGACTCGGGTTGGGGTTCAACGGCGGCGGCTATGGTACTGCGCCATGCGGCCGACCCGCGAGCAGGCGTGGAACACGCTCACGCACTACACGAGGAGCGAGGCCCTGCGCCGACACGCGCTTGCGGTCGAGGCCTCGGTCGGTCTCTACGCACGGATCTATGGCGAAGACGAGGAGTTCTGGCGCGCAACGGCTCTCCTCCACGACTTCGACTACGAGATCCACCCCACGCTGGACGAGCATCCCCAGAACGGCGCTCCGATCCTTCGCGAGGAGGGCTACCCCGAGGGGCTGATCGAGGCGGTGCTCTCTCACGCCGAGCACCTACAGATGCCGCGCGACACGCAGCTCAAGAAGGTGCTCTTCGCCTGCGACGAGCTCTCGGGCTTCGTCCACGCATGCGGACTCGTGCGGCCGAGCGGCCTCGACGGGCTCGAGCCGAAGTCCGTCCGAAAGAAGCTGAAGCAACCCTCGTTCGCGGCGGGGGTGCACCGCGACGAGGTCTACGCGGGCGCCGAGTTGCTCGAGCTCGAGCTCGACGAGCACATCACGAACGTCGTCGCGGCGCTGCGGCCGATCGCGGGAGAGCTCGGCTTGAGGACCTCGGCGGACGTCGCTTAGGAGCGACGCTCGAGGAAGGCGAGAACGCGGTTCCACGCGTCTTCGGAGTCCGCCGCGAACTCCTCGTGCTTGCGGTCGAAGAAGCCGTGCGGCGCGCCCGGGTAGATGACGAGCTCATGGTCTGCTCCGGCAGCGGCCAGCGCCGCACCGAACGCCGTCGAGTCCTCCACCGGAATGCCCGCGTCGTCACCCGCCTGCAGCGCGAGGATCGGGCACGTCAGCTCGCTCGCGCGCTGCGCCGGTCCCGGGGACCCGTCGTTGCCCGGCCCCGGCCTGCCGTAGAAGCCGATCGCGCGGGTGAGGCCGTGGCCGGCCCCCGCCGCAAGCCACGAGTGGCGGCCGCCGAAGCAGAAGCCGACGGTGAAGATCGCGTCACAGCCGCCTGCGCGGAGGTGTGCGACGCAGGCCGCCACGTCCGCCTGCACCCCGGACGGAGTGGACTGCTGCACGTGTGGCATGTACTCGAACTCGTCGTCGCGCTTCTCCGCACCGGCCGTGCGCCCGAAGTAGTCGAAGGCGAGCGCCGCGTAGCCCCGCTCCGCGAAGCGCAGCGCGAGCTCCTCGTAGAAGCGGTAGAGGCCGCGGATGTCCGGGAGGATCACGATGCCGACGCGAGCCGGCTCGTCAGGTGTCGCGAGGAAGGCCGCGAAGCGGTTCCCGTCCGCGGCCTCGAGCACGAGATCGTCGTGGGAGACCGCGGCACCCGATAGTGCGGGGATCGGCGGCGCCGAGTCGGCGTCGAAGCACATGAGCCGACCTTATCCGTCGGCGGGCGCTAGCCCCAGACCAGCCAGCCGACGAAGATGCCGACCGCGAACCAGACAAGCCCGCCGATGATTCCGTACATCGTCGTCCTGCTCACGCAGTGATCCTATGAGGTCGCGCCGAGCCCGGCAACGAGGCTCTCGAGGTCGCTCTCGTCGCTCCACCAACCGACGGAGGCGCGGATCAAGCCCCGGCCCGGCAGGTCGCGGACGACGACTCCCGCGTCTGCGAGGCGCGCGACGAGGGCCGCTGAGCCGTCCGCCGGAACACGCCACGAGACAAGAGTCGCGCGCTCGTCCGGAGTCACGACGTCGCACCCCACCTCCCCGAGCCGCGAGCGGAAGCGCTCGGCGATCTCGAACGCGCGCTCATACCCCCACTCCGGAACCGCGCCGATCGACGCACGGATGCCCGCCGTGGCGGCTGCGGGCGTCAGGTTCGGGTCGAAGCGGGCCGCTCCGGCCTTGCGAACGAACGCGCCGTCCTGCTCATAGCCGTCCTGCGAGAGGTAGCTCGGTCGGTCGCAGCGCAGACCATCGGGATCCGCGACGACGAGCGCACCCGTGCCCTCAGGCCCACAGAGCCACTTCTGGCCGGAGACCGTGTAGAAGTCGAGCCCGGTCGCGTCGACCGGGATCGCCCCGACCGATTGCGCGCCGTCGGCCAGTATCGGGATCCCGGTCTGCGCGCGGAGCTCGTGTACCGGCAGGATCGCGCCCGTCGTCCAGAGGACGTGTGAGATCGCGATGAGCCGGGTGCGCGGCGTCACCGCGGCGGAGATCCGTTCAGGTTCCGGCTCGACGACGACGACCTTGGCTCCCGACATGTGGAGCGGGCCGAGCAGGCCGAAGTGCTCGTCCGTCGTGGTGATCACCTCGTCGGCCGGGCCGAGCGCGAGGCCGCCGAGGACGATGTTGCAGCCGTCTGTCGTCGACGCAGTGAGCGCCACGTGCTCGCCGCCGACCCCGACGAGGGCGGCGATCTCGCCCCGCAGCGCCTCGCGTGCCTCGAGCAGACGCATGAAGGCGCCGAAGGAGCCACGGCCCTCGTTGAGCCCGCGCTCCTCCTCGGCCCGCATCGCGCCGATCGTCCCGCGCGAGAGCGGCCCGACGCTGCCCGCTTGCAGATACGCGTAGCGCTCGAGCACAGGGAACTGCGCGCGGGCCTCTTCGAAGGTCACGCGCGGGATTCTGACCTAACGTTCCCGCTCACATGCGCATCGTCGTTGCCGACCCGCCCGCGTACACGCCGCCGTACGATCGCTCGCTCTGCGCCGCACTCGTGAGTGCAGGCGCCAACGTCGAGCTCGTGACGTCTCGGTTCCGCTTCGGCTCGGTCGCAACGCCGGCCGGCTACGAGGCGCGCGAGTGGTTCTATCCCGTGTCGTCTCGGCTGAGTGGCAACCGCGCTCGGCTCGCGCTGAAGGCCATGGAGCATCCCGTCGGCATGGCGCGCTTCGCCTTCGCGAACCCGGACATCCTGCACGTGCAGTGGCTCGGCGCGCCGGAGCTCGATCGCTGGCTCTTCCGGCCCCGCTCACCAGCCGTCTTCACGGCCCACGACATCATCCCGCGGCGCACGCGGTCGAAGACCGCCATGTGGCGGTCGCTGTTCGACCGCTTCGAGCGCGTCGTCGTTCATTCGGAGCGGGGCCGCGCCCAGCTCGTTGCCTTCGGGTTGCACGCGGACACGGTGCGCGTGATCGGCCATCCCGTGTTCCGCTCCGCAGTCGATCGTCGAGACGACGGCGCGACCGCTCTGTGTCTCGGACTCATCCGGCCGTACAAGGGCACCGAGGACGCAGTCGAGACAGTCCTCCCGATCGACGACGCGCGCCTCCTCGTCGTCGGCGACCCGCGTGTTCCGCTCGACGAGCTGCAGCGCCGGGCCGGCGACCGCGCGGAGTGGCGGCTCGGGTACCTGCCGGACGCCGAGCTGCGCCGCGCACTCTCGGAGGCGACGGTCGCTCTCTTTCCCTATCGCGCCGAGATCGACGTCTCCGGCGCGCTCCTGCAAGTGCTCGGTGCGGGTGTCCCGGCCATCGTCTACGACATCGGCGGCCTCGGCGAGGTCGTGGGCCGCTTCGGCGCCGGAGCTGTGGTGGCGTCGGGCGACGTCGAGGCGATGTCCGCCGCCCTCGAGCGACTCCTTCGCGACACGGACGCACTCGCAGCCGCCAGGCGCGGCGCAGAGCGCGCGCGCGAGGAGCTGACCTGGGAAGCATCGGCAGCCGCGCATCTGGAGCTCTACCGGGAGCTCACATGATCTTCCGGCGAGGCCGCTTCGGCGAGCTCGTCGACCGTCAACTCGACCTCTTCGCGTCCGAGTCGGCGGAGCTCCTCGAGGAAGGCAGGACTGCCGACGAGGCCTGGACGTACACGTCGGCGGACGAGACGGAGGAGCTGTACGGTGACTTCCAGCTCGTCGTGGACGCGATCGGTGAGAGGCTCTACGACATCCGCGAGACGTATGCATCGACGCTCGACGCCGGTACTGCCGATCGGTATCGCGCCTCGTTCGACCGCGCCGCCCGGAAGCGGTTCGGGCGCTATGCCTCGTTCCTCGAGGAGCGGTAGTGGCGCTCGTCGAGGACTACGGACTCATCGGTGATCTGCAGTCGGCCGCGCTCGTCAGTCGGCGGGGCTCGATCGACTGGCTCTGCTTGCCGCGCTTCGACTCGGGTGCACTCTTCGCGGCGCTGCTCGGCGACGAGGAGAACGGTCACTGGACGATCCAGCCGGAGGGTGAGTTTCGCTCGACAGCTCGTCGATATCGCGGCGACACGCTCGTGCTCGATACAGAATTCGAGACGGACGACGGTGCGGTGCGGCTCATCGACTTCATGCCGCCTCGCGAGACGAAGCCCGACCTCGTGCGGATCGTCGAAGGAGTCCGCGGTCGCGTCGAGATGCGCATGGAGCTCGTGCTCCGCTTCGACTACGGCTCGATCGTGCCCTGGGTGCGTACGCTCGACGGAACGCTCCTCGCCATCGCCGGTCCCGACGCGGTGCTCCTGCGTACCCCCGTCCACCACGAGGGTCGCGATCTGAGCACGGTCGCGTCGTTCTCCGTGGCGGAAGGGGATCGCGTCCCCTTCGTCCTTCGCTGGTTCCCGTCCAACGAGAGGACACCCGACCCCATCCAGCCGGAGGAGGCCCTCACCGACACAATCGCATTCTGGGAAGACTGGGCGTCGCGATGCACCTACGAGGGTCGCTGGCACGACGCGGTGCAGCGCTCGCTGCTGACGCTGAAAGCCCTCACCTATGCGCCGACGGGTGGGATCGTCGCTGCGCCGACCACGTCGTTGCCAGAGTGGATCGGCGGTGTGCGCAACTGGGACTACCGCTTCTGCTGGCTTCGCGACGCGACTCTGACGCTGCTGGCCCTGGCACGCGCCGGTTACGTGGAGGAGGCGGGCGACTGGCGAGACTGGCTCCTGCGCGCGATCGCGGGCTCGCCCGAGGATCTCCAGATCATGTACGGCGTCGCCGGGGAGCGGCGGCTCACGGAGTTCGAGCTTCCCTGGCTCGGCGGCTACGAGGGCTCACGGCCCGTCAGGGTCGGGAACGCCGCGTCGGGCCAGCGCCAGCTCGACGTCTACGGTGAGGTCGTCGACGCCCTGTACCAGGCTCGCTACCACGGACTCGCTCCCTCGGACGACGCCTGGCAGCTCACGGGCAAGGTCTTCGACTGGCTCGAGTCGGGCTGGCGCGAGCCCGACGAAGGGATCTGGGAAGTGCGCGGCCCGCGGAGACACTTCACCCACTCGAAGGTCATGGCCTGGGTCGCCTTCGACCGCGCGGTCAAGACGATCGAGCGCTTCGGCCGCGACGGCCCGCTCGAACGCTGGAAGGCGACACGCCGGGCGATCCGCGACGAGGTGCTACGCGAGGGCTTCAACGCCGAGCGTGGAGCGTTCACGCAGTTCTTCGGCTCGGATCGGCTCGATGCAAGTTGCCTGCTGATTCCACTCGTCGGCTTCCTGCCTGCGACCGACGAGCGAGTCGTCGGCACTGTGCGCGCGATCGAACGCGACCTCATGCGGGAAGGATTCGTCGAGCGCTATCGCGCGGACGAGGAAAACGCCGACGTCGACGGACTGCCTCCCGGCGAGGGCGCGTTTCTGCCGTGCTCGTTCTGGCTCGCCGCGGTGCTCGCGAAGCAGGGTCGGACGGCCGACGCCGTGGCGCTCTATGAGCGGCTCCTCGGCCTGCGGAACGACCTCGGACTGATCTCGGAGGAGTACGACTCGGAACGCGGTCGTCTCGTGGGCAACTTCCCGCAGGCGTTCACCCACATCGGCATCGTCGAGACCGCGTTCACGCTCGAGCGCGAGGCTGCACCCTAGTCCGCGACAGCGAAGAGCCGCCACTCCCCCGGGATCCCCTTCAGCGTGGCGAATCCGCGATCCTCGAACTCGAGGCCGGAACCCGCGACCAGATCCTTCACCGTCCCCGAGACGAGAACCTCTCCCGCGCTCGCCTGTCCTGCGACGCGCGCGCCGATGTTGACGGCGATGCCGGCGACCTTGCCGTCGGCGAACTCCACCTCGCCTGTGTGGAGGCCCGCCCTGACGTCGAGGCCGAGCGGACGTAAGGCCTCGACCACGGCGCGGGCGCAGCGAATCGCCCGCGCCGGGCCGTCGAAGGTCGCAAAGAAGGCGTCCCCGGCGGTGTCCACCTCGCGCCCGTCGAACCGCCCGAGCTCGCGTCGGACCGCGGCGTGGTGCTGCTCGATGAGCTCACTCCAGCGGCGGTCGCCGAGCGTAACGGCACGCTCGGTGGAGCCGACCAGGTCGGTGAACAGCACGGTCGCCAGAACCCGGTCCGGCGTCCGGGCCTCCCGCTGCCCGGTGAGGAACTCGCGAATCTCGGCGATCGTGCGGTCGGGGTCGAACCAGGGGACGTGCTCCGCGCCCGGCAGTTCGACGTAGCGTGCGCCGGGAATCGTGCGGGCGAGGAAGCGTGCGTTCTCGACGTGGCAGACGCCGTCGTCGACTGCGTGGATCACGAGCGTCGGCGTGTTGATCGTCAGCGCGACGTGCCGCACGTCGATGTCGAACGCCATCCGCATGAAAGCCTCGGCAGAAGCCGGTGTGCAGGCGTTCG
>Ga0075343_1000179_pt1 | contig 10860 bp, 11 predicted proteins | sample RushOxbow_ThreeS_2_FD_120072 | JGI IMG/M metagenome (GOLD analysis project Ga0075343, IMG submission 120072) | Natural and restored wetland microbial communities from the San Francisco Bay, California, USA, that impact long-term carbon... | ecosystem: Environmental > Terrestrial > Soil >...
CTTGGCGAGCGCTGCTCCTCTCGTCGGCGCGGATCGAGAATCCGCAGAGCGATTCTCGATTCGTCGTGTCGACCAGGAAGAACGCGGCTCTGTGCTCGATGTCCTCGCCGAAAGCTGCGTCGCCTCGTGGCCGTTCGACGTGCACCCGGAGGCGTGCAGCAGAGAGGCGTAGTTGGTGTCCGCAAGCTTCTTCGTCGAAGCTCCCGCGAGCTCGCCGAGCCGCACCGCGAGCACCGCGGTGCGGAGCGCGTGCTCGAGGGGCTGCCCGGTGCCGAGGTCGGTGGCGAGCGAGAGCGCGCCGACCACCTCCGCGGCGCGGATCGGCTGCTCGACGTGCGGTGCTGCGTTCGGGCTCACGGCGAGATACCGACAGCTGCCCGCAACCGGGCCACGTCGGCATGGCGCGAAGCGATGTCGTCGCGCGGTGCGGCGAGGCGCAGGTCGCGGAGCACTTCGAGTGCCGCCAGGAGCACCGGAAGCGGTGGGCCACTGGCAGTGATCTGCTCGAGGTGACTCTCGTCCAGCGCCCGCGACGGGGCCTCGATGAACTTGGCGACGAGCTGGTCGTGGTGCTGCGCCGCAACGCGCCCGTGCTCCTCGCAGACCCGGATGAACGCCGCAGCGTTCCGCTTGAACCAGTCCCGGTGACCGCTCGTCTCGACGGCGTCGAGGAGCTGGTCGAGGAAGCTCCGCCGCCGCATGCAATCCCGCAGGCTTGCCTGATCCTCCGGGCGCATGAAGAGCATCTTGTCGACGAGGAGCTGCGAGTAGTACGGGTCGTTCCCACGGCACAGGCCGAGCAGGAGGTCGATCTCGTTGATCCCGGAGAAGTCGCCCGCGTTGGCGCCGCGATACTCGGTTCGACCGACCCGGTACGGCTTGTAGTACGGCCTGACGCTGTAGAAGAACCGATCGACGTCGAGCTCGGCGAAGAGCACCGCGTTGAAGCGTCCTACGTCGTCGAGAGCTCGCCGTGCATCGTCGAACAGCGTCTCGGCGACCGGATGCGAGATGCCGATCGGGGCGATGCGCCGCAGCGCGTCGGCAGCGCGCATGTAGCCAAAGATCCCGCGGGTGTTGTAGTCGAGGAACAGGAACTCATCGGCGAGTGAGGTGAAGCTCTTCTGTCTCCCGTCGCGCGCATGGTTGTGCGTCGCGAGATGGCTGGTCGCAAACCGTGGAACGACCCCGACGGACGCGCCGATGTGGAGCCCGAGCGCCGTCGCCTCCTCGTGCGGCGAGCGCTCCTCACGAGCCGGGTTCGTGAGCTCGTGGCGGCGCAGCGCGGCCATGTACAGCCCGAGGTCGCCGAGCACGTCGAATGCCTGATCGAACCCCTCGTCGGTGTTCCCCTCTTCCGCGAGCGCTCGTACGTGGACACGCCCCTCCTCGAGGATCTGCTGCTTCAGGTCGTCGCCGACGCCCTCGACGTTCGCCCTGTCGTCCTGCGCGAAGTACAGCTCCTCGAGTGAGGTGTTGAGCTCGACGAAGGCTGTGCGGATCCAGTCGTCGAAGGCTTCGACGTTCTTGCTCATCGGCTCGGATCGTACGAGGTCAGGGCTGCGCCGCCTCCGACGAGTCGCCACGTCACGACGTCGGTGCCGACGAGGAGGCGCGCCTTCGAGAGCGCACGTCGCTCGAGTCCGCGAGATCGGCGCCGAGATCGAGCGCTCCGTCGAGCAGCTTCCGCACCTTGGACGCCATCGGCGCCGAGCGTAGTCGGCAGACTCTTCCCATGCCCGGCCGCCTCCGCTCCGCTCTCGCTGGTTCGACCGCCGCGCTCGTGTGGGCAGCGCAGGAGCCCCTGGATCAGAGGCTCTTCCGCTGCGATTACTCGGACGTCGCCGTACTCGGAAAGGGGATCACACGCGGACGACACTGGCGCGCCGCGGGACTCGCGTTTCACGCGCTGAACGGCGCCGCCTTCGGACTGACGTTCCACGAAGTTCGCTCCCGGCTCGACGCGGGGCCTCGGAAGCTGGCCGTCGGCATGGCGCTCGCCGAGCACCTCGCGCTGTATCCGCTGTGCTTCTTCGTCGACCGGTACCACCCAGCTCGCGGGGAGCCCGGCGTGCCGCCGCTCTTCACGAATCCGCGTGCCTTCGCCCAGGCGACGTGGCGTCATGCCCTGTTCGGTGCTGCGCTTGGGGGTCTCGCGGGGCGGCGTTAGTCTGTGCCATGGCGTTCGACGAGCTCATGGGGCTCACGAACCGGCTGTTGGCCAACGCCCTTGCGCTCTCGGCAGTCGCAGCCCGGCTGGAGCTCGACGTACGAGGCGAGTCCGGCGAGCCGGCTCTTCGCCGGCAACTCGACCGCGTCTCGGACGAACTCGGCATCGGCGACCAGCTCGCTGCTCTCGACCCGGGCGAACGTGCAGTCCTTCTCGCCTTCGCCCGCTCGTACCTGGCACAGGGTCTCGACCTCGTCGACGATCCGACCCGCGCGAGCTCGTGGAGTCACACGGATCCGGTTCTGCTGCGGGCCCAGGGCTCGGCCTCGGGAGTGGTCGCCACGCTCCTCACCGATCTCGGGCTCGTCGAGGACGGCGCGCGGATCCTCGACGTCGGGACGGGAGTGGCCGGTATCGCGATCGCCTTCTGCCGGATCCTGCCCGGCGCGACCGTGGTGGGGATCGACCCGTGGAAGCCGTCGCTCGCGCTCGCCCGGGCGAACGTCGAGGACGCCGGTCTCGCGGATCGCGTCCGGCTCGTCGACGCGCTCGTGCAGGAGTTCGACGATCCCGCCGGCTTCGATCTCGCGTGGCTTCCCTCGTTCTTCATCCCGGAACCCGTGCTCGGGCCGGCGCTGGAGCAGCTCCGAGATCTGCTGCGGCCGCGTGGCCGGATCGTCGTCGGAGTGACCTTCGCCGACGAGTCGGATCGACTCGCTGCCGTGACCGACGACCTGATGACTGTTCGCTCGGGCGGATCGGTGATCGCTCCGGGGACGGCAAGCGACCTCTTGCGCAGGGCCGGATTCGACGACGTCCACGAGATCGAGCGGACGTGGAACCCGCCGCTTCGGTTCGTCGTGGGAACGCGCCCCTGAGCCGGTCCTTGTGCCCGGCGGCGCGGTCGGGCATCCTGGGAGGCGGTCGTGCTGCGTCGGGTCCTGTTCCCGCTCTCGCTCGTGACCGCGATAGCGGTCGCTGCGCTCGCTGCGGCGAACCTCCCGGCCGCTCCCGAGGCACCGGTTCAACTCGCGCCGAACTTCCCCGGCGGGCCGTACTACGCGATCGGCTGCTCGTTCAGCCACCGAAACAACGACGACCCCGTCGTCTTCCCGGGACAGGCAGGCCGCTCCCACAACCACACGTACATCGGCAACCGCTCGGTGAACGCCGCCACGACGACCACGTCGCTGATCGGCGGCCGGAGCACGTGCGAGTCCGAGTTCGACTCCTCCGCGTACTGGATGCCGACGCTGTTCGTCGGCCGAGACGACATCACGCCACTGACCTCGATCGTCTACTACGTCAACCGCTCGCGCGAGAAGATCTCCCCGCCACCGAAGGGCCTGATGATGATCGCGGGCAACGCGGACGCGAAGACACGCCAGCCGAAGGGCATCGTCTCGTGGAGCTGCGGCGCGGTCGGAGCGAAGCCGTGGTTCCAGGTGATCCCGGCGTGTAGCCCCGACGAGATGCTGCAGCTACGGGCGACGTTCCCGAACTGCTGGGACGGCAAGCGGCTCGACAGTCCCGACCACAAAGCACACATGCGCTACGCCTCGCGCGGGCTGTGCCCGGCCTCGCACCCGGTGGCGCTGCCACAGCTCATCCTCATCGTGCTCTACCCGCCCGTCCCCAAGGGCTCACAGGTCGCCTCCGGCAAGTTCGGCGCGCACGCCGACTTCATGAACGGCTGGGATCAGGTCGAGCTCGAGCGGCTCGTCGCCGAGCGCGACTTCCTGCGGAGGTGAGTAGCTACCGTCCGCGGTCGTGCCCGCGGACACTCTCACGCATCTGACACGGCCTGCGGCGGGCGAGCCTCGGGGACTGCTCGTCCTCTTCCATGGTCGCGGCGCCGACGAGCGCGACCTCTATCCCCTCCTCGATCTGCTCGACCCGGAGCGACGAATGCTGGGCGTGACCCCACGTGGCCCCCTCCACCTGCCGCCCGGCGGTGCCCACTGGTATGCGGTCAAGGAGATCGGGTACCCCGATCCGATGACCTTCACCGAGACCTTCGCGCGCGCGACCGACTGGCTCGACGACGTCGCCGCGGAATCCGGTGCCGAGTGGGAGCGAACCGTCCTGGGCGGCTTCTCGCAGGGTGCCGTGATGACCTACGCACTCGGCCTCGGGGCCGGCCGGCCGCGACCGGCCGGGATCATCGGTCTGTCGGGCTTCATGCCGTCTGTTCCTGGTTTCGAGCTCGACCTCACGTCACCGCTCCCGCGCGCCGCCCTCGCGCACGGCGCGCTCGATCCGGTCATCTCCGTGGACTGGAGCCGCCAGGCACACGAGCGCCTCCGCGCCGCGGACGCCGATGTCGTGTATGCGGAGTCGCCGCACATGGCTCACTCGATCGACCCGGACGTGCTGCGCTGGCTCCCTGGGTGGATGAGCGAGACCGTGAAGGGCACCGCGTGAAGCTCGCCACAGGCGCGGAGATGCGCGTCACCGGGCCGACGAGCGAGTGCGCGGTCGTCTGCGTCAACGGTGGCCAGGCGCGCGAGGTCGAGGGCACGTGGAGCGCATCGGTCGAGTGGCTCGTCCAGCAGCTCGCCCCGAGGCTACCCGGGCTCGGCTTCGCCGAGGTGCGCTACCGCGTGAAGTCCTGGAAGCGGCTCGAATCGTGCGTCGAGGACGCCCGAGCTGCCGTCTACGAGGTCGGCGCGCCGCGCGTCGCGCTGCTCGGGTTCTCCATGGGCGGCGCGGTCTCGATCGCCATCGCGAACGAGCCTCAGGTCGATGAGGTGATCGGCCTCGCCCCGTGGATCCCGGACCAGCTCGACGTCTCGACGCTCCGCCGCAAGCGGCTCACGGTCGTCCACGGCGCGCTCGACCGCTGGTTCCCGGGCATTCCGGGCGTGTCCGCCACACACTCGCGCAAGGGCTTCGACCGGGCGCGCGAGCGCGGCGCCGAGGGCCGCTACGTCCTCATCCCCGGTGCAGTCCACGGCGTCGCGCTCCGCTCGCCGTGGGGAAAGCTCATCACGCTTCCCAAGGCCGAGCGCTGGGCCGATCTGGTCGAGGAGGAGCTCCGGCGCTTCAGCTCTCTGAGGGCTGCAGACGCCGACGAGCCAGCTGGTCTCCCGACGGCGTCTTGACGTTCCACACGAGCTTCACCCGCTCGAGCGCACGGATCACCCACCACGAGACGTCGAGCTGGAAGCGATGCAGCCCGTGGCGCGCGGACACGGGAAACGCGTGGTGGTTGTTGTGCCAGCCCTCTCCGAAGACGAGGAGCGCGACGACCCAGTTGTTGCGCGCTTCGTCGCGTGAGCGGTAGTCCTGCCGGCCGAACATGTGGCAGATCGAGTTCACCGAGAAGGTGGCGTGCTGGTAGAGGAAGATCCGGAACAGCCCACCCCAGATCATCGCTTCGAGGCCGAGCCACACCGATCCGCCGCCGAGCGCATATCCGATCGCGAACGGGATCCCAAGCGAGAGCGCGACCCAGAGCAAGTAGAGCCGGTCGATCCACACGATGACGCGATCCTCGTACAGGTCCTTGCCGTACGTCCGCCCGTACTCCATGCCGAGGTTCGAGAACATCCAACCGACATGCGCGTGGGCGAAGCCTCGGATCCGCCCGCGAATCCCGTCGCCGTGGCCGACATGGGGCGAGTGCGGGTCGCCAGGCTTGTCGGACAGCGCGTGGTGCTTGCGGTGATCGGTGACCCACTGGATGATCGGGCCCTGCATCGTCATGCAACCGAGGATCCCGAGCGTCACCTTCACGGGCAGGCGCGCCTCGAATCCCCTATGCGTGAAGTAGCGGTGGAACCCGATCGTCGTGCCGAACGCGCAGAGCGTGTACATCGTCACGAGCAGCAGAACGTCGACCCAGCGAAAGGCGCGGCCCCAGAGCAGCCACATCGCCACCCCCGCGCCCAGCAGCGGCACGATCACGGCGACGACCATCACGACGCGCGAGATGCGGCTCGTGCCCGGCCGAACCGTTCCCACAGGCGGGGACGAACTGTGCGTGCTCACGTGTGCTCTCTCATTGATCAGCTCTCCGGCGAGGCGCGTAGATGACTCCGATGCGAGTCGCAGTCGTCGGCGGTGGGGTCTCGGGCCTCGGAGCAGGGTACGTGCTCGCGCGGTCCGGGCACGAGATTCACCTGTTCGAGCGCGACCCGAAGGTGGGTGGGCACGTGAACACGGTCGTGCACGACGGCCTCGCGCTCGACACGGGCTTCATCGTCTCGAACGCGCACAACTATCCGCTGCTCACGCGCCTCTTCGCCGAGCTCGGCGTCACGTTCCGCCGCTCGGAGATGTCGTTCTCCGTCGTGTGCGACGACTGCGGTCTCGAGTACGCAGGTCGCAGGCCGTTCGCGCAGTGGCGCAACGCGACGAGCGCGCCGTTCGGCTCGCTGCTCTGGGAGATCGGGCGCTGGCTGCGCACCGCGCGTGAGTCCGTCGAGACGGAGGACTGGGAGAACAGGTCGCTCGCCGAATATCTCGCCGCGCGGCGCTACTCCGCCGCATTCCGACGCCACTTCATCGTGCCACTGACTTCGGCACTCTGGTCGGCGGCGCCGACGCGCACGCTCGAGATCCCCGCCGCGTACGCGATCCGCTTCTTCGACAACCACGGGATGCTCGGGCTTCGGCGTCATCGCTGGAGAACCGTGGAGGGAGGCGCACACTCGTACGTCGCCGCTCTTCTCCGTCATCTCCGCTTCGTCCACACCGCGCTGCCGGTTCGGACAATCCGGCGCGAGGAGGGACGCGTGCTGCTGCGCACGGACGACGACACGACGCAGGCGTTCGACCAGGTCGTGCTTGCGACACACGCCGACGAGGCGCTCGCCCTGCTCGAGGATCCAGCGGACGCGGAGCGGGAGATTCTCGGCGCGGTCGGGTACACAACCAACGACGCGGTGCTGCACACGGACTCGCGCCTCCTCCCTCGCTCTCGCGCTGCGCATGCGTCCTGGAACTACCGCGTCGACGGCGGCGAGCGGCCGACGGTCACGTACTACCTCAACCGCCTGCAACGACTCGACGCGGATCGTGACTACCTCGTGACGTTGAATCAGCGTGTTTCGGACGAACACGCGATCGCGCGCTTCCGGTACACCCACCCGCGCTTCGACGGCGCAGCCATTCGCGCTCAGCGCCGGCTCGCCGAGCTGTCGGGCGCGCGGAGGACCGAGTTCGCGGGCGCGTACTTCGGCAACGGCTTCCATGAGGACGGCCTCGCTTCGGGCGTCCGCGCAGCCGCCGCTCTCGGAGCTCGCTGGTGAGGTCCGCTCTCTACACGGGCACGCTCGTCCATGCCCGCCATGAGCCGCGCAAGCATGTGTTTCGCTACCCCGTCGCGTACTGGCTGCTCGACCTCGACGAGCTGCCCGAGATCGAGCGGCGGCTGCGCTTCGTGTCGGCGAACCGTCGCAACCTGGTCGAACTGCGCGACGCCGACCACTTCGACGGCGACCTCTCACTGAAGGACGCGGTGCGCCGGTTCGCGGGCGACGAGACGATCGACCACGTCCTCTGCCTCACGCAGCTGCGCGTCGCGGGCTACGTCTTCAACCCGGTGAGCTTCTACTGGTGCTACCGCCCAGACGGCGAGCTCGCGTGCATGATCGCCGAGCTCAACAACACGTTCGGGGAGCGGCTGCCTGAGCTTCTTCCCGGAAGCTCGCTGCGCTACGAGCACGACAAGCGACTGCACGTGTCGCCGTTCATGGGTCTCGACCAGCGCTACCGCTACACGTTCTCCGAGCCGGGTGAGACCGTCTTCGCGCGGATCGAGGTGCACCAGGACGGGCGCATGCCGCTGCAGGCCGTGCTGGCCGGGAGGCGCCGCGAGCTGACGAACCTCGAGGTGGCGCGCTTCCTCGTCCGGTACCCCGCGATGCCGCTGCAGGTCTGGTCGCTCATCCACTGGAACGCGGCCAAGCTCTGGCTCAAGCGCGTGCCGTTCCACCACAAGCCGCCGTTCGAGCCGGGGAAAGGCTCGGTGCGGCCATGACCACGTTGGATCGCGAGCTGCCGCGCCGCGCGCGGCGGCCGTCCGCCCTCGCCCGTGTGACGACGGCCGTGCTCGAGCGCGTCCTGCCCGGGATCGAGGGCGGCACTCTTGCGCTCAGCCTCCCGGACGGCTCCACGCGCTGCTTCGGCACCGGGCCCGAGGTAGCGATGCGCATCGACAGCTGGCGGCTCCTCGACCGCATCGCCCGCAGCCCGAAGCTCGCTCTCGGCGAGAGCTACCAGGCCGGCGAGTGGAGTTCGCACGATCTCGTTGCCCTACTCGAGCTGCTCCTGAACAACGCCTCCCCCGGCGCGGCGCGCCATCGTTGGTGGCGTCGCTTCGCGGAGGCGCGCCCCCGGGTGAACCGCCGCACGGGGCTCCTCGCGGCTCGCCGGAACATCGCCCGCCACTACGACCTCGGCAATAACCTGTTTCGGCTGTTTCTGGACGAGACGATGACGTACTCCTGTGCGCTGTTCGCACATGGAGGTGAATCGCTCGAGGACGCGCAGCGCCGAAAGCTACGCACGATCTGCGAGAAGCTCGAGCTCGGCCCGGACGACCACGTGCTGGAGATCGGCTGCGGCTGGGGATCGTTCGCCTTGACCGCCGCCGGGGAGTACGGCGCCCGCGTCACCGCTGTCACGATCTCGCGCGCACAGGCCGAGCTCGCTCGCGCGCGCATCGCGGAGGCCGGGCTCGAAGACCGAATCCAGGTCGTCGAGCGCGACTTCCGCGAGCTCGACGGCTCGTACAGCGCCGTCGCGTCGATCGAGATGCTCGAGGCGATCGGCGAAAAGCTGTGGCCCCACTTCTTCGCGCAGTGCGACCGGCTCCTCGACGAGGGAGGCCGTGCCTGCATCCAGACGATCGTCGTCCCTGACGAGCAGTTCGCCCGCTACCGCTCCAGCCCCGACTGGATCGAGCGCCACATCTTTCCCGGCTGCCTCATCCCGTCCCGGTCGGCGATCGTGCGGTCCCTGGAACCGACGCGTCTCCGCGTCGTGGGCGACGAGGAGATCGGCCCGCACTACGCCGAGACGCTGCGGGACTGGCGCGAGCGCTTCCATGCCAGCCTCGTGAAGGTCAGGGCCCTCGGCTACGACGAGCGCTTCGTCCGAACGTGGGACTTCTACCTCGCCGCATGCGAGGCGCTCTTCCGCACCGAAAAGATGCGCGACGCCCAGCTGGTGTTGGAGCGATGACGACGGTTGACCGCGTGCTGGAACGCGGCGTCGTCCCGGAGCGCCTGCTCCGCGCCGGTATCCGGGCGAACCTTGCGCGGCGCCTGCGCGCCGAGTACGCGAGAACTCCCGCCGAGCGCCGTGCGTTCGTCGACGGGCTCCGCCGGTCCCCTATCGCCCTCGAGCCCGCAAAGCCGAACGAGCAGCACTACGAGGAGCCGGGCGACTTCTTCGAGCTCGTTCTCGGCCCGCGTCTCAAGTACAGCTCGTGCCTCTGGGAGGACGGGACGGCGACGCTCGCCGATGCCGAGGAGGCGATGCTCGCGCTGACCTGCGAGCGCGCGCAGATCGCCGACGGGATGGAGATCCTCGACCTCGGCTGCGGCTGGGGATCGCTCACGCTGTACGCGGCCGAGCGCTTCCCGGACGCGCGGATCACCGCGATCTCGAACTCCCGCACGCAGCGCGAGTGGATAGAGGCGCGAGCTCCCGGCAACGTCCGCGTACTCACGGCCGACGTGAACGCGCTCGAGCTGGATCGTCGCTTCGATCGTGTCGTCTCCGTCGAGATGTTCGAGCACATGCGCAACTACGAGGCGCTGATGGCGAAGCTCGCTGCCTCACTGGAGCCGGACGGGCGCGTCTTCGTCCACATCTTCTGCCATCGCGAGCTCGCCTATCCGTACGCAGACGGCTGGATGGCGCGGAACTTCTTCACGGCTGGCCAGATGCCGAGCGAGGATCTGCTGCTCGAGTTCCAGCGCGACCTCTCGCTGGTCGAGCGCTGGCGCGTCTCGGGCACGCACTACGCGCGCACCTCGGAGGCGTGGCTCGACCGGCTAGTGAAGAACGCCGACGAGGTCGAGCGACGCTGGGGCCGCGCGTACCTCGAGCGCTGGCGGATCTTCTTCCTCGCGTGCGCCGAGCTCTTCGCCTACCGCGGCGGCACGGAGTGGCTCGTCGCGCACTATCTCTTCGCGCCGCAGGCCTAGGCGTGGAAGGCGGCGAGACGCTCGGCCTCGTCGTCGACGTCGCGCGCGTCCACTCGTGAGAGCGGCGCGAACGCCTCCCAGCTCACGCGCGGCGCCTCGTACCGCCACGTACCGGCGACGACACCGTCGACGAGGAACGTTCCCACCGACTGCGGCATCTTCGTCGAGAAGATCCGCGGGCGGTACTCCTCGGGGAGAACGCCGCTGCGGCGCGCGTGGACGAGGAGGATCGCGTCCCAGGTGGGCAGGAAGCGCACGGGCGCGGGCGTGTCGGGATCGGGGAGCGGAGCGCGCGGGAGGTCGAGGAGCTCGCTGCCCGCCTCGTCGCGAAACCTCCGCAGCGGGAGCCTGTCGAGCGCAGGCGCGGCGTCGCCGATCCGCATCCCGGCCCACGAAGCGATGTCACTCCGCGACGCCGGACCGAACGCGCCGAGATAACGCCGGACGAGCTGGTCGAGCGCAGCACCGGGATCGACGTCCTCGGGTCCGACCCAGCGCGCGGCGGTCTGGAAGAGATGCGCGCGACGA
>Ga0075343_1000180_pt1 | contig 10815 bp, 8 predicted proteins | sample RushOxbow_ThreeS_2_FD_120072 | JGI IMG/M metagenome (GOLD analysis project Ga0075343, IMG submission 120072) | Natural and restored wetland microbial communities from the San Francisco Bay, California, USA, that impact long-term carbon... | ecosystem: Environmental > Terrestrial > Soil > Wetlands...
ACGGATTGGTCCGGCAGGATGCGGCTGGTGGTCGGCGCGGTCGCGTTGATACCCGTGGTGGCTACCGCGGGGATCCTGCTCGACGATCTGTCTCTGATGCACGCCGGGGCAGGATTCCTGTGGTTCCTTGCCGTCTATGCAGGCATCATCTGGGCCGCCCGGTTCACGCTCGCACCCCAGCTCGACGGCTTTCGGGCGCCCACGATCGCGCGGATCGGCGGCGCAGCCGCCCTCGCGCTGGTCGCCCTCTTCGAAACACTGTTCCTCGTCGGGCCGAAGGTGTAGCCGGGGATCGCGGCCAAGCCCTCGCTGCCGCGGGAGTGCGTCCGACCACTCAGGCTCGATATCGTGGATCCCGCTCGCGGGTCGAGGCGTCGAACTTCACGGACCCGTCGTCAAGGGCGACACGCTCGGGGCGAGCCGAGCCTGAGGCATGCGTGGCAGCCATCGGTCGTCCGACCTTGGAAAGCCGAAGGGGGCCTCGGATCCCCGAGACCCCCTCTGACCTCTCGTCTTCTCTCGTCGCGGGGACAGGATTTGAACCTGTGACCTCTGGGTTATGAGCCCAGCGAGCTACCGGACTGCTCCACCCCGCAGGACGATGCTAGCAAACGCCCGATGAACGCCCAACGGGGAGTCCCCCGATGCGGAACCCGGCTCGGTCGGTCACGGCGCCGTGCCCAGGCGGGCGCATATGGCACGGGCGTCGCCGGCATCGTCGGTCATGACATCGGCCGGCTCGAACCCGACCTCGCGCATCATGCGTCCGATCGGATCGGCCTGCTCGCCGCCGAGCTCGAGTAGGAGGCGTCCGCCGCGCTTCAACCACCGCGTGCTCCTGCGAACGATCTCCGCCATGAGGTCCGTGCCCTCTGTGCCGCCATCGAGAGCGAGCCGAGGTTCGTACGCCTGGACGTCACGCGGAAGCAGACGGATCGAGTCCGTCGGCACGTATGGGGCCACTGCGGTCATCACGTCGACCGTGCGCCCGAGCTCCGTGGGCAGCGGATCGTCGAGGAAGCCCTCGAACGCCTCGACGCCGTTACGCCGGGCACATCGCACCGCGACGACGTCGAGGTCGGTCGCGACGACGCGCGCGCTCGGGACGGCGGCCGACATCACGGCCGCGATCGCGCCGGCGCCCGTGCACAGGTCCACGGCGACTCCTTCCGGGGGCAGGAGCGAGGCGGCTCGCCGCGCCAACGGCTCTGTCTGTGGCCGCGGCACGTAGACACCTGGCGACACGACCAACCCCTGACCACAGAACGTCGTCGCGCCGGTCAGCCAGGCCAGCGGTTCGCCCACGACGCGACGGGACACGAGATCGTCGAGCACCGCGCGATCGCCTTCGGCGGCGCGGATGAGCTCGCCGGCTTCCTCGGCGGGGGCGATGCAGCCCGCTTCGGCCAGGATCCTCGCGACGTCGAGCGGTAGCAGGTCCACGATCCCGTCCAGCGTAACGGTGGCCTCTCGCTGGCCTCACCCGAACAGAGGGAGTAGGCCGGGCATCGAGGCACTCTGCACCAGACGTCGATGCAGAAGCGGACCCCCTGCTGCCGATGCTTCGTGGGAAGGCAACACGATCACATCCCCCGGGAGGGTTCCGTGTCCATCCGACGGATCATCGCCATCGTCCTCGCCTCATCGGCGATCGCGGTCACATCGCTCGCCGGGGGCTTCGCGCTCGCCGGTTCCGAAGGCGACGCCGTCTTCTTCGCCTGCGCGAAGAACGACAAGGTGATCCCCGGGAGCATCTCTGTGAACCATGCTCCGGGCTGCTCGGGTGGGAGCGTGCTGGTGCAGTGGAACGAGACCGGTCCGGCGGGCCCCGCGGGCGAACAAGGGCTCCAAGGCGAGCAGGGTCCTCAAGGCGAGCAGGGGCTCCAGGGTGAACAGGGACCTCAGGGTGAGCCGGGACCGAAGGGGGATCCGGGAACGGGCGGATCGCTCCGCTTCTACACGCGGACGGGCTTCCTCACATACAACAGCCCCACGAGCTCGCCGACAGCCAAGCAGGTCGGGCTCTCGTGCGACCCGAACGACCGTGCGATGGGCCCGCTCGGCTCGGAGACGTTCTACGCCCAGGGCCAGCTGCTACACGAGCGCGCCGCGGTGACGAGCCCGCCGAACCGGCCGTGGGACCTGGTGTTCACGTTCTACCTGTTCCCATCGTCGGTGACCGCGGTCTCCGCGCAGATCGAGGTGCTCTGCGCCGACCTGACCCCGTAGCGTCGGGTGTCGACGCCACGGGCGCACTTCGGTTGACCGCGCGTCGTAGCATCGCCGCATGCGAACGATCCGATCCCTCGTCGGCGGCGTCCCCGTCGACAGCGCCCCCGGCGGCACGCTCACGATCTCGAACCCGGCGCGTCTCGACGACACCTTGGGAGAAGCCGCCCTCGGCGATGAGGCGACGATCCTCGACGCCGGCCGGGCGGCCCGCGCTACGCAGAGCGCCTGGGCCACCACACCCGCCCCGACCCGAGGCCGGGTCGTGCAGCAGTTCGGGCGGCTCGTCGAGGACAACGCCGAGGCCCTCGCCCGGCTGATCACCCGGGAGATCGGCAAACCGATCCGGGAGTCTCGCGGCGAAGTGCAGGAAGTCGTCGACACCTGCAACTTCTTCCTGTCGGAAGGGCGCCGCCTCTACGGTCAGACCGTCCCGAGCGAGATGCCCGACAAGCAGCTGTTCACGTTCAGGGTCCCGGTTGGCGTCGCCGCGATCGTGACGGCCGGGAACTTCCCGGTCGCGGTGCCGAGCTGGTACATCGTGCCGGCGCTCGTCTGCGGCAACGCGGTCGTGTGGAAGCCCGCCGAGTACACGCCGGCGACGGCCGAGGCGTTCTCGCAACTCTTGCTGCATGCGGGAGTACCCACCGGGATCTTCTCGATGGTGCTCGCCGACGGCCCCTCGACGTTCGCCGGACTCGAGCAGGCGCTCGAGGAAGGACTCGTCGACAAGATCGGCTTCACGGGCTCGACGGAGATCGGACGGCGCATCGGCGAGCTCGCAGGGCGTCACCTGCAGACGCCCTGCCTCGAGCTGGGCGGCAAGAACCCGCTCGTCGTGATGCCCGACGCCGACCTCGACCTCGCGGTCGAGGGAGCCCTGTTCAGCGGGTTCGGCACGGCGGGACAGCGCTGCACCTCGCTGGGCACCGTGATCGTGCACGCCGACGTGCACGACGACTTCATCGAGCGATTCTCGAAGGCGACGGCCCAAGCCCCGATCGGCGACCCGACGGCTGATGTGCTCTACGGACCGATGATCTCGTCTCGGTTCTGCGACCGGTTCGAGACCTGGCTCGAGCTCGCGCAGCCTCACCACGCCGTGCTCGGCTCGACGGGCGTCGGACGCATCGCCGACTCGAACCCACGCGATGGATTCGTCGGCGATCCGGAGTCAGGCCTCTTCTACCACCCGACGATCGTCGACGGCGTGCGCTCCGACGACGATCTCTACGCGACAGAGACGTTCGGCCCCCTCGTGGGCGTCGCGACGTTCGAGTCGTTCGACGAGGCGATCGCGCTCGCGAACGGTCATGGCTATGGCCTCTCGAGCAGCATCTACACGAGCGATCCGCTGAGCGTCTTCCGCTTCCGCGAAGGCATCTCGGCGGGCATGGTGAGCGTGAACAACTCCACGTCGGGAGCCGAGGCACACCTGCCGTTCGGCGGCAACGGACGCAGCGGGAACGGCTCGCGGCAGTCGGGCATCTGGGTGCTCGACCAGTTCACGCGCTGGCAGGCGATGAACTGGGACTACTCGGGCCACCTGCAGAAGGCGCAGATGGACGTGACCGACGTCGACGCCGATCTGGGGTTCCGCTTGACGGAGTGACCGGGCGAGCTGACGACGCCCGGTGCTACGGGGTCGGAGACGCCGAGGGCGACGCGGCCGTACCTTCTTCGGCAGGGGCGGCGCCTGAGAGCTCGATCGCCTGCGCGACCAGGTCCTGCGCGGACTCGATCTCCCGTTGGTAGGTCGCGAGGTCGCCCGCCCGCAGGGCGCGATCGGCCGCCTCGAAGTGTTGCGCAGCCTCGGCGAGCAGCTCGGCGACGGTCTGGTCGGTCTCACCGCCACCGCCACCGCCACCGCCACCAGGGCCCTCCCCCCCCGGCTCCACGTCCGCGACGGCGATGTCCAACGCCTCGTCGAGGTTGTCGCCGAGGGCGACCGTATCGCCGTTCACGACCACGATGAACTTCAGCTCCGGCACCGCGGCCGGCTGGTCGGCGCGCACGTACGCCGGCTGCACGTAGAGGAACGACTTCTCGATCGGGATCACCAGCAGGTCGCCGAAGAGCACGGTAGACCCACTCTGGCTCAGCAGCGTGCGCTCCGCGGAGAACTGCGGATCCTGGTTGACGCGCGAGAACACGATGCCGGGACCGGGCACGTTCTCATCCGAGGGGAGATCGAGCGACAGCAGGCGACCGTAGGTCTCCGGGTCAGAGCCGGCAGCGAGCCACGCCACCATGTTCTGTCGACCCTTGGGAACGAACGGGAGCACGAGCTGGAAGCTCTCCTCGGTCTCCCCCGGCGCCTTCATCAACAGGTAGTAGGGGCGCAATCGCGGGGCGGTCTCGAGCGACGAGGTCGTCGTGGTGCCCGCGATCGTCACATCGCCCCGTGTGGGATCGGGCGCGATCTCCCACTGGTCCTGGTTCTGGTAGAAGACCGACGGATCGGACACGTGGTAGGTGGTGAACCGCGTCGCCTGCGCCTGGAACAGGTTCTCGGGATAGCGGAAGTGTTCGCGCATGGAATCCGAGGCAGCGTCGATGTCGGTGAACAGCCCCGGGTAGACGCGGTGCCACACCTGCACGATCGGCTCCTCCAGGTCCGCGTAGTAGGTCATCGTGCCGTCGTATGCGTCGACCACCACCTTGACGGAGTTCCGCATGTAGTTCACGAGCTGCGGGTTCAACTGGCCGCCCGTGGCCTCCGCCAGGTTCACCGACTCCGAATACGGGTACTCGTTCGTCGTGGTGTAGGCGTCCCAGATCCAGTTCAAGCGGCCGTCCACCACCGCGAGGTACGGATCGTCGTCGAACGTGAGGAACGGCACCGGCTTCGGGACCCGGGCGCCGAGGCTCCGATAGATCATGATCCGGCTGTCCTCGACGATCTGACCTGAGATCAGCAGGTTCACGTCTCGGAAGCGCCATGCGAACAAGGCTCGCTGCAGCGAGTTGCCGATCTCGATGCCCCCGGTCCCGTCGTACCGGTAGCCCGGCGGTGCGCCCTCGTAGTCGAGCTCGGCCGTGCCCGACCCGGTGATCACGAAGGCCGTGTCCCCGGGACCGCCCTCGCCGAAGTAGATCCTCGGTTGGTCGAGCTCCGGACCGCCGATGTTGCGGACCGGGATGTCGGCGAGCTCGAGGACGGGGGCGCCTTCGCTGTTCGCGGTATTCACCTTCGCGGCTACGGCACCGTACCCGTGCGTGAACACGAGGTGCTCGTTCTGCCACGTCGTGGTCTCGCTCTGGGTCACCTCGCGCCCCGAGACCATGAGCACGCGCGGGGTACCGTCGAGCACATATCGGCCGACGTCGACGTCCCGGAACTCGTAGTAGTTGCGGATGCGCTGCGTGGACAGGAAGTTCTGCGCCAGGATCGACGGCCGCCACAGCCGGATGTTGTCCTTCGTGGCCTGGTTCGCCTCGAGGTCCTCACCGGTCACGACCGGCTCGTAACCCTCCTCGGGCGGCGACTCGATCTCTTCGGGAACGATGTCGAAGGCTCGCTGGGTGCCCTCGATGTTCTGCACGATGTACGGCTGCTCGCGTTGGAACTCCTGCGGCGTCACCCGGAACCGCTGGACGAAAGCCGGATATGCGGTGCCGAGCAGCACCGACACCGCGCCCAGCACGATCACGGCGATGATCGGCAGCGCCCATCGTTGCCGCCAGATGTTCGCGAAGAACAGCACCGCACAGATCACCGCCGCGATGATCAGGAAGTTGAGCGCCGGCAGCTGCGCGTTCACGTCGGTGTACGACGCCCCCTGCACCACCCCGCGCGGCGAGGACAACAGGTCGAAGCGCCCCAGGTAGTAGCCCCAGGCCTTGATCAGCATGATCAGGCCGAGCAGCACCGACAGGTGGGCCCGTGTCGCGGGGGCGACCCGCTCTGCCCAGGTGCGCGCCTGCGGTCGGATGCCGCCCCAGAAGAAGTGGGCGATCGCCGTCAGGAACGTCACACCGACGAACGCCGAGAACAGCCACCCCTGCAGGAACTTCAGCCACGGCAACGAGAAGATGTAGAAGGCCGGGTCGCGATCGAACAGCTGCTCCGGGTTGCCGAACTCGATGCCGCTCGAGTTCCGCCAGAGCAGGAACACCTGCCACTGCCGCGAGACCCCGATGCCGACCAGGAGCGCCAACACCGCGGCGGCAACCGGCAGCGCCCACCCGAGGATCGGCTCGAACGCCAGGCGCACGCGCTCGATCGCCTCCTGTTCCGGAGTCAGGAACCGCAGGGGCGGTGGCGCGAGGCGGCGAGTGAACAAGAGGTTCGCGTAGAGCAGCCCGAAGAACAGCAATCCGAACACCGCGCCGAGCGCCACCTTCGTGCGCAGCTCCGTCCAGAACACCCCGGACTGATCGATCTCGCGATACCAGAGGAGGTCGATGTAGAACGTCGACATCACCGTGAACAGCACGGCGAGCACGACGACCCCCCCGATCACGAACGCTGGCCAGCGTCGCTGGCGCGTGGGGATGCGGGCGGTCGACATGGGTTCGGGTCGTTCCTCCTCGGACGGGCGGCGGAAGCGCCCAGGGCGAGCCTAACGCATGACGTGACGAGCGTCGGGCGTCACGCCGCCGGGAGCGCCTCGAGGGCGTCGACGGCGTCGTCGAACGTGGCGACCGGGATGAGCCGCATGCCGTCCGTGTCGACGTCGGCGAGCTCCTTCATGTTCCTCGCGGGCACGAGGAAGACCGTCGCCCCAGCGCGCTCGGCGCCGATCACCTTGTCGGCGATGCCGCCGATCGGACCGATGTCTCCCTCGGGGTCGATCGTGCCGGTGCCCGCGATCGTCCGCCCCCCCGTGAGGTCTTCGGAGGTGAGCGTGTCGTACAGGCCGAGCGAGAACATCAGGCCGGCCGAGGGACCGCCGACTTCGCCGCTGGAGATCTCGATCGGGAACGGGAACGCGTCGACCATGCTGATGCCGATCAGCGGCTCGTCGTTTCCGGGGACGCAGGGCTGCCGCAGCAGTTCGATGTCGTGGGCTTCTCCCCCGGCGCGTACCCGGAAGGTCACGGGCTCGTCGACGGGTGCTCGGTCGATCGCCCGGCTCGCCTCGCGACTCGATCCGACGCGCCGGCCGCCGATCGCCACCACCACATCGCCGACGAACAGCTCGCCGCCGGCGGGGCAGTCGGGGCCGACGGCCTCGATCAGAGCGCCGTCGCCGTGCTCCTTCGGGTAGTCGAACAGCTCGGTGAGCACCACGATCGACGCGTCGATCTTGCTCTGATCCATCTGGGAGATCGCGCGTTCCTGCTCCTGCTCACGATCGACACCGGGCGGATAGATCACGTCCTCGCCGACGATGAAGCGGGACTCGTCGATCCAGGCCACGAGCGACTGGAGCGCCGTGACCTGCTGCCAGCGGACGGTCGTCATGATGAACGTGCCCTCGGACCCGTACCGGGGAACGTCCTGCACGTCGATCAGCGTCGCGACGTCGTTCGCGGGCCCCGGTCCGACCGCGTAGTAGGGCAGTCGGATCCAGGCCGCGGCGAACGCGACCCCGAACAGGGCGGAGAGCGCGACGATGCGGACGGGGCGTCTCATGATCGGCTCCGATAGTACGGGCGGCGCAGCCCTGTCCCTTCACGGAAGCCCTGCGGGCGAAGTACGCTCGTGCTCGCCGAGAGGAGGGCGGTCCGTGGGAACCGTGCTGGTGGTGCTCATCGCCGTGGCCGTCGGCGTGCTCGTCTTCCGGCTCACGGCCGGAGGCATGGAGCCGACGAGGTCGGCCGAGCCCGCCACTCCCGGCCCTGACGACGAGGTCGGTGTGTGGTCCGGCGGCGAAGGTGAGGGGCGTTCGGCGCGCGCGTCGACCGAGCGCCGCAGCGAGGTGCCGGAGGGCTACATCCCGGTCGCGCCCGGCGCGCCGTCGTGGCATGCGCGACTCGGCGGTGCGATGGGCCTGGTGATCGCGGTCGCGATCGGCGCGATCGCTCTCGCGTTCTCGCTGTGGGCCCTGGTGTCGTTCGTGTCGCGCCTCGTCTCCGACGCTGGCGCCTGAGGAACATTGATCTCGAGGTGCCTCAGCGGCGCCGCACCAGCTGGAACGCCGATCGGTAGTCCTCGAGGTGCTCGAGCATGCGGCCCGTGCCGATCGCGACCGTCTCGAGCGGCCGCTCAACGACGTGCACCGGCACCTCGCATTCCTGAGCGAGGAGCATGTCGAATCCCCGCAACAGCGCGCCCCCGCCGGTGAGGAACATGCCCGTCTCAAGCACGTCGTGCGTGAGCTCCGGCGGCGCCTCGGCGAGGGTGAGACGTGCAGCGTCGACGATGCCACGGACCGGTTCACCGATCGCCTTGCGGATCTCGTCCTCGGTGACCCTCACCTCGACGGTGTTACCTGTGGCGAGCTCGCGCCCGATCACGACCGCGGCCTTGCTGCCCGGCGTCGGGAAGGCCGACCCGATCGCGACCTTGATCTCCTCGGCCGCCTTCTCACCGATCGCCACCCCGTACTCGGTACGGATATGTTGCTGCACGGCCGCATCGAGATCGAACCCGCCGAGCGACGCGGAGCGGCCGCTCACCACTCCTCCCATCGACACGACGGCCATCTCCGACCGGCCGCCGCCGATGTCGACGACGAGGTGTCCCACCGGCTCGTGCACGGGCAGGCCCGCTCCGATCGCGGCCGCAAGCGGCTCCTCCACCAGCGTCACCTGGCGCACCCCGGCCGACTTGATGGCGTCCTCGATCGCGCGTCGCTCGACCTCCGAGCTCATCGAGGGCACCGCCGCCAGCACCCGAGGTCTCGGGAAGCGCACGGTCATCGTGCGCCGGATCACGACCTCGATCATGGCTTGCGTGACCTCGAACTCGGTCATCGTGCCCTGCTTGAGCGGACGCACCGCGAGCACGTTGCCGGAGTCGTTGCCGAGCAACTGCCAGGCCTCCTCGCCCATCGCCAGCACCTCGCCGGTGTCTGCCCGCACGGCCACCACGGCAGGCTCGTCGAAGACCACGCCCTCACCTTGGCGGTACACGAGGGTGTTCGCGGTGCCGAGGTCGATCGCGAGGTCGCGGCCCATCGCTATCGCATCCCGAGGATCGCCATCTAGCTGCCCATCACCCAGCGGGCCTCACCCGAGACGAGTCCTTCCTTCTTCCAGATGGGCACGTCCTCCTTGAGGCGCTCGATGCCGTGACGGCAGGCCTCGAACGCCTCGGCGCGGTGGGGCGCCGATACGGCGACGATCACGCTGGTCTCGCCGACATCGAGGGCTCCCACGCGGTGCAGGATCGCGACCCTGCGGATCGACCAACGCTCCTGGATCTCGTCGGCGAGCTCGCCCAGTCGCTGCTCGGCGAGCTCGTGCCAGGCTTCGTACGTGAGGCCGGTGACGTCGCCGGCATCGGAGTGGTCACGCACGGTACCCGCGAAGATGCACACGGCACCGGCTCCCCGGTCGGCCACGGCCGCCACCGCCTCGTCGAGCGAGAGGGGCGAGTCCTGCACGCGCGTCAGCGCGCTCGCGTCGGGCTCGGAGCCGGTTCGCAGGTCGGACACGCGGCCATCGTAACCAAGGCCGAAGAACCGAGGGGTCGTACGATGACCTGATGAGCGATCAGGGAGGCGGCGGTTTCGGGTTCGGGTTCGGCATGGATCCGGAGTCGTTGCGTGACGCGCCGCTCTTCCGCGAGATGCAGCGTGTGATGTCGGCGTCGTCGGGCCCCGTGAACTGGGAGCTCGCGCGTCAGGTCGCCGTCGCGAGCGCCGCCGAGGCGGGCGAAGATCGCGACGCCACCGACGAGGAGCGCCACGGCTTCGAGGAAGCCGTGCGCGTCGCCGAACTCCACGTGGCCCGGTTCACCGGGCTCGATCCGCCTACCGACGTCGCCGAGGTGCGCGCGGTCCGCCGAGCCGAGTGGATCGGCGCCAACACGGAGAACCTCGCCGGCCTCCTGGAACCGGCGGCCAGGCGCATCGGCGAATCGATGGACCAGTCGCAGCGCGATGCCCTGCCACCCGAGATGCAGGCGATGAGCGGCATGCTGGCGCAGATCTCACCGCTGCTGATGGGGGCGCAGGTCGGACAGGTGCTCGGGTTCCTGGCACAGCGGGTGCTCGGGCAGTTCGACGTGGCGGTGCCGCGGTCGGGACCGGGCGCCGTGATGTTCGTGGTGCCCAACGTGCGTCGGTTCGAAGCCGACTGGTCGCTCGATGCGACCGATTTCCGCACGTTCGTGGCCCTTCACGAGGTGACGCACCGCTTCGAGTTCGCACAGCCGTGGGCGCGGACCCGGTTCGCCGACCTGCTCGACGACTTCCTGTCGACGCTGCGGTTCGACATGGATGCCCTGCAGTCGCGGTTGGCGACGATCGACGCCAGCGATCCCGAGGCGCTGCAGCGCATGCTCGAGAGCGACGAGGGCCTCTTCGGCGCCGAGCTCGACGACGAACAGCGACTGAAGCTCGGGCGCATCCAAGCGTTCATGTCGGCGGCCGAAGGCTACGGGGACCACGTGATGCATGCGTTGGGAGCCGAGTTGCTGCCGTCGTACGGACGCATCGAAGAGGCGATGCGCCGGTACCGCGAGGGCGAGGC
>Ga0075343_1000184_pt1 | contig 10741 bp, 9 predicted proteins | sample RushOxbow_ThreeS_2_FD_120072 | JGI IMG/M metagenome (GOLD analysis project Ga0075343, IMG submission 120072) | Natural and restored wetland microbial communities from the San Francisco Bay, California, USA, that impact long-term carbon... | ecosystem: Environmental > Terrestrial > Soil > Wetlands...
GAACAAGATCTTACGCACCAGCGCCTTTCTTTCCTTTGTCCTCTCGGCTTCTCTTGCCGCCCCAGCCAGTGGCGCACGGTCTGATGGCTGCAACGTCAAGCTCAAGCCCGCCTCCTCCCTCGTCGTCAATGTGAAGGACAGGGGCGCCAAGGGCGACGGAAAATCCGACGACACGAAGTCCGTTCAGAAAGCGATCGATGAGGTCGCGGGCACCGGCGGCACGGTTTACGTGCCCGACGGCACCTACATCGTCCAAGCGCACGGCAAAAGGCGCCTGGTGCTTGGAAGCAAGATGACGCTGAAACTTGCCGACCGCGCGGTCCTCAAGGTGATGCCGACCGCGGCCAAGAACTACTCGGTCCTTAGGATACCCCGCGCCAAGGATGTGACGGTGATCGGCGGTACGTTGCAGGGCGACCGCAAGGAGTATAAGGGCCGCTCCGGCGAGTGGGGCATGGGCATCATTATCGGCCCCGAGTCTGAGCGGATCACGATCGCGGGCGTGACGTCGCGGCACATGTGGGGCGACGGCTTCTATCTCGCCGGCGGCGAGGACATCGCTCTCTGTTCCGTGGTCGCCGAGCATAACCGGCGCCAAGGATTGTCCATCATCATGGGCAACCGGATCCTCGTGACGAATTCGACGTTCCGCGATACGCGCGGGACGGCGCCGAGCGCCGGCATCGATCTCGAGCCCAACAAGCCGCACCAGCGGATCACCAATGTGCGGATCGAGAATTCCAAGTTCATCGACAACGCCGGCGGCGGCGTCATGATTTCCGGCAAGAAAGCCGAAGTCGCCCACGTGGAGATCCTGCACAATCTGTTCGAAGGTCCCCGTCCGATTCTTGTGGAGAACGCCCCCCGGGTTCGCTCCACCTCGATCTGCGAAAATCGCTATGTGCGCAAGGAGGAAGCGGGCAACCAGGGCTTCAATGCCTTTGCTGACAAGGTCGAGGTCGTTTCGTTGCAGATGGACTGCCGCGAGGGATCCGACATGCGGTTCGAGAAGCACCGTCAGACCAAGAAGAAGAACAAGCCGCAAGCCGCCAACTGACAAGCGGCCAACTGACGCGCACCCCGATGCCTGCCGCGCTATAAGACTTGGATGTTCAAGATCGACACCGTTGTGGTCGGCGCCGGCGTGATCGGCCTTGCGGTCGCCCGGGCGCTCAGCCTCCGCGGGCGCGAGGTCCTCGTGCTGGAGCGCCACGACCGCGTCGGCCAGGAAACCTCCTCGCGCAACAGCGAGGTCGTTCACGCTGGTCTCTACTACCCGCCGGGAAGTCTGAAGGCGCGTCTCTGCGTCGAGGGCCGTCACGCGCTCTACCGATATTGCATCGAGCGCGGTGTGCCCCACCGCCGCTACGGCAAGCTCGTGGTGGCCACATCGCGGGATGAGGAGGTAGCCCTCCAGGCGCTCTATGAGCGCGCCGCGACGAACGGCGTCGAGGATATCGAGTTGATCAGCGGCGCCCGCCTGAAAGAGATGGAGCCGGAACTCCGCGCCACGGCCGCGCTGCTGTCCGGCACCACGGGCATCGTCGACGGGCACGCGCTGATGCTCAGCCTCCAAGGCGACGCCGAGAACGCCGGCGCCACGGTGCAGTGCCGCGTACCCTTACTCGGCGGTAACCTCGATTCACCCTCGATACGGCTTCGCGTCGGCGGCGACGAAGCCGCTGAGATCGAGACGGAACTGCTCATCAACGCGGGCGGCCTTGGGGCGTGGAATGTCTCCCGCAGCCTGGAGGGCCTCGATCCTGACAGCATCCCGCCGCGCCACCTCGCCAAGGGGAGCTACTTCGCCCTGAGCGGCCGGGCGCCCTTCGAGCACCTGATCTACCCCGTGCCCGTGGCAGGAGGTCTCGGCGTCCACCTCACCTTCGACATCGGGGGGCAGGCGCGCTTTGGGCCGGATGTGGAGTGGGTGGAGAAGATCGATTACACAGTCGATCCCACCGGGGCTGCCGCCTTCTATGACGCCATTCGCCGCTACTGGCCGGGGCTCCCCGATGGGGTTCTGGCGCCCGCCTACTCAGGTATCAGGCCATGTGTCGCGGGACCGGGGGAACCACCAGGCGACTTCGTCATCCAGGGGCCCAAGCAAACAGGGCATCCAAGCTACGTCGCGCTTTATGGGATCGGCTCACCAGGGCTCACGGCGGCGCTGGCGATCGGAGGTCACCTCGCCAAACTCATCCGTTAAACGAAACCGAGTTTTTGGGAAACAACCCCTTGCAAAGTAAGAATAGGGACAACCTTCGGGCTCGAGAAGCCGCTGGTCTCTGGACCTTGGTCGTGACCAAGCTGAAGTATCCGAGTGCCGGAGGTGCTGCTGTAAAAAAAAGGCGCCAGCCGAAGCCGACGCCCCATCAAAATGGCGCTGAAGCCCCGGCCCAGGGTCGTGGAAACCGAAACCTCGCTTTACAGTTTATAGGCTCTTGCTCACTCGAAAAGTCCGAAGTGAGACTTCTCGACAACTATTTGCAATGTATTCCTCATAGCGGGGAGGCCGCCGCGCTGTTGGATGCAACGGCAGATACCTGGGTACGGGGACGGTGCAATGGAAAAAGGGGCGCTAGCCACGCGAAGCCAACGCCCCTTCCGGTCAATGTGACTCCACGGGATGGGACCAGGAGGCCAACACATACTAACGATGCCACCATAAGAGTCGAGGCCGCCGGCAGCCTGCACCCGATAGCGCGACGACAAAGCTGATCCGAGTGATCGCCGAAACTAGGAACTGAGTATGCAGAACGACTTGCTCAGGTCCAGGCCGCTATCGACGCCCTTGATCAAACTCGTTGGGACAAAACCCAGGCTCCTCAGGGAGGCACAAGCAACCAAGCGGACTGACGCGAGGCCCGCGGGGCTAGGCTCGCAAGAATGAGCCGCGGCGTTAGGCCTCGGTCGTGGCCGAAGAGCGATCTTGGCCTGATCGGAAAGATGTTTCTCATCACGATTGAGACCGCCCGCATAGTGACCGTGCCAAAGCTTGTAGCGCCGCGATCTCCTGACTCCGGGTCATCACGACGCCGGAGGAGCCCGCTCCGACGATCATCGAAAGTTAGCGCAAATCACAGTTTCACCAGTCCGACAGTAGGAGTAGCCAAACGTCATGCGGCACGTGTCGTGGTGCATTTGGATCAGGCTGACGTGGAGCCAACACCAGATAAGTTCGAAACCCGTGACCTTTTCGAGCGCACCGCAACGCTCCGAGCTCGACGCTGGGTGCCGCAGAGTGACGTGGTTCTGAGTTGACCCATGCCGAAGTGGAGTTGAGACCACATAGGAATGGGCCCTGTTGGCAATGACTCCGAGACCGTCCAGCACAGTATGGTGCTGGTTTCGAAGGGGCGTCATTCTAGCTGCGCAGTAACTCAGCCAACAACCATCTCGACTGTTACGAGTCAGCTGTTGCCCCGAACACAAACGGGGAAAGCTGCCGCACGAGTCTAGGCTAGCCCCTGTGCTGTTGCACCTGCTTCAAAGGCTGGTTAACGACAAGGTACTCAGCGAGGCTGTATTGACGATCGTCCACTCAGATCGAGGAAGCGCGCGCGTTTGCGCAAGCGATCGTCGATATGGTCGGTGAACCCTTCCTGATGCTCGACAAGGAACTGCGCGTGGTCGCTGCGAGCCGCTCGTTCTAACAGACAAGCGATTTACCGCTGTAGTGCGATATTTGAGCAACTCGACCGGGATTTTCGCTGGGTGTGGCGCATAAGTCACGCCGCCGACCTAGTTTTGTGGCCGAAATCATGCTCTGGGTATCTAGCGATTTGAGGTTTGCCATCCCCTGATCGGCGGATGAGCAGATGCAGGTGAGGCTGTTTCGCAATGCAGTTGCGCCGCGGAGATTTGACGAAGGCCGCAGTGTATGCGGCTGCCTCGGTTGTTTTCTGCGGGCTGAATTGGATCTTCACGTCTCAAGCCGCCGATCTGCCGCCCGGCGACGGTTACGCTTATGTGACGCCCGTAGCACAGAGCGGATGGGAGTTCCGTGTAACCCCCTACGCCTGGGCGCCAAGCGTCAATGGTGATGTCACCGTGCGCGGTCAAACGGCCGAAATCGATATGTCCTTCTGGGACCTGTTTGACTCCAGCAGCTCGGGTGCCGAGCTAGATTCGCTTGCTGCGTTGATGGGTTACGTTGAGGCTCGCAACGGGCGGTGGGGCATTTATGGCGATGTCGTCTGGGGCAAGTTCGATTTCTCGGGTGATACTGTCAAGCAACGAAATCCCATCGCCAATTTGAACGTATCGGCTCGCGCCAAGGCCGGACTAGATTACGAAATAACAATGGCCGAGAGTGGGCTGGCTTACGAAATTGCAAGATGGGGCGAAACGAGTTCAAGCACGGCCCTCGACCTGCTTGGTGGCGCTCGGTACTGGAACCAGGAACTCGATCTTTCTTTGGCGGTCGATGCTTCGGTCGATCTCGGCAAGCTCGGTCTTGAAAGGTCGCGATCTTTTGCTGTCGCCCGATCCGGCACACTCGATTGGGTAGACCCCTTCGTCGGCGCCCGCGTGCGGCATGAACTTGCCCCTGGAAGTGAACTCCAACTCCTGGGCGACATCGGCGGCTTTGGTGTCGGCAGCGATTTAACCTGGCAGCTGTTTGCCGGCTACGGCTTCGACTTCTGGCAGTCGAACCTACACGGCCTGATTGGCTACCGGGCCCTGGCGGTTGACTATAGCCAAGGTAGCGGCGCAAAGGAGAACAACCTCGACTTGATCCTGCATGGACCGGTCGTTGGATTGAGCTTCCAGTGGTAGTCGCCGTGCTTGGCGGCTTCTCACTCATAAACTCTTGCTAAAGACGCCTTTGGAAACCGGGAGATCGCTTGGCTGGTCGCTTGACCGCCTATTCTACGATCGGACCATCCTGTCTACCGGTCAGGCGCTATGGCTTAAGCACCTTCAGACCTATATCGAATACCCGCAGCCGCAGGATCCCGCCAGCTACAATCTGAGCAGGTGATGCTGCAGGTCCGAGAAACGGACCATCCAAGTCGATGCGGCTGCGTCTTTCAGCGAAGATCGTGACAAAGGTGGAGGAGAGGCATCGCCACATGTCCCCTGGGTAGCAGCCTGACAGGCCGGAGGGCGATGCTGATGGCGACCAAAGAACTCGCTGTGGAGGACACGCAGCTACATCAAAAAGAGGTGTAGCCATGAAGGGGCCAACCATGCTCGCGCGTGCTGTTATGATCACACCGCGGTCACGATCACTTCGCATGCAGCTGTTCTAGCCAAGGATGCACCGGTCGACGCCCTCGACTCTCTCGACTCTCTTCCGACGATTGGTTAGCCTAATGGTTGGAGCCTTCAGCGTTACCCAGCCTTGGGGCTCCCCATTGAAACCGGAGGGGGCGTTGGCACGCATGGGTCAGCGCCCCCTTTTTCGCCGGGCAAGCATCTAGCATCCCGCGCGGGAGTTGCTCATATCTCAGCGCGTTCGCTTTGGTGCTAGGAGGCTACAAATGCGCCGGTGTCTGCGGGTGGCTTTTCTCATTTCCGCCGTTGCTCCGACTCCGGCATTAGCCACCGAATTCTATGCGGCAATCAATTCAAGGACTAAGAGCTGTCACGTCGTGCTGGCAAAGCCCGATGAACAAGTGATGCAATCCCTTGGCGGACCCTATGCCTCATACGACGAGGCCGTGAGTGCGATGAACCAGCGGCGGGAGTGCGGGGGAAAGGGAAGTTAATTGACATGCTTTCACCCTTCGTCGTTGCCGTCGGCGAGGTCGTTCTCGAAGCTCTTAATGTCTTGGGCGACGTCGGCCATCACTTCCGAAATCCTGCTCCATCCAAACAGCAGAATGACAATCGCCGACGCGTCCTGCCGTGGGGTCGATGATTACGCCAATATCGACGGATCGTTAGGCCCAGGAACGTGCCAGCGGCGATCGCCGGTGACCTAGTGGACTCTGGAAAGTCGGTCGATTGGCATCGTCAGGCCGGTGATGGAGGCTTATCCATGGGGCTGGAGTTCTTCGTACCTTTCATATTCGTCACCCGCTGCCGTGCAGTTCCGGGGAGCACGCCTTTCCCTTTGCGCATTTTTATAAGGAGGCCGATCGTTGACGAACTGATCTGGAGGTTTCGCTCACACCGCTCGTTTCGGCACACCGAGGTGCAACCAGCCCCAGATGTGGAAAGGAATCCTCGGATGGAGCGATGTCGGCGGCACCGTGAGCGTCAACATCTAGCTCCGGGTGGCTGGCGCCTGGGCCGCACGGCCTTGCCCGAGGTGATCGGAGAGCACGAAGTCCGGTCCGAGCCCGCGGGCGGCGAAGCGACTTCTGACCGGCAAGGGAGGGCAGTGCCGAAGACGGGAAGTCGAAAGATCAGTCTTTGCAACAAACCCCGGGAGCTGACTCCAACCGGAGCAACCGCGCGGATCCGGTGAACCCTGCTTGGCGTCGAGTCTGACCCAAAGGAGGCGCACCAGTAGGCGGAGGCGCGCAGATGCTGCGGTGCGAGATAGGTGACTGGCTGTTGAGCCAGTAAAGGTGCAGCCTTAAGCATCATCGGCACGGGGGGATCCCGCAGGCGCCGGTGGCTGGAGAGACCAAGATCAGCGCTCCCGCCTGTTGACAGGAAGGAGAAGCCATCATGGGTTCTTGCCATTACAAGCAGCTATTCACGCCAGAGGATTTGAAAAATCTCGACCTCGCCCTTGAGGGCGCGTTGGCCACGGCGAGGGAACTCGGCTTACCGCGTGGAGGCCTGGAAGGAGTGCTTCGCCGCAGACTGTTTGTTGTTGCTAGTATGGGCATCAACGACCCGGAGGCATTGCGGAATGAAGCTCTAAAGGAGATGGACACCGCTAGTTATTAGAGGTCGAGGCCGTCACAACGAGGTGGGGTTAGACTGCTCGTGTTGGCGCTTGTGCCTATCACGCGCTCTGCTGCGCCATAAGGCGTCACCCCTGCCGCGATACCCGACAGCTGGCGAACCAATCTAGCTGGGCTGCCTCGCGTTCTATGATAGATAGCCCCTGAGCTCGAGTGCACTCCCGGCAAGAGCGGGCATTAGGTTCTTTGTCGGTGCGACCTCAGCCGGGGTCAAATGGATCTTTTGATGCAGACCGTCCAGCCTCGGGGTCAGTCTCCCGCTCGGAACTCACCTCAGTTTCCTCTCTCGCATCCCGCAGCACCTCCAGGGGCTCCGCCAGTTGAGGAAATCATCACAAATGGGTCGCGCGTCGGGTGGTCCACCGGTGGGGCTCCTGATGGAAGGCTTTAGCAGGCTACGCCTCAGGCGGTGAAAGTCGCGCTAAAGGATTGAGCCCGGTTATCGCCTAGCGCAAATTTGCGAACCAAGAGCGAAGGTGTCACGTTTAGGAAACTGATGCTGGGCTAACATTCTGCGCCCGAGGCTCGACCCCAGGTTGCCTTCCGGGTAGCTGATACCAAGGAGATGAGCGTGTGCGACTTGCCGCTTTAATACTTCTAATCACCGGCGCTCTCTTCACAGGTCAAGTGCGCGCCGAGGATGCCAACCCTCAGCCCCTAACGCGAGCCGGCTGCGATAGGGCAGAGATGGTGTGGGATGAGAACGCCAATGTGTGCGGGTCGCCTCAGGTAGAGAGACCGGCCAAGCCGGAAGCGTCGGTTAGCCTAAGTCAGCCCCTAACGAGAGGCGACTGCGAACGGGCCGGCATGACGTGGAGCGACCAAACTCATGTATGCGGCGAGTGGGGGGACGCTCAGACCGCGACGAGCAAAGCAACAGCGGTCTCAACCATCCTCATCACTATCGACAAGACCAGACAGCGGATGACGGTTTTGGTGGATGGATCTGAACATCATGACTGGCCGGTCTCGACCGGCCTCCCGGGATACGCAACGCCGTCGGGATCCTACAACGCCACGTCCATGAACGAGATGTGGTACAGCAGGGAGTGGGACGACGCACCGATGCCGCACGCTGTGTTCTTCACCAAGAGGGGTCACGCAATTCACGGCACCAACGAAGTGAAGCGACTTGGCAAGCCTGCCTCACATGGTTGCGTGCGCCTTGAGCCTGAGAATGCCGCCACGCTCTTCGACCTCGTCAAACAAAACGGCTTAGAAAATACCGACGTCGTGCTCGTGGGGCTCACGCCAGGCGGCGAGGGCAAAGTGGCCCGTCCGTCGAAACCCAAATCTCAAAGTCGTCGTGAAGCGCGGGGTGGCGAAGCTCATGGATCGCAAGGCGTGACCGGCGGTGACGACCGGCCGCGCCTGGGCATTTTCAAACGCCTATTCGGGCGTCGCTAGCGCTGCTTGCCTTAAGAGGTCACCGACGCCGTTACCAGAAGGTATGTGGTACGAAGTTTCGCCGCCCCGCCTGCGTTGGGCTTTCCCAAGGCATGTGTGTCTGTCGGCGCGGCTTTGTGAGTTTGGCCTCTGACTTTTCTTCGGGTTTTTCAGCCGCGGGACTTAGTACCGCTGGTGATGTTTCTGCCGTTCCCGCATCTGCTTGTGACGCAGCCGCTATCGTTTGATCAACGCGCGGAGGTCTTGCTCGATCCATAGCCGCAGGCGTAACGTTACGGCTCTTTGCTCCCTCCGCTGCTGCCGGCGTTTGGTGTGCCCCATCGCATTCTGGACAATAGAACGTATGCTTACCGATCGGCTGTCCGTCGCCGTCCGCCCACGACGGCAAAGAACCTCCCCGCCTCTCTCGAACGATGGTTGGATTGAGGAAGTGTGTCGCGCCAGCCGTCGGATCCGGGATGTCTCCGGCCAGCACAGCGTCTGCAAGCTCCGCAGCCTCCAGGTAGCGCGGGTCAGTCCGAGAAAGCCCCTCTATCTCATTCTTGCGAGTCATCCATGGCTCAAACTGCCAGGGCGATGTGACGATGTCCGCTATTTTGCGGCCCCATCTACCACTCCTCTTCCGGTTAAGAATCACGTGGGCAACTGCGGCCTTGCCAATCTCGGTTTCGCCTGATGCTTCAAAAACTAACGTCCGAATCAGGTAATCACGTCCATCGGGACCGGGACTCGAAGCGATCATGATTAACTGGGCAATGTCCTCGGGGAACTCTGGCAGAGCCTGCGGCAAACCAATGTAGGGGAGTACGGCTAAGCCTGGTGCGGACGGTAAAGGAACTGCCAATGACAGCAGACCCGACACATCTCCGGCAAACGAAGGCAATGGCTCACGGAACGCCCCCGGTAGTATGTTGAAGCCTCGGGCGGGATGAAGCGACGCCTCGGACACCATAGGATCGGCCGGCTGGTCGCCGCTTTTGTGCACATTGACTACAAGCGATAACGCGTCAGGATGTGGATTTAACGGTCCAGCGCGGACAAACGACGAAATCGCTAGAGCGGTAGCCAGCACTCCAATAACTACATTAGCGAGGTAGTCAAAACGTTGTGTCCAGCCTATCAAAGACGAAAATTTGTTTGGCAAGCCTTCGAGGGCCGCCGTTTCTTCAACTAGGTGCCCTCGATTTCGATTGAGCGAACGCTCCTGCTTGCGAAGTTTTCCACTTTCCTCGTGTTGCAGGCAAGCCTGGGCCGGCTGCCTTCGAAGCCGACTGCGTTGACGTTCTGGGATTTTTACAGAGTTGGCAGTCCCGATGCGCTCCTCGGTCTGTTCGGTGCGTCTAGGATGAACATGTAGACTCCGAACGGCTTTATGAGAAGGCGTGGTAAAGGTGTCGGGATTTGGATTTCGAAGAAGTTCTCGGAGCCGGGCGCGTCTCTGTGCCGACGTGACCTTTCGCGGCGTCGCGGGACGAGAAGACAACTCGCGCTTGAACAAGTCGGGCGAAGCGCGACTATCGGCGGAGCCTGAATGATCTTCGAGATCGTGACGTGCGGCGGCGATGACGTCTGTCGAACGCCTCACGATCCCCATTATTCGTGTATGGTCCGCGTCGTCGATCCAGCTCAGACTGTCCGACATTCCTCACGCTCCGCATCCTGACGCGTGTACTTGAAGCAGCAAGCGGTCGCAGAATGACTTCGAACCCTCTTTGAATCGTAAACAAAAGCATTTGATGTCTCGATGCAGCAAGGCCTACAAGCGCGGCTATGGTTAATAGCGCCTACTCTTAGTGGGCCGTGCCTGTTGCGGGGTTGATGCGCCCTCCTGTATTGACTACGCGCGTATCGTGCCAGGCGCGGATACGCGTGAGTGTCGGCTGTTGTAGCTCTCTAATGGCCTCGCGGTATCGCCACCAGATCATTTTGGCACGCCGATAACGAGCGTAGACGCCCTTACTGAATCGGAAGGTGTCTCAACGGCCAACGGCTTTATCCCGTCGCCCCTCGGCGTTCCGGCGGTCACGATTCCGGCGTGGTGTGTGTCATTCTTGCTACAGCCCCAGGGCTCGAGCCGTCATAGAGTTGGTCGGCCCTGTCAGGGCAGGCTTGTCACGGGGGTGAAATCTCAAGCCTGAGGGAAATCCCTGGCAGCCGGCTTCTATTACTACCTCGCAAAGTGGGCCCCGCGCAGCGCCTGTCGCGGGGCCTTCCTTATTCGAGGTGACTACGGCCGAAGCCGGGTCTCCAATCAGAAGTGTCTGATAAAATATCGCTCGGTCTCAGGCACGAGGCGCCTGGCGGCGCCGAGGAGGTGCTGCGAACATGATTTGCAAAGCCAGTGCCGCGATAGCGACTGCGAGCTTCCTGTCTTAGAGCGTACCCTATTCCGTCAAATACCGGTGGAAAGAGCTTGCGTGTCATCTAGGCTAAGCGAGCGGATATGCAGACTTGGCTGTCCGCTA
>Ga0075343_1000185_pt1 | contig 10731 bp, 9 predicted proteins | sample RushOxbow_ThreeS_2_FD_120072 | JGI IMG/M metagenome (GOLD analysis project Ga0075343, IMG submission 120072) | Natural and restored wetland microbial communities from the San Francisco Bay, California, USA, that impact long-term carbon... | ecosystem: Environmental > Terrestrial > Soil > Wetlands...
GGGTTCGCGTTGTACGCGTCGTTGATGACGCGGACGCCCTCGTGGGTCGTGAAGGTCTCCATGCGCCAGCGCGAGACGGCCGTGCTGCCGAGTGCCTCTGCCGATACCTCGGCGGGGACGCCGAGGATCTCGCCGACCGCCGCCGCTGCGAGGGCGTTGAGCACCATGTGCTCGCCGGCGATCGAGAGGTCGACGGGCACGGATCGATCCCCGGCGAGGAGGGTGAACGAGGCCGTTCCATCGGCCCCGATCTCCACGCCCTCGGCTCGCACGTCCGCATCGGGATGCACGCCGAAGGTGACGACACGCCCGGCGGCGCGTGAGCGGAAGCCGGCGACGATCGGGTCGTCGGCGTTCAGGACGGCCCAGCCGTCGGCCGCGACGGCCTCGACCGGCTCCGCCGACGCCTCGACGATCGCCTCCCAGGACCCGAAGACCTCGATGTGCGCCACGCCGACGTTCGTCACGACGACGATCGCCGGCTTCGCGACCTCGCAGAGCAGCGTCACGTCGCCCTTGCGACGGGCGCCGAGCTCGGCGACGACGACCTCGGCCGAGGGGTCGGCGCCGAGGATCGTGATCGGCAGGCCGATCTCGTTGTTGAACGACCCCGGGCTCGCGTGCGTCCGATACGCGCGGGAGAGCACCGCCGACACCATGTCCTTCGTGGTCGTCTTCCCGTTGGCCCCGGTGATCCCGACCACGATCGCGGACGACCGCGCCCGTTCCGCCGTGGCGAGCTTCAGCAGGGCTTCGCCGGTCGAGGCGACCACGATGCCCGACCCCGACACCACGACACCCTCGGGCACGAGCGCCCCCGTCGCGCCGCGTTCGAGCGCATCCTCCACGAACCGAGACCCATCGGTCCGCTCGCCGGAGAGTGCGACGAACAGCGCGCCCGGGCCCGCGAGACGCGAATCGGTCACGACGTGCGTGACCTGCGGATCGGGGCCGGTGAGCCTGCCACCCACCTCCTCCGCGATCGCCGACATCGACCGAGGGATCACGTCCGCCCCCCGAGCGCTCGGAGCTCCTCGCGGGCGACGGCACGATCGTCGAACTCGATCGTCCGACCGGCGATCTCCTGGGAGGGCTCGTGGCCCTTGCCCGCGATCACCACCGCGTCACCGGGTGCCGCGTCTCCCAAGGCGCGTGCGATCGCGGCGCGGCGATCAGCCTCGATCACGTAGTCGCCGCCACCCTCGATCGCCCCGGGTTCGATCGCCGCGATGATCTCGGCCGGATCCTCGGAACGAGGATTGTCCGAGGTGATGATCGTCAGGTCGGCGGTCGAGGTCGCCGCCTTCCCCATCAAGGGTCGCTTGGCGCGGTCGCGGTCTCCCCCGCAACCGAACACGACGATCAGCCGGCCCGTGGCCAGCGGGCGCGTGGCCTGCAGCACGCCGAGGATGCTATCCGGCGTGTGGGCGTAGTCCACCACCACCAGGAACTCCTGCCCCTCGTCGACGGGTTCCACCCGACCCGGCACCTCGCGCACGTCGGCGATGCCCTCGACGATCGCCATGTCGTGCAGGCCCACCGCTCGGCCCAGCGCGATCGCGGCCAGGCAGTTCGAGACGTTGAACGCGCCGCGCAGGGAGGAGCGCACAGCGAGTCCGTCGGCCCGGAAGGCGATCCCGGACGCGGTGACCTGGACGTCGACGGCGCGGAGGTCGGCGACGACGTCGACCGCGTACGTCGACACCGGGATCGCGGGCGACCTCAGCAGCCGACGACCCCACGGGTCGTCCGCGTTGACGAGTCCCCGGCGAGCGTGCCGCGACGTGAACAGCGCCGCCTTGGCCGCGAAGTACCGCTCCATCGTCGCGTGGAAGTCGAGGTGGTCCCGCGAGAGGTTCGTGAACGCGACCGCGTCGTAGACCACGCCGTCGATCCGGTGCTGTTCGATCGCGTGCGACGACGCCTCCATCGCCACGAGACCGACGCCGCCATCGCGCATGCGGGCGAGCAGCCGGTGCAGATCGGGAGCCTCGGGAGTCGTGCGGTCGAGCGGGAGCGGCTCCCCGTCGGCGCGAGCTCCCGTGGTGCCGATCACCCCCGGGCGTACACCCGCTCGACGGGCGATCGCCTCCAGCAGGTAGGTCGTGGTGGTCTTCCCGTTCGTCCCGGTGACCCCGAGCATCGTCATCGACTCCGCGGGTTCACGAAAGGCCCGGGCCGCGATCGGACCCATCGCCTCGCGGACGGAGGGGACGAGCACCTGGGGAGCCGCCAGATCGAGCCACCGCTCGACGACGAGCGCGGCGGCGCCCGCATCGAGGGCCGAGCGAGCGAAGTCGTGCCCGTCGGCCGTCGCGCCAGTCACGCAGCAGAACAAGGCACCCGTGCCCACGGCGCGGGAGTCGTAGGCGACGTCGAGGATCGAGAGCGCCGTGTCGCCCCGAGGTTCGGCATCGGGGACGGCGTCGACCAGCGCCGAGAGGGGGATCGGCGGGAACGCAGGCGTGGACGGGGGGGACACCGACGGGGAAGCCACCGATCCCGAGCTTACCCGGGCCCCCGGCCGCCGGCCGGTAGCCATCAGGAGGTTCCCAGGGCGTTCGGCGGCAGGGCCACCGGGGGTGCAGCGGGGATCGCGAGGCGCTGGATCGCGTAGCGAGCGATCTCCTGGAACAACGGCGCCGCCGCCAGGCCACCATAGACGGTGCGGGGCTCGTCGATCGAGACCGCGATCACCACGCGGGGGTCGGCGGCCGGCAAGAACCCCGCGAACGACGCGTGGTAGCGCTGCACGTAGCGGCCATACGCGTCGAGCTTGCGCGAGGTGCCGGTCTTGCCCGCGACCTGGTAGCCCGGGATCTGCGCGTTCACACCCGTCCCCTCTTCGACGGCGGACGCGAGCATGCTCGTGAGCAGCTGCGCCGTGTCGGGACGGATGATCCGGTGGGTGCGCCTCGCGTCGGCCTCGGCGAACGCGCCGTCGGGTGCCTCGAAGCCGCGAACGAGCGTCGGCTGCATCCGGCGCCCGCCGTTCGCGATCGTCGCGTAGACGTTGGCCATCTGCAGGGGGGTCACCGAGATGCCCTGGCCGTAGGAGACCGTCGACCGGATCACCTCGTCCCAGCTCTCGCCGGGCAGCAGCACGCCCGCCGCTTCGCCCGGGAAGCCGACTCCGGTCGGACTGCCGTATCCGAACTTCTCCATGAAGGAGCCGAGCGTCACGCTCCCGACCTGCTCGGCGATCAGCGCGGCACCGATGTTGCTCGACTCCGTGATGATGTCCCCGATCGTCATCGACTCCACCGGGTGCTCGTGCGAATCACGGATCGTGAACGGCCCGACCTTCATCGACGCGGGCACGCGGAACCGCTGCTCGAGGGAGACGGCCCCGGTCTCGAGCGCCGCCGCCGCTGTGATGATCTTGTTGACGGAGCCGGGCTCGAACGCGTCGGTCACCGCACGGTTGCGCATCGCGTCGACCGGCGCCTCGCTGTACTCGTTGGGGTCGAACCAGGGGTAGGTGGCCATCGCCAGCACCTCGCCCGTGGCGGGGTCCATCACAACCGCCGTACCGCCCAACGCCCCGTTCGCCTTCACCGCTCGCTCGAGCGCGGCCTGCACCATGTACTGCATCTGCCGGTCGATCGTCGTGTGCATCGTCGAACCGGGGACGGGGTCGACGAGCGTGTCGAGCCCGGTCGAGATCGGCAGCCCGTCGGCCGACATCTCGGCCGTGCGCTCACCGGGAGTGCCCGCGAGCACGTCGTCGAAGGCGCTCTCGAGCCCGGCGGCACCCTCCCCGTCGACGTTCACGAAGCCCAACACCTGCGCCGCGAGTGTCCCGGCCGGGTAGTAACGCTTCGGCACCTCGAGGAAGCCGATGCCGGGCAGGGCCAGGTTCTCGAGTTCCTCCGCGGCCTCGAGGTCGACCTGCCGGTCGATGAAGGCGAACGTGCCGTCGCTCTCGAGCGCCGCCCGGACCTCTCGGGCGCGCAGATCGAGGACGCCGGCGATCGTCTCGGCCTCGGCACGCGGGTCGACGACGTAGCGGGGGTCCACGTAGATGTCGCGGGCTTCCCGCGTCACGGCCATCGGCACGCCCGAGCGATCGACGATCTCCCCGCGCTGGGCGGGCAGCGTGATCGTTCGAACGCGCTGCTGCAGCCCCATCGCCTCGAGCTCGGGGTTATCGCGGACCTGCAGGAATGCCAACCGCACGACGATGCCGCCGAAGGCGAGCATCATCAGGGTGAGCATCGCGATGAGCCTCGTCACCGGCGGGCGGGTCATGCTCCCCCTCCCGCGGCGCCCTCACCGTTCGGGACGAGCGGGCGCGAGCGCTCCCCCGGTACCCGCAGGATCACCGAGTCACCGGGACCAGGCACGACCATGCCGACGACGTCGGCCCATTCCGCGATCCGCGAGGGCGACGAGAGGCGGGCGACCTCGATGCCGAGCTCCTCGTTCCGCTCCTGCAGGGTTCGCACCCGCTGGTCGAACGCCTCGGTCCGGTACGTCGTGTTCACGACCATCGCGTTGAGCCCCACGACGACGAACACGAGAGCCGAGACGACCGCCGCCGAGAGGAACCAGAACGCGGGGGTGGACCCGCGGCGCGCCCGACGCTGGGGAGGGGTGGAGGGTGTCGGGCGCGCCGCGGGTCGCGCTGTGCGCGCGGGCGATCGGGGGGCGGGGAGGTTCCGTGCGGGAAGGCTCACGCGGCCACCTCGGCTCGCTCGGCGGCGCGGAAGATCGCGCTGCGCGCACGGGGGTTCCGAACGACTTCCTCCTCGGACGGACGCAGCGGCTTCCTCGTCAGCACCGCGAGGCGGTCGTCCTCGCGAAACGTCGTCTTCACGACGCGGTCCTCGAGGGAGTGGTACGCGATCACGACCACGCGGCCCCCGGGAGCGAGGAGCCCGACCGCCTGAGGCAGGGAGGCGGCGAGCTCCTCGATCTCCCGGTTGACCGCGATACGGAGCGCCTGGAACGTGCGACGCGCGGGGTGGGGGCCCCCCGGTCGTCGTCCCACGGCGCCCACGACCACGCCGGCGAGCTGGTCCGTGGTGGTGATCGGTCGGCGCCGGACGATCGCCCGCGCGATACGACGCGAGCGTCGTTCGCCCCCGAGCTCGTAGATCAGGTCGGCGAGGTCGCCTTCGGGCAACGAGTTCACGAGGTCGGCCGCCGACGGCTCGTCGTCGGCGGCGCCCGCCATGCGCATGTCCAGCGGACCGTCGTCGCGATAGCTGAACCCGCGCTCAGCTCGGTCGAGCTGCATCGACGAGACCCCGAGGTCGTACAGCACGCCGTCCACGGGCCCGCCGGTGACCTCGTCGTCCACCTCGTCGAACGTCGTCCTGACCGAGCGGAAACGCTCGCCGTACGGGGCCAGCCGCCCGTCGGCGACGACAAGCGCCTCGGCGTCGCGATCGATGCCGATCACCCGGTCGGCGCCCGCGCGCAGCAGCGCCTCGGTGTGCCCACCCGCTCCGAGCGTCATGTCCACGACCGTCCCGGTGCGCGGGGCGTCGTCGACGAGGAAGCGGACCACCTCGGCGACCATGACGGGGTCGTGCGGCACGACCGCATCAGCCGCCGCCCCCGTCGCATCCGGCTCCCCCACGTCAACCGAGCTGCCCGGCGAGGATGCCGATGCCGATCGACGCGAGGAGCGTAAGCGCCGTCATCCCGATCAGGGACAAGCTCTGCCGTACCTCCGCTCCGAGCTTGGTCGGCTCGACACGTCGTGGACCGGGAACCGTCGTTGCCATGTGCGCCCTACCTCCTGGGTTCGAGCGCACCGGTCTGGTACGCATCGGCGAATCCGGCCGTGTAGCTCTCGTGCGTCTCGCGGTTCCAGATCTCCATGCGGTCGCGCACACCGAGCACCACGACGTCCTTGTCGATGCCGACGGCTTCCCGAAGGCGCTGCGGGATCGTGACCCGCCCCTGCCCGTCGAGCTTCGCCTCCTCGGAGGAGCCGAAGAACATGCGCGAGTACGCACGTCCGTCCGTGTCGGAAAGAGGAGAGGACGCGACCTCGTCGGATCGCCGCTGCCACTCGGCCCTGGGGAAGACGTAGAGGCAGCCGTCCTGGCCCACGGTGATCCAGCAGCCGTCGACGAACGCGGCCCGGAACTTCGCCGGGAGCGAGACCCTGCCCTTCGGGTCGAGCTGGTAGCTATGCGTGCCGAGCAGTTCGGCCACGCCTCCTCCCCTTTCCTCCACTAAGCCACACGTTTATGCCACTAACACTCCACCACGTCAACGTGAACAGGTGTTCGGACGGAGGGCATGCGGCAGGACGTCGCGGAGGCTCGGGGAAGGCGGCGAGGCGGAGCGGGTGCGGGCTAGAGCTAGATCAAGAAGTCTTCCCAGCCCGGCTCGAGATGTCCGAGCGTGAGGTGGAAGCCGTCGCGGGGCGCGAACGGCTGGCGAGCGAGGTGGAAGCCGGCCTCGGCGGGCGTGCGATCTTCCTTCTTCGCGTTGCATCGGCGACAGGCAGCGACCACGTTCTCCCACACATGCATCCCGCCCCGCGATCGCGGCAGCACGTGATCGAGGTTCTCGGCGGACGCGCCGCAGTACTGGCACGCCCACTCATCACGGGCGAACACCGCACGGCGCGTGAGCGGGGCGTGCGGACGGTAGGGCACGCGCACGTATCTGCGGAGGCGCACGACCGACGGGGCCTCGAGCACGAGGCGCTCGGAATGGAAGATCATGCCGTTGGAGAGCACGACCTCGGCCTTCTCCTTCAGCACGAGCACGACGGCACGACGCGCTGGCACCACGGCCAGCGGCAGATCGGTCGCGTTGAGGACGAGCGCACGTCCCATGCAGGGCAGTCTACGGTGGCCCCGGCGGACTGGGGGCCTCGACGAGGCGAATCACATCCGTGTAATCTCTCGGGTGCGGCGACCGGGTCGAGCGCGATGCCTGGAGTTGCGAATAGGGGCCGCGCGGGGCGTCCGCGAGCATCGGCCCGGTCGCCGCACATATCGCAGGCTCGACCTGTCGCTTTGCGGGAACTTGCTCGCACCTGCTCCGCCCAGCCGTCTCGGCGTGCCGTCACGGATCTGCCTTCCGCTGCATGTGGCGTACGATGGCCGGGTTGCCTCGGGGTACAGCGAACTGGTCGGAGGTGCCGGTGGAGGTCGAGGAGCGTTCCCAGGACTGGACGCGGTTCGCCGCTCGGTTCCGCGAGATCGAGACGAACGTCGAACGGGTCGTGCGCGGCAAGCATGCGGAGATCCGCCTCGCGCTCGTCGCGTTGATCGCCGAGGGGCACCTGCTGATCGAGGACGTCCCCGGCGTCGGCAAGACGATGCTCGCAAAGTCGATCGCCCGCTCGATCGACTGCTCGTTCCGCCGCATCCAGTTCACCCCCGATCTGCTGCCCACCGACGTGACCGGCGTCAACGTCTTCAACCAGGAGCAACGCGACTTCGAGTTCAAGCCGGGCGCGATCTTCGCCAACATCGTGCTGGGTGACGAGATCAACCGGGCTTCGCCGAAGACCCAGTCGGCCCTCTTGGAATGCATGGAGGAGCGCCAGGTCACGGTCGACACCGAGACCCACCCCCTGGGCACACCGTTCATGGTGATCGCGACGCAGAACCCGATCGAGCACGAGGGCACCTACCCGCTCCCCGAGGCGCAGCTCGACCGCTTCATGCTCCGCTTGTCGATCGGGTATCCGAGCACCGAGATCGAGGCCGAGATCCTCGCGAGCCACACGGCCGGCGCCCAACCACTCGAGGAGATCGGGCCGGTCAGCGACGCCCCGGGAGTCGCGGAGATGATCGAGCAGGCGCGCCGGGTGCACGTTGCGCCGGCTCTTCGTCGATACATCGTCGACCTCGTCGAGGCGACCCGCCGCCACGGCGACGTCTACCTCGGTGCGAGCCCCCGCGCATCCCTGATGATCCTGCGGGCGGCCCGCGCCTACGCCGCGGCCGACGAGCGCGATTTCGTGATCCCCGACGACGTCAAGGCGCTCGCCGTTCCCGTCCTCGGACACCGCATCATCGTGACGGCCGACGCCGTCATGACAGGCCGCTCGACCGAGGTCGTGCTCCAGGAGATCCTCGCCGAGGTGCCCGTGCCGGTCGCGGAGAACCCCTGATGCCCTCGGGCCGGGGACTCGTCGTCTTCGGCGTCGGCCTCGCGATGTGGGTCGCGGCCCGGCTCGTCGGGTCGTCGGGGATGGAGGTCGTCGGCATCGGCCTCGTCGCGTTGCCGTTCCTCGCGGGCGCGTTCGTGCGCTGGGGTCACACGAAGCTCCGGATCCGCCGCCGCTTGTCCGACGTTCGAGTGGCGCCGGGCACCCGCGTCACCGTGCGCCTCGACGTCGAGAACGCGTCGCCGGTCCCCTCACCCGTCCTCCTGGTGGAGGACCGCCTGCCGGCAGCGCTCGGACGACCGGCGCGCCTCGTCGTCTCCGGCCTGCCGGGGAAGGGATCGCAGGGCGTGGCCTACACGGTGCTGCCGCAGACCCGCGGTCGGTACCGGTTGGGACCGCTCACGGTCGACGTCTCCGACCCGTTCGCGCTGACGCGGCAGCGTCTGCAGTTCGACGACATCGACGAGCTGCTCGTCACGCCGGAGATCGAGGACCTGTTCGCCGCCCCCGACTCGGGCCTCGGACCGAACTGGGGGGCCACCCGCGCGCGACAGCTCTTCCGGACGGGCGAGGAGTACTACACGATGCGCCAGTACCAGTTCGGTGATGACCTGCGGCGGATCCACTGGCCGTCGGTGGCCCGCACGGGCGACCTGATGATCCGCCAGGACGAGTCGTCCCGGCGCGCGAGCGGTCTCGTGTTCCTGGACAACCGGGGCCATGCGCTCGGGCAGGCCCACTCCCCCGCCTTCGAGCGCGCCGTCTCGGTCGCCGCCACGCTCGGCGTCATGCTGGCCCAGCGAGGCTTCGCGCTGCGTCTGGGCACCACCGAGGCACCCGCGGCCACCGTGAGCGAGGAGCGGCTCCTCGACGCACTCTCGGGCATCAGTCACGCGTCGGCCCGTTCGGTCGGTCCCGCGCTCGCCCATCTGCGCGCCGGCGCGACGGCCGACACATCGCTCGTGTACGTCGCGGCGCCGCCCGCGCCGGGCGAGCTCTCCTCGCTGATCAGGGCGGGAGCCGGCTTCGGCCCGAAGCTCGTCGTGCTCGTGCATCCGGTGGATCCCCAGACCCTCCCCCCTGGGCGGGCCGCCCAGCTCGAAGGCCGGGCGACCCAGGCCACCATGGCGTTCGCCCGCGCAGGATGGGATTGCATCGTCTTGACCCCCTCGACCCCGTTGAAGGAACGATGGCACGCACCCCGGGAACGTCCGCTCGCACGCAGCGTGTGATCGCCGGCGTCGCGACCGTCCTGGTCGCCGCGGCCGCGGCGATCGCGCTCGGTCGTGTTTTCGACGGCAACGGACCGACGCTCCGGCTCCTGGTTGCCGGCGTGGTGTCGGCCGTCATCGCGACGGCACTCGAGCGACGGAGCCTCGTGCTCGCGACGATCGCGAGTGCCGCGGGCCTCGCGGTCGCGATCGGTCTGTTGGTGTTCCCCGAGACCACCTGGCTCGGTCTGCCCACGCTCGAGACCCTCCGCGCGTCGCTCGACGCGGCGGCACGGGTGGGCGAGCAGGCACGGGTGCAGGTGGCGCCCTCACCGCCGCTCGCCCCCTTGATGCTCGCCGGCATCGCGGGCGTGTGGGCCGCGGTGTTCGCCGCGCACTCGCTCGCGTTCCGTGCCGGCAGCCCGTTGCTCGCCCTGCTCCCGCCGATCGCGCTCGTCGGGTTCGCCGACTCGGTGCTGGAGGACGTGATCCGTCCGATCTTCGGGTTGCTCTTCCTGGTCGCCGCCTCCGCGCTGCTGTTCGCCGACGGCCTACGCCGGGTGCAGGGGTGGGGTCCGGTCTGGACGAGTCCCGGCAGGGTCGCCCGGCTCGACGTCGCGGCCGGCCGCGGCGCGAGGCGGGTCGCCGCCGCCGCGGTGATGGTCGCCGCGATCGCCCCCATCGTGCTTCCCGGCTTCGGCTCTCGTGGTGTGATCGATCTCTCCAGCGCCGACGACGGCCGGGTGAGGATCGATCCCTTGGTCTCGGTCCAGGAGAGCCTGCAACGCGACGAGATCCTCCCCGTGTTCGACGTCGAGGCCGAGGTCGGCCGGTACTGGCGGATGGTGGCCCTGCCGAACTTCGACGGCCAGCGCTGGAGCGAGGACCCGGCCCCGACCACCCTCGCGATCGAACCCGATGCGACGCTCGCCACGACGACCCCGGTCGCGGCTCCCGGCGAGACGACCGATGTCACGTTCACGACCGCGAGCGAGCTCGCGGGCCCCTGGCTGCCGCTCCCCTATCCGCCACGATCCACCGACGCGCAGCTCGACGGCATGCGGTGGGACCCCGAGGGCGGCTCGGTCCTCATCGAGGACGGCGTCGATGCCGGGGTGACCTACACGGCCGTCGCAGACGTCGTGCAGCCCACTCCCCAAGAGCTGCGAGCAGACCCTATCCCGGCGAGCGGCGAGACGGTTCGCTACACGCAGTACCCTCAGGCCCTGCCGCCCGAGATCGCCGCCACCGCCGTCGCGTGGACCCAAGGCGCCTCCTCCCCGTACGACAAGATCATCGCGATCCAGGACCGGTTCACCGGGGGCGACTTCGAGTACGACGACACCGTGCCCGGCTCCCAGAGCGACCGGGCGATGGTGGAGTTCCTGGAAGAGACGAAGGCCGGCTTCTGCCAGCAGTTCGCGGTCACGA
>Ga0075343_1000188_pt1 | contig 10633 bp, 8 predicted proteins | sample RushOxbow_ThreeS_2_FD_120072 | JGI IMG/M metagenome (GOLD analysis project Ga0075343, IMG submission 120072) | Natural and restored wetland microbial communities from the San Francisco Bay, California, USA, that impact long-term carbon... | ecosystem: Environmental > Terrestrial > Soil > Wetlands...
ATGGAAGCCCTGACCGGTTTGTCCATTGCCTTGCTGACGATTTGGGACTTGACCAAACCGGTCAACCCGGCGCTGGAAATCACGGGCAACCGTTTACTTTACAAGTCCGGCGGGAAAAGCGGGGTCTGGGTTCATCCGGATGGGCTTCCGGCCGAAGTAGAGGCCATTCTGGCAGACCTAAAGTAGGAGCAGGTTTGTGTGGGAGCGGGCCCGCTCCCACATAATTTCAACCCGGATGGGCGCAACGCTGGCAATTGACCCACTCAGCCTGACCGTTCTCGTAATATTCTTTTTTCCAGATCGGCAAACGGATCTTGACCTGGTCGATCAAGTACCGGCAGGCGTCGAACGCTTCGCTGCGGTGGGCTGAGGATACGCCAACCACGACCGCTGCTTCGCCCAGTTCCATCAGTCCGCTGCGGTGGATGACGCAGGCATTGCTGATCCCAAATCGCGCCCTGGCCTCTTCGAGGATCTTTTCCCCTTCCTTTACTGCAAGTGGTTCATATACTTCGTATTCTAGCCGCAAGACGTTCTGCCCTTCGTTGTGGTTTCGCACCCAGCCGTCAAATTGCACATACGCACCGCAGGCGCGATCCAGCAGGCGCTCCCGAAATGCCTGAGTGTCGATGGCCTCGCCGGTGATTTCAAACACGTTCAACCACCTGCAACTGGCGGAAAGAAAAGGACCTCGTCATGCTCGCGAAGCTCTGTATCCCATTCTGCCATCTCGTCATTGATGGCCACCAGGGACGCGGAATAGTTCTGCAGCCGGTGATGGCGCTGCGCGCATTCGCTAAACAAATCCGCCGCAGAGCTGGCCAGGGTGTCGAGGACTTCCGACCCGACACCTGTGGCTTCGCGATAGACGGCAAAATACCTGACGTTGATTTTCATCGGGTCAACCCCCGAGCCGGTACATTTCGACTTTTTCCCTGGTATGGTCCGAAAGCCCCCGCTCTTCGCTGTAGCGATCGTCACGCGCAGCCCAGATTGAAGCGATTTTTCCACTCAGTTCACCCGGATCCGCGCTGTGCCGGATCAGGGGCATCAGGTTGGTGCCCTTGTCGGAAAACAGGCAGGTATAGAATATCCCGTCGGCGGTCACGCGGGCACGGGTGCAGCCGCCACAGAAAGGCTGGGTGATGGAACTGATAAAGCCGATTTCACCCGCGCCGTCCAGGTACTCGTAACGTTGCGCGGTTTCTGCGGGATTCTTGGAATTGACCCGCTTGATGGGCCATTTGCGGTTGATGATTTCGATCCATTCAGCGTTGGGAACAACGTCGCTCTTGTTCCAGTGATTGCTGTTGCCAACATCCATGTACTCGATCAGGCGCAGCCGGTGCGGCGTGTTTCGAAAGTGCCCGACCAGGTCCATGACCGTGTGGTCATTTACGCCTTTTTGCACCACGGTGTTGATTTTCAGTTGCTGAAATCCGGCAGCTACGGCCGCTTCAATTCCTTCCAGTATCTGCTCCAGCTTGGCTTTACCCCCGCTCATTTCAGCCAGAACCTCGCGGTTCAGCGTATCCAGGCTGACCGTCAGCCGGTCGAGCCCGGCATCGCGAAGGTCCTGGGCGAGGCGCGGCAGCAGTACGCCATTGGTGGTCAGTGCAACGTCATCAATGCCCGGTATCGTTACCAACTGCTCGATCAGTGCCGGCAGCCCAGGCCGCAACAGGGGCTCGCCGCCGGTTATCCTTAGCTTCCGGACGCCAAGATCCACAAAAGCCCTGACCATGGTCTCCATTTCGTGATCGGTCAGCAGTTTTTCCAGCGGCAGAAAAACGCCCCTTCCCTGCAGTGAATCAGCAGGCATGCAATAAGTGCAGCGGAAGTTGCAGCGGTCAATGACCGACACCCGCAATTCCCGCAGTTGACGCTGGAAGCGATCCTGCATTGGAATCGCCTCGGTCAACTTCAGGGGTAAGCGCATGTCCATGAATTATCAGGCTTGTTTTTCCTGTAGCTTGGCTTTCTTGATGGTCTGGTGATGTTCCAGCGTCCGCCGAAACACGGCGACAACTTTATCGACGCCGCTCGCTTCCAGCGCACCGTTGTTTCCAATGGCAGCATAGGTGGCATAAACGCCGGCCGCGGTCATCAATGCGCCGGAAACCAAAGAAGGTTCTATTTCTTCCTTCCTGAGTTGATTGGCCAACTCGATAAACTTGTTGGTGCAGTACTGGTGTTGTTCCTGGTCACTCACAGGGATGCTCCGGCATAACGTTGAACAGGACCCATTGTATCAGAGGCTCCCTAGCGCTCAATCCTGTAGTTCAGATCCACGCCAGTGTCCTTTTCGCCCGAAGTCACCTTGATGCCAAAACGTCTGCCCAGGTCATAACGGGCACTGATCACGCTGCCTTCCTCGAAGACGCCGATGCCATAACTGACGTAAAGCTTGGGCAGAATATACGTTCCGACCGCCACTGCACCGACGCCCTGTTCGTAGTTGAAATCACTGCCGGTCACGAGCAGGGTGCGGGCCCGGTCCCGGTTGGTCGCCGGAACGGTAAACGGCTCAACCAGGGGCCGCTTCAGGGTTCCGGCCACCATCAGGCCGGCTCTCTGAATCTGTGAGTTTCCGTAGATTTCCCGTTCCGCGCGAATATTGAGGTGGGGATTGTCGGCCGGAATTTCCGGAAAGCTGATCCGACCCTGGGTGATTTTCAAAAACTGGCCGTATGCCTGTATATCCCCGCGGACGTCAAAATTACCATTCGCCATGGGCAAAAGCTCGTCCTGCCAGGTGAAGCGGGTGGTGCCGGATACATTGACCTTGGCCCTCTCCAGCTCGACTACAGCCTCATTTCCCAACTCGAACTCCAGGCTTCCCCGGATTTTCAGCGGGTTCTTCTGCCGCAGGTCATCCTCCGATTCCGGTAATTCGCCAGCAACAATCACCACGTCGGCGCTTTGCCGAATGGTGGCGCGGGGAATGTAGTTCGGGGCAAGGCGGGCGGTTGGAACAAACACCCGGCCGTTGATTTCCAGCGTGTTGTCTCTCCAGCGCATTGACAGATCCGGGTTGGTAATCACATTGAGGTCAGGGACATCAATGACCGTCAGTGATTCGCCTTTCAACTCGAGATCTAAGGCAGGCGAGATCATGTTTTCGAAATAAATGGTGGCATTGATAGTGCCTGTGCCTACGCCGGCGCGGAAAGTGCCTCTGAGATTGGAGCGGTCCTGGTCGTTCACGTCTCCGGAAAGGTTGATCTCGGAAAATGAAAATCCCGAGGCATCGTTCGAAAATCGCCCATTGGCCAGGGCGGCCCGTCCGGTAAATCGGGGATCTGACAGAAGGCCTGACACGTCGACGTCGATGTCCAGGGTCCCATTGATGGAATCGAGGAAAGGCAATACCGGTTCCAGTGCACTCAGATCGTGAAAATCAATCCGGACATGGCCAAAGACGGGGCTGTCTGCGCCCGGGCCGAAATCCGGAATGTTGAAATCGATGTCGACTTCACCCGTATCGGGAATGGCGATATCCAGGTCTCCGTTTTGCAGCACTCCTCCGGCCAGTTCAAAACCAAAGCGCCCGGCCCCGGTTTCGAGCAGTATTTCGTCATCATCCGGCAGGGAAATCGTGCCTGGTGATAATTCGAAACGGGCAACACCTCTCCTTCCGTCAAGCCTGGATTGTGACCAGTTCAGTGTGCCGCTCAATATCTGGGTAAATTCCAGTTCCGTTTCCGAGATCAATTTGAAAAGCCCGATCGGAACCTTTGCCAGCTCGGCGTTGATGGAGAATTCCTGTTCACTGCGCCAGTTGGAAGCCAGGCACAGGTGAGCATCGCCATTCAGGCAGAACGGTTCCAGCAGGAATTTCGCAGGCGACCATTCAAGCGCAGCGGCCTGGTCCAGCGCGAGCTTGAATTGATCGGCGCGCTCAATTCGAAGATCAGAAAGCTCGCCGCTCCAACCGGAAACCGCAGGGTTCGCCCAGTCGACCACCGAACCTTTTAATTCCAGCATTAGGTCAGTGTCTTCTATGTGTGCGCGTATTCCGAGCCGCTGCAGCGGCTCTTCGCCGCCGAAACGAATGGCTGCGGAATCGACGACCCGTGGCCCGATGACCAGTCCGGTCAGGACAATCTCACTGTCTGCGCCGCCTTCGACTTCGCGGGTTTCCAACCGGTCAATCCTGAGCGCACCCAGCAGCAGGTCCTGCCCGGACAGCACCATTGAAATTCTGGGTGAATCCGGGTCAAGCGACAGGGTTCCCCGCGCAGCGACGCTGCCCTCGAAATCCTTTCTGAATCGTGTGAGCGAATCGATTTCGGCAGCGAAGTCGAGCCCTCCGGGGCCATAAAGACTTCCATCAAGGTCCAGGGTTGACAGTCCCGAACTCAGATGGAGCCGGTCTGCAAACACGCGCTCTTGCGCAATATGCAATCCACCCTGTCCATTCACCGGGTGTCCGCTGATCGTTCCGTTCAGTTGCAGTATTCCAATATCCAGTTGGAACGGTTCCACCTCCCCCTTCAGGGTCAGCCGGGTATTGAGCAGGCCCGGGTACTCGGAAAACAGCGGCTCGATATTGATCTTTTCAGCAACCACGTCGGCATTGAACGGCTGATTGCCCGTCCAATTCCAGAAAAGACTGCCGGAAAACGACCCGCCCAGCAGGTCCCCTTCCGGTACGGTAACAGCGACTGATTCACTGTCGCCGGTACCGCTGAGTTGTAAGCGCCCCGGCGGAAAATCCCCGGACTGCAGATCCAGGCTGCCTTCCAGTTCCCATTTCTCCGGTTTTCCAGAGATCCGGAGACTGCCGATCTTGCTTTCAAGAGCCGGAGAAGGGCTGCTGATCGGCCAGCTGAAGTTTTCCCAGGTCAGGGCCGCATCGATGATGCCCGCTTCGAGCGCCACAACCCCGTGTCCTTTGGCCGCGAACCCGGTGCCGGAAACCAGCAGGTTGAAATCACTGATCTCCAGGTCTTCGCCTTCCCACCGGGCCGCGAAGCCGCCGCTTAACGGGTGATTTTCCGGCCAGTCGGGCAACCACTTTCCGGGCTCCAGGTATTCGAGGTTTGCGGTTACACCCAGTCGAAGCGTCTCTTTCCACGAAATTGTCCCGGCCCCCTGCAGCGAAACTTCAGGTCCGTGCACCGTGATCTTCCGGGCCGCAAAATCGTTGCGTGTGCCACTGCCAGCCACCAGCAATTGCACGGACTCGAGCCAGGGTGTTTCCAGTACTGCTGCCAGTTCCAGGTCAAATTCGGGCCATTCCCCGATCGTTGTCGCCCGCATTTCGACAAGTGTGGCGGTTGGATCTGCACTTTCTGGTGGCAGTTGTATGGATGCTGAAGTCAGTTCCAGGTCCCAAACCGGGTTCCTGAGCAGTTGCCCGAGGGTGCCGGAAACATGGACTTGCGGATCCGCGATGTCCACCACCACCTGAGCTGAGTCCAGGTCGCCATCGAGGCTGCCTTTCATAGTGACTCTGCCCTGGGACTGAAACTCCAGGTCCAGGACATGCGGCGGTGCAAACGCCGCCTGGCCGGAAACTTCCAGGCGGTTTTCCTGTTGCGAAATGGAAAGACGATGCAACACCAGCCGATCGGTGAGACCGCCTGCGCCCTCGATCTGGTCAATCGCCACGGAAGTTTCTCCAGTGGTGTCCAGGTATTGGACACCGGAAAGTTTCACATCCCCGAACGTAAGCGGAAAGGGCATCGCAAACACGTTTTTGGCCCCGGATTTCTGGTTGGAACCCGGGGCAATGCTGATCCGGATGTTTTCCGCGTGCAGCATGTTCACCTCTACCGCGATGGGCAGCAGGTCGACATTGATGGCCAACCTGACCGATTCTGCCTCAACCTTCGTGCCGTTTTGCTCAAAACGCAAGCGGTCCAGATGCAGGCCCGAATGCAGATTACCCGTGATCCCGGCCGCTTCAACCGATGCTGAGGCTACGGATCCGGATTTTTGGATCAGCCAGCGCGCCCCCGGTTCCGTGTGCAACAACCACCACCAGGCAAGCACCCCAGCCACCGCGAGAAACGCGGGAATCGCAAGCCATCCTGCGAGTTTGCGCATTTTCATAACAGCGGCGATCCAATGGTGAAATGCAGGGTCCAGGGTTTTCCCGGGTCATCCAGGGCTTGAGCCAGGTCCAGGCGAATCGGACCCGCAATCGAAAACCAGCGGATGCCGACGCCTGCGCCTTTTTTCAGGTCCATGGCATTCCACTCGTTGAACGCGTTACCCACGTCGAAAAAGATTGCAGCCGACCATTTCGGCCGGAACAGCATTTCCAGCTCGGCGCTGGCGGTAACGATGTTGTTGGAGCCGATGTTGTTATTGCTCAGGCTTTCAAAATCATAGCCGCGAACACTTTGGCTGCCGCCGGCCTTGAACCGGTAAGCAAAAGGAAGCTCGGTGACTGAAGTGCTGATCGGACCCACCGGTGTTTCGAACGTGCGGTTTTTTACCTTGGCGTCCGAGTAACCAATTTCGCCGCGTAACAGAATTTTCCACCGTTCCTTGAAAATCCGGTTCCAGCGGGACGCGGCATACGCCTGGCTGAAATTTATGTCCGAACCCCAGGCCGTGTTCGAGGTAAAAAGCCAGGCGCTGCTGTTATGCCCCACCGTTTCAAAACCGCTGCCCCGGATCACCGGCCAATCCCAGCTGACACCAGCAGAAAGGGTCTCGCTGGGAGTGTTCAGGCCTGGCAAATTCCTGGCGTAGTCCCGCAAGCTCGAAAATTCCGGCCTTAAATCTTCAACCGGGTCCAGGCTCGTGGTTTCCCTCAGGTACTGCAGGTACCACAATTCAAAGATCTGCTGATATCCCCGCTCCAGTCCGCGAATCCGGAGCAGTCCCGGCTTGAAGCTGTAATCGTCCACCCGGCCGCGGGCTATGGTGGTGACTGTTTCCGGTTCCAGGCTCGGGTCAACTTCAAATTTCTGAATTTCTGTCTTGTACAGCAATTCGGCTGTCCAGTATTGCCGGCCGGGAACCTCCCGCGGCAGGCGGTAGGTTGTGCGTAACGAAAATTCGTTGTTGTTCTGCTGCCAGCCGAAGCCGACATCAAGGCTGTCACCGCGCCGGGAAAGCCGGTGCTGGTTCCACACAGCCTGCAAGCGAATCTGGGTGTCGCTGCCATAGCCGATGCTTCCCTGGTAACTATTCCGTTTCCTGGGCTCCAGGTTAACCACGAGGTTGACGCGCGGCGGGCTCTCTTCGCCCCGGCGCTCCTCGATCACTTCGATGTTGTTGAAGTAGCCGGTTCTCCACAGGTCCAGCCTGAATTGCTCAACCAGCCACGGATCGTAGGCCTGGCCTTCACTGAATCTCGGCAACGCATTCAGGACGGCTTCATCGACTTCATCCTGGTTATAGATGATCGACCCCATCACTGATTGCTCACCGGTATCAAGTATCAAGGCAAGCTCTGCCGTATTATTTTCCAGGTCAATACGGATCGCCTGTTCACTGAACCCCGCGTTCAGGAAGCCACTGATTTCAGCCAGGTCCAGTGCCGCGGTTTTCTGCTGCTCCCAGGTCACCTGGTTCAGGACAACGCCCGGGTTCAGTGGCCAGGCGGCCTTCCAGTTGAGCAAGCCATTTTCGCCACTGCCGGCACCACGGATTTCGACCTGGGATGACGTGACGATGACCGGTGGTCCCTTGTCAATCTGTAATACCAGTTCCCAGTTGCCATTCCCGGTGGACCGCATTTCACTGCGAACCACGGCGTGGTAGTAGCCGAAGGGGCGCAGGGCGGAGCTTGCCCGGCTTTCCGCGTCTGACTGCAAATTTTCCCGGCGCTTGCGGGAAAGCCGGGTGTTCCCGGTCACGCTGAATGGCTGGACGCGGGCCAGGACATTTTCCAGCATGGGGCCTTCCAATCCCAGCACCAGGATATCCAGCTGATTGGCATACACCGGTGCCGCCAGCGCGGATAAGACCAGCAGCAGCGAAATCGGCAATATTCGCCGCAGCCAGGGGAGGTTTGAAGTTTTCAGCATTGTGTTATCGTGCCCGAACAGCCGAGAATGTACACCTTTTCAACCAAAAAAACTGCCCGGAGTATGAATGTCCACAAGCATCACATCACTGGAATACGACGGTGGCGTACTGGCGATCGACAGTGGAATGGTGCGCCACCAGATGGCGGCTTGCTACCTGCTTGAAACGGACTCCGCGGTGGCCGTGGTGGAGGCAGGAAACAACAACAGCGCGGCCCGCATCATGAACGTGCTTGCCAGCAGGGGATGGCAGGCGGAACAGGTTTCGCACGTCATCGTGACGCATGTGCACCTGGACCATGCCGGTGGTGCCGGCAAGCTGATGCAACTGCTGCCCAATGCCCTGCTGGCCGTCCATCCGCGCGGTGCCCGCCACATGGCCGATCCGTCCAGGCTGGAGGCGAGCGCCAGAGCGGTGTACGGTGACGAGAGTTTTGACCAGATGTACGGAGCCTTGCTGCCGGTGCCGGAGGAGCGAATGCTGGTCATGGAAGACGGTGGCAGCCTTGAAGTCGGTAACCGGACCCTGTATTTCATGGATGCGCCCGGACACGCCCGGCACCATTTCTGCGTCTGGGATGAGCAGACACGCGGCTGGTTCAGCGGCGACACGTTCGGGATTTCCTACCGGGAACTGGACACCGAAAACGGACCGTTCATTTTCCCGACCACCACCCCAATCCAGTTTGACCCGCCTGCCCTGATCGCCTCGATTCACAAGCTGATGGATAAGCGGCCGGAGAACATGTACCTGACTCATTTCGGACGGATTCGGGATCTCGACCGGCTGAGCCAGGATATGGTTACGTGCGTGGAGCATTTTGCCGAACTGGGTGAACGGTTCAACAACAGCGACAATCGCCGTCAGCACATTCAATCCGCAATGATGGGCTGGCTGGCGGAACGGGCCCGCGCTCACGGCGTGAACTGTTCAGACAGTGAGTTGCGCGAAGTGCTTGCCGGCGACGTGGTTCTGAACACGCAGGGTATCGAGTTCTGGCTTGATCATGGACGAGAGAGGAATCCCTGACCAGGCAGGCGAAACAACCTCGCCACCCGCGCGTGCCCGTTAAACCACTAGCCGCCGGCAATCACAACTTCCTGCCCGGGTTTCAGACGCTCAGCGCCGCGTGTGATCACCCGGTCCCCGCCATTCACATCACCGATAACTTCAACCAGGTTACCCAGTCCGATACCCGTCGCAACATTGACTTTTTCCACCGTATTTTCGCTGGTGACTCGTAACACGAACATCTCGGAACCGCGCAACACCAAAGCGTCCCGCGGAACCGCTACCAACTCACGGGGGTCGCTGTTGGGCAGGGCTACGCGGACCGGGCTACCGACCACCCAGGCCGGATCGTTTGCGGCGATCCTGACTTCGAACATGCGAGACCGTTCATCACCGACCGGGATGACCCGTTTGACCGGACTGAGAGAGCCAATTTCCTGGTGCTGCACCGTAACTTCCATGCCCTCATGCAGGTATCCGGAGACGCTCAGGGGTGCCTGCGCACGAATTTCACGGTTCAGTGTATCGACCAGGCGCGCCACCTGGTTTCCGCGGCTGACGAATTCTCCAACCTGGACCCGTCGTTCAACGATGATGCCGGTGAAGGGCGCCAGGACCCGGGTTTGATCGATTCTCCTGCTGGTTTGGGCTACCGTGACTTCAGCCCGGCGTATGTCCTGGATGATCATGTCGAGTTCGGCTTGCGCCTCGTCCAACTGGTTGGCCGAAGCGTTGTTTCTCAGCGCCAGGCTGTTCAGGCGCTCAAGGTTGCCTTTCAGGAAACGTTCCCTGGCGCGCAGGCTTTCCAGCATCGCCTGGTTGTCCTGGAGTTCCAGTTTCATATCGGTATCGTCGATCCGGGCCATAGGCTCACCTTCATTGATCGTCTGGCCTTCTTCTGCGACCCAGGTAATGCGCCCGTCGGTCTCGGCACCGATCTGAGCATCGTGGCGGCTGATCACGGTTCCAGAGACCCACAATGACGCAGAGAAAACATCCATTTTGGCCTCGTCCACCGATACCGGCGCGGGTGGGGCCTGGGCAATCCCGGCCAGGGGCAGGGTGAGCAGGGTGGATAGCAGCAACAATTGAAAAGTCTTTTTCATAACGAATTCCTTATTCAGGCAGCGGGCTCTGGAGCCGGCCCGTGAGGGCTTTTCCGAACGGCTTTCGCGACAGGGCGGGCGGAACCGATGCGCAGCAGGCTCGGCAACATCAACAGGGTGAAAAACAGGCTGCAGGTCATTCCGCCAACGATCGTCGTGGCCAGGCCCCGGTAGATGACACTTCCCTCTCCGGGCATCAGCACCAGTGGAAGCATGCCGAAAATCGTGGTGAAGGTGCTCATGAAAATCGGTCTCAGGCGGACGGTCAGCGCTCTTTTTACCGCGTCTTCCCGGCTCAGCCCTTCGCGTTCGGCGCGACGGGTCTGGTCGACCAGGAGGATGGCATTATTGACCACGAGGCCCAGCAGGATAATGAAACCGATCATGGTCAGCAGGTCCATCGGCTGAAACGTGAACAGGTTGAGAAGCTGCAATGACAATATGCCTCCAACCCCGGCCAGCGGAATGGTCAGGGTGACAATCGCGCTGTCCCTGACCGAGCGGAACAGCCCGGCCATCAGTAA
>Ga0075343_1000189_pt1 | contig 10621 bp, 13 predicted proteins | sample RushOxbow_ThreeS_2_FD_120072 | JGI IMG/M metagenome (GOLD analysis project Ga0075343, IMG submission 120072) | Natural and restored wetland microbial communities from the San Francisco Bay, California, USA, that impact long-term carbon... | ecosystem: Environmental > Terrestrial > Soil >...
CGCCGTCGAGAAGCACGTGACGAGCATCTTCTCGAAGCTCGACCTGCCCGCGACCACGGACGGTCACCGCCGCGTGCTTGCCGTCCTCACGTTCGTCCGCGCCTGATCTCCTCGAGACGGGAACGGGTCTCGTCATCGAGCCGGTCGCCGACTCGACCACCCGCCCCGGTCTGCTCGCGCTCGACGTGCTCGACGGGCGCGAGCTCGGCGAGGAACGCGCGCGAGGCAAGCTTGCGGACCTCCTGTCCGGACGTCCAGCGGACGGCGTGGTCCGAGGAAACCACGCAGACGCGCTCCTTCGCGCGGTGGTCTGCGGCAAGCCGCTCGAGCAGATCGTCGGCATGCGCTGTGAACCGGACCGCGAGCGGGCCGATCGTCCGCTCCTCCCCCACGCCGTCGAAGACGACGACGCCGCGCGCACCGCGCCCCGCGACGTAGCTCGCAAGCGTGTCGACGAGCTCGTTCCGGTCGCCGAACGCTCCCGCGTGCATGAGGTTGTAGCCGTCGAACAGGTAGAGGGTCGGCTCAGCCATACGGCGAAACCTCGCGCCTGCCACGGAACCACGGCAAGTTACAACTTGTCACAAGCTCCCCACTGCGAAGCCAGCGTACTCCCGGCTGGCTTGTGACAAGTTGTCACAAGGTCGCTCGTGCACCGCGCTGGCGCGCCGCCTCGAAGAGGAGTACCGCAGCCGCGACCGATACGTTCAGCGACGCCACCTTGCCCGCGAGCGGGATCGACACCGTCGCGTCGCACGTCCGCCGCACGAGCGGGCGGACGCCCTTGCCCTCGGCGCCGAGGACTAGCGCCACTCCCCCGGTCAGATCGGTGTCCCACATGGCGAGCGTTCCCTCCGAGTCCGCAGCGTAGGCCCAGAGCTCGTTCGACTTGATGTCGCCGAGGTACCGAGCGAGATTGGGGACGACGGCGATGGGGACGTGCTCGACCGCGCCGGCCGAAGCGCGGCAGACCGCCGGCGTGACGCGAACGGAACCATGGCCCGGGATCACGACGCCGGTCGCACCAACCCCCTCGGCGCTCCGCACGACCGCGCCGAGGTTGTGCGGATCGGTGACCTGGTCGAGGCAGACGAGGAGCGGCGTCTGGACGCGGGCGAGCTCGTACGCGTCCGCATAGCGAAAGGGCTCGCACCAGGCGACGACGCCCTGGTGATCCCGTGTGCCCGCCTCCTCGCTGAGAACCCGCTCCGGCTTCACCTGCGGACGGGGGCCTGCGTCGAGCCACGGAATCTGCGTGGCCGCGCGCTCGGTGACCCATGTCTCCAGCACGCGCCGTGGGCCGCGGTACAGCTCGCGCGCGGCGTTGCGGCCGTACACGAGATCCCGTGTCGGACTCATCGCCGACGGACGAGCCGGACGCCTTCCGCCTCGTCTCGCACGTCCCAGCCCGCCGCTTCGATCTCGGCCCGAAGGCGGTCCGATTCCTCGAAGTCACGGGCGCTACGAGCCGCCGTCCGCTGCTCGGCGAGCTCGACGATCGCCGGCGGAGCCTCGTCGGCGTCGGCGAGCGCGTCGAGCCCGAAGACCGCGAGCGCGCGGCGAAGAAGCTCGTGGTCGCGCCACTCGTGCATCACGGCAAGTGCGGCCGGAGTGTTGAAGTCATCGTCGAGTGCCGCTGCGAACCGCCCCCAGGAACCCGCCGCAGCCGCCTCGCTCGAGCCGCGGAACACCTCGCGGAAGCCGGCGGCGCGCGTGGCCGCGGCCTCCAGCGTCCCGTCCGAGAACTCGAGCGGCTTTCGCCAGTGTCCCGTGAGGAAGAAGACGAGCAGTGTCTCCCGGCCCCAGCGCTGGAGCGCGTCGTGCAGGGTGATCGCGTTCCCGGTCGACTTGTGCATCTCCTCGCCTGCGAAGCGGAGCATCCCGTTGTGCATCCAGACCTGGGCGAACCCGTGGCCGAGCGCCCGCGACTGGGCGATCTCGTTCTCGTGATGCGGGAAGACGAGGTCGAGCCCGCCGCCGTGAATCTCGAACTCAGGCCCGAGGTGCTTCTCCGACATGACCGAGCACTCGATATGCCACCCTGGCCGACCTTTCCCCCAGGGGGAGTTCCACGACGTGTCCTCGCCCGGCTTGGTCGCCTTCCAGAGCGCGAAGTCCCGCGGATCCTCCTTGCGCGGGTTCGGTTCCTGCTCCTCCACTTGATCGGGCTTCTGGCCGCTCAGCTTCCCGTACTCGGGAAAACGAGCGACTCGAAAGTAGACATCGCCGGCGGACGGATACGCGAAACCGAGCGCGACGAGCTCCTCGATCATCGCGACCTGCTCGGCCACGGTCTCGACCGCAGTCGGCTCGACGTCCGGGCGTCCGAGCCCGAGGCCGTCCGTGTCCTCGAGATACCAGCGCGTCGCGTCGGCGGCCAGCTGCGCGCTCGCTCCGGGTGCGGCGTCGTAGATCTTGTCGTTGATGTCCGTGATGTTCACGACGAGCTTTGTCTCGTATCCGCTCGCCGCCAGCCAGCGTTTCAGCCACAGCGAGAGCACGAACGGAACTGCGTTGCCGACATGGATGCGCTGGTACACGGTCGGGCCGCAGAAGTACATCCGGATCGGCCCCGGAGGCGGGGGAAGCTCGACGAGGGAGCGCGTGTAGGTGTCGTAGAGGCGCATCGCGCCGATCGTAGTCAGGACACGCGGCGCAAGGCCTCGTCGCGCGAGATCGCTGCGAGCACCGCGCCGAGCTCAGGCCCACGCTCGGCCCCTGTGAGCGCGAGGCGCAGCGCACGGAGATCGCCGCCGACGGCCTTGACCTCGCGGACGATCGCCTTCCCCTCCGCCAGTGAGAGCCACTCCGGCGCCGGCACCCTGAGCTCCGCGAAGCGCTCGAGCGTCGGTCGCGCAGCAGCGCCGACGTCGACCGGAGCCGGGTCGAGCACGAGCTGCGCGTACTCGCGTACCTCGACCAGCGTTCGTGCTCCTCTCAGCGCCGGCACGACCTCCACGGGCGCGCCGGCCGCTTCGGCGATGGCGCCGTCGGGCATGGCGGCGATCGCGTCGACGGCAAGTCGCCGAAGCCGCGCGAGATCGAGGTTGACGTCGTGCTCGGGCAGGTCGAGCTCGGCGAGGTATGCACGGACCGCCTCTGCCGGGAAGCCTTCGTCGCGCAGCTCGGCGATCGACGAATGGCCGTGCCGCTTCGACAGCTTCTTGCCGTCCTCACCGAGAACGAGGCCGTGGTGGATCACCTCCGGCAGGCTGCCGCCGAGCGCGCGCGCGATCGCCTGCTGCACCGGAAGGTTCGGGCGATGGTCATTGCCACGGATGACATGGGTGACCTCCAGCGCGAGGTCGTCCGCGACGGACGCGAGCTGGTACGTCGCAGTCCCATCAGCGCGGACGAGGGTCGCTCCGCCGCGCGCGAGGCGGACGGACCCGTCGGCGTCCCTCTCGACAACGCCGGCCTCGAGTGCGCGCTCCACCGCGCCGGCGTACAGCGCACCGCGCTCGCTCTGGCGCACCGGCCCCTCTTCCCATGCGACTCCGAGCCAGGCGAGATCGTCGAGTATCGCCTCCTCGCCACCCGCCACGCTGCGCGTGGGATCCGTGTCGTCGATCCGCAGCAGCAACACGCCGTCGTGAGCGGTCGCGAACCGGCGGTTCGCCACCGCGGTCAGCGCGTTGCCGAGGTGCAGCGATCCGGTCGGGCTCGGCGCGAAGCGGACGCGCACCATCGCGCTACCCGACCCAGCCGCGCTCGCGGTAGACCTCGAGCCGATCGAACACCTTCGGCAGGTCGCCGTCGGGCTCAGGCATCGATGGTGACGTGGCCGGGCTGCGCTGCGACGCGCTCGAGCCAACCACGAATCGCAGGGTATGGGGCGAGGTCGAAGTCGCCTTCCTGCGCGACGTGCGTGTACGCGTAGAGCGACATGTCCGCCAGCGAATAGCGATCGGCGACGAAGAACTCCCGCCCTCCGAGGTGACGTTCCATGGCGGCGAGCGCCGAGTTGCCGCCGGCGAGCAGCCGCTCACGCTGCCTCGCCCACAGCTCGGGCCGACCCGAGTAGGTCATGAGAAAGCGGGCGACGGCAATGTGCGGCTCGTGGCTGTACTGCTCGAAGAACTGCCACTGCAGGACCTGCGCGCGCTCGTAGCGGTCGTCGGGCACGTACTCAGTGCCCTCGCCGAAGTACCAGAGGATCGCGTTCGACTCGGCCAGCGGGCGGCCGTCGTCGAGGACGAGCGTGGGCACGCGCAGTCCCGGGTTCAGCTCGCCAAGCACCTCTTCCCGATCCGACCGGTCGACGACCGAGAGCTCCACCGTCTCGTACCGAAGGCCCAGGTGTGCGAGGAGCAGGCGCACCTTGTAACAGTTGCCCGAGACCGCCGAGTTGTAGAGACGCACCTCGACAGCCTAGTCGGGCGCCGTTAGCCTCAGTCCATGGCCGGACGAGTCAAACGTTTGTCGCCCGAGGAGCTCACGCAGCTGCTCGAGCTCGCGCAGAAAGCCGACGGCGTCGAGCTCAAGCTCACGGTCCCGGCCTCCGATCACCGCGCAGCGGTCGTCGGGCTCGGTCTTGATCCGCTCGAGGCGCAGATCCGCCAGGTCTACTTCTTCGACACGCCCGAGCTCTCCCTGAACGCCGCGGGCGTCGTCGCCCGCGCGCGACGCATTCAGGGCCGGCCGGCGGACACCGTCGTGAAGCTGCGACCCGTCGACCCGGACACGCTGCCGGGTCACCTGCGCACTGCGCCGGGTCTCACGGTCGAGGTGGACGCGATGCCTGGCGGATACGTCTGCTCGGCGTCTCTCAAGGCGCGCGCCGACGCTGCGACGGTGCAGGCGGTTGCCCTGGGCAAGGAGCCGGCGAAGGCGATCTTCTCGAAGGCGCAGCGAGCATTCTTCGCCCAGCACGCACCCGAAGGTCTCGCGCTCGGCGACCTCGCCGTGCTCGGCCCGATCTTCGTGTTGAAGCAGAACTTCGCGCCGAAGAAGCTCGGACGGCGGATGGTCGCGGAGATGTGGCTGTATCCCAGCGGCGCACGCATTCTCGAGCTCTCCACGAAGTGCACGGCCGCCGACGCGTTTCAGGTAGCCGCCGAGACACGCCTCTTCCTCGAGAAGCGAGGCGTCGAGCTCGACGGCAAGCAGGAGACGAAGACGAAGGTCGCGCTCACCTACTTCTCGAAGCAGCTCCGATCGCCCTAGCGGTACTCCGGGTTCGCGAAGTCGAACCGGCAGCCCGCATCCCAGAGCGACCGCTGGTTGCCATGCGCAGGCATGCCCCCGGCATCCTTGAGCAGGCGTGCGACGTGGAGCAGGTTCCAGGTCATGAACGTCGTGTTCCGGTTCGTGAAGTCGTTGTCGGGACCGCCTGAGCCCACGTCCAGGTAGGAGGGCCCGGGCCCAGCCTCGCCGATCCAGCCTGCGTCGGCCTGGGGCGGGATCGTGCAGCCGAGATGCTGCAACGAGTAGAGGATGTTCATCGAGCAGTGCTTGACCCCGTCTTCGTTACCGGTGACGAGGCAGCCGCCGACCTTCCCGTAGTACGCGTATTGCCCGTGCGCATTGAGGATGCTCGAGCATGCGTAGAGCCGTTCGATCACCCGGGTGCACACGGACGACTTCTCGCCGAGCCAGATCGGCGTGCCGAGCACGAGGATGTCCGCCTCCTGCACCCGCTCGTAGAGAGCCGGCCATCCGTCGGTCGCCGCGCCGTGTTCGCGCATATCCGGCCAGACTCCTGGCGCGAGGTCGTGGTCGACGGCACGCACGGATTCGACCCGCACACCGTTGCGCTCCATGATCGCCGTCGAGATGCGCATCAACCCTTCCGTGTGCGACACCTCGGGTGAGGGCTTGAGCGTGCAGTTGACGTAGAGCGCGCGCAGGTCGGAGAAATCCCAACGGCTCGTCGTGCACAGCTCCTCCTGGAATGCCGTAAGCGTCATGCCTGCCTCCCGTGCTCGATGACTCGCGTAGCCTCGCACGGGTGGACGGACTGCTGTTGGAGTGGTTCGCGGAGCACGGCCGCGACCTACCGTGGCGACACACGCGCGATCCGTACGCGATCCTCGTCTCGGAGGTGATGCTCCAGCAGACGCAGGTCGACCGCGTCGTGCCGCGCTATCTCGCGTGGCTCGAACGGTGGCCGACCGTCGAGGCATTGGCCGACGCACCCGCCGCCGAGGTCATTCGCGAGTGGCAGGGGCTTGGCTACAACCGCCGAGCGATCAACCTGCATCGCGCAGCGCAGGCCGTCGCAGCGCGCGGCTGGCCGGACGACCTGACCAGGCTTTCGGGCGTCGGCCCGTATACGGCCGCCGCGGTGCGCTGCTTCGCACTCGGTGAGGACGTCCTGCCCGTGGACGTGAACGTCGAGCGGGTCCTGCGCCGTACCAGGCACGAGTTCTCGAGCGCGGCCGCACAGGCGCTGATGGACCTCGGCGCGACGATCTGTGTCGCGCGCATCCCGCGCTGTGAGGAATGCCCGCTCGCGGCGGAGTGCCCGTCGCGCGGAATCCGCGAGGAGCCCGCGCGCAAGCAGGGGCCGTTCGAGGGCTCCTTCCGTCAGCGCCGCGCGACCTCGCTCCGCGCCGTCGCGGCGGCTCCGTGTGTCCTGGCAGACCTCGACGACGAAGCAGTCCGCTCGCTCGAGCGTGACGGACTCGTGGTCGTCGAGGACGGGCTTGTCTCCTTGCCGTCGTAGGCGCGAGGTCACGGTGTTCATCCCCGCGTAACCCTTGACCGCGCACAATGTGGCGATGGCAACCGTCCTCGTCGTCGACGACGAGCCGATCGTGCGCGAGGTCGTGGTGCGGTACCTCACGCACGAGGGCTACCGCGCGATCGAAGCTGCCGACGGCGACTCCGCCCGCGAGCTCATCGAAAGCTCGGAGCCCGATCTCGTCGTGCTCGACGTGATGCTCCCCGGCACGGACGGGCTCGCGCTCTGCCGCTGGATCCGCGGGCGCTCGGAGCTCCCCGTGATCATGCTCACGGCGCGCGGCGAGGAGGCCGACCGGATCGTGGGGCTCGAGCTCGGGGCCGACGACTACGTCACGAAGCCCTTCTCGCCCCGGGAGCTCGCGGCTCGCGTTCGAAGCGTGCTTCGGCGAACCTCCGTGAACGGCGCGGGCGTCGAGGCACTCGCCTTCGGCGACGTGGAGCTCGAGCGAGAGACACGGGAGGCGCGGAAGCGCGGGGCCGCAATCCGGCTCACCGCGAAGGAGTTCGATCTCCTCTGGTTTCTGGCGAGCCATCCGCGCCGTGTCTTCTCGCGCGACCAGCTGATGACGAGCGTGTGGGGGTACACCGCGGCACTCGACACCGGAACGGTCACCGTGCACGTCCGCCGCCTGCGGGAGAAGATCGAGGACGACCCGTCGAAGCCACGCTTCCTCGAGACGGTCTGGGGCGTCGGCTACCGCCTCGCGGCATGATCGCAATGCTCGGATCGGCGGCGCTCGTCGCTCTCGTCACGCTCGGCGTGGGACTCGTCTTCGCCTACGTGCTGCGACTTCTCCCCACCGTCCGCCTCCAGCTCGCCGGGCTCGCCTTCCTGGCCGTGCTCCTGCCGCTCGGCGCCGTGCTCCTGTCGGGCTGGGTGATGTTCGACTCGGAGCATGACCTGATGATCCTCGCGGTCACGGCTGCCTCCGCGCTGACCGCGGTCGGCGCCGCGCTCGTGCTCACGAGCTCGATCGTCGGTTCGATCGATCGCGTGCGTGATGCGTCGGTCGAGCTGGCTCGCGGTGACCTCTCCGTCCGTGCCCCCGAGGAAGGGCCGGTCGAGGTCGCCGACCTCGCGAGGTCGTTCAACGAGATGGGCGACAACCTGCGTCGGCTCTTCGATACGCGGCGCGAGCTCGTCGCCTGGGCGAGCCACGACCTGCGCACACCTCTCGCGAACATGCAAGCGATGCTGGAAGCGATCGAGGACGATCTCGGCGAACCGGAGGAGTACGTTCCTGTGCTGCGCGAGCAGGTGCGCGTCCTGTCCGTCCTCGTCGACGACCTCTTCGAGCTGGCACGGATCGACGCGGGCGCTCTGACGCTCGAGCTGCGGAACCTGCCGCTCGCGCCCGTGGTCACGAGCTCGCTGCGCAGCATCGAGGCCGAGGCCCGGAGCCGCAACGTTCACCTCGGCGCCGACGTTCGCGACGACGTGACTGCGCGCTTCGCTCCGCACGAGGTCGAGCGTGTCCTCATGAACCTCCTCACGAACGCGCTTCGGCATACACCGTCGGACGGAGCGGTCGCGGTTCACGTCGACTCGACATCCGGCGGGGTCCGCGTCTCCGTCGAGGACACCGGCGAGGGCCTCGACGCGGAGGCGCGCGAGCGCATGTTCGAGCGTTTCTGGCGTGGCGACCACGCGCGCTCCTCACGCGGCGCGGGGCTCGGTCTCGCCATCGCCCGCGGCCTCGTCGAGGCTCACGGAGGGCACATCTGGGCGGAGGATCGCGAGGGCGGCGGCGCCCGCGTCTGTTTCACACTCCCGTCGTAAAGCCCTGAAGACCCCGCGCTACGTGCGGTGGAACACCCAGACGTTCGGCTCGACGTGAGTGCCGATTCCGTCGACGAACGTCACCGGCGCAAGGCAGCCCGGGAAGACGTAGGTACCGTCCTCAGGGTACGCCAGCCCGGTCCACTCCTCCCACTGCTCCGGCGTCCCACGGATGGTCATCGACTCGGGCGCGGGCGCAATGATCTCCCCACCGACGATCTCGTGTACGCGGAGCCAGGGATCGAGGTGGGAGCCGTCGGCGCGCCGCCAGACCGCGTAGCGCTCGATCGGGGTGAGCGGATAGCGCTCCTTCCACGTCGGACGAACGGGCGCGATGACGCCTCGCTCGAGCCCAGAGGCGCGAGCGTTGTCGGTGAAGGTCGCGATCATCCGGCTCGACAGGTGCCGGCCCTGCTTAGCAGGCGCCACGCTGATCGCGATCGCCATGACCGCCGTATGCGAACGAGCGGAGGTCATGCCACGTGTGAAGCCCTCGTCCCAGCCCGACGGCAGATCGTCGAGTGTCCCGTCCCAGGGCAGCGAAATCGCATGCGCCTCTGCGAGCAGCTCGTCGCCGTCGACGAGGGCGACCTGGAGATCGGGGAAGTCCGTGTACAGCCGATCCCAGTAGAGATCGCCCGGCTCGTTCTGGTTCATGTACTCGGGAAACGTCGGCTTCGTGAGCTCCTCGTAGCGCCGCGCGAGAAGATCGGGCCGGTCGGCGTAGCGGATGAGGTTCACCGTCGGAGCAGTGCGACGGCGTGCGCGGCGAGCCCTTCGCCGCGTCCCGTATAGCCGAGTCCGTCGGTCGTCGTTGCACGCACGGTGACGAGCCCCGGCTCGACGCCGAGGGCGCCGGCGAGCCGCTCGCCCATCTCGTCGCGCACGTTTCCGATGCGCGGCTCCTCGCCGACGAGCACGCAGTCGGCGTTCGCCAGCTCCCAGCCGGCGTCTCGCACCTCGCGGTAGGCCTCCCACAGGAGATCGAGCGACGACGCTCCGCGGTATTGCTCGTCGGCCGAGGGAAAGAGCGATCCGATGTCGCCGAGATTCGCCGCGCCCAGGAGCGCGTCGATCAGCGCATGTGCGATCACATCGCCGTCCGAGTGTCCGGCGAGACCGCGCGGGTGCTCGATCGCGACGCCGCCGAGCACGAGTGGCACGCCCGCTGCGAGCGCGTGCGCGTCGACGCCGATCCCGACCCGGAGCTCCATCAGCGCAGCGAGGCTAGCGCTTCGGGGAGCCCGGCGAGATCGTCGAGGCCGAGCGTCGCCTCGGGCGGTGTCCGCTGCAACCGACCCCAAGGTCCGCGTCTGACGTGGATCGCGACCAGCCCCGCGCGCGTCGCGGGAAGGACGTCGTTGTCGACTCGATCGCCGACGTAGGCAACCTCCTCGGGGTCGCAGCCGACGAGCTCGACGACCTTCCGGAAGAACGCCGGATCCGGCTTGCGGACGCCGAGGCTCGCCGACGACGAGATCACGTCCGCGGGCAGAGCCACCTCGCGCGCCCATGCCTCGAGCGCCTCCGACTGGTTCCCGACGACGCCGACTCGGAGCCCGAGGTCGCGGGTTCGCCGCAGGCAATCGAGCGCGTCCGGGTACAGATCCTCGAGCGCGTACGGGATCTCGTTCCACCAGCGCGGCGGGCGCTCCATTCCGAGATGCCCCCAGAGTGCCGTGTGCTCCTCGCCGCGCTCGATCGTCACGCCGAGCGCCGCCCACACGACGTGCGGCTGCAGCCCCTCACGCTCGGCGAGGCGGCGCCACCAGCGCTCCTCGTCGACGAGCGTCTCGCCGACGTCGAAGACGACCGCTTTCAGAGCCACGACTCGACGAGCGCTAGGTCGGCAGGCGTGGTGACCTTCAGCAGGCGCGGATCGCCATCGACGACCGCAACCCGCCCTCCGGCGCGCTCCACGAGCGAGGCACAGTCCGTCGCATTCTCGATGTCGCCTGCGAAGGCACGTCGAAGCGTCGCTGCTAGAAAGGCCTGCGGCGTCTGGGCGACGACGAGGCTCTCCCGGTCGACCGTCTCCACCACAAGCCCTCCACGCACGCGCTTGAGCGTGTCTGCCACCACGAGCGCCGGCACGGCACCGTCGTAACCCTCGGCCAGCGGCACGAGCAGCCGCTCGAGCACGGCCTCGTCGAG
>Ga0075343_1000192_pt1 | contig 10506 bp, 13 predicted proteins | sample RushOxbow_ThreeS_2_FD_120072 | JGI IMG/M metagenome (GOLD analysis project Ga0075343, IMG submission 120072) | Natural and restored wetland microbial communities from the San Francisco Bay, California, USA, that impact long-term carbon... | ecosystem: Environmental > Terrestrial > Soil >...
AGCATCGGCGTCGATCTCCAGCGTGACCTCGCCGGCTCCTGCCGCCTCGAGCGCGCTGAGCAGCGCCAGCTGGAGGTCGTCCATGCGCTCGTACGGAACGTCGAGCCGAGCGCCGATGCCAGCGAGCACGAGGGTGCCGACACCTCGGAAGCGAGCGTCGGACGGCAGCGTGAGGACGATGCGGTCGGTCACCGGGGCATCCGACTCCGCGCCCGCGCCGACCCCCACCTACAATCCAGCTCCGTGTCCACGCCGGCCGATTTTGACCTATGGGACGAGACGACGCCGAGTGGCGTGGTGGTGGTGCACGTCTCGGGTGAGCTCGACCTCGCGACGGTTCCGCGCCTCGAAGAGGCACTCTCGGCAGCGCCGAACGGAACGCGCGTCGTGATCGACCTCAGCACGTGCACGTTTCTCGACTCGTCGGGTGTGCGTGTGCTGGCGTCGGCCGCCCGCGCCGCAGAGGCAGTCGGCGGCCGCACCGAACTCGTGGTCACCGAGGACTCGGGCATCGCGCGCGTCCTCGAAATAACGAGCATGGGCACGCTGGCTCGCATCCATCCGTCGCTCGACGCCGCGCTGTAACGCCCCTCACCGGCCCCCGGTCGTGTCCGCCGCCGCCCGGTCGGAGTGAATCGTGAAGACGCTGTCGAGCATCGTGATCTCGAAGATCCGCCGGATGCCCGCGTTCGAGACGACGACGAGGTCGAGCTCGCCACCCGACGTGGCCAGACGCTTCTTCGCCCCGAGAAGGACGCCGAGCGCCATCGAGTCGAGGAAGGTCGTATCGCTGAGATCCACCGTGACGTGGGCGGCCTCGCCGTCGATGATCTCCGCGAGACGGTCACGGAGCGCCGGTGCGGAATGCAGATCGATCTCACCGGTCACCGCGACGACCGGACCGTGTGCTCCTCCATCGACGTCCAAGCCGAACTGTCCGCCCTCGGTCACAGGACCTGCGTCCACTCTTCACCTCTACCCACGTCCGGCACGACCGAAACCAAGACCGGCAAGCACCACACGGGTCGACGTGCCCGCCTGCGCGTTTGGTTCGCGGCCGCAGTGGGTATCTCGGGGTCCGGGCCGGGTTCTCCGGCGGGAACGAAAGGAGCGGACATGGGTATGAGCGTAAGCATCTTCCTGATCGCAGTTGGAGCGATTCTGGCCTGGGCGGTCAACGCCGAGGTCTCGGGCATCGATGTCCAGGTCGCGGGAATCATTCTCGTCATCGTGGGCGTCATCGGCCTCATCGCCTCGCTCGTCTTCTGGTCGAGCTGGGGTGGCTTCGGCAACCGGGATGCGGCCGGCGGCCAGAATACGACCATCGTCGAGCGAGAGCAGGTCTAGGCGATGGGCATCATCGGCTGGATCGTTCTCGGGCTGCTCGCAGGACTGCTCGCGAAGGCGATCATGCCGGGCGCGGAGCGGCTGGGCATCATCCTCACGACCGTCCTCGGCATCGTCGGAGCGCTGCTCGGCGGCTTCATTGCCACCGTGCTCGGCTTCGGTGACCCGGTCGACGAGTTCTTCGACATCAGCACCTGGCTCGCCGCGATCGTCGGCGCGCTGATCATCCTGTTCGCCTGGAACGCGATCAGCGACAGGCGGCAGGTCGCCTGACTCGCCCGCCGGGGCGGGCCACTCGGCTCGCCCCGGCGACGTAGCGTTCTCCTCGTGCACCGCGTGTCGATCCAAGACACCGTCGGCTCCGCGGTCGTGATTGCGACGGGTGAGCTCGACGCGTTCGTCGCACCCGAGCTCACCTCGGCCTTCGAAGAAGTGGACGGCAACGCTCGGCTGGTCGTCGATCTCGACGGCGTGTCGTTCATGGACTCGACGGCGCTCGGTGCGCTCGTGCGCGTCGCACGCGAGCGTGAGGAGCGAGGTGTTGAGTTCCGGCTCGTGCTGCCGAGTGGAAGCGCACGACGGATCTTCGAGATCACGGCACTCGACCGCATCCTTCCGATCGCGCCTGATCGAGACACTGCCCTCGCGCAGCTCGCGGATGCCTAGAGCCGCTTGAGCATGCGGACGACTGTGCCCCGTCCGTCCGCGGCTGTCCGCACGTCGAGCTCGTCGACGATCTCCCTCATGATGGCCATGCCCATCCCGCTCTCCCGCGGTCCCGGCGACGGCTCGCCGACTTGCTCGCCGGGCTCAAAACCTCCACCTTGATCCTCGACGATCATCTCGAGCGCCCCGTCCGCAACGAGGTACCTCACCGACACTTCGCCGACTCCGTCGGGATATGCGTGCCGAACGGCGTTTCCGCACGCCTCCGTCACAGCCAGCTTCAGATCGGCGACCATCTCCTCGTCGACGGCGAGCTCGCGTACGAGACCCGAGAGCGCTAGACGTGCAAGGAGGAGGTAGTCGGGCTTCGCCGGGAACGACAGGCGTACGACCTGCTCAGACATCCGGCGCCGCCTCCTCGATGCGACCACGCATCGTCGCGAGCGACTTGCGGAGCAGCCGTGAGACGTGCATCTGCGAGATCCCCATCTCCGACGCGATCTGCGACTGCGTCAGCTCGTGGAAAAAGCGCAGCTCCACGATCTGGCGCTCGCGCTCGTCGAGCGCGTCCAGGCCGGCCGCGACGACGGTTCCGTCATCCACCTCGGCGTACCCGGTCTCGTCCGCACCGAGCTTCTCGACGAGCGAGTCGTCCGAGCCGTCCTCGAACGGCGCGTGCAACGATCGGGTCGAATACGCGTTCATCGAGTCGAGGGCGTCGATCGCCTCTTCCTCCTCCACTCCGGCAGCGGCTGCGAGCTCCGCGATCGTAGGCGACCGACCAAGCTCCGTCGTCAGCTGGTCGAGAACGCGGGAGAGGCGGAGACTGAGCTCCTTGAGTCGGCGCGGTACGTGCATCGCCCAGGCCTTGTCCCGGAAGTGTCGACGGATCTCACCGACGATCGTCGGTACTGCGTAGCTCGCGAACTCCACGCCGCGGTCGACGTCGAAGCGGTCGACCGCCTTGATGAGACCGATCGACCCGACCTGCACGAGATCCTCGAATGGCTCGCCGCGGCCCGCGTACCTGTGCGCGAGCGCACGGACGAGCGGCATCAGCTCCACGAGCGCGCGGTCACGCGCGGCGAGGTCACCCTCGCGGTGGTAGGCGGTGAGCAATCGGTCGACGTCTGTTTCCATAACGAGACTCATGTGTCCCGAGTACCTCGACGAGCGTAGCGCCCGTCGCGTGCGCTCCGGCGCTAGCTCCAACTCTCGATGGCTTCGTCTCGCGTCGCGAAGACCACGAACGCCTGGCTCAGCAACGTGAGGTCGAAGAGTCGCCGGAGGCTCGGCTGTGGCGAAACGACTCCGAGTGCGCCACCCAGCCGCCGCACCTGCGTCGCAGTTCGGTGGAGAAGGCCGAGCAACTCGGAGGACGCATCGTTGCGATCCCCGAGATCGACGACGAGACTCGTGCTGCCCGTACTCAGCGCCGCGCCCAGAAGCTTCTCGAGATCGTGTGACGAGTCCACGGTCAGGTCGAGAAAGACGACCGGTGGTCGGATATCGGTCGCATGGCGGATCTCGATCACGTTCGTCGCATACCCCATGTTTCGACAAATGAAACGCCCGGTTACCCGCGTGCGCGCCGGGAACGTTTCGCGGGGGCCTGCGCCGGGAATGACATGTCCGTCAACGAAGAAGGGAGAAGCGCATGTACATCGGTGGTGGACTGCTTGCGGTAATCGTCATCGTCCTGTTGCTCGTCTGGCTCCTCTAAGTGGCGGTCGGCTTCGGCAGACCGAGCCGCATCTCGAGCGTCACGGTCGTTCCAGCTTCGTGACGCTCGATCTCCATCGACGACACGAGCGCCTGGATCAGCTTGAGCCCGAACCCGCGGCCGCCGTCCGACGCCGGGGCCCAGCGTCCGGTGTCGTCCACGACGACCCGGATGCGCGAGTCGTCGTGCTCCGCACGGACCCGCACGGCGGTCTCGCTGGGGTCGACCGCGTGCTCGACGGCATTCGCAACCGCCTCCCAGACTGCGAGCACGACTCCCTCCGCCTCTGCTCGATCGAGCGACGTGCCCTGAAGCCAGACGCGCATCGCGTCGCGCACAAGCAACATCGAGTCGACGTCCGATGAGAACCTCAGGTCGAGCGGGCGCGGGGCGACGGGAAGGAGCCGCGCGACGAGGAGCGCGATGTCGTCCTCGCGATCGCGGGATCCGATGACCGTCTCGAGCACGTGGTCGAGAAGACGGTCGGGATCCCTGGGTCCGGACGCGACCGCAGCGAGAAGCGCCGCGAGACCGTCGTCTATGGACGCGCCTCGTCGCTCGATGAGCCCATCCGTGTAGAGCAGAAGAATGGTCCCGGCGGGAAGCTCGAGCGCTGCCTGACGGTACTTCGAATCGGGCCTCGCCCCGAGCGGAACGCCACGCCCGTCCTCGATCAGCTCGAGCCGACCGTCGGGGAACACCACGAGCGGCGGAGGATGCCCCGCCGACGACAGGCGGCAGACGCCAGTGGAGGGGTCGATGGCCGCATACACGAGGGTCGCGAACGACGTGTCGAGCGCCCCCCCGGCAAGCCTGTTGAGGCGCGTGAGCGCTGAGGACGGCTTCAGCTGCTCGAGCGAGAAAGCCCGCATTGCGTTCCGGAGCTGCGCCATGCTCGCCGCCGCCTGCACACCTTTTCCGACCACGTCGCCGACGACGAGCGCAAGCCTCCCGTTGGGTAGCAGCATCGCGTCGAACCAGTCGCCGCCTACATCGAGCCTGGTGCTTCCCGGCAGGTAGCGAGCCGCCAACTGCACGCCCTCGACCCTGGGGAGCGATTCGGGAAGGACGCTGCGCTGGAGTTGCTCCGCGATGACCTGCTCCGACTCGTACCGTCCGGCACGATCGAGCGCCTGCGCGGCCTGCCCGGCCAGCGCCTCGATGATCGCACGGTCGGCTTCGGGGAGCGCCTCCAGACGGTCCCACGACACGAGGAGCAGGCCGTTGACGCGGCGCGCGGCCACCAGCGGGACGAGGAGGAACGTCTCGTGTCCGATCGTGGCGATCGCGTCGGCGGCGGCCGGGAAGGCGCGCCGCACCGAGAGCGGGTCGTCGACGAGCACGGACCGGCGCGTCAGATACGCCTGACCACCCGGTGTTCCCTCGCCGATGTCCAGCAGCGGCGCGAGCAGCTCGCCACCGTTCCCGTGGTCGAGCAGGAGCTTCGGCGACTGCGCGTCGACCGCTGTCGCGAGCGCGACCGCCGTCGGCTCGAACGCGGCTGCGACCTCGTCGACGACGACGCGCGCGACATCCCGCGGCGTCAACGCGTTCGAGAGCTGCGCCGTCATGGTCTGAAGGCGCTCGGCACGAAGCCGGGAGCGCTGCTCCTCGTCGTACAAGCCACTGCGCTCGAGTGCCTGCCCACATTGCAGGACCATCGCTTGCAGCCAACGGCGCTGGCGCTCGGTCACCCGCCGCCCGTCGCGAAGGGAGACGTGGAGCGCACCGCGGGCACCGCGACTCGTCACCAGAGGGATGGCAAACCAACCCGTGGAGCGCTCCTCCGAGAACGTCGTGAAGCCCGCCAGCTCGGCCGGCTCGAGCGCCCAGACGGGCTCGCCCGCGCGGATCGCGCGCGAGAACGGCAGGTCGTCGTCGAGGCCGAAGGCGCGCCAGGCCTCGAGCTCGGCCTCCTCGTATCCGCTGCTCACCACGATGTCGACCGTCCGACTGCCCCCGGGTCCCATGAGCACCACGAAGCCGGCGTCTGCGCCAATCGACTCCAGCGCATGCGCGAGACATGTGTTACTCACTTCGTCGATGGTCGCAGCGCTCGAGAGAGCCGCGGTGACTGCCTGCAGACTTCGGGTGTCCTCGGCGCGAGCGGCTGACTCCTCCTCCGCCCGGCGGCGCTCGAGCTGCTCGAGCGCGAGCCCCGCCTGATCGGCGAATCGGCGGACGACGGCGAGCGTCGCCGGATCCGGCTCGGAGACCACGACCTGCCAGGAGATCGCGAGCACCAGCTCACTCCGACCGCCGATGACTACCGGGGCGCGCAGTGACGAGCGGATGCCGAGCTCCCGGACGAATGCAAGCCCCGCCCCGCGCGACGTATCCGGGACGTCGGGCACGAACGACGTACGCAGTCCCCTGATCGCGCCGGAGAGCTGTGGAAAATCGTCGAGCGGGAGCCGCACGTCGTGACCGACCTGTGGCTGCGGCGGATCGACACACATGAGCTCCAGCCGGTCCTCGACCACACGCCAGAGGACGCCGTAGTCGGCTCCAAACGTCACTCGAGCCTCCCGGCAGACCGCCTCGGCCACGCCGGCGCCGGCGACGAGAAACTGCGGTGCGACCTGCAGGATCCGATCGAGCGCGACACGGGACTCGCGCTCCTGCTCGTACAGGCGGGCGCGCTCGAGCGCCTGTCCGGCGAGGTCGGCGACGATACTTGCCACGCCCTCCGCTTCGGGGGTCGGCCCTCCCTCGTCGTCGTAGAGGAACCCGAGAGACCCCGACACCCCGCCGTCGGCCAGCCGGATCGGCACGGCGAATGCGCTCTGCACGCCCACGCCCTCCACCGAAGCGGGGAACGCGTCTTCGAGCTCAGAGCGCTGCATCGCCCGCGCGATCGCATTGCCCCGAGCCGCGGCGGCGAGGAGCGAGCTGTCGTCCAAATGGCTTCGCGTGCCGGCGCCGCCGATCCTGGTCGCGCTGCCCGTCTCTTCGACGATCTCGAGGTGATCCCCGGCCACGAGCGCCAGTACCGCGCCCTGCGAGCCAACGATGTCCTGCAAACGAGCGCTCAACGCGAGCGCCACATCCGAGGACGATAGCGACGCCGAGAGCGCGACCGAGAGCTGCTGTAGCGCCTCGATCTCCCCGATCGACGCGCGGGTCGAGCGAAGCGCTCCCGCAGTGCGTCGCTGGCGGGCGCGTAGGAGGGCGCCGAGGCCTGCGACGACGACGGCGGCCGCGAGGTTGACCCACCAGCGCGTCTCATCCTCCGTCTCTCCGAAGGTGAGCTCCCCACGCGGGGCGACCAGCAGGAGAGCGGCGGCGACCCAACCGGCTGCGATCGAAACGGCAGCCGGGCCGAATCCTCCGAACCAGGCCGAGAGCGCGGCGGCTCCCAGGAGAGAGGCGTACATGGGCTCGTCGCTGACCCCGGAGTCGAAGATCGCAAGAGCCACGACCAACCCCGCTGTTGTCGCGACGATCGCGAACAGGTACCGCGCCGCAGCCGACGTCGGCCCCTTGTCGCTCTGGGTGTGCTTGTGCGTGTCGTGCGACGGCAAAAGGCTTGAACCTCGCGGGGCTCGGTCTAGATCCAGTGTCGCACGCGTGCGGTGACGAGCGTCACGAGTGCGATGCCGAAGATCACGGCGACCGTCACCCAGAAGAGGCTCGTGTGCTCGAACAGCCCGACCCGAAAATTCATCCCCATGACGCCGGCGATGAGCGCTCCGGGAAGGAGCAGCACGGACGCGAGGGTGAGAACCTTCATGATCTCGTTGGTTCGCTGGCTCGTCGCAGTGATGAGCACATCAAAGGAACCGACGACAGACTGGCGGCTGTCGCGGGCGGCCTGAACGGCTTCCTCGAGGCGGTCGCGCAGGCGCAGGAAACGATCCGCCGAATCCGAGCTCGAGATCGCCTCGAGCTCGGGCCGGGTCAGCGCCAGGATCGCCTCGCGGTGGGACGTGAGAGCGCGCCGAAGACTGCCGATCTCCCGCCGAATCTCGACGAGCCGCGCGAGGGCCTCCTCTCGGCTGTCCACATCGCCGGACATCGCGGTGGTGTCGACGTCCTCGAGCATCACGTCGATCTCCTCGAATGCGTCGAAGTAGCTCTCGAATACCCACTCGAGGAGATCGGCGAGGAATCCGAGCCCGTCCAGCCGACCGGTGTCGCCCGAACCCGATGTGCGTTCGCGGAACGTGTCGAGCACCGCCAGCGACTCCTCGCGCAGCGTGACGACCCAGCGCTCCGAGACGATGCACTCAACCCGCGCAAGCCTGCGGTTCTCGGTCGGTGCGTACGCGGTGACGTGGACGTACGCCTTCGCGTCGGCGAACTGCGATACGGCCTCCTTTGGCTGGGACAGCCGATCGAGCGTGGCCTGGTCGAGCTCGAACAGCGCCCCCAGCCGCTCGATCTCGTATTGCGTCGGTCGCTCGAGGTCGATCCACAGGACGGACGACCTACCGAGCCTCGGAAGCTCGTCATCCCAGCGGTCGAGCTCCGCGACAGCGTCGCGTTCGAACAGGAGCGCCTGTGCCACGGTCACACCAGGAGGTACGCGAGAAGCGCCAGCGTGAGCGCCAGCACGAAGAACGTCGCGACCACCACTACCACCGTGCCGATGGCGATGACCGGGGTCGCCTCGCTCTGGCCTGCAGCCAGCTCCTGCTGGACGTTCCGGGGGTCGCCTTCGGTGTCGGGTTGCATGAACCCGACATACCCGCTCGACGCCCGCTCCAACCCTGGCCACGCTCCGGGTCGGCCTGCGGTTGCCCGTTCTACGCGCGCGACTTGCCGTTGCCGCTCGACGACGAGCCGTTGGCTTCCTTCAGGAGCCGCTTCGAGATCGCCTCCATCGTCTTCAGCGCCTCCTTCTCCTGCTTGAGGTTCTCCTGCAGGAGCGCGACCGCCTCGCGCTCCTTGAGCGCGCGCGCCTGACTCACGAGCCCGGTATACGCGGCGATCTCGTAGTGCTCGGTCCGCGCACCGGCGCCCGTGAGGAATGCGTCGAGCATTTCGGCACTCGCGTCGTTCTCCTCGACGAACTTGTCGTGCTCCTTCTTGATCCCGTCGATGCCCGCGCAGGGGTGCGCTTCCGGACTCTTGCCGATCTGCTTGAAGACCTTCTCGAGATTCGCCACATGCTTCTTGGTCTCCCTCAGATGCGAGGTGAAAGCACGAGAGAGCTCACGGTCGGTTGCCTCCTCGGCGAGCTTCGGGAGCACGGTGGTGAGCTTCTTTTCGGCGTAGTAGAGGTCCTGAAGCTCGTGCTCGAAGAGCTGCTCGGGTGTTTTGACTGCTGACATGTGTCCTCCTGTGTCGTTCGTCGTGTGACGGCGAGGTAGATGCATGCCCGGCGCAGCAGGCTCGAAACACGCGGACGCTCCCGGGACCGCGCAGCAGAGGCGATACTCCGGCGATCTCCGACGTGCCTCCCATAGCCTCTCCAGCCCTCGCCAGCGAACGCCTGGCTCGCCGGCTGTTCGCAACCGTCGAGCAGGGCGCGTTCGACCGCGTGATCGACTTGCTCCACGACGAGGTGGAGCTCGTCTCACGCGTTCGTTCCGGTGCCGTCGTGCAGGGCAGCGCGAACACGGCGCTCTTCATCCGAGAGACCCTCGCGTCGAGCCTCTACGACGCGAGCGCGGACGTCTTCATCCCCCTCGACGAGAACCGCGTGATCGTCGAGGGCAGGATGCGCTGGATCGACGACGAGCGGGTCATTCGCGACGATCCCGTCGTGTGGGCGCTCGAGTTCGAGGACGAGCTCCTGCTGCGATTTCTCTCGGCGCGCACGGTGGTCGAAGCGGAGACGCTTCTTACGTCGTCCCGCTGACCTGGGGCGAGGAGTAAGGAGGGAAGGACCCACAGTCTCGAGCGGGGCCCTTCCCAATCGCTCGCTCAGCGGCCGCCGTCGATCTCGCCGCGCCACTCGCCGGTCGTTACCTCACGTCTCTCGACGAGCTTCTTGAAGCGCTCGAGGTCGCGAGCCACCTGGCCGCCGTCGAGACCGAGCATCGCGCCGGCGGACTCCTTGAGCCCCTCGGGCTCGTACTCCATCGAGACGCTCACCCGCGTGCCCTCGTCCATCGGCCTGAACTCGACGCGGCCATGGTTGCGGAGCCCACCTGTCGAGCGCCATGCGATCACCCGGTCGGGCTCCTGCTCGACGATCTCGGCGTCCCACTGCTTTCGCTCGCCCCCGATCTCGGCAACCCACCGCATGTGGCTGTCGTCGATCTGAGCAACGGAGACCACCCCTTCCATGAACTGCGGGAACTGCTCGAACTGCGTCCACTGGCCGTAGGCCGTCGACACCGGAACCTGTACGTCGATCGTCTGCTCGATTGTTGCCATCTCGTACCTCCTGAACGTCGCTTGTCGATCCGATTAGCCCTCCGGGCCGACCACCAAACCTCCTCCGCGCTCAGGGTTCGGGATCCGGCTCCGGTTGTGGCGCCGGGATCGGCTCGGGCATTGGCGGGACGGGTTCACCGGGGTCAGGCGCCGGATCAGGCGGTAGCGCGATCGGAGAACCTGGCTGAATGTCGTAGGAGTTCATGTACGACCGGTGTCCCGTGCCAACAGCTCGTAAACACGGGGCGGCGATTCGGATGGAGTCGAACATGCGCTCGGAAGGGGACCGGCGCAGGCGCGGCCGCCGAGCGGCCGCGCCCTGGTGCGGCTAGCGCCGGTAGAAGCCCACTCCTCCGAGGAGGGCGAGGACGAGAAGCACGATCAGGACGATCACGAGTACGGACACGATTCACCCCCTCTCGGGTTCGCGGTCAGGCGCGCCA
>Ga0075343_1000193_pt1 | contig 10477 bp, 8 predicted proteins | sample RushOxbow_ThreeS_2_FD_120072 | JGI IMG/M metagenome (GOLD analysis project Ga0075343, IMG submission 120072) | Natural and restored wetland microbial communities from the San Francisco Bay, California, USA, that impact long-term carbon... | ecosystem: Environmental > Terrestrial > Soil > Wetlands...
ATGGAGTGGGTCGACGCCGGTCCGCTCGCGAACGCCCGGCTCACCGAGCCGCTCACGTCGCTGATCATCACGATCAACCGCCGCTACAAACTGAAGGACGGCGGGTTCCGCATCACCGGTCGCGACGCGTGGGGGTCGCCTGAGTCGTGAGCTGTCCGGGCAGGTTCGTGGAGATCGACGACACGTCCTTGTGGGTGGTCGAGCGTGGGCCCGTCGACGGCGTGCCGCTGCTCGTGCTGCACGGCGGACCCGGTCTCGACCACCACGAGTTCGCCGACTACCTCGACCCGCTGACCGAACGAGGCATCCGCCTCGTGCTCGTCGATCTGCGGGCCTGCGGACGCTCCGAGCGGCCGTCGCCTCAGACGTGGACGCTGGAACGTCACGCCCAGGACGTGGTGATGCTCGCCCGGGCGATGCGGCTCGACCGGTGGGCCGTGTTGGGCCATTCCTACGGGGCGTTCGTGGCGCTGCAGCAGGCGGTGGACTTCCCTGGTTTGGCGGCGGCGGTGGTCGTGAGTGGCGGCGTGCCGTCGACGAGGTTCCTCGAGCGCGTGGACGAGAACCTGCACACCCTCGAGCCGGCCGAGCTCCGCGACCGCGTGATCGCGTCGTTCGCGCGCGAGTCCGAGGTCTCGACCGCGAAGGAGTTCGAGGACCTGATGCGCGATCAGTGGCCGTTCCACTTCGCGTTCCCCGGCGACACGCGGATCGAGGAGTATCGGCTGCGCTGCGCCGGCATGGTCTACTCGCCCGACGTGCTGCGGCACTTCGCCGGTGGCGAGCACGGGGCGATCGAGGTCGAGGATCGGCTCGGCGAGGTGACCTCGCCGACGCTCGTGCTCGCCGGGCGCTCGGACCGCACATGCGTCCCAGAGGCGTCCGAGGCGATCGCGGGCGGCATCGCGGACTCACAGCTGCTGATCTTCGAGGCGAGCGGGCACATGACCTTCGTGGAGGAGCCTGACGTCTACCTCGAGGCCGTGTCGCGGTTCCTCGGCTGGGACGACGACGACTCCTCGATCACCGAGCCGACCACCTAGTCGATCACCGCGAGGACCTGGCCGGTCTCGACGACCTGGCCGGCGCGGATCGGCAGGTCGGTCACCTCTCCGTCGCGGGTGGCGGCGATATGGTTCTCCATCTTCATCGCCTCGAGGATGCAGATCACCTCGCCCGCCCTGATGTCCTGGCCCTTCTCGACCAGCACCTTGATGATCGTGCCCTGCATCTCCGCTCGCACCTCGCCGTGCACGTGTTCCTGATGCGCGGCCGCGTGCGCCTCCGGCGGCTTGGGGGCCAGACCGCGGCGCTCGTCGAACACGCGCACGGGCACCCGGCGCCCGTCGACCTCCACCAAGATGTCGGCGGGGCGTCCCTCGCCCGCCGTCTGGCTCGACGGCCCGAGGTCGGCCTGGGCGGGCAGGTCCGCCTCGGCGAGCGCTCGCTCGGCCCAATTCGTCGTGTGCCGGCCCGTCTTGAACTCCTTGGTGTCGAGGACCCAGCGGTGTGCCGGGATCGTGGTGGGCACGCCCTCGACCGTGTACTCGCCGAGCGCGCGGAGCATGCGCCGGCGCGCCTGCTCGCGGTCGGTGCCCGAGACGATCAGCTTCGCGAACATCGAGTCGTAGTCGCCGGGTATCTCTCGGCCCTGACCGAACCCGGCGTCGACGCGCACGAACGGGCCGGCGGGCTCGACGTAGCTGGTGATGCGTCCGGGCCCCGGCATGAAGTTGCGACCGGGGTCCTCGGCGTTGATACGGCACTCGATCGCGGCACCGCGCGGCTCGACCGAGAGGCCGGCGATCGAGCCACCCATCGCGATCTCGAGCTGCAGGGCCACCAGGTCCAGCCCCGTGACCATCTCGGTGACGGTGTGCTCGACCTGCAGCCGCGTGTTCATCTCCAGGAAGTAGAAGTCGCCGTCCTCGTCGACGATGCACTCGATCGTGCCGGCATTCACGTACCCGGTCTCGCGCGCGAGCGCGATCGACGCGTCCGCGAGCCGCTGGCGCATCGTGTCGTCGATCGCCGTCGAGGGCGTCTCCTCGATCAGCTTCTGATGGCGGCGCTGCACCGTGCAGTCGCGCTCCCCGAGGAACATCACGTTGCCCTGGGTGTCGGCGAGTATCTGCGCCTCGACGTGGTGGGCGCGGTCGACGTATCGCTCGAGGAAGACCTCGGGTCGGCCGAAGTACGACTGGGCCTCGCGCGCCCCGCGCTTCAGCGCCTCCTCGAGATGCCCGGCGTCGCGGACGATGTGCATGCCTTTCCCGCCGCCGCCGAAGGCTGCCTTCACGAGCAGCGGGAAGCCGATGCGCTCGGCCTGCTTGCGTGCCTGCTTCGCGTCGACGGGCTCGGGCGTGCCGGGCACGATCGGCATGCCGCTCGCGTCGGCCGCACGGCGGGCCGCCGCCTTATCGCCCATCATCTCGATCGCCCGCGGCGGCGGGCCGACGAACGTGAGCCCCGCGTCGCCCACGGCTTCAGCGAAATGAGCGCGCTCCGACAGGAAGCCGTACCCGGGGTGGATCAGGGTCGCCTTCGCGCGGCGGGCCGCGTCGAGGATCGCCTCGATCGACAGGTACGAGGACGACGCCTGGGCTGGTCCGATGCGGAACGCCTGGTCGGCCATCTCGACGTGCAGAGCGTCGCGGTCGGCGTCGGAGTACACGGCGACGCTCGTGAGGCCGAGCTCGCGGCAGGTGCGCATGATGCGGACGGCGATCTCGCCGCGGTTCGCGATCAGCACCTTGGGCTTCATGACTGCGTCACTGGCGGGACCACCGTTCGGCTCCTCGGGCGTCTCCTCGGCCGGTACTGGCCCGCGATACTCTCCGGACTCTCGATACGAGTCAACGTGGGGCGACGACGATGACGGCGACCGAACTGGAACGGGCCGCAGCCCTCGCGGGTCTCTCCGCCTCCGTGCACTGGCAGGAGGTTACCGGGTCCACGAACGCCGACGCCGTCGCCTTGGCGCTCGACGGCGCCCCCGAGTGGACGTTGGTAGGCGCCGGTCACCAGACGACGGGACGTGGCCGGATGGGCCGGACCTGGCTCGACCGCCCCGGTGGTTCGATCATCACCTCGCTCGTGCTCCGGCCGCAGCTGCACGCCGGTCGGCTCGGCCTGCTGACCCTGCTCGCCGGCGCCGCGTGGGCGGAAGCGGCGACCGACGCCACGGGTCTCGAGGTCCGGTGCAAGTGGCCCAACGACCTGATGCTGGACGATCGGAAGGTCGGCGGCCTGCTCGCCGAGTCGTCGGTGGAAGCCGACGAGGTGCGATGGGTCGTGATCGGCTCGGGCGTGAACCTCGCCGATCCCGACGTCGAGGGGTCGACGGGCCTCGGCGAGATCGACCCGGTCCCTCTGCTCGGGGGGTTCCTGCAGCGATTCGCGCAGGGGTACGCGATGCCCTCACCGACGTTCGATGATGCGGTCGTGGGGCGATGGTCCACGATCTCGGCCACTCTGGGGCGGCGGGTGACGGCCGTCGCCGCCGACGGGGTGCGGCGGCGAGGCACCGCCGTTGCGATCGATCGATCGGGCCGGCTGGTGGTGGAGACCGCCGAGGGGCCCGTCGCCGTCTCCTCCGACGAGATCGAGCACCTGCGCTGACCTGAGGGCAGTTTGCCGGGGTCCCTCCGCTTGGGTAGCGTCTCGCCCATGTTCCCTCGGAAGCTGCTGATCCCCGGCGAGGAGGTCGTACTGGAGCTGCGGCCGCACCCGGTCGCGCTGGCCGCGCCCGCGATCGCGCTGGTCGTCGGCACGGCCCTCGCGTCGTGGATCTCGACCAGGACCGACGGCGTCGTGGTCTGGGTCGTGTTGGCCGCCTGGCTCGCGTTGATGCTCGGCTACGTCGTGCCGAAAGCGGTCGGCTGGTGGACGTCGATCTTCGTCATCTCGACCGATCGCGTGATCAGCCGCGAAGGCTTCGTCGCGAAGCGCTCGATGGAGATCCCCCTCGAGCAGGTGAACGACGTGCGGTTCGAGCAGCGCATCTTCGACCGGATCGTGGGGGCCGGCACCCTGCTGATCCAGTCGGCGAGCACGAGCGGCACGAACTCGTTCGATCACATCCGCCACCCCGAGGATGTGCAGCGGACGATCTTCCACCAGGGCGAGCTGAACCAGAGCAGGTCGGCCCATCGATCGGCGCCGCCGCCCGCCGTGGGAGCCCCCGCGCGCCCCGACGGCTCGGCCGCGCCGCCGGCCTCGCCCTCGGTCACGACCGAGTTGGAGCGCCTCGCCGACCTGCGCGCCAGAGGCGTGCTCACCGAGGAAGAGTTCCAGGCTCAGAAGGCCCGCATCCTCGGTCAGGGCTAGCGTCGGGCGGGACTAGCTTCGGCCGGGGTCGGCCGCGGCCGCCTCGGCAGCGAGCACGAGCACTGTGTCTCCCTCGGCGAGGACCAGGTCGCCGGTGGGGTTGGCGATCACCTCGCCGTTCATGCGACGCACCGCGAGCACCGGGCCCCCGGCGTCCGACAGCGGGCGGCCGTCGAGGGTGGAGCCGTGAGCGACCACCCTTTCCTCGACGGAGAGCGCGGGGCCGCCCTCCTCCTCGCCGAGCACGTCGACGAGCTCGGGGCGCATCGCCATCTTCGCCATGTGCTGGCCACTCGTGACGAAGGGCGAGACCACCCGATCCGCGCCGGCTCGCTCGAGCCGCTCGGGAGAACCGGGCTCGGAGGCGCGAGCCACGATCTGCAGGTCGGGCCGGATCGAGCGAGCGATCAGCGTGATGTAGACGTTCGTGGCGTCGGAGTCCACCGCACAGACGAGAGAGCGCGCGCGCTCGACGCCGGCGCGCCTGAGCACCGCTTCGCTCGACGGGTCGTCGATCAGGTAGGGCACCCCGTCGGTCTCCATGCGCTCCCGCAGGTCCTCCTGCGGGTCGATCACGACGAACGGCCGTCCGTTCGCACGCAGCTCCCTCGCAACCGCGCGCCCGACCCTGCCGTAGGCGCAGATGATCGTGTGGTTCCGAAGCCGGTCGATCTCGCGTTCCATCCGTCGCCTCCTGCTCCGCGCGCCGAGCTGGCTCTCCGCCACCATCTGCGCGATCAACGCCACCGAGATCAGCGCCAGGCCGACCCCCATCACGAGCAGCACGATCGTGAACACGCGCCCCTGGGTGTCGAGCGGGCGCACCTCCTTGAACCCCACCGTCGTGAGGGTGATCACCGTCATGTACACGGCGTCCAGCAGCGACCAGTTCTCGAGCAGCCAGTACCCGAGCACGCCGAAGACGAACACGGCCACGAGCGCCGCGATCGTCCACCGGACGCGTCGCGAGAGGTCCGTCGCCGCGGTCGTGCCGTTCACGAGCGGAGGCTACCCCGAGCGGCCGGACGCGTCGGCGGTCGTTCGGCCCGGGTGACGTGGGCCCCGGCCCGTGCGACCATCGCGGCGATGATCGGCGAGATCGACCACGTCTACTACTGGGTGCGCGACATGGACGTCGCGGTGGCCTTCTACCGCGACGTGCTGGGGCTGTCCCTCCTGCGTCGAGACGGCGACGAGTGGGCGGAGTTCGACGCGGGCGCGATCCGGTTGGCGCTGCACGGCGGCGGCGACGTGAAGCAGAACAACGGCACCGTCGTCTTCCGCGTGGCCGACCTCGACGAGGTGCGGATCGTGTTGGGTGGCCGTGGGGGAGACGTCGACGACCACGTCGGGGAGGTCGAGGGGTACGCCCGGTTCGCCACGGTGCGGGACCCCGACGGCAACCCCGTGCAGCTGATCGAGTACGTGGCATGACCACCGAGCGGGCGGCGGACCGCCCACAGGGCTCCGCGGGCGCCCCCGAAGAGGAGATGGGCCTCGAGTCGTGCCGGCGATGCGGCGAGGTCGTCTCGGCCGGTGCGAACTTCTGCCCGAACTGCGGCGCGCCGATCGTGGTGCCCGCCGCGTCGGAGCGCCGGGTGGTCACGGTGGTCTTCGCCGACCTGGCCGGATCGACCGAGCTCGCGGCGATGCTCGATCCCGAGCGCTTCCGCGACGTGCTCGCGGCGTTCCATGGCATGGTGACCGACGAGATCACGGCGCTCGGGGGCCGGGCAGAGGGCTTCATCGGTGACGCCGTGCTGGGCGTCTTCGGTGTGCCGATGCTGCACGACGACGATGCCGAGCGCGGGGTCCGCGCCGGGCTCGCGATCGCGCAGCGGGCGGGTCGCATCGGCGCTCGCTTGGAGCTGCCGGTCCCGGTCCACGTGCGGGTCGGCGTGAACACCGGACCGGTCGCGGTGGGCACGCCATCGGACCGCAACATCGTGATCGGCGCCGAGGTCAACATCGGTGCCCGGCTGCAGCAGGCGGCCCTGCCCGGCGAGGTGCTCGTGGGTGAGCGGACGCGCCTGCTCGTCGGCGACGCGATCGAGTTCGGCGATCGCCGGCTGGTCGAGGCGAAGGGGTTCGAGGAGGCGATGGCGGCGTGGCCGGCGGTCGGCGTCGTCGGACCGCAGACGCGCCGGTCCATCTCGCTCGTGAACCGCCGTCGAGAGCTCGCCCTGCTCAACGACACGTTCGAACGGGTCCGGGTGCGCGAGCGCGCCCACCTCGTCTCGCTGCTCGGCGAGCCCGGCATCGGCAAGACCCGGGTGGTCGAGGAGTTCCTCGCCGGGCTGCCCGAGGGGGTGCGCGTGCTCGCCGGCCGGTCCAGCGTCTTCGAGGAAGAGGTCACGTTCTGGCCGCTCGCGCAGATGGTCTACCGGGAGATCGGCGCCGATCGCAGCGCCTCCGACGACGAGGTGCACGATCGCCTGCGCTCGTTCGTGCAGGAGTGGGTGGCGGACGACGACGTCGACGAGGCAGCCCGCAGGCTCGCGATGGCGCTCGGCGTCGACGCCGACCGTGAGGAGCAGCGCTACCACGCCGCCGAGGTGCGCAGGGGCATGCTGAGCGTGCTCACGGGCCTCGCGTCGCGCGGTCCGGTCGTGCTCGTCTTCGAGGACCTGCAGGAGGCCGATCCCGTGCTGCTCGACCTGATCGAGCAGCTCGTGAAAGAGGCTCGCAAGGTGCCCTTGATGGTGCTCTGCGTCGCGCGGTGGGAGTTCCTGGAACAACGCCCGAGCTGGGCGGGGGGCATCGCCGACAACGTGACGCTGTGGGTGGAGCCGCTCACGATCGGCCACGCCGCCGAGCTCGCGATGGAAGCCGGGGGCTTGCGTCACGACGACGCCGAGCGCGTCGCCCAGCACGCCGGTGGCAACCCGTTCTTCATCGTCGAGATCGTCGGCATGCTGCGACGGGAGGAGCGCGACCTGCCGCCGTGGGGGCCCGCTCCCAGCGGACGACTCCTGCCCCCGACCGTGCAGGCCGTGATCGCGGCCCGCATCGACCAGCTCTCGCCCGCGGCGCGCGAGCTCGTGCGCCGGGCGGCGGTCTTCCCTCAGGGGCGATTCGATCTCGAGGAGCTCTCGCTCCTGGCCGAGCCTCGCCAGGAGCTGCTCGACGAGGCGGAGGACGACGAGCTGCTGATGCGCGACGAGGACCGCCCCGGCGTGTGGCGCTTCGGCTCCGACGTGCTCCGCGACGTTGCGTACGACTCGCTGGCAAAGCGCGAGCGCCAGCGTCTGCACCTGCGCGTGGCGAACAAGCTGTCGGAGGGCGACCACGCCGACCGCTTCCCCCGCACGGTCGCGTTCCATCTGGAACAGGCGGCCCAGGCCGCGCTCGACCTGAATCCCGGCGATCGCACGCTGGCCGAGCGCGCCGTCGATGCCCTCGCCCACGCGGGCCACATCGCGCGCCGCCGCATCGAGTCGCGCTCGGCAGCCGATCTGTACGAGCGCGCGTTGGTGATGGCGGGGCCCGACGAACGCTGGAGGGAGCGGGAAGCGTGGATCCTCAGCGTGCTGGGGGAGGCTCGCTACTGGCTGGGAGAGTTCGACGCCGCCGAGTCGGCGCTGCGCCGCGCCCTCGCGCTCGGCGGGGACTCCAGCGACAAGGTCGGCGCGCACGCCTCGCGGTTCCTCGCGGACATCACCCTCACGATCCACGGTGACTCCCCGCTGGCGGCGGCGCTGTTCGAACGCTCGCTGCAGGCGGCACGCCGGCTGGGAGAGCCGCACGTGCTCGCGCGCACCCTGCTCATGGCCGGTTGGGTGCCGTTCTGGTCGAACGACCTGCCGACGGCCGAGTCGATGTTCCGTGAGGCGCTGGACGCCGCCCGCTCGGCGGAGGGCGGCGACCCGTGGGGCGAGTCGCGTTCCCTGGTCGGCATCGCCAACGTGATCTCACCCGCCGGCGACGAGGAGGAGGCTCTGCGCGTCGGCCTCGAAGCCCTCGCCGTGGGAGAAGACGCCGGGCAGGCGTTCACCGCGGCCGTCGCGCACGAGACGGTGGCCGCCTCGCTCAGGCGCCTGATGCGGCTCGACGAGGCGCTCGAGCACGCGGAGTCGGGGATCCGGACGTTCCGTGAGCTGGGCGCGCGGTGGGAGCTCGCGAGCGCGCTCGGCGATCGTGGCGCGATCTACCGTCTGGCCGGCCGTCTCGAGGAGGCGGAGACGGACCTGCGCGAGGCGTACCTGCTCTGCCGCGACCTGCAGGAGCGGGCGCTGGTCACATGGACCGCGGCCGAGCTCGCGCGCATCCTCGCGACCCGAGGCGACCCTTCGTCGGCCCGCCAGGTGCTGGCCGACCCCACCGCCCGCCTCGCCGACGGCGAGCCCGGGTCGTCGACGGCGCTGCTCACGGCCGAGTGTCTCGTGGCCCTCGTCGAGGGGGACGACGCCACCGCCCGCATGAAGGCCACGACCGCGATCGAGACCGAGGCGGGCCCCGGGGGCGTGACGAACGTATGGGCGGCACAGGTGTGGTGGGCCGGCAGCCTCTTCGGGCCCGACGCCGCGGGGGGTGAGGCCGTGGTGACCGAGGCCCGGGACCTGCTCGAACGTCATCACTGGAAGCAGGCCCTGCGGGAGCCTGAACTGGCCTCCGACCTGCGTCGCTAGGCCGTCTCGGCCCGTCGTGGGCTCAAGGGTCCCCGGTCTCGGCCCGAGGATGGTTGCATCGGCCCCGAACCCGGGGGAGCCTGTGAGGGCGTCGGGCCGGTTGCCAACCCTTCCCTCGGTCCGATATGGGTAGACGCTCATACATGACGAGAACGGACCACTCCTTCCCCGTGGCGTTCCGCGTCGTCGCGGTCGCTGCCGCGCTCGTCGCCCTCGTGGGGCTGGCCGCCGCCAGCGGATCCGCGAGCCCCAAGGACGAGCTGCAGGAAGCCCGCGAGGACCGTCGTGCGGCCGAGGCCAGCCTCTCCGCCGCCCAGTCCGAGCTCGGATCGATCCAGGAGCGTCTCGACCAGGCCCTGCTCGAGCTCGAGGAGGCGACCGGCCGGCTGGAGGAGGTCACAGCGAATCTCCAAGTCACTCGCGAGGAGCGCGATCGAGCCGAGGCGCGGTTCGCGCGCATCGAGTCCCGCTTGAACGAGCGCGCGGCCGAGGTCTTCATGGAAGGGCCGGCGTCCGACATCGGTTTCTACCTCGGCGCGTCATCGTTGTCGGATCTCTCCGACCGGATCGAGTTCGTGGATGTCGTGCAGCAGGACGACGCCGACCTCGCGCAGGAGGTCCTGAACCTGCGCAACGAGCTCCTGGCGGCCGAGGAGCGCCTCGAGGAGCTGCAGTCCGTGGCGCGCCGGCGCCAGGCAGCGGCGCAGGAGCTGCAGGACGAAGTGACGGCCGCCCTCCAGCAGCAGCAGGCGATCCTCGTCGACGTGAAGGACACGCTCGCCGGCGCGGAGGCGGACGAACGCGCCGCCGAAAAGGCCTATCAGAAGTTCCTCGCCTCGCAGAGCTACGCCAGCCACTCGTCCGTCGCGCTGCCCCAGGAGTGGCAGGGCGTGTTCGAGGCGTGCCCCGTCGACCAGCCGCGGGGGTTCGGCGACGGGTTCGGCGCCCCGCGGTACGTGGGTGGCTATCACCTGCACAAGGGGGTCGACATCGTCGCACCGCTGGGCACGCCCATCCGAGCGACGTTCGACGGGATGGCGAGCGACGCCACGAACATCTACGGCGGCAAGGCCGTCTACGTGCAGGGGAAGTACGGCTCGACGTACAACGCGCACATGACCTCGATCGCCAAGCTCGGGCCGGTGCAGGCCGGCGACGTGATCGGCTACGTCGGGTCCGACGGCCTGGCGGGCGGCGAGACGAACCACAACCATTTCGAGTTCCGCCCGAACGTGATGCCGTCGAACTGGCCCGCGAGCTTCTACGGGTACTCGATCATCGAGGACGCGATCAACCCGTACCCGCTGCTCGTGGCGGCCTGCGGCTAGCGCGCCCGCCCGCGGAGCAGCAGCCCGACCCCGATCAGGAAGACGACGCCGGCCGCGACGAGCAACGCCACGGCTCCGGGCGGCGTGCCGCCCCCCTCGGTGCCGGCAGGGCTCGGCGACGGCGGCGCCGGCACACCGGCGATCACCACGTAGCCGAGGCCGGGGACCTCCGCCTCGGCCTGCTGCTGGCCG
>Ga0075343_1000198_pt1 | contig 10419 bp, 12 predicted proteins | sample RushOxbow_ThreeS_2_FD_120072 | JGI IMG/M metagenome (GOLD analysis project Ga0075343, IMG submission 120072) | Natural and restored wetland microbial communities from the San Francisco Bay, California, USA, that impact long-term carbon... | ecosystem: Environmental > Terrestrial > Soil >...
ACCCCGTGCCAGAGTGGCGTGAGCCACGCAACGACCTCGAGGGGGGTCGGCAGGCTCGAGATCGGGAAGAACGTCCCGGAGAAGAGGAACATCGGGAGGATCACGAAGCGGAAGATGGCGACGAACGACACCTCGTTCTGAGCGTGCGCTGCCCAGGCAGCCATCGGCGACGAGAACGAGAGCCCGACGAGGACCGTCACCGGGATCGCGAGCACGGCGAGCGGCGACTCGACGGCGCCGAACGCCGTGATGACGACGATGTAGATGGCAGCTGTGAGGAGGAGCCGGAACGCGAAGTAGGCCTGGTGCCCGAGCACCACGTCCCGCACGCGCAACGGCGTCGCCAGCATGGCGTGGTACTGCCGGTCCCACTTGATGGCGGACAGGACGGGCCAGCTCGACTCGAAGGTCGCGATCTGCATGGCCGTCGCGGCCATCAGACCCGGCGCGACGAACGCGAGGTACGAAACCCCGTCCGGGAGGTCGGCGGACCGGTCGACGAACACGCCGAGCCCGACTCCGAGTGCCAGGAGATAGACGATCGGTGTGATCACCGTCGTGATCGCGGAACCGCGCCAGACGCGCTTGTACTGAGTCAGGAAGAACTCGAGCGGACGAAGCAGGAGCAGGGTCGACGTCATTCGATGAGAGTTCGGCCGGTGAGGTGCAGGAACACGTCCTCCAATGTGGATCGCCGGACGAGGACGCTTTCCGGCACGAGTCCGCGCTCATGGAGCGTGTGCGACGCCGCATCGCCGTCCTCCGCGTACAGGAGCACCCGGTCGGGGAGCGCTTCAATGCGATCGACGAGCCCGTCGGTCCAGTAGCTCAGGTCATCCGGACGGCTGCCGTCGTCGAAGCGGAGCTCGACGACCTCGCGCGTCGAGTATCGCTCGATCAACTCACGCGGTGACCCTTCCGCGACGATCTTCCCGCGATCCATGACCACCAGCCGGTCGCAGAGCTGCTCGGCCTCGTCCATGTAGTGCGTCGTGAGAAGGAGCGTGACACCCTGACGCTTGAGCCGGTAGAGCCGATCCCACACGACGTGCCGCGCCTGCGGGTCGAGGCCCGTCGTGGGTTCGTCCAGCAAGAGGATCTCCGGGTCGTTCACGAGCGAGCGAGCGATCGTGAGGCGGCGCTTCATCCCGCCCGAGAGCGGTTCCACCTTGTCGTCGGCGCGCTCGGTCAGCTCGACGAACTCGAGCAGCTCGTCCGCCCGGGCGGTCAGCTGCTTGCGCGGGAGCCCGAAGTAGCGCCCGTAGATGACGATGTTCTCGCGGACGGTCAACTCCATGTCGAGCGTGTCCTGCTGGGGCACGACCCCCAGGCGCGCGCGGATCTTCGAGCCGTCTCGCGCCGGATCCAGCCCGAGGACGCTCAGCGCGCCGTCCGTGACCGGCGAGACGCAGCCGATCATGCGCATGGTCGACGTCTTGCCCGCTCCGTTCGGCCCCAGGAACCCGAACGCCTCCCCACGCTGGAGGTCGAAGTCGATGCCGTCGACGGCGATGAAGTCGTCGAAGCGCTTGACGAGGTTACGCGCGTGGATGAGCGGCTGGCCGTTCGTCTCGGTCATCCCGGCTACGTTAGTTGCGCGACGTCGGCGGCCGTCGCGCCGACTTCGTGGCATCGACGTCCCGCGCGATCTGCGCCACGAGCGCGGCCTCGCTCTCGAAGACCGCCTCGTCGCGCAGCCGCTCCCACAGCTCGACGACGAGCCGCTCGCCGTACAGGTCGCCCTCGAAATCGAGGAGGTACGGCTCGATGCGCCGCTCGGTGCCGCCGTAGTGCGGATTGGTTCCGATCGAGATCGCAGCGCGATGGCCGAGCCCCGCACCCGCGTAGATCCCGTACGCAGGCACTGCGAGATCGGGCTCGAGCCGAAGGTTGGCCGTCGGGTAGCCGAGCGTCCCCCCACGCTGATCGCCGGCGACGACGACGCCGTCGAGCTCGAACGGCCTGCCGAGCATGGCGGCCGCTGCGATGACATCGCCGCCCGCGAGCGCGGCTCGAATCGCTGTCGACGACGCGCCGGGGAACTCGGGCACGATGACCACCTCGAAGCCCAGGCACTCGAGTAGCTGGAGGTCGCCGGATCGGCGGACCCCGAAGCGGAAGTCACTCCCCGCGACCACCGTCTCGGCGCCGGTCGCATGCAGGAACTCGTCGGCGAACGCCTGAGGGGTAAGCGCCTGCAGCTCGGGCGTGAAGGCTGCGACGAGTACGGCCTCGACTCCCTCCGCCTCGAACAGCTCCAGCCGTCGCTCGAGTGTCGTCAGCAGCTCGACCTTGTTGCCCAGCGCGATGCGCGGGTGCGGGTCGAACGTGACGACGGTCGGGACGAGCCCGGTCGTCTTCAGCGTGTCGAGCACGACGCGATGGCCTCGATGAACCCCGTCGAAGGAGCCGATTGCCACCGCGCGCGGCAGGGCCTGCAGTTCCCCGGGCGAGTTCGCGACGATCACGCGCGCAAGTTACAAGTTGTCACTAACACCCCTGAGCCGCGTCAGAAGGGCCAGAGGACGCTCGTCGCAACTTCTCACACGGGTTCGAGCCGCCGCAGCGCTTCGTCGGGATCGATCAAGCGTTCCGGATCGGCGTCGTCGACCTGAAATGGGCCGATCTCGGTGCGGCGCAGTGAGACACAGTGCCCTCCGAGTGCCTCTGCGATCGAGCGGATGTACGTGCCAGACGAGACGTGCAGCTCGAGGGTGATCGACTCGCCCGGCGCGCCGACGACGGCCAGCTCGTGCACCGTCATCGTCCGTACCGGCATCTCGACGGAGACGCCTCGCCGATGGAGGGCATAGGCGCGTTCGCCATCGATCTTCACCGCGGACGCGGCGGGAATGGGAAGCTCGACCGCACCACGCAGGCCGTCGAGCGCGACGTCGAGCTCAACGCCTGCCATCGGCTCGTGCCTCTCCCCCAGCTCGCCTTCGATGTCGCCCGTCGTCGTCCGGGCTGTCAGGTCGATCTCGGTCAGATAGCGCTTGTCCAGCCCGACGAAGCGGCTCTGCAGTCTCGTCGAGGCGCCCGAGAGGAGCAGCAACAAACCGGTCGCGAACGGGTCAAGCGTCCCCGCATGCCCGGTTCGCGCTCCGGTGCGTCGCCTGACGCCGGCAACGACATCGAAGGACGTTGGCCCCGCTGGCTTGTCGACGAGGATGATCCCGCTCGGCGTGAGCCCCCGGGGAGGCACTAACGGGCCGCGGCTGCGCCGACCTGCGCGGCGACCTCGCGCACGATGAACTCGGAGATCTCCTCGACCGACAGCTCGCTCGAGAAGCCTGCAGCCTCCCGGTGCCCGCCGCCCCCCGACTTGCGGGCGATCGCGCTCACGTCGACTTCGTCGACCGACGAGCGCAGCGACACCTTCCGGGTCGGCCCACCGTCGCGAGGGGGCTCGCGGATCAGGCCGGTGACGGCAGATCCTTCGACGGAGCGGAGCACGTCGATGATGCCCTCCGAGTACGGCTCGGTCGCACCGACCGCCTCGAAGTCCTCACGCAGCAGGTGCGACACGACGATCTCGCCGCCTTCGAGCACACGCGCGCTCTCGAGCGCTCGTGCCAGCAACTTGAGCTTCGCGAACTGGACGTTCTCGTAGACGCCCTGGAAGACGCGATGTACGTCTGCCCCCGCCTCGACGAGATCGGCCGCGAGCCGAAGCGCCTTCGGCGTCGTGTTCGCGTACTGAAAGCGGCCCGTGTCGGTGACGAGGGCGACATACAGGGCCTCCGCGATCTCGGGCGTGAGCCTCACGTCGAGCTCGCGGAGGAGGTCTGAGAGCACCTCCCCCGTCGACGAGGCGTCGGGGACGATGAGATTGACGTCGCCGAAGCGCGGGTTGTCGTGGTGGTGGTCGATGTTGATCGTGAAGGCGGCGGCCTCGACGACGCCAGGCTCCGCCGCGACGCGACTCGCGCTCGCACAGTCGACCGCAACGAGCGTGCGCTCCGCGATGTCCGCCGGGCGCTCGCGCCGCAACCCGCGACTCTCGAGATCGAGGAAGCGGTACTCACCGGGAAGCGGCGCCGGCCCGCCCAGGAACATCACGACGTCCTTCCCGAGCTCCTGCAGTGTCAGCCCCATCCCGAGCAGCGAGCCGAGTGCATCACCGTCCGGAGCTTCGTGCGAGGTGACGAGGAAGCGGTCGCGCGCGCGGAGCTCGGCGACCACCGCCTGCATGTCAGCCTGATTCTGCTTCGGAGTCGGCATCGGAGTCCGGAGGAGCGAGCTCGTCGATCAGCTTCGTGAGCCGCACGCCCCTCTCGATCGCGGGATCGTATTCGAAGGCGAGGACAGGCGTCCGCCGAGTGCCGAGCTCGCGGGATACTTGCGCCTGGAGCACTCCATGTGCGGATTGCAGACCTTCTAACGTGCGCGCCTGTTCTTGCTCGCTACCCAACACGCTCACGTACACCGTCGCCTGCGAGAGGTCCTGCGTCGTCTGCACGCCGGTCACCGTCACGAACCCGATCCGGGGATCCTTCAGCGTCGGTACGGCCTCCGAGAGAACCTTGCGGATCGCCTCGTTCACCTTCCGACGTCGCTCAGCGCTCGCCAGGGACGACCACCTCCCGCTCGCTGCTCACGAGCTCCCACTCGCGCGACGCGAGATGGCGCTCGACCGCGTCGAGGAGCCCCTCGAGCTCCCGGTACTCGCGGGTCACACAGGAGACGGTCAACGCGGCACGCTGCCACAGCTCGTGGTGGTCGACTTCCGCGACGGCGGCGCCGAAGCGCTCGCGCAGCTGTGCCTTGGCCGACTGCACGTGCTTGCGCTTGCCTTTGAGCGATCCCGACTCGGGGAAATGGAGCTCGATCGTGAGGATGCCGACGTAGCCGGTCGCCACGGCACGGGTCTACTCGTCGTCTGCGGACGGCGGCGCGGCGGCGGCGGGCGTGTCGAGGTCCGTGCGCTCGACCGCACGCGTCTCGTACACCTCGAGAACGTCGCCTTCCTTCACATCGTTGAAGCCCTCGAGGAGGATGCCGCACTCGAAGCCTTCGCTCACCTCGCGAGCGTCGTCCTTGAAGCGCTTCAACTGCGCGATGGACGTCTCGTAGATGACCGTGCCGTCCCGCACGACGCGGACGCTGGCGCTGCGGCGCACCACGCCCGAGGTGACCATGCAGCCTGCGATCGTGCCGAGGCGCGACACACGGAACAGCGCGCGCACCTCTGCCTCTCCCAGCGTCTCCTCGGTCTCGACAGGCGACAGCATCCCGACAAGGGCCTTCTCGATGTCCTCGGTGAGCTGGTAGATGACCCGGTACGTCCGGATGTCGACTCCCTCGCGCTCGGCGAGCAGTCGCGCGTCCGCGCTCGGTCGCACGCTGAAGCCGACGACGAGAGCGTCCGATGCGGACGCGAGGTTCACGTCGCCCTCGGTGATACCGCCGACACCCGTGTGAATGACGTTCACGCGCACCTCGGGGTGCTGGATCTTCTGCAGCTCGCCCATGAGTGCCTCGACGGAGCCCTGGACGTCGCCCTTGAGGACGATGTTGAGGTCTTGCACCTCGCCGGCCTGCAGATCCGAGTGCAGCGTCTCGAGCGACACGCGCCGCCGCGGGCGCTGCGCGAACTGCTCGCGGCGTAGCCGCTCGGCTCTCACGTTCGCGAGATGCTTCGCCTGCCGCTCGTGCTCGACGACCCGGACGAACTCGCCCGCTCCCGGCGGATGGTCGAAGCCGAGCACCTCGACGGGCTCGCCCGGCCGCGCTTCCTTCACCTTCTCGCCCCGATAGTCGTAGAGCGCGCGCACCTTGCCGGAGGCGTCTCCGGCAACGGCGGCGTCACCCACGCGCAGCGTCCCGCGATGGACGAGAACCGTCGAGACAGGCCCCCGCCCAACGTCGAGCCGGGACTCGATGACGACACCCGAGGCGTCAGCAGCAGGATTTGCCCGTAGGTCGAGCTCGGCATCCGCGACGAGCAGGATCTTCTCGAGCAGGTCGGCGAGGTTCTCCTTCTGCTTCGCCGACACCGCGGAGAACTGTGTGGTGCCGCCCCAGTCCTCGGGCTGCAGGCCCTCGGCGGCAAGCTCGCTCTTCACACGGTCGACGTTGGCGTCTGGGATGTCCATCTTGTTGACTGCGACGACGATCGGAACCTCGGCTGCACGCGCGTGCGAGATCGACTCCTTCGTCTGCGGCATGACGCCGTCGTCGGCAGCGACCACGAGGACGGCGATGTCCGTCACCTTTGCCCCGCGTGCGCGCATAGCCGTGAACGCCTCGTGGCCGGGAGTGTCGAGGAACGTGATCTTCCGCCCGTCCACCTCGGCCTGGTAGGCGCCGATGTGCTGCGTGATGCCTCCGGCCTCGGTCTCCACGACCGCCGCTTCGCGGATCGCGTCGAGCAGCGTGGTCTTGCCGTGGTCGACATGCCCCATGATCGTGACAACCGGCGGGCGCGGCGCGAGATCCTCCTCGCTGTCGTCGAACGACTCCGGTTCGAGCTCCTCGTCTGCAGCGTGCTTGATCGTGATCTCGCGCTCGAGCTCCGTGCCGATGATCTCGACTTCCTCGTCGGAGAGCGACTGGGTCGCCGTCCGCATCTGCCCGAGGCCCATCAGGATCTTGATCAGCTCCGGCATAGGGACGCCGAGCGCTTGCGAGAGAGCCTTGACCGTGACTCCGGACTCGACCGTGATCGGGCCGGAAGGAGGTGGCGCCGGCGCCTGCCGGGGCTGTGGCGGCGCACTCGAGCGGTCGCGGGCCTGACGACCTCGGCTCTGCCCACCGCCGCCCTCGATGACGACGCGCCGCTTTCGTCCGCCGGGTCCTCCGCGGGGTCGGATGGGGCGATTCGGTCCTTTGCGTCCGTCAGCCATGTTCGGTCAGTCTAGAACCCGGGAGGCTAAGCCTCCTCGCGGGTCTCCTGGCCGCCGTCCTCGAAGCCGTCCGCAACCCCAGCGTCGAGCGTCGCAGCTTCGGCGACGATCTCCTCCGCCTCGGCGACGACCTCCTCGGCGAGCTGGTCTGCAGACTCCTCGGGCTCGTCATCCGGCGCGGCCTGCTCGGGCTGGTTCACGAGCTCCTGATGGGCGGGAACGCCGCAGTAGCGCGAGTTCGGTAGCGCGGCGTTCGGACAGCGCTTGCCGTTCGAGAGAATCGCTGCGCAGCGGCCGGAGAACTCCTCACCGTCCTGGGAGCCTCCCCCGAATGCGGCCTCGGCCTCGGCCTGTGCGAACTCCTGCTCGGACTGGATGTCGATCTTCCAGCCGGTCAGGCGCGTCGCGAGCCGGGCGTTGAGCCCCTCCTTGCCGATGGCGAGCGCAAGCTGGTCGTTCGGGACGACGACGGTCGCCTCTTTCGTCTCGTCGTCGATGTACACCTCGCGCACGCGTGCCGGCGAAAGTGCCTTCGCGACGAACCGCGCGGGCTCCGTGTTCCACGGGATGATGTCGATCTTCTCGCCGCGCAGCTCGGACACGACCATGCGCACCCGGGAGCCGCGGGGGCCGACACACGCGCCGACCGGGTCGACGCCCTGCATGTGCGACTCGACCGCGATCTTGGAGCGGTAACCCGGTTCGCGGGCGACGCCGCGAATCTCGACGAGGCCGTCGGCGATCTCCGGCACCTCGAGCTCGAACAGCGCGCGGATGAGCTCAGGGTCGCGGCGGGACAGGATCACCTGCGGTCCCTTCGTCCCCGAGCGAACCTCGGCGATGACCGCCTTGATGCGACTTCCCTGCTCGTATCGCTCGCCGTCCACCTGCTCGGAGCGCGGAAGCAGCGACTCGACGCGGCCGAGATCGACGAGGACGTTGTTGCGGTCGCCGGCCTGCTGGACGATTCCGGTCACGACCTCGCCCTGCCGGTCGACGTACTCCTCGTACATGATCGCGCGCTCGGCCTCGCGAATCCGCTGCTGGATGACCTGCTTCGCGGTCTGCGCGGCGATGCGCCCGAAGTTGTCCGGCGTCACGTCGGTGCGCTGGATCTGCTCCGGCGGCACCTGCGACCAGTCGAGCTCGAGATCCTCGTCCGTGACGAGCGTGTGCTGGCGCTCCCCCGTCTCCTCCTCGAGCTGCTCGAGCTCGGTGATACGCGCCTCGCGCGCCTCCTCGACGAGCCGGCTCTCGATGTCCACGGGAATCTCGATGCCGAAGACGCGAAACTCGCCCTCGTCGTCGAGCTTGACCTCGGCATGCCTCGTCGCGCCCGGCGTCTTCTTGTACGCGGCGCGGAGCGCATCCTCGAGTGCGGTGATGAGGACTCCCTCCTCGATCCCCTTCTCCTTCTCGATCAGGTGGATGCCCTCGATGATCTCCTGACTCATGTCGTCAACCCTTCGTCGATCAGATTGGCCCGCACGATCGCCTCGTACGGGATGCGAAGCGCGCCGGCCTCGCCGGCGTCCAGCGTGATGGAGTCGTCGCCTGCCTCGACGAGCCGGCCGCGACGCCGGCTCTTCTTCCCGCCCTCGAGCCGGACCGACACACGCTCGCCGACCGCGCTCGCGAAGTGCTCGCGCGTGCGCAGCGGGCGCTCGGGGCCGGGCGACGAGACATCGATCGTGTACTCCGCTCGGTAGTCGTCGAGGACACGCGTGACGCGCTCGCAGAGCGCGTGGTCGACGCCGTCCGAGTGGTCGATGTAGACGCAGAACCGGCTCGGTGAGATGAGCTCGACGGCGAGCACCTCGACCCCGGGCACGCGCGACTCGACCGCTGGTGCGATCTCGTCGTGCAACGTGCGTTCCATGGCGAAGGTCGTGCTCATCAGGTCTACCTGCCGGGTCTGTGCGCCCTGCTCCCTTCAACAAAAATGGGCGCGAGGCGCCCATTTCGTCTAGCCGGTGAAATGTGGTTGGCGCAGGATAGCACCACCCGCCGATTCCGCCGCTCACAGACCACCGAGGCCCGCACCGCGGGCGCGCTGTACATGCGCGGGTTGTGACCTAGAGCAGCGGCGTCAGAACGACGGTGAGCCTCCCGGACTTCGCGCCTCGTCGGACGACGTAGCGCGTGAGGAGCTCCTCGTAGTCTCGGTGCACGACGGCTATGTGGATGTGGGGCAGACCGCCGTACGACGAGGGAACCGGCCCTTGGAAGCGGAACCGCCCCTGGCGATCGGTCGTGACGCTTCCGCGTCCGCGTGGCACGTACCCGTTGGGACCCGCTTGCCACAGGTAGACGAGCGCGCCGCGGATCGGCGCACAGTCGCCCGCGCGCAGCACCCGCCCCTGCAGGACGTGTCCCTTCCCGATCGTGGCGCGCCGCGGCGCGTCGAGGCGCGTGAACGGCCCGGCACCGTCACTCACCGTCGTCTTGCAGGCGTCCGGCGCTCCGGTGGCCGCGAGCCCAGTGCTCGCGCACAGTGCGCTCGCCAGCACGAGCCAGACGACCGGTCGCCGCATGCCGCCAGGATACGACGGCCAAGTGAGACGCGCTATCGGCTTTCGCCGAGGACGATGGTGACGGGACCGTCGTTGACGAGCTCGACGGCCATGCGAGCACCGAACGAGCCGCGAGCCACCGGCACGCCCTCGCTGCCGAGCGCGGCGCAGAAAGCCTCGTAGATGGGCTCTGCCTCCCCGGGCGAGGACGCCCCGCTGAAGCTCGGCCGGTTGCCCTTGCTCGTGTCTGCGAGGAGCGTGAACTGGCTTACGACGAGCGCCTCACCCCGAACGTCGAGGAGGGAGCGGTCGAAGCGATGCTCCTCGTTCTCGAAGATCCGTAGGCGCGCGATCCTGCCCGCCAGAGCGGCCGCGTCGTCGCTCGAATCGCCCTCGGCAATGCCGAGAAGGACGAGAAGCCCGCCCTCGATCTCCCCGATCACATCGCCACCGACCGTGACCGAAGCAGACGAGACTCGCTGGACGACCGCGCGCAACCCTACTCGAGCGCGTCGTCGTCGGGAGACCGCGGCCGCAGCGAGCGGGCGAGCTTGATGTGCGGCGTCGCCTCCTCGCGCCTGCCCTGGTTGACGAGCGCGCGGCCGAGCGCGTGGTGCGCGAACTCGTCGGAGGGATCGAGCTCGAGGAGAGCGCGAAACTCCGCTTCGGCCTCCGCCCAGCGACCGATGCGGAAGTACGCGATCCCGAGGGCCTCGCGGATCGACCTCGACGTCGGCTCGGCGCGCTTCGCCTTCTCGAGCGGTACCGTCGCCTGCGCTGCCATCCCGCTACGCAGATGGCTGCGGCCGAGCTGGAAGAGGTCGTACGTCTCGCTCACGCGCTCCCACCGGCGCGGAGCGAGCGAACGGAGACGAGTCCGCGGAAGCGCGCCCAGAGCGAGAGCTCGCCGCGTGCGGCACGGAGGAGCCGACGGACCTCGGCGCGAGCCGTTCGCGCGCCGGGCTCGACGGCTGCCGGCGGGCCGAAGCGCGCCCGCGACACCGCGAGCGCGAACGGTCTTGCGTCGAGCCCGAGCTCATCGTGCACCGCCCGCTGCA
>Ga0075343_1000202_pt1 | contig 10146 bp, 7 predicted proteins | sample RushOxbow_ThreeS_2_FD_120072 | JGI IMG/M metagenome (GOLD analysis project Ga0075343, IMG submission 120072) | Natural and restored wetland microbial communities from the San Francisco Bay, California, USA, that impact long-term carbon... | ecosystem: Environmental > Terrestrial > Soil > Wetlands...
GCAGGCTGGCGATCATCAAAGGCAGCGCAGCGTTCTTGGCGCCGCTGATGGGAATGGTGCCCTTCAACGGCGCGCCGCCGACAATGCGGATACGATCCATGACGACGTGCTCCCCTCGCGCGGATGGCGAGAATCAGGCAATCGGGCCATCTACCGGCGTTTGCTTAGCATCGATAAAGGGCAACATTAGGAAGGTCTTCCCGAGCCCGGCTGAAAGCGAGTGGTCGCAGAGGTGTTGGACATGCTTTGTCAAGCGCCCGAACTCACCCGGCAGCGCTCACGGGAGGATGGTTATCTCGGTTCCCTAGCCTATCGAGCCCGAGTCCGTTTGTGGGTTTCCTTAGGGCCAGGGGCGTCAAGCTGTCGGAATCCTCGGCCTGTTGTTCTTGGGTCGAGCAAGAAAGTGCAATCCTGAACGCATCCATCGAAACAGTCAGCAGATTCTGCGCGGGCACTCCCTCATCAGGCTTATAGAAGTTATGTCTCCCAATTGGCTGTCCCTCAGCGCGTGCCCAAGCCGGCAGCGAACCACCGCGTCTTTGCCGAACAATCGTTGGATTCAGAAAATGGGTGGCACCCGCGGTGGGGTCCACGCTCTCGCCGGATAGCACGGCCTCAGCAATTTGCGCCACGTCGAGATAGCGGGGATCGTTTCGAGAGAGGGATTGTATTTCTTTCCGCTTAGTCATCCACGGCTCGAACTGCCACGGAGCCGTCACTACCTCCTTGATGCTGTCGCCCCATCTGCCGCTCTTCTCTCGGTTCAGGATGACATGAGCGACGGCAGCCTTGCCTTCATCCGGTTCAGTTCCCGCTTCAAAGACTATCGTTCTGACAAGATAGTCACGGTCCTCGGCGCTAAAGTTTTTGGTGCTTCGATAGAGTTTAGGCACCGGAAATTTAGTGCTCCGAGTGTCGGCCAGCGAGGGAGGAGGGACACATTGAGGGGCCGAACCCAGCGAGGCATGAACCGGCGTCGCACTTGTCGCCAAGGCAAGCATTGCCAGTGCAAATAAGATTCGCACTCCGATCTCCTTCAGTTATTGGGCTGATAAAGATGGGACTCGCAGCAAAAACTTGCCTATTTTTTGACCGGAAGAGAGCGATCGTGCGATCAAATGAGGCAGGCGCTTCGCTGCGGGAAGTATCTGCGTTACGGGGATCTCGAGCGCCTCGCTGATGAACCTGCGCAGTCTCAGCGCTGCTCTTCGGCGAGCTAGTGCCTTCTGATCGATTCCGAATAGGCGAGACCAGTACCAAGCGGCCTATGATGCTCTCGTGCGGGTCCGATCACCGGCGATAAACCAGTCGGGCCTCAAGATACGAGGATGAGAGTCGCGGAGCAGGATGCGAAATCGTCACCAACTCCGACGAAGCAGAGCAAGCAGTGCAAGAATGCGTAATAGCTGAGCGATTCAGACAGAAAACCAAAGACCCGAGGCTGCCCTCAGGTCTTTGGTCGAACTAGCCGCTTCGAACTCGACTAACCACTCAAGCCTTAGCAGCGGCCTTCTCGACCGGCTTGTAGGCGCTGCGCGTCAGACCGGCATACATTTCACCCAGCTTCGACAACTCGGCGACATTGGCTTCAAAAACCATTCTAGCGTACTGTGACTGAATCTCGATAACGTGCTCGAAGGACTTTGCACCGAGCAGCTCTTCGAAAGCACGAGTGCCGTCCTCGAACGACCTCTTCGAATAAGCGGCGATCTCCGCGGCAATGGCCTGGAACCCCTTGTGCGCCTCACCAAAGGAGCGGACAGCGGCATCGAAGCCCTCCTTGCCTGCTCGTTGAACTTCATCACCAAATCTTTGAACGTCAGACATTTGATTACCTCTTTGACCCCCTAGTGCGGGCCTGTGGTGTGCGTTGTGTGTAAGAAGTCATATGGCGTGCTATGTTGCACTGCACAATAGCAATGCCAATGTTTATTGCGCAGCACCCATGATCTCGCGGGGGCTTGTGAAAAACGCAAATCAGGTTTGCTGTGCGTACTCTGACGCTAAGGCCGCGTCTTCCGAGCGTCTATCACTTACCCTAGTCCACTGCCTTGCATTTACGCCATTCTCCAACCGCCACGCCGCGCGCGCCCGAACGCTCGCGCGGCGAGACCCGTGTCATAGCTTCCTCATTAAGCGGCGGCACTCCGCCTACTCGCCCTAACCAGGGGCTCGACCTTATCCGCCGGCACAGGTGCGCTGAAGAAAAACCCCTGAGCCTCGGTGCATCCTGCCGCTCTCACCTGCTCGAGTTCATCAGGAGTCTCGACACCTTCTGCCGTCGTGGTCATGTGAAGGCTCTGGCCGAGACTCGTCACCGCGCGCACGATCGCGGCGCAATCCTCGCGGTTTGACAAGTCGTGTATGAACGATTGATCGATCTTGATCTTGTCGAATGGAAACGTGACCAGGTAGCTCATAGACGAGTAGCCCGTGCCGAAATCATCCAGCGATATGCGGACTCCCAGCTTCCGCAGTTCATGGAGGGTAGCCAAGGTTGCCTCCGTGTTGCGCAAGAGCACGGACTCGGTGATTTCGATCTCCAGCTGATGTGGAGAAATGCCCGCTCGGTCCAACGCGCGCTTGATCACCGTAACAAGGCCCGACGAACGGAACTGCATTGCCGAAATGTTGACGGCAACGCAAATATTCCTTGGCCAAGTGGCCGCTTGTCGGCACGCCTGTCGGAGAACCCATTCACCCAGCCGCACCATCGCGCCAAGATCTTCGGCGATGGGAATGAAGTCATTCGGCGAGATCGTCCCGAGTTCGGGGTGATTCCAGCGTAGCAGCGCTTCGAACCCGGTGACCTCCTCGCTTTGCAAGTTGACCATCGGTTGATAGAGAAGCTCGAACTCGCGGGCGAGAACCGCTCTGCATAAGTCTTGCTGAAGCCTGCGCCTCAAGCGGACCCGTGTGTCCATTTCCGGTTCGAAGAACCGCACGACGCCACGCCCATCCGTCTTTGCCCGATAGAGAGCCAAGTCCGCATTCTTCAGCAGCTCATCCGGCGCTCGGCCGTCCTCAGGGGCGATTGCGACGCCAACGCTCACGCCTATCATGACATGATGACCGTCGATCTCATAGGGCCGCTCAATACACTCTATTACACGTTGAGCCAGTGCCCCGGCGTCGACGTCCTTCTTTAGCCCCCCATGAACGATGGCAAACTCATCGCCGCTGAGACGTGAAACAGTATCGGTCTCGCGAACGCAGCCGACCAAACGCCCCGTGACGGATCGCAGCAATGCGTCACCAATTGGGTGACCGAAGGTATCGTTCACTTCCTTGAACCGATCAAGATCAAGGCATAGGACCGTCACACATTCCCCCCGCGACGTTCGCTTGAGCGCCTGTGCCAGGTTCTCACGGAGTAGAGTGCGATTTGGCAGGTTGGTCAGAGCGTCGTGACGAGCCATATGGGCGATTCTGTCCTCCACGCGCTTGCGCTCGGTTACATCTTCGTGAGTGGTGACCCAACCACCACCGGCCCGTGGACGCCGCACTTCATTGATGGCCCTGCCATTGCAGTGCTCGATTATCGTGTCGGACGGTTGGATCTCGCCTGAAAGGCCCTTGGCGCTTTCTACATAGAATTCGGCGTCTCCATAATAGCTGCCGGCGGCAACCCGCAGTGCCCGTATCTGCTGCAGCGTCATCCCTGGCCGTATTGACTCCGGCGCGATGCCGTAGACTTCGGCGTATTGTCTGTTCGAGACTATGAGGCGCCCGTCGGCTTCGAACATCGACAGGCCTTGAGACATGTGCGTCAGAGCCGTCTCCAACAGTTCGACCTGCTTTTGAACTTCCGCTTCTGAGTTCTCGATAAGTTGGCGCCGCGCCGCCTCCAACTCCCGCATAAGTTCATGGAACGCGCTGGCTAGCTTTCCTATCTCATCCGGTCGGGACGAGATGCCAGTGTCATCATCAATCTCGGCAAGCCCGCCACTTCTAATGCGCCAGACATGATCGGTGAGGCGCAGCAGGGGGCTTAGAAGCTGTCGGCGCATCATCCAACCACCGAACGCAACGAGGATGAGAGCTCCTGCGATGCCAAGCGGGGTTAGAATGGTGCGGGCTACGCAGGGCTCGGACTGCTGGCGCGACTCCAGCCCGACTTCCTTAAGATCGACATGGAGCTCGTTCGCGATATTCATAAGTGCCATGCCAAGCAAGTGATCGTCAGCATCGCCCGGGCCCTCGAGATTCGGGTGATCGGCGAAGGGGTAGAAACAGAGGACGAGCTCACCGTGCTCCGGGCGGGCGGTATCTCGCTGTTCCAGGGCTATCTGTTCGCCAAGCCTGCGCTGATGGCGCTGCCCGAGGTTCCCATGCTCGCGCAATCTCAAGCCGTGAATATAAGCACTGCCTAGTAGAGTCAGCCGCTACGCGCGACGATGAATGTCCGCAATGGGTCGAGGGAGGATTTTACAGCTTTGTCGTAGGTTAGCGAGTAGGTGCCGTCCTTTCCTTCCAAAGCCATTGCCCGTGAGGCCTGGCTCGCTTTCCCACCTACGGCTGGACTTTTTGGTATGTTCGCGTCTTGGTACAATAAGCTAGCAGCCATAGGAACTGTCGATGGCGTTCAACCTCAAAGTCTTTCTCACAGCGGTAGATGGGGGAAAGACCGTCGTAAAATACCGCAAAGGCGAAACCGTCTTCGCCCAAGGCGACCCCTGTGACAGCGTCTTTTACATTCAGAGCGGCACTTGCAAAGTCTCCGTAGTATCGGAGCAAGGCAAGGAAGCGATCGTCGCGCTGCACGGAAAAGGGGACTTCTTCGGCGAAGGCGGTCTCAATGGGCAGCCTCGGCGGCTCGCCACCGTTACCGCGCTCAGCGACTTAAAGCTAATGCGGTTCGAGAAAGCAGCGATCCAGCGCGTCCTTCACCAGGAGCCAGAGTTTTCCGAATTCTTCATTTCGTATTTGCTTACCCACAACGCTCGCGTTGAGGCTGATCTGGTTGATCAGCTGTTCAATTCGAGTGAGAAGCGTCTGGCGAGGCTGCTTCTGCTGATGGCCAACTTCGGCAAAGAGGGCAAGCCAGAGCAAGTGATAGCTAAAATTAGCCAAGAGACTCTCGCTGAAATGATTGGCACCACGCGGTCGCGCGTGAGCGCTTTTATGAACAAGTTTCGCAAGCTCGGCTTCATCGAGTACAACGGCGACCTAAAAGTGCACAACTCGTTGCTGAATGTGGTTTTGCATGACGCACCCGGATTGAGGCGAGAACCGGAGGATGCGTGATCCAAGTCAGCGGGGAAACCTTGTGAACTCGCGGCTTCAGCGTGAGCGGCCGGGGCCGACGACTGATCAAGCAAAAGCGGAATTACATTTCCCCCTCGGTGCATCTCGGCAGCCCGAGCACACCCACCAAGGAGACGACCATGAATTCGTGGTTCAAGCCTGAAATCACTGAGACAGAGGGCGGTATGGAAGTGACGAGTTACCTTCCGGCTGAACTTGACCGCGCTTAGTTGACGTAGCGGCTTTTCATAAGGTGGCGGCCTCGCATGTGCGGAGCGCCGTTTTCTTTTTTTTGCAGTTACAGTACGCGGTGTCGAGGTGGCGCACTGAACTGGCAAGAAGGCACTCCTAGCAGGCTGCATGGCAGCGCCAGGGGTGGGGCCGCAACGGCGCACGGCAGGCCCCCTGCGGTGGAGCTCGGCGGGCTAGTGCGCCAACCAGCATGTTTCGGGGCGCGTCCCCTACCCGCGCTATGGGTGTCGGGCCTGGTGCCCTACGAATGCTTTTGCTGCGACTGCAACTGGTAATGCATGCCGGGTCGCGTTCACTCAAGAAGCCTACCCATCATCGGGGTCGGGATCTCGAAGCGGCGCAGTCGATCGATGCAGCCTGACGAAGGCATAGAAGTAGCTGAGCCAGAGGAAGACGGAGAGGCAGTAGAAGATGATCGTTCGCGCCGACCACACCGGCCAAGAGCCGGCGGGCCCGATGGCGATCACGTTAGGAAACCAAGTGAACAGCGTGGAGCGCCACCGATTCCACAAGACGGTCACTTCCGAGTTGCGCGACTGCGCGGTCTTGGCGTCGTTGAAGACGCGCTCGCTGTTACGCTTCAACCACCACCAGGAATCATCGTTAGTCAGCTCGAGCCCCCTGTCGGACCGGTTGCGCATGTAGATGTATTCGAAGTCTGTGGTATTACCGCTCGCGTCGGGATCCGTGCGGCGCACTTCCGTTCCTGTGATGACGCCCGTTGTCCATGTTGGACGTGCATATTCCCATCCAAACCAGAGAGGGATGCCCACCACGAGTGCAGCGATGGCCAGAACGGGACTTCCCCTACGCATTAAGATAAAAGCGAGCACGAGAATCGCGAGCAGGACGATGTAGCCGATAGATAGCCAAGCCTGGAGCATGCTCAAACCTCACCGCAGATGAGCTCGAAATGGGCGAGCCACCCCTACTTTCAGTATCCCCAGGCGGCCATGTGCACAAGATCAAGCAGTGCCAGCGCGTCGCGACCCGATATGACGCGCTCGCAGTCAACTATCTCACCTTCGTCCAATCGCCTGCATCGGCCTAGGTAAAATCAGCAGCCTCTGAAGCAGGGCGGCGCCGTGCGGATCAACCCAACCAGACCTGCAGACGATGCGTGGCTCCGTCATCCTTTAGCTGGATGGCAAGGGGCACGTCGATCATAGCGCCATCGATCTCTGCGGCGACGACGCCGCGCTGCACGCTCTGTGGGTTCTGTACCAGGATTTCGTACTGTGACTCGCCGTGGCGGAACATAATCTCGAACCGGGGCCACGATCTTGGAATACAAGGATCGAGACGCAAGACCCCGCCCTCGATGCGAAGTCCAAGGATGCTCTCGACGCCGGCGCGCTGCATCCAGGCGGCCGAGCCGGTGTACCAGGTCCAACCGCCACGCCCTAGATGACCGGGAGCGGAGTAGATGTCGGCGGCGACGACATAGGGCTCCACTTTGTAACGATGCGTATCGGTGCGCGTGCGCGCGTGGTTGATCGGATTGAGGATCCAAAAGAGCGCCGCCGCCTTGTCGCCTTCCCCAAGACCCGCAAGGGCCATCACGGACCACAGGGCGGCATGGGTGTACTGCCCCCCGTTTTCGCGAACACCCGGTGGATAGCCCTTGATGTAGCCGGGGTCGAGCAGCGTGCCATCGAATGGCGGCGTGAACAGCAAAGCCAACCCGTCGTGGGGCAGAATCAACTCGCGGTCGACGGCCGCCATGGCCTGGGCCGCGCGGTCACGCCGAGCCGCGCCGGAGAGCACGGCCCAGGATTGGGCGATGGAGTCGATGCGGCACTCTTCGTTCACGGCAGAGCCGAGCGGAGTGCCATCGTCGAACCAGCCCCGCCGATACCAGTCGCCATCCCAGGCCTGGCTTTCGAAGCCGGTCGTCAGCACCTGCATTTGCGTCCGCCAGTTCGCCGCTCGCGTCGCCTCGCCGCGCACATCGGCGAGACTTGCGAAGCCGTCGAGCGCCGCGTGCAGTAGCCAGCCGAGCCAGACACTCTCGCCGCGGCCCGCTTCACCGACGCGGTTCATGCCGTCGTTCCAATCGCCGCCGCCGATCAGCGGCAGGTTATGGCCGCCAACCGCCAGGCTGGCGTCCAGCGCGCGCGCGCAGTGCTCATAGAGGCTGGCGGCCTCGTCCGAAACCGTCGGTTGGAAGAAACGTTCGCTTTCGTCCGGCTCCAGCGTCGGGCCCTCTAGAAAAGAGACGACCTCATCCAGAACGGCGGCATCGGCGGTGACGCCGACATAATGCGCGGCGGCGTAGGCGAGCCAAACGCGGTCGTCCGATATGCGCGTGCGCACGCCCTGACCGGAGTGCGGTAGCCACCAGTGCTGGACATCGCCCTCCACGAACTGGCGGCTCGCGGCTCTGAGCAGGTGCTCTCGAGTCAACGACGGCCGGACCGTGGCCAAGGCCATGCAGTCCTGTAGTTGGTCCCGGAAACCGTAGGCGCCGCCGGCCTGGTAAAACGCCGATCGGGCCCAGACGCGGCAGGCTAGCGTCTGGTAGATAAGCCATCCGTTGAGCATGATGTCCATCGATCGGTCAGGAGTCTTGACCTGGATCGAGCCCGTGGTCTCGTCCCAGAATGCTTTGACCTCCGCAAGCACGGCTTCCAAGTCCGCCTGTCGGTAACGGGCGATCAACGATTGCGCCTCTGCCTCGTCCTGGGCATCACCGAGGAAGAAGACGATCTCTGCGACGCCGTTCGGCGCGATCTCGACCGTGGTTTGGAGAGCGGCGCAGGGATCTAGCCCCGACCCTACACGCCCCGAGAGCGAAGTCCCGTTGACCAGCGCCGCCGGCCCGTCGAGCGCGCCATTGCGGCCTATGAACTCTCGGCGATCACCCGTCAAACTCGTCTGTAACCCGCAGAGGTCGGCAAAAGCGACACGGTGCTCGAAGGCGGGGTTCCAAGAATTGCTCGCGAGCAACGCCCCGGTCGCGGGGTCGATGCGGGTGGTTACGAAGGGTGCTCCTGCGCCGCGGGAGGCGCCGAGAACCCATTCGACATATGCGGTCAACGACAGCCGTTTGGTGCGGCGCGTTGTGTTCCGGAGCTTAAGGCGCGAAATCTTTATCGGATCGGCAAGCGACACGTACTCAAGCAGTTCCGCGGCGACTCCGTGTGAGGCGTGCTCGAAGCGGCTGTAACCCCATCCATGCCGGGCCACATAGGTGGCCGCTTCATCGCGGATCGGCCGCGCCGTGGGGCTCCACAGACGTCCCGTCTCCTCGTCCCGAAGATAGAAAGCTTGGCCTGGGAGATCGGTGACAGGGTCGTTGGACCACGGCGTCAGTTGATGCTCGCGGCTGTTCACTGACCAAGCGTAGCCGCCGCCTTCGGCGGACACCTGGAAGCCGAAGCCAGTGTTGGCGATCACGTTGATCCAGGGCGCTGGAGTCGACTGGCCGGGGCCCAGGATCGTCACATATTCGCGGCCGCCTTCGGCGAAGCCGCCCAGCCCGTTGAAGTACTCCACGCCGGGCGACGGGCGGGGCACCTGAAGCTCGGAAGCGGGCGCGGCTCGTTTTGCCACGGCCCTAGGTAATGGCCTAGCCTCTGGCGCGCGCTCAATCTGATCGGCGAGCCGTCCGCGCTCTCCTAGCAGGACCACCCGCGCGACGGACGCGAGAAGGGCTCGAGCCTCAGGTGAGATCAGGTCGGCGCGGAGCATGAAGATGTGTCCGGGCAGCCGCTCCTCGCCGATCTGAGGGCGGGATTGGCTGGCCCGCACAAGAGTCTCTAAAGCGATCTGTAGATCCTGGACGTAGGACGAGCCGCGCTCGTTCAGGATGACCAAGTCCACCGCAAACCGCTTCATCCGCCAGTATTCCACCGCCTGCAGGGCCTCGCGGGCGAGGCCGAGTTGGTTGATATCGGAGATGCGGACCAGGATGATCGGCAGATCGCCGGATATGCCTAGAGGCCACAGACTCGGTTGCCCGTCGCAGCCGCTTTCGATGGTTTCCGACGGCGGGCGTAGCATGGGCGCCGCGTAGACGAGGTGCCCGGCCAGACGCTGGTATTGTCCGGCTTCGTTTTGGTCGATGCCGAGGTGGTGCAATTGCACTTGGGCCTGCGTCCAGGCGAGCGTAGCGGCGCGTTCGAAGGCGCCGACGTCGTGGTGCTTGTCGACCAAAACAAGAATCTCCTCACGTGAGGAGGCGACCATCGTCCAGAAGTCGATCTTCGCCGTCGCATTCGGCGCGATCCGTACCCGACGGCGCAAGGCAAATATGGGATCGAGCACCGCCCCGGTCGCACCAGAGAGTGGCCGACCGCCCATCACAGCGCCCGGCGCGCGAATGCTTCGTCCCCGGTCCAGGAATCGCGCGCGATCGGTCTCGAACTCGCGTTTGCCCGCCGCTTCGCCCTGGACAACCGCCAACTGCGCCGCCCAGACCTGCGGCTCCGTGGGTACCCGCCGCCGCCTCGTCGCCAGTATGGCACCAAGGCCAGCGAGGTGCTCAGTCTCGGTGAACAGCTTCGAAAAAGCCGGGTGCATCACGTCTGCGGCCTGGGACGCCAGAACTAGCTCCGCGTAGGAAGTCACCTCGACCTCGCGCGGTTGGCTGCCGAAGTTTGAGATCGTCACGCGGCGCACTTCGGCATCGTCTTCGGCGGAAAC
>Ga0075343_1000204_pt1 | contig 10104 bp, 10 predicted proteins | sample RushOxbow_ThreeS_2_FD_120072 | JGI IMG/M metagenome (GOLD analysis project Ga0075343, IMG submission 120072) | Natural and restored wetland microbial communities from the San Francisco Bay, California, USA, that impact long-term carbon... | ecosystem: Environmental > Terrestrial > Soil >...
CGCATGTGCGTCGTCGACGTCGAGGGCGCGCCGCGACCGCTGCCTGCGTGCGCGACGAAGGTCAGCGAGGGCATGGTCGTCTCGACGAACGGCCCGATCACGGACTTCCAACGGACGCTGACGGAGATGCTCCTCTCGGAGCATCTGAACGCGTCGCCCGGCGGCAGGCCGAACGAGCTCCTCGATCTCGCGAACGAGCTCGGCGCCGACGCACCGCTCATGCTTCCCGACGCCAAGCGAGCCGAGTACGACGACCGCAACGGCCTCATGGGCTACGACCCCGACGCGTGCATCCTGTGCGCACGCTGCGTGCGCTACACGCAGGAGGTCATGCAGTGCTCGGCGCTCAGCCTCGAGGGCCGCGGCGGCGAAGCCCGCATCGTCCCGACGTGGGAGCTCTCGTGGCTCGACACGGAGTGCGAGCTGTGCGGCGGCTGCCTCTCCGTCTGCCCGACGGGCGCGATCTACGAGAAGTTCGAGGAGGGCACGGAGCGGCCGGAGCGCGCACTCGAGCAGGTACGCACGACGTGCACGTACTGCGGCGTCGGCTGCCAGGTCGACCTGAACCTCGACCCGCAGACGAAGCACATCGTGAAGGTCACCTCGAAGGACGAGTACCTGCCGAACGAAGGCAACCTCTGCGTGAAGGGCCGCTTCGCGTTCAACTTCGTCCACCACCCAGATCGGCTCACGCAGCCGATGGTGCGCGGAGAGGACGGCGAGCTGCACGCGACCACCTGGGAGCACGCGATCGAGACGGCGGCGACCGGCCTCAAGCGCGTCAGCGCCGAGCATGGGCCGCAGTCGATCGGCTTCCTCTCCTCGGCCCGGCTGACGAACGAGGAGAACTACCTCATCCAGAAGCTCGCCCGCACGGGGGTCGGCACCAACTCGGTCCACTCGTGCGAGTCCACCTGACACGCTCCGACTCTTTACGGCCTGGTCAGGTCGTTGGGCAGAGGAGCGAGCAGCAATTCCATCCCGGAGATCGAGAAGGCGCGGTTCGTCTTCGTCATCGGATCGAACACGACCGAGGCGCACCCGGTGCTCGCCCTGCGCATCAAGAAGGCGGTCCGTGACGGCGGCACCCTCGTCGTCGCCGACCCGCGCAAGATCTGGCTGACCAAGCTCGCGAAGCGCCACCTCCAGCTGCGCCCGGGCACGGACGTGTGGCTGCTCAACGCGATGATGAACACGATCCTCAGCGAGGGTCTTCAGAACGAGGAGTACATCCGCGACTACACGGACGACTTCGACGCCGTCCGCGAGGTGGTCATGCGCTACTCGCCCGAGGAGGCCGAGAAGATGACCGGCGTCCCGGCCGAGGACATCCGCGCCACCGCCCGCGAGTACGCGACCGAGCGGCACGCGGCGATCTTCTACACCCTCGGCATCACCGAGCACGCATGCGGTGTCGACAACATCTGGTCGCTCTCGAATCTCGTACTCATGACGGGGCACCTCGGCTACGAGGCGACCGGGCTCAACGCGCTGCGCGGCCAGAACAACGTCCAGGGCCTGAACGACTCCGGCGCGAACCCGATGTACCTCCCCGGCTACCAGCCCGTCGACGACCCCGAGATCCGTGCACGTTTCGAGGAGCGCTGGGGCGCGCAGATCCCGACGACCACCGGCTACCGCCTCGACCAGATGATGAGCGGCCTCCACGACGGCCGCATGAAGGCGCTCTACCTGATCGGCGAGAACCCGGCGCAGACCGAGCCGAACGCGCACCACGTCGAGGAGGGGCTCGCCAAGCTCGACTTCCTCATCTCGCAGGACATCTTCATGAACGACATGTCCGCGAAGCACGCCGACGTGATCTTCCCGGCGTCGAGCTTCGCCGAGAAGGAGGGCACGTTCACGAACACGGAGCGCCGCGTGAGCCGCGTGCGCGAAGCGGCCCCGCTGCCCGGCGACGCGAGAGGCGACCGCGAGATCGTCCTCTCCATGGCGAAGGCGCTCGGCTGCGACTGGCCCGACTACCCGAACGCAGAGTCGGTGTGGAACGAGCTCGCCGACCTGGCGCCGAACTGGTACGGCCTGCGCTACGACCGCATCGAGGAGAACGGCCTGCAGTGGCCCGTTCCGGAGCTGGGTCACCCCGGAACGCAGTACCTTCACGCTCCCGCGCCCGCGCGCCCACCCGGGCGCGGGAAATTCTTCCCCGTCGAGTACCAGCGGCCGATCGAGGAGCCTGACTCCGAGTACCCGCTGGTGCTCTCGACCGGGCGCACGCTCTACCACTACAACTCGGCGACGATGACGATGCGCGAGTCGGGGATCACGGAGAAGCAGGAGGAGCCGTTCTTCGAGATCCACGCCGACGACGCGACTGCGCTCGGGCTCGCCGAGGGAGACTGGGCGCGGCTCGTGTCGCGCCGCGGTGAGCTCCAGGCAAAGGCGCAGATCTCGGATCGCGTGTTCCCCGGCCTCGTCTGGATGGCACTCCACTTCGCCGAGCAGAAGGTGAACTGGCTCACGCACGACGTCGGCGACCCGCTGATCGGGACGCCCGAGTTCAAGATCTCGGCCGTGCGCGTCGAAGCGGCGTGACGGGCTCGCTCGCCGTTCTCGAGCGTCGAGGCCGTTTCGGCGAGCCGTACCTCTACGAAGCCGAGTGCGAGTCGACGCAGCTCCTCTTGCTCGGATCGGAGCTCCCGGAAGGCGCCGTCGCCGTCTCCGACCACCAGACCGGCGGCAAGGGGCGACACGGCCGGCAGTGGGTGGCGCCGGCCGGCACGTCCCTGCTCGTCTCCGTGTTGCTTCGGCCGCCCCCGGAGCGCGATCTCCCGGAGCTCTCGCTCGTCGCCGCGCTCGCGACGGCCGAGGCGATCGAGGCGGCGACCGGCCTCTCACTGCAGATCAAGTGGCCGAACGACGTCATGCTCAATCGCCGCAAGGTCGCGGGAATCCTGTGCGAGCTCTCCGACGGGGTCGTCGTCTGCGGGATCGGGATCAACGTGAACCAGCAGCGCGAGGAACTCCCGCTCGACGCACCGACCGAGCCGGGCTCGCTCCGGACACTCACGGGAACGACGTACGACCGCGCCGCGCTCCTCGGCTCACTGCTGCTCCGGCTCGAAGAGCGGTACGACGCCTGGTTGGCGGGCGGGCTGCCGGCGGTCTATCCCGATCTCGGCGCGCGCGACTTCCTGCGCGGCCGCACGGTGACCGTCGACGGCGACGGAGCGGTGGCCTCGATGATCCGTCCGGATGGCCGGCTCGAGGTGTGGACAGGCAACGGCCACGGCGAGACCCGCGTGGTCGAGTCCGGCGAGGTGCTGTTCGAGCGTTAGCCCGCGTCTCTGTTCGCGAGCATGCTGATCACGATGTAGAGCACGAACCCGATCGGGACGATGAAAGACGCGAGACGCTGCCACAACGGCTTCGGCGGCCCGGCCTCCTCGTCCAGCGGCGACTCGACGTCGGGCGGCTCCTCGTAGTCCGGCTCGGCCTCGTACACCTCTTGCTCGGCGACCTCGACGTCGACCGACTGCGCGGCGTACTCGTCCGCCTCGTCGTACGTGATCGGCTCGTCTGCCGGGATGGTGCTGCGCTCGAGGTCGAACAGGCTCGGCCAGCGGCCACAGGTCCGGCAGGCGTTCGCGACCGGCTCGTTGACCGTGCCGCATTGCGAGCAGCGCCAGGGTGCGTCGGCCACGCCGAGAGAGTACGCCCCGGACGCTACGAAGCCTGCGTGAGCGGGATCCGCACCTCTCGGATGCGCGTACCGTCCTCGGCCGAGCGCTCGAAGACGACGAGAGCGAAGACATCCGAGACGTCGGCCGTGGTGAACTCGAAGGTTCCACGCGTGCCCGTACCGGAGGTCGCGGTGACGAAGTTCTCGTCGAGCACGCTGCCGGCGGCGTCGACGAGCTCGTAGTGGAATGTCGCCTCGAAGGTGTTGGCCGTGCCCGTGGCGGTGATCGGCGCAGTCACCCCTTGAAACGGCAGCGGCGACTCCACGAGCACCGCTGGCGTCTGCTCCTCGAAGTCGGCACGCGTATAGCTCTCGCCTGAGATCTCCACCGAGGTCGCCCCGACCGCCGGCTGGGTGAGCGAGTACACGAGCTGCGCAAGCTGCTCGACGGAGAGCTCGTCGTCCGAGTCGGCGGTCGCGACTCCGTCGGCGACGGAGATGTCGACACTCTCGGGAAACCCGCTCGTCAGGCCCATCTCGGCTTCGTCCAACGACGGGCCTTCGGCCAGGGCCGAGACGACCCCCTCCGCGGCGGCATCACCCTCCGGAATGTCGCGGAATGCCGGCCAGACCTGTTCGTCGAGGAGGTAGTACACGCTCGCCTCCTGAAACGCCGTCGGCGCTTCATCCCCGCCACAGCCGGCAGCGACCGCGACGACGAGGAGAGCGAGCACGAGCCTTGTCACGGCCCCAGCCTAGCCCCGTTGCCGGGGATCTCGGACTACGCGGGCGAGCTGCCCTCTGAGCTCGGGGCGGTCGAGCGCCGCGTCGAACATGAAGCGCCGGCTCGTCTCTTCCGCGAGCCCCTGAAACGTGTCGACGGTCGCCCAGAGAGCTCGCGCGGCATCACGCAGGTCGTACCGCGCATACGCGCTCTCGAGCGCCGTGAGCGCACCCGGATCGGCCCAGCGGTCGATCCACTTGCCACCGTCCCGCACTTCCGTTCTGGGATCGACGGCGAGCGCGTGCCAGCTCATCAGCGTCACGAGCGAGCGCTTCAGGGAGCCGTTGACCGCGTCGACCGCGAGGAACACCTCTCCCTTGCGCAGCTTGCGTCCGGCCCAGAGCGCCGTCGCCCAGAAGTCGGTCTCGAGGTCGAGCAGGGCTGCCTCGTCGGGCGACGCGACAGGACGCTGGTCGTCCGGGCTCTCGAGCGCCGCGGCCAGTGCGACCACGAGATCGGTCGGCGTGTTCACGTTCAGCAGCTGCGTGTCGTCGACCTCCACGACGTTCGGGTTGACGCCACGCAACGACAGCGCGTCCCGCTCGACGCGTGCTTCGAGCTCGGAGAGCATGGTCTTGGTGTACACGCCGGGCAGCGGGCCGGTCTGCGGCACCGCCACCGCCTCTGCGAGGCGGCGCAGGAGCTCGGTACCGACGAGCGGGCAGTCGACCGGTAGGACGACGCACGCCTCATGAGCCGCTGCGCGGAGACCCGCGATGACGCCGAAGATCGGTGCGCGCTCGTCCGCGCCGTCGTCGAGCATCGGGAAAGGCAGACCGAGCCCGTCACCGACCTTCCCCACTGCGACGACCTCGTCGCAAAGCGCGCCCAGCGTCCGCCAGCCACGCTCGGCCAGCGTCTCGCCGCGGAAGGAAGCGAGAGCCTTCGGCGAGCCGAAGCGCTCGGACGCACCGCCGACGAGCAGTACGCCGGTGGCCGTCAGACGATCCGCCACGGCTCCGTGTAGACGGTCAGCCGCCCGTCGCGCACCCATCCGCAGAGGGTCACGGCGCGATCCTCCGCGAGCTCGACCGCGAGGGACGACGGCGCGCCTACCGCCACCAGCACCGGACAACCCGCGACGGCCGCCTTCTGCACGAGCTCGAACGAGAGACGCCCGCTGACGCAGAGGACGTGCGAGGAAAGCGGCAGCAACCGCTCCCCGAGCGCCCAGCCGACGACCTTGTCCAGCGCGTTGTGCCGGCCGACGTCCTCGCGCAGGCAGAGCAGCTCACCGGCCGAATCGAAGAGCCCCGTCGCGTGCAGCCCTCCGGTCGCCTCGAACGCACGTTGCGACTCGCGCAGGCGAGCCGGCAGCGAGGCGATCAGGTCGCGGGCCACCTCGAGACCGCTCTCGACGGGCTTCGCAGCCACCCGCACCGCCTCGATCGCTCCCTTCCCGCACACGCCGCACGACGACGAGGTGTAGAAGTGCCGCCGGAGCCGCTCGGGATCGAACCCAGCTGCGTCGACGTCGACCGTGTTGGCCGCGAGATCGTCCGGGACGCGCGCCGCGACGGGCGCGAGCCCCTCCGTCAGGCAGAACCCCAGGGCCAGCTCCTCGTCATGCCCCGGCGTCCGCATGGTCACCGCGACCGGCTCACCGCCGATTCGGATCTCGAGCGGCTCCTCGACCGCGACGAGATCGTCCTCGCGCTCCCCACCCGGAAGCCGGAGCGTGCCGACTCGCCGAGTCGAGTACGCAGGCGCCTGCAGGTGCTCACCGGTCACTCGGGCAAGCGTACTTTCAGTGCGGCTCCGCCCTCCGCTCGGCCTCTTCGCGGATCCCGGCCAGCGACGACCTCACGGTCGCCTCCCACGTTCGCGCGACGGCCGCACCCCAGAGCTGTCCCGCGAACCAGAGATCCGTTCCTAGTTCGCCCGAGTACACAAGCTCCGTGCCGCCCTCGACCTCGTGGAGCTCGAACGTCTCGACGACGTACGGAACTGGACCGCGGACGAGACGAAAGTGCACGCGCTCGGGCCGCTCGAAGCGCACGGTCTCCACCGTCGTCGCCGTCAGACCGTAGGCGGGCGTGTAGTGCGCGGCGAGCACGATGTCCTTGCCTCGTTCGAGCACCTCGAGCTTCGAGCGGAGCCCGCGCGGGGTGCGGTCGAGATAGGGAGCTGCGACGACGTCGAAGACGGTTCCCCGCGGCGCGGCGATGCGATGGGTCTGTGGACCGAGCCGCCGAAACCGCCGCCCGACTCCGAGATCAGGGCTGAGCGAGCCCCGCACGACGAGTGCCCACCCGAGCGCGCCGACGCCTGCTGCACACACGAGCGTGCGGATCCTCATGATTCGACCCTCATGCGCGTCGTCCGCCTCCTCGCCGCAGCCGGTCTCGGCTACCTACTCGGCACCGTACAGTCGGCCGACATCGTGTCGCGCGCGACCACTGGCGGGCGAGTCGACCTGCGGCGCAGCGGCAGCCGTAACCCCGGCGCGGTCAACGCGGCCCGCGTACTCGGACAAATGCCGGGCCGGGTCGTGATGACCGCCGACGTCGCCAAGGGCTTCGCCGGCTGCGCCGGTGGTCGCCTCCTCGCCGGCGCGGCCGGCGCGCATGTCGGCGGCGTCGCCTCGGTTCTCGGGCACTGCTATCCCGTCTGGAAGGACTTCGACGGGGGCAAGGGGCTGGCCACGAGCTTCGGTCAGTGCCTCTACACGTTCCCGGCCGCCGCGCCCGTCGACCTCGGGCTTGCGGTAGGCGTCGCGCGGATCCCGGGTCTGAAGCGACCGGGGCTCGTGTCGACGGCTGCTGCGTCGAGCGCCTGGATGCTCATGGGCTTCGTCTGGTGGCGGCGGCGGCTACCCAACTCCTGGGGGTCGCAGCCGTCAGCGGGGCTCTTCCTCAGCACCGTCGCGACGAGCGCGATCGTCGCCTCGCGATTCGTCGTCGCCCACCGCCGCGGCGACCCCGACGAGCTGGAATCGCCGTCATGACAGTCGCGCTGTGCACCGACTCCAGCTCGCTCCTCACGCCCTCTGCCGCCGCGGAGCTCGGCGTCGACGTGGTCGACGTCCCGGTCACGCTCGGGGGACGGCCGTTCGACGGGACGATCGACCGGTTCTACGAGCGGATGCGAGACGGGGTCGTAACGACGACCTCACAGCCCAGCCCCGGCGCGTTCCTCGACGCGTTCGAACGTGCCGCCGCGTCGGGCGCCACCAGCGTGCTCTCCGTCCACCTCGACCGCAGGATCTCAGGCGTCGCCCTCTCGGCGCAGATCGCGGCGAGCGAGGCGCCGATCCCGGTGCTCGTCGCCTCGCTTCCCACCGTGAGCTTCGGCGTCGCCGTGTGCGTACGCGCGGCACGCGCCGCGCTCGCGGGGGGCGCGAGCCCGAGAGAGACGGTCGCGGAGGCGACGCGGGTGGCCGACACACTCGGCAACGTGTTCGCCGCGCGGTCGGCGCCCGGAGGCCGTGTCGTCTCATCCGCCCCGGAGTGGGCGGTTCAGCGCTTCGACTCGGCGGGAGCGCAGCCGGTCTCGACGCACGAGACCGCCGAAGAGGCTGCCGAGGCGATGGCCCGCACGATCCGCTTCCATGCGCCTGCGCTCATCGCAGTCGGGCACGCGGCCCGCGAGGTCGAGGCGCACGCGGACTGGCTCGCCCACGATCTGCTGCGAGCGCCTGGCGGGACGGTCGAGCGCTACCGCGTCCTACCGAGCGTCGGGGCCCACACGGGCCCCGACACGTTCGGCGCGTTCTGGTGGCCGGTTGCCCGTTAGCCCGCGTTCGCGCAGATAGCGAAGGCCGTGAGCGACCAGGTCGCGTTCGTGGCGACGACTTCGCGCCCGAGCGCCCGGTAGATGTTGTCGTTGTCCGGGAAAGCGGCCTGGATCGCAACGTTCACGGGCGGCGTGGCGCCGGGACCATTCAACCGTGCGCCGCCTCCGATCAGGCGTTTCCCGGTCGGGCACGGGATCTGGGCGGTCTTCGGGCTGGCCGTGTTGAGAAGCGACGTCACCTCGACTCGCTCGACGGCGCTGAGACCAGGCGCCCCCGCGGGACCTGCCGGGCCTGCCGGGCCGGCCGGCCCGGCGGGGAACGTGCCCCCTCGGAAGTCGGCACGGACGAGCGTCCCGTTCCTGACCTTCGCCGTCGTGACGGAGTTGTTGGCGATCTTCGGGTTCGTGACGGCACTGCGCTTGAGCTGCGCCGGGCCGACGCTGTTGCTGGGTACCTGCAGCACGGTCGCGTAGCTCGTCCCGCCGAGCGCGACGGCAAGGGCGAGACAGGCGATCACGAGCGCAGGCGAAGGACGGCGCGCGGGAATCCTCATCGGTTACCTCCGGTGGTCGTCGGGCGGTGAGACGACGACCGTAGCGTCGGGGCATGACGAGCCTGTGAGCGGAGGGACTACTCGACCGTGACGGTCTTCGCGAGGTTCCGCGGCTGGTCGACGTTGAGACCGCGGAGACGTGCAATGCGGTAGGCGAGCAGCTGCAGCGGAAGGATCGCGAGTGGAACCTGGAGGAAGGCCGGCGTCTTCGGGACGTAGATCACGTCGTCGGCGTGGTGCTGGATGTCCTCGTTGCCGTCGGTCGCGATCGCAATGACATGCGCACCGCGAGCCCGGACCTCCTGGATGTTCGAGACGATCTTGTCGTAGACGTGGATGTTGGTCGCGACGACGACGACCGGCGTCGCCTCGTCGAGAAGCGCGATCGGCCCGTGCTTCATCTCCCCCGCCGAGTACGCCTCGGTCGGGATGTACGAGATCTCCTTCAGCTTGAGCGCCCCTTCGAGCGCTACGGGCAGCCCGATGTGGCGGCCGAGATAGAGGAAGAAGTGCGCGTCGTGGTAGCGCTGCGCGATCTCGTCGATCGGGTGGTCGCCATCGAGGAACTGCTGGATCTTGTTCGGGAGCTTGTAGACGAAGTCGAGGATGAACTCGATCTCGCCCGGCGGGAGCGTCTCGCGGATCTGCGCGAGCTTCAGCGCGACGAGATAGAGGAGCGCGACCTGCGCCGTGAACGTCTTCGACGCCGCGACGCCCATCTCGATGCCGGCGCGCGTGTAGAGAACGGAGTCGACCTCGCGCGTCACCTGCGAGCCCATCATGTTCGTGATCGCCACCGTGCGCGCTCCGGCCTCCCGCGCGAGCTTCAGCGCCTCGATCGTGTCGCGCGTCTCGCCCGACTGCGTGATCCCGATCACGAGGTCGCGCTCGTTGATCACCGGGTTGCGGTAGATCCACTCGCTCGCGATGTCGAACTCGACGGGGACGCGCGCCCACTCCTCGATCACGTAGCGGCCGACGACGCATGCGTGATAGGCCGTGCCGGCGGCGAGAAGGACGATACGGCGGAGCTCCTTGACGTCCTGGCCGGACATGTTGAGCCCCTCGAGAACGAGGGTTCCGTGGCGAACGCGGTCGCCGATCGTCTCGGCCACGGCTTCGGGCTGCTCGTAGATCTCCTTGAGCATGAACGTCTCGAAGCCGGTCTTCTCGGCGCCCTCATCGTCCCAGTCGAGCTCCGAAAGCTCGTGCTCGACCGGGGTGCCGTCGGCGCTTTGGAAGGTCGCACCTGCGGGCGTGATGGCCACGATCTCGCCGTTGGCCGGGAACTGCACCGTGCGCGTCTCGCGCAGGAACGCCGCGGCGTTGGAGGCGAGGAACATCTCGTCCTCGCCGATGCCCACGACGAGCGGCACGCCTTCCTGGCG
>Ga0075343_1000207_pt1 | contig 10006 bp, 9 predicted proteins | sample RushOxbow_ThreeS_2_FD_120072 | JGI IMG/M metagenome (GOLD analysis project Ga0075343, IMG submission 120072) | Natural and restored wetland microbial communities from the San Francisco Bay, California, USA, that impact long-term carbon... | ecosystem: Environmental > Terrestrial > Soil > Wetlands...
CACGAGCTCCGGCGCGCCGCGCTCGGGAAACGGGATCGTGACAAGATCGAAGTCTCGGGGGACGACCGTCGCCGGGAAGAGCTGCGTCGCCTCCTCGACGACCTGGTGACCGAAGTACCGCGTCGACACGTGGGTCAGGGCGAGGAGCTTCACTCCTGCCTCTTGCGCGACGAGCGCCGCGCCCCCCGCCGTCGAGTGGGACGTCTCGCGTGCGCGGTCGAGCTCGTCCGAGAGGAACGTCGCCTCGTGGACGAGCAGGTCGGCGCCGGAGGCCGCATCGACGACCGACGCCGCTGGTGCGGTGTCGCCGGCAATGACCACTTTTCGCCCCTTCCGCGCCGGGCCGAGCACGTCCTCGGGAGTCACGACCCGGCCGTCGGCCAGAGTGATGCTCTCGCCGCGCTGAAGGTCGCCGCGCTCGGCGCCGTCGGGAACGCCCAGGGCCGTCGCAACCTCGACGTCGAACCGGCCGGGCCGGCTCTCCTCCACGAGCGCGTAGCCGAGCGCGGTCACGCCGTGATCGACCGCAACGGCCTCGATCCGGTATCCGTCGCGCTCGACGCCCTCACCCGGCTCCAGCTCGACTGCGGTGACCGGGTACGTGAGTCTTCCGAAGACGCGCGCAAGTGTCGCCAGGAGGCCCTGCAGACCGGCTGGCCCGTAGATCGTGAGCGGGATCTCCCGCCCTCTCAGCGCGAACGTCTTGAACATCCCGGGCAGGCCGAGGTAGTGGTCAGCGTGGAAGTGCGTGAGAAACACCTGCTCCAGCTCGACGAGTCCGACGTCGCTGCGCAGAAGCTGGCGCTGTGTGCCTTCGCCGCAGTCGAACAGCAGCCTTTCTCCTCCCCGGCGCACGAGGGTCGCGGGCAGCGCGCGCTTGGCCGTCGGCATCGAGCCAGACGTCCCGAGGAAGACGACGTCCAGCTCCACGGCGGACGATTGTACTCGGGCGCTCGAGTTCGTCCTCGTGCGATCCGCTACCTGTCGCATGCGGCAAAGGGGTGCGACGAGGCGCCGTGGCACGCCCGAGGCAGGGCGAGCTGTGGGCCGCGGTTGTTCGCATCCGGGCTCGCGCTCGCGATCAGGCGTGGCTCCGGCTTCCCGCCCGTCATGCGTCCGCGTTGGCGATGGACGCCGCTCTGAGGCAGATCGAGGCCGGCCGGGGCAAGCAGTTCAATCCGGCAGTTGTCGACGCATTCCTCTCGGTCACGCGGCGTCGGCCCGCCGAGGTGCTGCCGCCCAGCAGCGAGCCGGCTGTCGTCGCCGCCGCGGTGTAGCGGCTACGAGGTCGGAAACACGAGGTCGGTGTAGACCATCTCGCCCTTGAACTTCTTCGCAGCCGGATCCCAGGGGAAGAAGATCGCGTTTCGCCACTCGAGTCGCTCGCCCGTCGGCTCATGGTCGAGCCACCGGGCGCTATGCGTCGCCGTCACGTGCGCCTCTTCGCACACGCCCTGCGGCCCGATCACGATGTACTCGAGCTCGAAGTGGATGTCGGGAAACGCGGTGAGAAGCTCCGTGTAGAAACTCGCGGCGCCTGCATGCCCCTCCCAGCGAGCGCCCGTTCCCATGACCTCGTAGACGCAGTCCTCGGTCAGGGTCGAGATCAGACCCGGCAGGTCGCGATTGTCCTCGGCGATCGAGTGGGTCTTCCACAGCTCGCGGATCTCGGCGTACTCGTCGATGTCGACAGGACGCCGGAGAAGCTCCAGGATGCGATCGGATGCCATCGCCGCGTTTCTACCACTCCGCGTGGGAGCGAGCGACGCCTACGGGAGGAGCAGCCGCTGGCCTGGCACGATCGTCGCCCCGTCGAGTCGATTCGCCTGCTGCAGCTTCCAGACGCCCGCCCGCGGGTCTCCCCCGTACCGCTCGGCCGCTATCGACCAGAGCGTGTCGCCCGCCTCGACGCGGTGCACATGCGGCTTTCCGCTGGCTCCGGTGTCCCGCGCGAGCACGGCCCACACGAGAACGGCGACGAGGAGGACGATGACGACACGACCGAACACGTGTTCGCACTATGGCACGAACGTGTGTTCGTGTCAAGCGCTCAGCGTCTGAGAAGAGCCTGCCGCACGACGACCGTGCGGCGCTTGCGGTTCGACTCGGCTGCGAACTCGACCGTCACCTGGACGCGCCTGGTGGCCGTCGCAGGAGGCCGAAGCGCGACGTTCAGCGAACGCAACCCAGGCACCGCCACGCTCGTGCAGCGCCTTGCCGGAGTCGCAAGGTCGGTCGACCGAAGACAGACCTTCGCACGCGCATCCTCGCCCGCGGCGACGCGCGTCGTGACGCGCGTGAGCTGGCCTCCGACAGCGACCTTCGTCCCGAGAACGGCCACGCCCGGCGCCCATGAGGGCACCGGCTCGGCGCACTCGGCGGCGGCGATCGCCGCCTGGACCGTCGCAGACGAGGGTCGTGCCGTCCCGTCCGCGCGGGTGAGCCCCGCCTGAAACCCCGTGCGCAGCCCGTCGTCGCGGTAGCCGAAGAAGCTCAACGAGGCCACATCCGGGTCGCACGACGCCTGACGCACGAGCTGGCCGTAGATCGCCGCTTGGGTGAGCTCGTCGGTCACCGGAACGTTCTCCTTCCCGTGGTAGCCCTGGCGTCCCGCCGTGTCGACCTGCCAGCCGACCTCGTCCAGATGCAGGGGAAGACCCTCGACCGTGGTGGGCTGAGCGGTGTCGTGGAACGCGTCCCAGAGCGCCTGCTTCAGTCGGTCGAGATTGACGAAGCCGATGTTCGGCCATGCGTAGCCGCGCTCGAGACCGTCGGTCGCCTCGTTCGGATATGGGTGGAAGCTGAAGCCGTCCATCAACGGCTTCGTGCGGCCGCTACGGCGGTACCACTCGCCGAGCGCACGCAGAAACCGAACGGGAGAAGTCGAGATGTTGTTCTTCGCCTGCGGCCGATCGTTGCCGCGCGGTGAAAGACCGATCCCGATCACGCTGATCTCGGGATCGACGTCCTTGAGCGTGTCGTACGCCGCTGCGAGGTACGGTCCGAAAGCCGCCGCCGAGACGTTGCGCCCGGCCGGGTCGAACTGTGGGCGCCAGAACGCCGGCTGGTTGGGCTCGTTCCCGATGACGAAGTGCTTGACCTGCGGGTAGATCGAAGCGAGGACGCCAACGTAGGCGGCGAAGACGGACGGCGACGACAGCCCCGCCTCGATCTCGCGCGGCGGATACGGATAAACGGCGAAGACCACCCGCAGCCCGGCCTTCCCGGCTGCCGCGACCGCGCGGTCGAGAAGCTCCTTGTCCTGGATCACGACGGACTGGCTGGGAACGAAGCGCACCGCGACGACGGTCTGCCGCAGGCCCAGCGCTGCCATCTCCTCGTACATCCCAAGCCCACCGTCGTCCTGGTACTTCGCTGAGTCGTCGTTCGCGCCGACGTCCGCGGCCATGCCGACCGACGCTCCGGACAGGAGCGCGACGGTGAGTGCCGTTGCGAAGGCGAGAGTCCGCATTTCAGTGCCAACGCGGACTCCCCACCGCCCGCAGCGATTTGCGAGCCTAGAGGCGCGCGAGGAGCGCGTCAAGCAGATGGTGCGCGCCGAACCGGACGGGATCCGCGGTCGGCAGGCCCGTCTCTTCGGCGACCGCCGCAACAGCCTCGCGCGCCGCTTCGTCGTCGGTGATCGACGCCGTATTCAGCGCGACGCATGCGACCTTCGACTTTCGGGCGGGGAGCGCGATTCGCTCGTGCAGCTCGACCAGCTCTCCGAGCGGTGGGATCGGGTGACCGGGTGAGCCCTCGATCTCCGTCGCCCCCGCGGCATGGCAGAGGACGAACAAGTGGGGCACCGAGCCGTGGACGAGACCGAGCGTGACACCCGAGTAGAGCGGATGGACGAGCGATCCCTGTCCTTCGACGAAGAGAAGCTCTCCCCCACGCCGCGCCCCTTCGACGACGAGCCACTCCGCGGCGCCGGCGAGGAAGTCCGACACGACGGCGTCGACGGCGATCCCCCAGCCTGCGATCGCGATCCCCGTCTGCCCGGTGGGAACGAACACCGACGCGAGTCCGCGCTCCCGTGCCGCGAGGTCGAGCTCGACCGCGACCGTCTTCTTTCCGATCGCACAGTCCGAGCCGACCGTGAGCACGATCGACGCGTCGACGGCGAGATTGGCGCCTGTCGGGACACTCAGTCCCGGCGGGGGCTTCCGCAGGTCGCGGAGCTCGACCCCGTGCCGATCGGCGAGCGCCGTCAGCTCGGGATCCTCGGAGACGAACTCGTGCAGGCCGCTCTCGACGTCGAGCCCCGCCGCGATCGAGTCCTTCAGCAGCTCCCGCCACGCGGGCGGAAACCGGCCGCCTTGGGTGGCCACGCCGACGACGGCGACGGTCGGTCGGTGCGCGAGCGCCTCGTCCACCGAGCCGACGATCGGGATCCCCTCGTGACTCTCCCCGGGACGCTTCGAGTCGAGAACGGCCACGACCGGATCCGGGCCGTAGCGAATGATCCCGCGCATCGTCTTGCCGTAGTGGGCGTCGTGCGAGAACCCCTCGCCGAGGATGAGAAGGCGCCGTTCCTCCACGGAGGGACTCTAGAGCCGGCCGCGTGCCTCCAGCACCGCGAGCGCCGCTCCGTCAGCACGGCGTTCGCTGTCTCCCCCCAAATCGGTGTGACCCGTCGTCGCGGGTGATGGCCGAGACGACCCCGTTACGCGCGGGGGGAGCCACCGAGCCCCGGGGCGAGCGATGGCGTCTGGACGCCGTCGACGAGCTCGACTCCCGGCCAGGGGTCCTCGGCCAGGAGGAGGTTCCCGTCGAGGTCGATGTGGTCGCAGAGCGGCGCGACACAGCAGCCGGCGGCGATGCCGAGCCCCGACTCGACCATGCAGCCGAGCATCACACCCATACGCAGGCCGCGGGCCGCATGCGCCATGCGGATCGCCTCGCGGATCCCCCCCGACTTGCCGAGCTTGATGTTGATCCCGTGCGCGATCTCGGCGCAGCGGCTGACGTCCGCGAGCGTGTGGCAGTCCTCGTCGACGTAGATCGGGACCGGCGAGCGATCCTTCAACGCGCGACCGCCCTCGTCGCCGGCCTTCAGCGGCTGCTCGCAGTACTCGACTCCGATCTCGGCGAGCTGGGGGAGCGCCTCGAGCGCTTCGGCGAACGACCACCACTCGTTGACGTCGACCATGAGCGGGAGATCCGTGACGCCACGGACCGCACGCACGCGCTCGACGTCGAGCCCGTCGTCGCCGCCGAGCTTGAGCTTGAGCCGACGGTAGGTCTGCGCCGCGCCCTCCGCCCGTCGCGCCATGTCATCCGGGTCGCCGAGCCAGATCGTCCACGAGGTCGGCGGGCCGGTGCGCGGCAGCCCGAGCAGCTTGAAGACCGGTACGCCCAGGAGCTTCCCTTGGAGATCGTGGAGCGCCGCGTCGAGTGCGGACTTGGCCGCCTGCTCGCCGGGTATCGAAGCGAGACGCTCGCCGACGTCCTCGAGCGCGAACGGATCGTCGCCGACGAGTGCGCCGTGGTCGTCGATGAAGCGCAACGCCGACTCGGCCGACTCGTCGTAGCGCTCGATCGGCGCGGCTTCGCCGTGCCCCGTTACTCCCTCGTGGGTGAGCGAGACCTGCACGACATCGGCGTAGTCCGCCGCCTCGCGCGCGATGACGAATGTCTCGGCGAGCTGGAGACGGACGATCCTGGCAGCGACGTCCACGGCACCGAGCCTAGAGGCTCGGGACGGGCCTGCGTCTTAGCCGCCAAGGACGGCCGTGCCGCAATCGTCGTCGAGAGCACTGACTGCACATCTGCGAAGCGCCGTCGTGGGGAATCCGCAGGGCCTGATCCTAAGGCCGTTACACTGGCCTCTCCCCGCGCCCGTAGCTCAGGGGATAGAGCGCGCGCCTCCGGAGCGCGAGGCCGCAGGTTCGAATCCTGCCGGGCGCATGACGCGAGCAACTCACCCGTACGGCTCGCACCCGAGCCAGCTCGGGGAGCTCTTCGTGCCGTCGGGTCACGGGCCGTTCCCCGTGTGCGTGGTCGTCCATGGGGGGTTCTGGCGCGCGCAGTACGACCGCTCGCTCATGAACGATCTGTGCCTCGACCTTGCGGCGCGGGGCATTGCCGCATGGAACATCGAGTACCGGCGTGTCGGGCTGGGCGGCGGCTGGCCCGAGACGTTTCTCGACGTGGCAGCCGCCGTCGACCACCTGGCCAGCGTGGGCGCCCCGCTGGATCTCGCTCGGGTCTTCGCCGTCGGGCACTCCGCCGGCGGACACCTGGCGTTCTGGGCCGCCGCGCGGCCGACCCTTCCGGACGGCGCTCCCGGCACCACGCCGGTTGTCGCCATCGGCGCCGTCGTCTCCCAGGCCGGTGTCCTCGACCTGGCGCTCGCGGCGGCGATCAAGCCGTCCGCCGAGCCGACGCGGGCGCTGCTCGGCCCGCCCGAGGAGGATCCGACGCGCTACGAGCTCGCCTCACCGCGCGCGCGTCTCCCGCTCGGCATCCCGCAGCTTCTCCTCCACGGCGACCGCGACGAGACGGTGTCGCTGCGGATCGCGACGAGTTACGCGGCGGCGGCACGCGATGCAGGAGATCCGTGCGAGCTTCGCGTGCTCTCCGGTGTGGGCCACTTCGAGCACCTCGACGCACGCTCGTTCGTCTGGCACGCGGCCCGCGACTGGCTCGTGGATCAGGCGAGCGCGACGCGAAGCTGACCGACGAAGCGCTCGAGCGCGGCCGGACCGTCGTCGGCCGCGAGCAGGGCGGCCGATCCGACGACCACGCCGTCAGCGAGCTCGGCTGCCGCCGAAGCTTGCGCCGGCGTCGAGATCCCGAACCCCGCGTAGAGCGGCTTGTCGGTAAGCGCGCGCGTGCGCTCGACGAGCGGCGCGAGCGCTGGTGAGAGCTCTGCGCGAGCTCCGGTCGTGCCGGCAACGGTGACGAGGTAGAGCCAGCCGTCGGTCCGTTCGGCAGCGAGCCCGATCCGGTCGTCCTCGGAGGTCGGAGCGACGAGCTGTACGCGAATGATCTCCTCGTGCACGTCGACGGGGAGGTCGGCGACGATGAGCGAGGCGGCGCCCGCGGCGCGCGCCTCGGCGGCAAAGCGCTCCCAGCCGTACGCTTCGAGCAACGAGGCGTAGGTCATCGGGACGAGCGGGACGTCGACGGTGTCGCGGATCGTGCGGAGGTTCTCGAGGCAGGCCGCCGTACGCATACCCGCCGCGAGCGCCTTCTCCGCGGCGCGGCGGATCACGGGGCCGTCGGCGAGCGGGTCGGAGAACGGGAAACCGATCTCGATCAGGTCGGCACCGCCCGCTTCGGCGGCGCGGGCAAGCTCCGGCGCCTCCGGCCCGGCCATGAGGTAGACGACGAGTTGTTTCAGTGGGAGAGCACCTCGGCGAGGTCCTTGTCTCCGCGTCCGGAGAGGCCGACGAGGATGAGTTCGGCATCCACGTCGAGCGCACGCGCAAGCGCGTGCGCAGGCTCGAGCGCGGGAATGATCCCCTCCGTCTCCGCGAGCCGGCGAAAGGCGGCCAGCGCTTCCTCGTCCGTCGCGGTGACGTATTCGGCGCGGTCCGAGTCGCGCAGCGCTGCGTGCTCGGGCCCGACGCCCGGGTAGTCGAGGCCCGCAGAGATCGAATGCGCGTCGAGCACCTGGCCATCCTCGTCCGCGAGTACGGAGGAACGCGCTCCGTGGAGCACGGCGGGGCGACCCGAGCCGAGGCTCGCGGCGCCCGCCGCCTCGACACCGACGAGACGCACGTCCACGTCGTCGACGAAGCCGGCGAAGAGCCCGATCGCGTTGGAGCCACCGCCGACGCAGGCGACGACCGCATCGGGGAGACGGCTGTACGTCTCGAGCATCTGGGCGCGCGCCTCATCTCCGATCACAGCTTGCAACTCGCGCACGATGCTCGGGTAAGGCGCTGGGCCGACGCACGAGCCGATGAGGTAGTGCGTCGTCTCGACGTTCGCGATCCAGTCGCGGATCGCCTCGCTCGTGGCCTCCTTCAGGGTCTTCGTCCCGAACTCGACCGGGGTCACCTCGGCGCCGAGGAGCCGCATGCGCTCGACGTTCGGGTGCTGACGCCGCATGTCCTCCGAGCCCATGTAGACGACACACTCGAGACCGAAGCGGGCGCAAACCGTCGCCGTCGCGACGCCGTGCTGCCCCGCGCCGGTCTCCGCGACGATCCGCTGCTTACCGAGTCGCCGGGCGAGCAGGATCTGCCCGAGCGCATTGTTGATCTTGTGCGCGCCCGTGTGGTTCAGGTCCTCGCGCTTGAGGACGATCCGCCGGCCGGGTGGCGCGAAGCGCTCGGTCTCGTAGAGCGGGCTCGGTCGCCCGATGAAGCGCGCGGCGAGATGCTCAAGCTCCCGCCGATACCTCGGATCCGCGCGCGTCTCGGCCCAGCCCCGCGCGAGCTCGTCGAGCGCGGGGATGAGGGTCTCCGGGACGTACCGTCCGCCGTACGCACCGTAGGTCTCGGTCGTCATCCGCGCGCCGCCGCGATGAACGCGCGCACGCGCTCGTGATCCTTCACGCCCGGCGAGAGCTCGAGACTCGAGCTCGCATCGACGGCCCAGGGCTCGACCGCCTCGATCGCGGCGCGTACGTTCTCCGGCGCAAGGCCGCCGGCGAGCATCACCCGCCCCTGCGTCGCGCGCGCCCGCTCGAGGTGCGTCGGATCCTCTTCGCCCCACGGCAGGTCGACGACCCGCGCGACCTCTCTGCCCTCGCGGAGGAGCACGGCGTCCCGACCGCGCACCTTGCCCTCTTCTTCGGGGTAGAGCTGGACGAGGTCGGCGCCGTCCGTTTCGGCGGCGCCCACGACTACCGCTACTGCGAGCACGGTTCCCGGGACCGGCAGGATGCGCTCGGCGCGTCGCGGGCTCATCTCAACGAGAACGAATCCGGCCAGGTCCGCGCCGGCCTCAACCGCGGCGGCCACGTCCTCCTCGCGCGTCAGGCCACAGACCTTGACCAGCGGGCGCGCGAGAAGCTCGGCGAGCTTCGCGGCGGGATCCGGCGCCCGCATGAGCGTCGAGCCAACGAGAATCGCATTGGCGCCCGCCAGCTCCGCCGCCGCCCCCTGTGCGCGCGACTCGATTCCGCTCTCGGCAACCACAACCGCGCCCGGAGCAAGCCTGTGACAAGTTGTCACAAGCTCGAGCTGGCGCGGCCGATCGATGGAGAACGTCGCGAGATCACGCGCGTTGACGCCGATCACCGGTGCTCCCAGCAGAACGGCTCGGTCGAGCTCCTCGGTGTCGTGCGCCTCGACGAGCGTCTCGAGCCCGAGTTCGGAGGCCGAGGCCATCAGCCGGCGCGCGCGCTCGTCGTCGAGGTCGCGGAGGATGAGCAGGGCCGCGTCGGCTCCGGCTTCCCGCGCAGTGCGCAGATCCTCTTCAGTGGTGAAGAAGCCCTTCGCGAGAAGCGGCAGGCCGGCGCTTGCCCGCGCCGCGCGAAGGTCGTCCCACGTCCCGTCGAAGCGAGCGTCGACGAGCACCGAGACCGCAGCCGCACCGGCTCGCTCGTAGCCCGCGGCGACGGCTCCGGGATCGGCGTCGGGCCGCAGCTCACCGGCCGAGGGCGAGCGCCGCTTTATCTCGGCGATCGCCGTGAGCCCCGGAGCGCGCAGTGCGTCGGCAAATCGTCCCATCAGCCGGATTGTTGCGAGAACGCGATGAGCTCCTCCAGTCGCGCCGCCGCGGCGCCGCTGTCGATTGCCTCGACTGCGACCTCGATGCCCTCCGCGATATCCGCGGCACGACCCGCCGCGGCGACCGCCCCGCCCGCGTTGAGGATGACCGCGTCGCGCTTGGGCCCGCGCGCGCCGGAGATGATCTCCCGAGCCACGGCCGCGTTCTCCGCCGGCGAGCCCCCGGCGAGCTCCTCCGGCTCGCAGCGCGCGAGACCGAGCTCCGCCGGATCGATCACGCGCTCGTGCGCCTGCCCGTCGACGACTTCGAAGACGAGATTCGGGCCGGCCGGCGAGAGCTCGTCGACGCCACCGGCGCCGTGCACGACGAACGC
>Ga0075343_1000210_pt1 | contig 9962 bp, 9 predicted proteins | sample RushOxbow_ThreeS_2_FD_120072 | JGI IMG/M metagenome (GOLD analysis project Ga0075343, IMG submission 120072) | Natural and restored wetland microbial communities from the San Francisco Bay, California, USA, that impact long-term carbon... | ecosystem: Environmental > Terrestrial > Soil > Wetlands ...
CGGTCGGCGCCGGCGCGACCGGGAGAAGCGCAAAAGCAAGCTCCGCGTCGTCACACCCGAGGACGAGAGCGAGGAGTTCATCCGCTCCGTCCAGCGCGACCTCGACGCCCTGCCGACGATCGAGGAGCGCGACCGCCGGACCTGACCGCCGGTCGGCTCGCTTCAAGCGGCGAGAGCAGAACGCAGTTCGCGCACGCGCTGCAGACGCCTCAGCGTACGCGGAACGTCGCCGTCAGCCAGCGTGTGTTCGGGAGGATGCGCGCGACGTTCTCCGTGTTCTTCGACTCCTGGAAGTCCGAGAGGCGCACGCGCAGCCGGTGGGTGCCCGGATCGAGCGTGCTCGTCGGAATCGAGATCACGCCGCGTCGGATGCTCGCGGCCACGCGCGAGCCGTCGACGGTGACGAGCAGTGACGCGGGATAGACGCCGGACCCGGAGTCGCTCGCAGCGACCTCGACCTGTCGACCGGCCGTGACCGTGCGCGTCCGGAGCCGCAGCGTCGGCGGGGTGACGTCGTTCACCCAGAAGCGAAATCTGAACGCCCCTGCTCCCGCTCGATTGGCGCTGTCGAAGACGACGGCGTAGTCGCCGCGCGCCGGAGAGAGGACGGCGGCGGCGAGCAGTGGGTCGCGGAAGGCATCCATGTACGGGTTGTGATTCAGCGGGAGACCCGCGTATCCGGTGAGGCGGTTCTCGTCGAGGTCCGCGACGATGCGCGGCTCGACGCGCGTGCCCGAGCCGAGCTCGGTGACGACGACACCGGCGTTCGCCACCCGAGACGTGATCCGAAAGCGGTACACGCGCTCTGGTCCGCGCAGCGTGGTCGTCACGCCCACCCCGCTCGGCGTCTCGGGATAGCGATAGCGCGTGACGAGCGCGGGCCGTCCCGCTGTGGTGCTGCGAATCACGCCCGGTCGAGCGAGGGTGCGCACCTGATGTCGGCCCAGTGTCGGCGCCGAGACGCGGCCCCAGAACGGGATCCGGCGCACGTCGGTTCCCCGACGAAGCTCGATGAAGCCGGACACGTCGCCGGCACGCGCGCCGGCGGGGACGACCAACCCGTAGCGAAGCGACCCGGGCACCGTGACCGTGGTCGGGAGCTCGAGCGTCGCACGTCCGGTTGAACCGAGCACGCGGGTCTCGACGACCTGCCACGCACCAGCTCCGTCGCCCGCGTCCGTGAGCTGCACCGTGCCGGAGAGACGGCTCTGGCGCGCACGCAGCCCGAACGAGAGTGTCGTCGGCTCAGCGAAGAGAAGCGGCCGGTCGGCGCGAGTGAGCGCCGTCACCCCTCCGCCCTGGAACTTGGGGCCGAGGCTGCGGCTGCGCTCGTCGGTGAGATCGGCTCCTGATTGCACGAGCGCCGACTTGATCTGCTCCACGGTCCAGGCCGCATGCCGCTGCCGCAGCAGAGCGGCCGCACCGGCGACGTGTGGCGCGGCCATGCTCGTTCCCGAGAACGCGGCGAAGGCTCCGCCCGAGACCGACGAGAGGACGTCGACGCCTGGCGCGGACACGTCGGGCTTGAGCCGGAGCGAGATAGTCGTAGGGCCGACGGACGAGAAGTCGGCATGGCGCCGGCCCGCGTTCGTGATCTCGGCAGCCCCGACGCTGATCGCTCTCGTCGAGTTCGCCGGGGACGAGACCGAGCCTGCGCCGAGGTCGTTGTAGTCGTTCCCGGCAGCGACGACGGGTACGACGCCTGCTGCCGCAGCGGCGTCGAGAGCGAGCGCCACGATGTCGCGGCTCGGCTCGATCTCGGGCTCTCCACCAGAGAAGTTGATGACGTCCATCCCGTCCGCGACCGCGGCTTCGATCGCGGCGACGATCGCGGGCGAGTTCGCGTTCGGGCTGAGGCCGGAGCTCGTCTCGACGAAGACCTTGTAGTTGCCCAGGTACGCGCGCGGCGCGACGCCCGAGATGCGCCGTCCCTGGGCCGGCGTGTCCGCATTGCCGGCGGCGATGCCCGCGACGTGGGTGCCGTGGCTGGACTCGCCGTCCGAGTAGGCGACCCGAGCGCTGGTGACCGGCGCACTCCGCGGCGCGAAGACCCGCGCGACGATCACCTTCGCTGTCGTGAAACGCTGCTGGCCCTTCGGAAAGCCGGCCGGCATCGTGTACCCGGTCGGGTCGAAGAACTGGTGGTCAGGGTCGATTCCCGAGTCGATGATCCCGATCTTCATTCCTTGCCCGGCGGTGTCGAGACGTGTGCCCCAGAGCGCGGGAGCGCCGATCTGCTGGGGTGTCGTCGAGAGCTTTGGCGCATAGCTCTGCGCGGGCAGCACCTCGCGGACGTGTGCGAGCCGGCGGAGCCGCGCGACCTGCGAGGCAGGCAGCGTCACCGACGCGCCGTTGGCCACGAGGCGGTAGCGCCAGCCCATGCGTGCCTCGGGAACGGCCGCTGCGAGGGCTCGCCGGAACGCGCGCTGCTCGGCGTCGATCCGAGCAGAGGTGCCCGGAGCGTGTGCGAGCGCCGGAGCATCGAGGAGCACCACGACCTCGGCCCGCTCAGCGCCGACTGACGGTTGGGGCGGCGCGCCTGCGGCGAGCACGACCGCGATGACGCCGACAGCGAGAGGGGCAAATCTGCTCATCGAGGTGTGAGACGACCCGAAGCTAGAATCGTTCGGCCGCGCGGATGTGGCGGAATTGGTAGACGCGCACGGTTCAGGTCCGTGTGCCCGTAAGGGCGTGGAGGTTCAAGTCCTCTCATCCGCATCACGCGACGCATTGTGGCGACGGACCCTCGGGCTCTGCCGTCCTTGGTTCAGCGATGGCAGCGCAGCATCAGAGCGCCGCGAGCACGTCGTCCGCGTGATCGGCCGGCTTCACCCTGCGCATGATCCTCGTCACGGTGCCGGCGGCATCGATCACGAAGGTCGAGCGCTCCATGCCCATGTACTTCTTGCCGTACATGCTCTTCTCGACCCACGTGCCGTACTGCTCGGCGACCTCGTGCGCTTCGTCGGAGAGGAGTGTGAACGGAAGGCCGTACTTCTCCCTGAACTTCGCGTGCTTCTTCGGGGAGTCGGGGCTCACGCCGAGGACGACCGCGCCCTTCTTCTGGAGCTCCGTCCAGACGTCACGGATCCCGCGTGCCTGAGCCGTACAGCCGGGTGTGTCATCCCGAGGATAAAAGTAGAGAACCACCGGTGCGCCCCTGAGATCGGAGAGCGTCACCGCCTCGCCTGAGTTCGACGTGAGCGTGAAGTCAGGAGCCGGTTGTCCCTCCGTTACCACCGGGCGCAAATGCTAGTCGGTCACGTCCAGTTGCTCCGCGATGTGGATCTGCTCGGTAGGAAGATCGTCGTCGACAGAGCACACGACGGCGTATGTGCCGGCGGGGACGTCGGCAGGCAGCGCACTCGTCGCTCCGGCCTCGACGTCGGAGCGAACCAGAAACTGGTAGTCCGGTGGCTCCGGAAGCGTGAATTCCCGCTCCCGCTCGAACTGCCGCGGGTACTGGTCGAGCGACGGCTCGAGGTCGTCGACCGTCCAGCCCTCGGGGAGGGAGAGGAGCACAAAGGAGCCGGAGGACTCGGTCTGGTTCTCGACCTCGATAGTGAACATGCCCGCAGTCGGCGACGTGTTCCCGTTGTACGTGCAGCCGTCGTTGGTCAGCGTGGCACGCATTGCGGCCTCGTCGTCGCCGCAGGCCATCGGCACCAGGGACACGGCCGCCGTCAGCAGCGCCAGGGCAATGCGCGTGCTCGACGCCATGACGCGAGCCTATCGCCGTGGCCAGCATCGCGAACCAACCGACTACTGTCTTATCTCCCCGGCGTGTCGTCGCGAGGGTAGAAGTGGAGCACGACAGGATTGCCGCGGAGCGATTCCAGGGAGACGTCCTCTCCGGTGTCGCTCGGGAGCGCAGACTCGGAGCCGGTTTACCCTCCTCGGCCATCGCGGCGATCGTATCCGGCGTTGACTGACGACCGGTGAGTTGGGAAGCTCAACGCGATGGAAGGAGCGGCGCAGGCCTATTCGCTCGGCCCATGATCCTCCTCGAGGATCGCGAGGTCGTCTGTCCCGCCGGGTCGTTCGTTTCATCCCGTGGGGCGTACGCCACGGGTTCCGTGTCGGAGACGCGCCGAGCCGGAAGCCAAACCTCTACTTTCCCGCCTCGATTGTCGTCGACCTCGACGATCTCGCCGAGGTGTTTCGGCGGGACAGCTTCAGCCAGAGCGAGCTTGCTGCCATCGCGGAAGCGCATGGATGGAGATCGTCGGGCGCCTCCGGAGCGGTATGTCTAAGTCACGCCACGACCGGTTCTTTCGTGCCGACCCCTGTGAACATGGCGCCGGGGGTAACACGCATGGGGGATCGATGTAACCCGAGTCCTCTCCCGATACTGGAACGGCGTCGCGGCGGTCGCGACGATTCGAAACCAAGGGCGGCCCTTCCATGCGGATCTCCAAGAGGTGGACACTCCTCCTCGCAGCCAGCGCGCTGGCTCTCATCACGTCGACCAGCGCTGTCGGTGCGGCTGGCAGTCAGACCTACACCGTCGGGTCGCTGACGGTGCCCGGGGTCGACACCGGTGTCGTCCTCAAGCAGGGGAAGCCCGTGACCGTAACGGCAACGGGAGAGTTCTGCCCCGGCACCGGGTACTGCGCGGGTCCTGATGGCAGTGGGAGCTGGAACTCGTTGGACACCACGTACGGCGGCTTCACGTTGCCTGGAGCTCCCGTCTACGGGCTGCTCGCCCGCGTCGGCTCCGCGCCGTGGGTTCACGTAGGCAGCGGGCCGACGACGCTCGCCGGCGAGGGCCCGCTCGTCTTCGCAGTGAACGACGACCTGTATATCGACAACGCCGGTGGGTTCACGGTAACGGTCACGGGCTGCTACCCGGGTTGGGGTAACGGCGACGACAAGCACGAGCACTGCGGCCCTCCGGGTCGCAGCGACAAGCCGTAGCGAGGCCTGCTGCGCGCATGAGCGCGGAGCCGAAGTAGGGTCTCGCGATGCTGACCGTGCACATCGTCCTCGGCGTCGCGGTCATCGCCGTGTGCGTCGGTTCGGCCGTCCTCGGGTTCGTCGCGTACCGGCGCAAGGGAACCGGAGGGGCGTTCGTCTCGCACGCGCTCGTGCTCGCGCAGACCCTGCTCATCGCGCAGGCGGCCATCGGCTTGCTCCTGTTGTCAGACGGCCGACGGGCGCCCGAGAAGCTCCACTACACGTACGGCGCGCTCGCCCTGGGGCTGGCGCTGACACCGTGGTTCTATGCGCCGGGGACGGGGCCGAGGAGGCTTCTCTGGTTCGCCGTCACGACGCTCGTCGCCGGCGCGCTGGGTGTACGCGCTTTCATGTCGGGGTCGTGAGAGACCGCTGGGATCGGATCCCGCCGCTCGCCCGGGGTCTCGGGATCCTCGCCGTGATTGCGCTCGTGGTGATCGTGCTCTCGCTGGAGTCCGTCGTCGCGACGGTTGGGGGACTTCTCAACATCGCGTTCTTCCTCGCGATCGCCTTCTTCCTGTTTCTCGTCTGGCGCGACCGGCGCGGCGATCTCGAGGCATGGGGGGACTGGAACCGGAAGCTGTTCTATGCCTCGATCATCCTCGCCGTGGTCGCGATCGGCCTCGCCATCGGGTACGGGCTGCCGGCGACAAGGGATGCGTTCGCGCTCGTCGCCGTCATCGGTGCGTGCGTCTACGTGCTCGTGCGCGTCTGGCGCGCCGAGCATCGCTACTAAGGCAGCGTGAAGATCGGCCCCACACGGACTGTGGGGGCCGCCGGGTTGACCGGGTGAACGAGGCTGATCGTGTACCGATAGCGGCCCGGCGCGAGGCGCCTCGGTCCGAGTTTCGCCTGCACGAGCTCTCCGACCTGCGCTGTTCCGCGGACGGAGAGCCTCGTCGACCCCGTCACTGCATTCTCAAGGCGCGCTCGGTAGCGGCAGTCGAGGCTGCAGCGGAAACTCGCCTGAAAGTTGCCGCGCCTGGCTGCCGAGCGTGTGCCGAAGCGGAGGAAGCTCGCCCGCACCGGGAGCTTCAGCCCCGGGCAGCGCGTGACCGAGCCGCCGGCGGTGCGCTCCAGCGCTCGCCTGACGCGCGGCAGGCTCGACTTCGGCGTGCCGTCGGCATAGAAGACACCCGACTGCCACTGGGCGCGGGCGCGCTCGTCGCGCGAGAGGAAGATGAGCATGCCCTCGACCGTGGGCTGGCAGTAGGCGAGCGCGAGCGCCTGCTCGTAGTAGAGACCCTGCGTCTCCTCGCTCACGGGGCGCGTCGTGGTTGGCTCGGTTCCTGTGTAGAGCGCAGCCTTGGATGCGGGGATGTCCGACTCGACGCCGAACTCCGCGTAGAGAAGCGGCAGTTTCGAGCCTGGCTGAGCCGTGCCGTCGAACGCTTCGCCCAGCAATGCGACCAGCTTGCCGTAGTCGGCGATGGTGACGTTGGTGCCCACCGGGTGCGCTGTGGCCGGCGGTTGGCTCGAGTTGTCCATGTACGGATGGATGGCCAGTGCGTCCATCACGGGGCGGCTGCGGGCAGTTGCCCGATAGGCCGCGCCGAGGCCCCGTATGAAGGTCGTCGGCGAGTGGGTCGGCCGGATGCCGTTCGGACGATCGGTGCCGCGCGGGGACACGGCGCCTCCATGCACCCGGACGCCCGGGTCGACGGCCTTGAGCGCGTCGTACGTCCGGGCGAGGAGCGCGAGGTACGCCGAAGGGGATGCGCTCGATCCGTCGAGCTCGAACTGCGGGAGCCAGAACCGGTTCAGGTTGGGCTCGTTGCCCACGATGAAATGATCGAGTGCAGGCGCTTCTCGTGCAATGGCAGCTGCGTATGCAGCGAACTCGCCCCGCGCCTCGTCGGTCAGCGGTGTCGTCCGCGAGCCCGGGTGCATCACCGTCACGTAGACGCGCATGCCGTTCCGGCGCGAGGCGTCGGACACGTTGCGAAGGACGGTCAGCTCCTCGTCCGACGGCGCCGTACGACCTGGAAGCCAAAAGCTCGTAACACGTACGGCTCGAAAGCCTGCGACGCGCAGCGAGGTCATGCGAGCCTCGGCCTCGACCGCACTCGCAGCGCGCACGTGGTCCTCGACGACGCCGACGACCAGGCCCGGGCCGGCGGTTGCGACGCTCGGTGCGGCAAGCGCGACAAGGACGACGACGCCCAGCAGGAGTCTCGAACGCATGGGGATACGCTAGCCCGCGAATGCGTGAAAACCTTGAAGGAAGGCTTCAGACGCTTCCGCGGACTCCGGGCGTGTACCTCTTCCGCGACGGCGACGGCGACGTGCTGTACGTCGGGAAGGCGAAGTCACTGCGCTCGCGGGTCCGCAGCTACTTCCAACGCGGCGACACGCGCTTCGGATCGGCACAGCTCGCCGGGCGCATCGCAGACGTCGAGGTGATCGTCACTCGTACCGAGGCCGAGGCGCTCCACCTCGAGCAGAACCTCGTCAAGCGACACCGGCCGCCCTTCAACATCCGGCTGCGTGACGACAAGTCGTTTCCGTACATCGCGGTCACGCTCGACGACGAGTACCCGCGCGTCATGTTCACGCGGGAGCGGCACCGCCGCGGCGTCCTCTACTTCGGCCCGTACGCGAACGCGAAGAAGATCCGCGAGACACTCGACGTGCTCAATCGTGTGTTCAGGTTCCGTCCGTGCGAAGGGCCGCGGCCGGGCCGTCACTCCGGGATCCCCTGTCTCGACTTCCACATCGACCGGTGCTTCGCGCCGTGCATCGGTGCGATCTCGCAGGAGGACTACGGGGAGGTGATCGCCGGCGTCGTCGGCTTCCTCTCGGGCGACACGCAGACGATCCAGCGCCAGCTCGAGGCGCGGATGCGCGAAGCCGCTGCCGACGAGCGCTTCGAGGAGGCAGCGCGATACCGCAACCGGCTCTTCTCGATCCGGCACCTGGCCGACCGCCAGGCGACCGAACGGCGTGAGGTGGGAACGGTCGACGTCATCGGCCTTGCGATCGGCGGCGACACGGCGGCCGTGCAGGTCTTCCCGCTGCGAGACGGCAAGATGATCGACCGCTACGGCTTCCACCTCGAGAACGTCGCGGGTGAGGACGCGGTGTCGATTCTGGAGGCCTTCCTGCTCGAGTACTACGGGTCGGCTCCGAGTGTGCCCCCGGAGGTCCTCATCCCACCCGAGATGGCCGAGACCGAAGCACTGTCCGAGGTGCTGAGTACGCGACGCGGCTCCCGGGTCGTCGTGCGCGCGCCGCTCCGCGGCGAGAAGCGGCGACTCGTCGAGCTCGCCGTCGAGAACGCGCAGGTCGCGCTCGACGCAGACGCTGCGATCCGCGAGGCCGCACGTTCGAAGCGGATCGCCGCGCTCGAGGAGCTGCGCGAGGTGCTCAACCTGGAGAGCCTTCCGCTGCGCATCGAGTGCTTCGACGTGTCGAACATCCAGGGCGAGTCGATCGTCGCGTCGATGACGGTGTTCGTCGACGGGAAGCCGCGCACCGCCCACTACCGCACGTTCTCGATCCGCGGCCTGAACGGACAGGACGACGTGGGGGCGATGCGGGAGGCGGTGTCGCGGCGGTTTGCTCGGCTTCGCTCCGGGGAGGGTGACGAGAGCTTCTCGCGCATGCCGAACCTCGTGGTCGTCGACGGCGGGAAGGGCCAGCTGGCTGCGGCGCTCGCGGCGATCGAGGAACTCGGGCTGCCGCGCGTCGCGGTCATCTCGCTCGCGAAGCGCGAGGAGGAGGTGTTCGTGCCGGGCTTCCCGGTACCCATCGTCCTCGATCGGGCGAGCCCTGGCCTCCAGCTGCTCCAGCGCATCCGTGACGAGGCTCATCGGGTCGCGCTGCGCTACCACCGGCGCAAGCGCTCCGCGCGCTCGATGGAGACGATCTTCGAGGACTTGCCGGGGGTCGGCCCCGTTCGGCGTCGCGCGATCATCAGGCACTTCGGATCGGTCGAGCGGTTTCTCGAGGCGTCACAGGAGGAGCTCGAGGGAGTTCCAGGCCTGCCCCAGAAAACGGCGCGCACGCTGTACGCGCAGTTGCACAAGGCCGGCCCCTCCTAGGTCTGGGCCGACTCTTCTTTCGGCAGGTCGAGCGCCTTGCGAAAGCGCACGGTCCGCAGGGTGAGCGCGATCGCTGTGAACCCGGCGACGACGTTCGTGATCGTCAGCGTCAGGCGCGCCCCCACGGAGAACGCGAGCAATGTCGAGGCCGAGGCGACTCCACTCAGAACGTAGAGCAGGAACGCCTGCTCGGTGCCCAGTCCGCTGGGCGTGATCGGGAAGAGTGTTGCGACACTCTGGGACACCTGGACGAGCCCGGCGTTCTCGAGTGACTGCGGGATCCCGAAGGCGTCGAGCAGGAACCAGATCGTGACGAGGCGCAGGCCCCAGTCGGCGGCCTGCCACGTCGCGACGCGACGCAGGTAGCGCGTCGGGGGAGACAGCACCGAGAACGCCTGTGCGACGCGGTCGCGGAAGTTCGCGACGTGCCCGGCGATCCAGAAGCCGAGGACTCCGAGCGCGATGACCACAGCCGCCAGCGAGAGGTCGAGGAGCATCGGGCGCGAGAGGATGAACGCGAAGTCGAAGCTCTCGAGCCGGGCGAGGACGTCGAGGCCCGGAAGCCGGCCGAGGCTGAGCGCCCATGCGAGGAAGAACGTCGCGGCGAACATGTCGAAGAAACTCAGGACGAGCGTGCTCGACACGACGGTCGTATACGTGCTGGATGGGATCGCGCGATGCGCGAGGACGATGCGCACGGCGTCGCCCGCGCGGGCGGGGATGATCGCGTTGATCCCGACACCCGCGAGGTACGCCGCATAGATCGACCGCCATGGCACGCGCTCGTCGGGATAGGCGGCGGCGAGCACGTTCCGCCAGGCGCGGCTCGTGCACGCCATCTTCAGCAGGTGACAGGAGATGGCGAGCGCGAGCGGTACGAACTCGACCGAGCCGAGCTCGTCGAGGAACGCATCGATCCCGTCGAGGATGCGGACGGCCATGTCCGCAGATTCTGCTGGTTAC
>Ga0075343_1000212_pt1 | contig 9961 bp, 10 predicted proteins | sample RushOxbow_ThreeS_2_FD_120072 | JGI IMG/M metagenome (GOLD analysis project Ga0075343, IMG submission 120072) | Natural and restored wetland microbial communities from the San Francisco Bay, California, USA, that impact long-term carbon... | ecosystem: Environmental > Terrestrial > Soil > Wetlands...
GAGCGCGAGCTCGAGGACGACAGCCGCGCCAACGGCGCGATCCTGACCCTGGTCGGGCCGCCCGGCACCGGCAAGACCTCGATCGGCGAGTCGGTGGCGAAGGCGCTCAACCGCGAGTTCGTGCGCATGTCGCTCGGCGGCGTCCGCGACGAGGCCGAGATCCGCGGCCACCGCCGTACCTACATCGGCGCGCTGCCGGGCCGCCTCGTCAGGGCGCTCAAGGACGCCGGGACGATGAACCCCGTGATCATGCTCGACGAGGTCGACAAGGTCGGCGCCGACTGGCGTGGCGACCCGTCGTCGGCGCTGCTCGAAGTGCTCGATCCGGCGCAGAACCACTCGTTCCGCGATCACTACCTCGATGTCGAGCTCGACCTCTCGCAGGTGCTCTTCATCGCGACCGGGAACATGGCCGAGACGATTCCGGGGCCGCTCCTCGATCGCATGGAGGTCATCCGGTTCGACGGCTACACGACCGACGAGAAGGTTGCGATCGCCCAGGGCTATCTCTGGCCGCGCCAGGTCGAGCGGAACGGCCTCCGCGAGGAGGAGGTGTCGATCGGCGGTGACGGGCTCGAGCTCGTTGTCAGCGAGTACACACGTGAGGCGGGTGTCCGTCAGCTCGAGCGCGAGCTGGGGACGCTCTTGCGCAAGACCGCGACGAAGATCGCCTCCGAGGAAGTGGAGACGCCCGTCGCGCTCGACGAGGACGCCGTGCGCGAGGCGCTCGGCCGGCGCAAGTACTACCGCGAGGTCGCCGAGCGCACCGCCGTCCCCGGCGTCGCGACCGGTCTTGCGGCGACGGCGACGGGCGGAGACGTCCTCTTCATCGAGGCGACGTCCCACCGTGAGGGCGACCGGCTCGTTCTCACCGGCCAGCTCGGCGAGGTGATGAAGGAGTCGGCGCAGATCGCGCTTTCCTCGGTCCGGGCGCTCGCGCCGCAACTCGGGATCGACGAGGAGCTGTTCGACAAGCGCTCGTTCCACCTGCACGTCCCGGCAGGCGCCATCCCGAAGGACGGGCCCAGCGCCGGCATCACGATGGCGACCGCGGTCGCGTCACTCCTCACCGAGCGACCCGTGAAGCACACGGTGGGCATGACCGGCGAGATCACGCTCCAGGGACGCGTCCTGCCGATCGGCGGCCTGAAGCAGAAGGTGCTCGCCGCGCATGCGGCCGGCATCACGGACATCATCATCCCCGAGCGGAATCGCGCCGACCTCGTGGACATCCCCGAGAACGTGCGCGAGGAGATTGCGTTCCACCCGGTGATGTCGATCGACGAGGTGTTGGGCCTGGCACTCGAGGATGTGCCGGTCGGGTCCAGTGTCCAGGTGTAAGCGACACGAGCCCATCCCCGAGGACGTCCGTCGCGCGGCGGACGTCCTCGAGCGGCGCTACGCAGTCTCGATCCTCTATGCGTCGCACACGGGCTGCACGCGCTTCACCGAGTTCCGTCGCGCGCTAGGCACGATCCCTCCGGCCACGCTGGCGCAGCGACTCGGAGAGCTCGAGCGGGCCGGCGTCCTGCGCCGCGAAGTGCGCGACGCCCGGCCACCGCACGTCGAATACGTCCTGACGAGCGAGGGCGAGCGGCTGCGCGGCCTGCTCGATGCGCTCGCCGCCTGGGCGCGTTCGTAATACTTCCCGTAATGAAGCGACGGAGCCACCGGCGAGCGGACCCCTATCGCGACCTCGATGTGATCGACTCGCGCGCTCCGCGGTTCAACCAGGTCGTCGTCGGATTGCTCGCTCTCGTCGCAGTCGTCGCCGGCTGGCCGGTGCTGCTGGGGCTGCTCGGCCTCCAGCTCGTCGTGGGGCTGACACTCGGCCGCCGCTACTGCCTCCCGTGCCTGGCGTACTTCGAGCTCGTCCAGCCTCTCGTCGGAGAGGGCTGGCTCGAGGACTCCCGACCACCGCGGTTCGCGAACATGGTCGGTGCCGCCTTTCTGACCTTCGCGTTCGTCGCCTACGCGGTCGGCCTCCCGACACTTGGAGCGGTTCTCGGCGTCCTCGTCTCGGCGCTCGCGCTGCTCGCTGCGGGGACGGGGTTCTGCGCCGGGTGCGAGGCCTACAAGCTCGGGTACGTGCTCACCGGCCGGAAGTTCGTCGCGTGCCCGCTCCCCCCGGCACCCGATCAGCGCTGAGGGGAGCTACTCGGGCCAGAAGTCCTCGAGGTACTCGGCGTCATCCTTCGACCCGCCCGGAACGACCTTCGAGACGATGATGAGCTCCGCGTCCTCGGGCTCGGCGTTCCAGACTGAGCGCCACGTTTGGGGGGCAACGCGCACGGCCGTACCACCGTCGAGCTCGAGGATCTCGTCGTCGAGCTTGAACTGCAGCTTCCCGGACGCGACGAAGTAGACCTCCTCTTGCTCTTTGTGGCGATGGCCGTACGACCCCTTGCCGCCCGTGTGCTGAGGCATGCGGCGATAGGTGAACGCGACCTGCTCGGCTTCGAGATCGCGGGTCATCATGCGCATCTCGCCGGGGTAGTCGCCGAGGACGTCGTGTACCTCATCGAGACGCTTGATCGTGTAGTCGCCCACGCTGACTCCTTTCGCTCGGGTGGCGAGGATAACCGCAACGCCCTTGCAACCAGGCCTTACGTTCTGCCAACAAACTCGCGGCGCGATCGCTCGTTAGAGGAAGTATGTCGGCGGCGGAGTTCTCGCAAGAGCGGGTCGAGGTGTCCCCTGAGGATCAGCGGGTCGTCCGCTGGCGCTTCGACCAGTTCCAGCTGCTCGGGTTCGGCGACGAGGACGCATGGATGCTCGTCGACTCAGGTGCCGACCTCCAGCTCACGCGCACACTCGTCGCCTCCGGCTGCCCGCTGCATCTCGCTCTGCGCATCGCGATCTAGCTACGGACACAATGGCGGCGTGCCGCCGCTTCCCGAGCTGGACGATGTCACCTTCCGGGCGTTCCGGGGAGCGGAGGACTACCCGCACTTCGTCCGGATCATCAACGTCTCGGCGGTCGCGGAGGGCGACGAGCGCGTGGAGACAGTCGAGGCGATCGCGTCTTCGTACGACCACCTCGAGCGGTGTGACCCACAGCGGGATCTGCTCGTTGCCGAGGCAGCCTGCGGACCCGTAGCGTACAGCCGGGTCTGGTGGGACGACGAGGCGGACGGTCCGCGTGTCCACAAGTTCTTCGGGCTCGTCGATCCGGCCTATCGCGGACGCGGGATCGGCGGAGCGCTGCTTGCATGGAACGAACTGCGTCTTCGCGAGATCGCAGCAACTCACAACGATCTCGGTCAGCGGTTGCTCGAGACCTGGGCGAACGATCGGAACCTCGAGGCGACGGCGCTCATCCGAGCCGGCGGATACGAGCCGGCGACGTACTCCGCGGAGATGGTGCGGCCGACGGTGGACGGGCTTCCCCGCCATGTGCTGCCGGACGGTCTCGAGATCCGCCCGGTTCGGGAGCACGACCTGCGGACGATCTGGGAGGCGGACGGCGAGGCCTTCCGAGACCACTGGGGGTACGTCGAGCAGACGGAGGCGGGATGGGAGCGGTTCCTCGCGCAGCCGTACATGCAGCCGGAGCTCTGGAAGGTCGCCTGGGACGACGAGGGCATTGCCGGTCAGGTGCGGTCGTTCGTCGACACGGCCGAGAACGCCGAGTTCGGTCGTGTGCGCGGATGGACCGAGAACATCTCGACCGCGCGTCGCTGGCGTCGACGCGGTGTCGCGAAGGCACTGATCGTCGAGTCGATCCGCGAGCTCGCCGCGCGTGGCATCACCGAGGTGGCGCTCGGCGTGCACACGGAGAATCCGAACGGCGCGTACGACCTCTACGCCAACCTCGGCTATGAGGTCGTCGGCACATGGACGACGTACCGCAAGCCGCTGTAGAGATTCACGCCTCGGGCAGCACTTCCCACGCGAGGACGTCGAGAACCTCGAACTCGACGACCTCCATGCCGGCGGTCGCGGCGAGTTGGTCGCGCATCGCCCCGCGGGACGCCCGGGCGCGCTCCTCGTCCCCTGCGCTCGCCCACAGCGTCATCAGCCGTGCCTTGCCAGCTTCCTGCTCGACCAAGACGAACGTTCCGAGGTAACCCTCGTATTCGCGGAGCCACGGGCCGACGCTCTCGCTTGCGAGGCGTGAGACCTCCTCGAGCGCGTGCACGGGGCCGATCAGTGTGGACATGGCGGCGACCATCGGTTGATGGGCGGTGCAGGACTCGAACCTGCGGCCACCTGCGTGTAAAGCAGGCGCTCTACCAGCTGAGCTAACCGCCCGTGTCTCGAACGACCGCGAAAGTATGCTCGCGCGCGTGCCGTATGCGCCTGCCGACGGTCGCTACCAGCGCATGCTCTACCGCCGCACCGGGCGAAGCGGCCTCCTGCTGCCGGCTATCTCGCTCGGCCTCTGGTGGAACTTCGGCCACGATCGGCCGCTCGAAACGAGTCGCGCGATCGTGCGGCGCGCCTTCGACCTTGGCATCACGCACTTCGACCTGGCGAACAACTACGGCCCGCCATACGGCTCGGCTGAGGAGAACTTCGGTGCGCTCCTGGCGCAGGATCTCAGGCCGTTCCGAGACGAGCTGGTGATCTCGACGAAAGCCGGCTACGACATGTGGCCGGGGCCGTATGGGGAGTGGGGCTCGCGGAAGTACCTGCTCGCGAGCCTCGACCAGAGCCTCGCCCGCATGGGGCTCGACTACGTCGACATCTTCTACTCGCATCGGTTCGATCCCGAGACGCCGCTCGAGGAGACGATGGGCGCCCTCGACACGGCCGTCCGACAAGGGAAGGCGCTCTACGCCGGCATCTCGTCGTACTCCGCCGAGAAGACGCATGAGGCCGAGGCGATCCTGCGTGATCTCGGCACGCCACTTCTCATCCATCAGCCCTCGTACTCGATGCTCAATCGCTGGATCGAGCCTGAACTGCTCGACGCACTCGGCGACCTCGGCGTGGGCTGCATCGTCTTCTCGCCGCTCGCGCAGGGCTTGCTCACGGACAAGTACCTCGGCGGCATTCCCGAGGGCTCGCGTGCGAGCTGGCCGAGTTCGCTCTCACCGTCCCTGATCACCGAGGAGGCGCTCGACAAGGTTCGCGCGCTCGACGAGATCGCCGCCGCGCGCGGCCAGTCGCTCGCCCAGCTGGCGCTCGCTTGGGTGCTGCGGGATGCGCGCGTGACCTCGGCGCTCGTCGGTGCGTCGAGCGTCGCTCAGCTCGATGACAACGTGGCGGCGCTCGACCGCCTGGCGCTCTCCGACGACGAGCTGGCCGAGATCGACCGCTACGCGACCGACAGTGCGATCAACATCTGGGCGGCTTCGAGTGAGACCTGAGAGCCGCTTCCGGCGCGGGTCAGCCGGAGAAGCGAGCAAGTGCCCCCAACGGGATTCGAACCCGTGCTGCCACCTTGAAAGGGTGGTGACCTAGGCCGCTAGTCGATGGGGGCCTGCGGGGCAGTCTAGAGGCGGGTCGTTTCGGGTCAGGACACGAGCTCGTGCTCTACCAGCTCTCCGAGATCGGAGACGACGACGTCAGCCCCGCGGTCCTGCAACGCCAGCATGTCGTCGTCCCCGGCGAGCGCGACGATGAACCCGAAGCCTCCTTCACGTGCCGCTTGCACGCCCTCGCGCTTCGTCTCGAACGCGGCGGCATGATCCGGCTCGACGCCGATCCGCCGGCACGCGGCGAGCAGCATGTCTGGAGCCGGCTTCCGTTCCAGCGCTTCCGCTGCCGCGATCCGGCCGTCCACGCACTCGTCCACCAGACGCGCGAGCCGCGCGCGATCGATGAGCATCGTCGCGTGCATGCTCTGGGAGACGACTGCGCACCGCAGACCCGCATCGTGCGCGAGCTCGAGATACAGCCGAGCGCCGAAGAACGCTCGGACGGGTTCCTCGTCGAGACGTCTTCGCAGCGCCTGTGCCTTGCGATTGGCGAGGCCCCAGACCGTCTGCGTGCCGGGTTCGTCGCCCGGCTGTCCCTTCGGCAGGCTGATCCCTCGACTTGCAAGGAACTCGCGCACTGCGTCATCGCGAGAGCGGCCGTGGATGAGCCGCTCGTAGTCGGACTCCAGGCTGAACTGAGGGATCGGTTCGCCAGTCCGCTCCGGCCAGGACGAGAGGAAGCCATCGAACGTCTCCTTCCACGCCTCGCCGTGGAACTGGGCGCTGGCCACGAGCACGCCGTCGAGGTTGAACACGCAGCCGGTCGTTCCGGCGGGCAGCCCCAGGAGCCGCATCGACTCCCACGGTGCGGAGACGAGCCGCACGAGCAGCGGCCTCGCATGCCATTCGTCGATCAGCGACCCCAGACCTTTGATGGTCTCCACCCGCTCGTCGGCAAGCCGGCGCGACCGTGCCCCAAGCTCGTTCGGCGTGAGGTCGCCGTCTCGACCGGCTGCTCGCAGTGCCTTCTCCGCGGCCAGGAACGCGAGTCGCCAGTCGCCGATGAGCTCCGCGAGATCGACGCTGTCGGCAGTCTCCATGACGAGATCGTCGCACCCCGCATGGGTCGGCCGTTCGCGCGGCTTCTACACTCACCGGCGCGGGCCGGTAGCTCAGTTGGCAGAGCAGGGGACTTTTAATCCCAAGGTCGTTGGTTCGAATCCAACTCGGCCCATCGCAGAAACGCCTGCACCAGAGCCGTCCGTTGATACCTAACACGGCACAGGCTCCCACAAGGGGGCAACAGACGGGGCAACAGGCGCCTCGAGAACTTGGCTGCTACCGCCCTAGGCTGGTACCGGCCCTCGATGCCGGGCCTCCCCGGAAAATGCTGTGCCCCAAGGCGAAATCCGACCTATGTCATGGGAGACCTTTCAGTTCGCGCGCGCGCGAGGACAGACGGGTCTGCGGCGATGGCGCTTTCTAGCGATCGAGCCCGCGACGAACGATCCGAGTAGAAAAAGCCGTTCGAATCCCGTATGGGCCTTAGGCCGATTAAACACCCCGCAAGAACAGCAAGGCCCCGCCCGTGCGGGGTATTGCCCATTGTTGAGCCCGTAGCCTTCACACGCAGCCGTTGAGCTGGGGATAATGGCGCCGATGACGCGAGACGAACGGATCGCAGCTCTAGGGCGAGTGCCGCTCTTTTCCGGGGCGGATCGGAAGACGCTCCGGTCGGTTGAGGCCATGCTCCACGAACGCACTTTCGAGGCCGACTCGACAATGGCAGAGGAGGGCAAACAGGGTGTCTGCTTCTTCGTCATCGAGAGCGGGGAAGCTGAGGTGAGCGTGGGCGGGAGGTCGGTTCGTCGACTCGGCCCAGGTGACCATTTTGGTGAACTCGCACTGCTCAACGAGGGACGGCGCATGGCCACCGTGCGCGCGTTGACGAACATGCGCTGTTTCACTATCGACGGCTGGGACTTCCGACCGCTCGTGAAGGCAAGCCCCGATCTGAGCTGGGGCCTGTTCGAGGGGCTCGCCAAGCAGGTGGTAGGCGCCGAGGTGAGCTCGAGACCGAGCTCTGCCTGACGTTCGTTCTGGCGAAGAGCTAGATCCCCAGTGCGCTACCACGAAGAGCCACGCGTTGCGCCGGACCACCCTCGCGCCGGGCTCCCCGCGGCTTCTCGCGCCCTGATCCCCCTGTGGCCGAGCGGAGGCGCTAGGCGGGCTGGCGCTAAGGGGAGATTCCCTTCTCCGGCCGAGTCCAGGGCTCTCGTGCGAATCGCCCTCGGCTCGCAGGGCGGGAGATTCCCGGAGAACGCGATCAGGCTAAACCCTGATGGACACCGCTTCGGCAAGCGGGATCATTGCCGTGAAAAGAGGTGCCCCATGACGATCTTCTTCGCGACTTGGGCGATCCTGATGGCGGTGCTCGTCGTGTTCCTCGTGATGAGGAACCGTCGCAATACCTAGCCGAGAGACGCTGAGACACCGATGATGGGGGGGGCTTTTGCCGAGCCGCAGGAAAAGGCGCGGCAGCGCCCTCGTACTTTCTTCGACGAACCGTTCTGCGTCCTGGCGCCGCATGAACACCTCGAGCGCGTCGCCGAGCGGGAAGTCGGGCGAGAGGGCGTAGGGCCCTCGGCACTCGGTTGCCCGCGAGACGAGGGCAACAACGGGGCAACCAGACCCACCGACACGTCGCGACGCCCTGGGCTGACGGACGTTAACGGCTAAGACAAGAACGTCCGGTGTGGTTCGGGCTATCTGGCTTCTGCAGCCTCTTCTAAATCCCAAGGTCGTTGGTTCGAATCCAACTCGGCCGATCGCGGGTTGTAGCGTCTCCGCCATGCGGTGGCGCATCGTCGAGCCGGGTGGTTACGCGCCGTGGGTGATCTTCGCGGTATTCGTGCTGATCATCGTGGTCGCTCAGGCCGTTCGGTAGGCAGCGGTTCCCCCACCGGGGGCATGTGCGAGGCCGCTCCGGGGGCGTAGGACCTGTGCGCGGGGAATCGAGAAGGAGGTGCGCAGGCTCCAGACCCGTGCTGCATCCAATGTGGCCGTGGACTGCGGCTAGCGGCCGAGTCGCTAGTCAGGGGGAACATCTCATGCATACGAGTACGACCAGCGCACGGCGCTGGTACCGGGTGAGTGCGCTCGCGGCGCTCGCTTTGCTGCTTACGGCGTTGCCCGCGTGGGCTGTGTCGGACAGCACGACCCTGCCCAACGGGGCGGAGCTCACCGTGTCCATCGACAGCCCGACCGATGGGACCGAGCTCCTCGCCGACGGCGCGCCGGCGGCAGTGCCCGTCAGCGGGACTGCGTCCATCGGCCTCGGGACACCGCAGGCGACGCTCGTCTACGTCTTCGACGCCTCCGGCAGCACGGGCAACCCGGGCGGGGCGTGCGGGACGATCCTCGTCTGCCAGCAGACGTTCTTCACCGGGCTCAACACCGCCGCGGCCGCCAGCGGCTCGGTCAACCAGATCGGGCTCGCGGCCTTCGGCTTCGACGCGGTAACGGCGGACATGACGCCGGCGGGCGGTGACGATCCGCTCGGAGACCCTGACGACGGCAACACCGTCGTCAACTCGATCGTCCTCACCAACGGCGGGTTCAACTACCAGGTCGGGCAGTACAGCGTGAAGAACGGCAATGCGGACGGGACGAACTACTCCGCCGCACTGCAGGAGGCACTCACGATCCTCGGCGCGAGCAGCGATCCGAGCAAGTTTCTCGTGTTCGCGTCGGACGGGCTGAGCAACGAGGGGACGGTCGCTGCGTTCGATGCGGCGGTCGCTTCGTTGACCGGCACGGGGACGGTTGCGAGCTCGATCGCGATCGGCACTTCGGCGTCGTGCACCGGAGGCACGGCCGGTCAGCTGCAGGACATCGCAGTGAACGGCGGCCAGTGCTACGCCGTGCCGGATCCGAACGATCTGCCGGATCTCATCCCGAACCTCATCGGTTCGACGCTCACGAAGGTCGAGCTGACGGTGGACGGCGGGACGCCGAGCGTTCTGACCACGGTTCCTCCGACGCCGGCGGCCGGGCCTGTGATGGTCACGTACGCGACGAGCACCCCAGGGCTCTCGCCCGGGTCGCACGACATCTGCGCGACCTCCTTCGGAACCGACGTGACGGGTGGCAGCGCGGACGTCGACGTGTGCGTCAACGTCGACGTGTACGACCTCGTGCTGACACCTGCGTCCGCGACGAACGAGCTCGGCTCGGACAACTCGCACACGGTGACGGCGACCTTGCAGGGCCCGGCCGGCGAGGTCGGTGGGTACCTGGTCGACTTCACCGTTGGCGGCCAGAACGCGGGCGCGGCGGGGGTATGCAACCCGGCCGCGTGCACCACGAACGCCGCGGGTGTGGTCATGTTCACCTACTCCGTCCCGGTCGCGCCGGGCAGCATCGGTGTGGACACGATCACCGCAGAGGTGACGCTGAACAGCCCGAACGGGCAGACCGACACCGAGCAGGTGAGCAAGGAGTGGCGTGATACGACGCCGCCGGTCGTCTCGTGCAGGCCGACGACGAACCCCTCTGGCAAGAACGTCCCGCCGGCCGGTGACAACCCGTCCAGC
>Ga0075343_1000214_pt1 | contig 9912 bp, 11 predicted proteins | sample RushOxbow_ThreeS_2_FD_120072 | JGI IMG/M metagenome (GOLD analysis project Ga0075343, IMG submission 120072) | Natural and restored wetland microbial communities from the San Francisco Bay, California, USA, that impact long-term carbon... | ecosystem: Environmental > Terrestrial > Soil > Wetlands...
GATTAAGAGTCCCCTGCTCTACCAACTGAGCTAACGGCCCGGGAAGGCAGCGCAGTGTAGCCGCGCGTCAGAGGCGGGACCGAGTGCGCGGCACCGCGGGGCGACCGAGGAAGGGAGGTCGTCCCGCGGTGCCGTGACTTCGGTGCTACTTCGGCAGGTTCTTCTGCTTCGCGATCGCACCAGCGAGCAGGTCTGCGGTCATGAACATGTGCGCGTAGGCGTCCCGGTAGAGGTTCGCCGCCTTCGCGTACTGACCCTTCGAGTAGGCATCGAGCTGGGCCTTGAGCTCGAGCACGTGGACGAGGAGGTCGGCCTGGACCGCCTTCGGCGGGAGGCCTGTCGCGACGCCCAACAGCTTGCCGTGCTCGACCGTGTAGCGCGTGAGGTTGGCGACGGCCTTCGATTGGCCGGCCTTGTCCTTCTTCGCCACGGCGACCGTGTAGTCGACGAAGAAGCGGATGTGATCGCGCCACTGGAACTTCCCGTTCAGAAAAGCGGTCCCCGCGGCCTTGCCGTAGACGGCTGCGATCGACTTGGAGACAGCGACCGAGTTGCGGTCGAGCGCCTTGGCGGCCGCCGGGAAGGCGGGCGATCCCGTCACGCCGAGGTTCGTCGCGTTCATCGCGAGCGCCGCGTGCTCACCGAGCTGGCGGCCGAGGAGCGCACGCAGATCCGACTGCGTGAGCCCTTGGGACATATGCGCGTGCTGCGCGTGGTCGTGCGGCGAGACCGACCGGGTCAGCGTCCCGGAGCCCGCGGTTGCGGTCACGGCGAACACGAGCACGCCGAGTGCGGCGAGTGCTGCGGAGATCATCAGAGCCTTGCGTCTCATCGTGGGAGTCCTCCTGTGTCGGGTAATCGACGGACGCCTCTGCTTCGCCGACGGCGTCGAGACGGTTCGAGTCCCACGACCGCCAACCGTTGGAGTAGGCTCGGAAACGGTGCGCAAGGGGATCGTGCAGCTGGTCGCGATCGGCGTCGTGATCGGCGTTATCACGGCGCTGGTCGCGGTTCTCTTCCAATGGCTTCCGGCTTCGGCGAGCGAGGAGTTCGACCGGATCCAGGCCATCTATTGGTTCGCGACCTGGATGTCGGTCGTCATCTTCTCGATCGTCGCCGCCGTCGTCGTGTACTCCGTCTGGAAGTGGCGCGTGCCCCCCGACGACGACGCGGAAGGCCCGCCGATCCACGGGCACACCGGTCTCGAGATCGCATGGACGGCGGTTCCCGCGATCCTCGTCATCGCACTCGGCATCGTGAGCGCGGTGGTGATGTCCGAGAACGGCCAGGCGCGCGACGACGCACTTCAGGTACGCGCGACCGGCCAGCAGTTCGCCTGGAAGTTCGAGTACCCGGAGCTCGGTGAGTTCTCGACGGGCGAGCTCGTGCTGCCGGTCGACCAGCAGGCGCGCTTCACGATGGAGGCTGTCGATGTCATCCACTCGTTCTGGGTGCCGAACTTCGGCCAGAAGATGGACGCCGTTCCCGGAATCGAGACCACGATCAACGTGACACCCACCGAGACGGGTGAGTTCGCTGTCGTCTGCGCCGAGCTCTGTGGGCTCGGGCACGCGACGATGAGGGCGAAGGCGCGCGTCGTGACCCAGGCGGAGTTCGACGCCTGGATCGAGGAGCAGGACGCGTGACCGCCACGCATCCCGAGCCGAACGTGCGCGAGTACCCGGAGCACTTCGAGCCACCGCGTGGCTCCGCTCACCGCACCCTGCTCGGGGCAGGGCTTGTGCGGGGTGCGTGGATGGCGCTCGCGGGGTTCGGCCTAGGCGCGCTCCTCGTCATGGCGCTCAGGGCCTGGTGGGGCTGGGATCCGGTGTGGGACACCGAGATCATCCTCGTGGTCGGGGCGATGGTGCTGGCGCCCATCGGCTTCCTCGCCGGGATCGGCGCCTTCGACTACTGGCTGCACTACATCTCCGGCCGCCCGACCCGCCCCGAGGATCACTCGGGTCACGGTGCCACCTCATGGCACGACTACTTCCGCGTCAACACCGACCACAAGGTGATCGGGATCCAGTACCTCGTCACCACGTTCGTCTTCTTCACGATCGGCGGGCTCATGGCGATGTTCTTCCGCGCCGAGCTCGCGGAGCCGGGGCTCCAGTTCGTCGACTCGCAGACCTACAACGGCCTCGTCTCGGTGCACGCGACGCTGATGATCTTCCTCTTCATCATCCCGGCGTTCGCGGGCCTCGCGAACTTCGCCGTGCCCCTGATGCTCGGCGCACCCGACATGGCCTTCCCGCGCCTGAACGCGCTCTCGTTCTGGCTGCTGCCGATCGCCGGGATCATGTTCGTCGCGAGCTTCCTCGCGCCCGGCGGCGCGTTCGGCGCCGGCTGGACGGGTTACGCGCCGCTCGCCGAAGGACAGCCGATGGGCCAGACCTTCTTCAACATGGGCGTCCAGTGGGCCGGAGCGTCGTCGATCATGACGGCCCTCAACTTCCTCGTGACGATCATCACAATGCGGGCGCCAGGAATGACGTTCTGGCGCATGCCGCTTCTCGTCTGGGCGAACTTCACGACGTCACTGCTCGTCGTTCTCGCGACGCCGTTCATCGCGGGCTCGCAGTTCTTCGTGATGTTCGACCGGATCATGCACACCGACTTCTTCACGCCCGAAGGCGGCGGCTATGTCCTCGGTTACCAGCACATCTTCTGGTTCTACTCGCACCCGGCCGTCTACATCATGATGCTGCCCGGCTTCGGGATCGTCTCCGAGGTCATCTCCTCGATGTCCCGCAAGCCGATCTTCGGCTACCGGCTCATGGCGCTCTCGTTGCTCGGGATCCTGGTCTTGGGCTTCTCCGTATGGGCCCATCACATGTTCGTCGCCGGCATGGCCGACTGGCTGCGCGTCCCGATGATGATCACGACACTGCTCATCGCGATCCCGACCGGCATCAAGGTGTTCTCCTGGGTCGCGACGCTTTGGCGCGGCCGCATCCACCTCACGACTCCCATGCTCTTCGCGCTCGGCTTCGTGACGATGTTCGTGATCGGCGGACTGTCCGGGATCTACCTCGGCTCGGTGCCGATCGACATCGCCGCGTCGGACACGTACTTCATCGTCGCCCACATCCACTACGTCCTCTTCGGCGGCTCCGTCTTCACCATCTACGCGGGCGTCTACTACTGGTTCCCGAAGATGACCGGCCGCATGTACTCGGAGACGCTGGGCAAGTGGCACTTCTGGCTGACCTTCGTGAGCTTCAACGCGACCTTCTTCCCGATGCATTACGTGGGTCTGCGCGGAATGCCGCGACGTGTGTTCGACTACGACTCGGCGTTCGGCAATCTCAATCTCTTCATCTCGATTGCGTCCTTCGTGCTCGGGGCCTCGTTCATCCTGTTCGTCTACAACATGGTCACGAGCTGGCAGCGCGGCCCGATCGCCGAGTCGAACCCCTGGCATGCGCGCACGCTCGAGTGGCAGGTCACCTCTCCGCCGCCGATCTTCAACTTCGACGAGATCCCGCAGGTCGTGGGCGGCCCGTACGAGTACGGTGTCCCCGGCGCGCGCCATGCCGTGCTGACGCCGTCGAAGGAGAAGGCCGAGGAGAAGGAAGAGGTTCACGCGTGACGGACGAGCCGGTCACCACCGTCCTCGTCGTCGCGAACGAGACGCTCGTCGGCAACGAGCTCGTCGAGACCCTGCGCCGCCGAGCCGATGTGGGTCCGATCCGCGTCGCGGTCGTCGCGCCGGTGACCCAGCCTCGGGAGGGCTACGTCGTCTATCGCGACTCGCGTCGGGCCGCTGCGGGACGAAGACTCGACCGCGTGCTCGCCGCGCTGCGCCTGGGGGGCATCGCGGCCCACGGCGGCGTGTTCGACGACGACCCGCTCTCAGCAGTGAAGGACGTGCTCGCCTCCGAGGAGATCGACGAGATCGTCGTCAGCACCCATCCCGAGACGAAGTCCGGCTGGCTGCGCAAGAACCTCCTCGACGAGATCCGCAAGGTGGCAGGCGACCGTCCCGTCGAGCATGTCATCGCCGACGTGAGCGGCAAGTCTGGTGCGAACGTCCTCGTGGTCGCGAACGAGACGGTCGTCGGTGAGCCGCTGCTCGACCGGATCCGTCAGCGCGCGGCAGAGAGTCCGGCGAGCTTCCTCATCGTTTCCCCGCAGAGCGACGCCGCGCGTGGCGAGCATCCGGAAGCCGAAAGGCGTCTCCGTGCTGCTCTCGCGATCTTGCGCTCGGAAGGGATCGACGTCCACGGCCAGATCGCGCACCCCGATCCGTTCGTCGCCGCGATGGAGCACGTCGAGGAGGAGCGCACGGACGAGATCATCGTCTCGACCTTCCCCGGAGAGCGCTCGGGCTGGCTCCGGCGCGACCTCGTCGGCCGCCTCCGCTCGCAGAGCGGTGTGCCCGTCCAGCACGTCGTCGTCGACGAGCGAGTGGAGGCTGTCGTATCACGGCGCACGCCGAGCCGCTGCACGGCCACCACGACGACCATCACGGCCCGCCACCTGCGAATCAGAGCTCACGCGTCGATCCGCGAACGCTCGGCATGCTCCTGTTCATCGGGTCGGAGATCATGCTCTTCGGCTCGTTCTTCGCCGCGTACTTCTTCGTTCGGGTGGTCAACCCCGGCGCCCCCGACCACTGGCCGCCCGAGCCGTACCACTTCCCCGTTTTCGTCGCGGGAGTCAACACCGCAATTCTCGTGACCTCCAGCTTCACCATGCACTGGGCGCTTCAATGCATCAAGCGTGGCGAGCGCAAGGGCTTCCTCGCCGGAATGGTGCTCACCTTCATCATGGGCTTCGCGTTCCTGCTCACGCAGGTCGTCGAGTACCTCAACGTCGGCTTCAACACCGGCGACGGCGCCTTTGCGTCGGTCTTCTTCGGGCTCACCGGCCTCCACGGTGCCCACGTCGCCGTCGGCCTGAGCCTGCTCCTGATGGTGATCATTCGCGGCTTCCGCGGGCACTACTCGCCCGAGCACCATCACGGCGTCGAGCTGCCTGGGATCTACTGGCACTTCGTGGACGTCATGTGGATCGTGGTGTACGCCACGGTCTACCTGCTCTAGGGTGGTCGCGATGGACGACGGAGCTCACTCAGCGACGGCGGCCCCGACAGGGACGCTTTTCGGGGGTTCGCACGGTCGCGATTCGCGATAGCGAATCGCGATCAGGCGCAGAGGATGGAGAGCCCGTTCCGTAGCGAAGCTGCGGCGTTCCGGTTCCTGCTGATCACGATCGGGGCTTTCGCTCTGATCGTCGTGACGAGCGCGATCTCGACCGTCCTCGGCTTCCTGACCTTCCTCGTGCTCACCGCGGCCGCGGTCGCGGTGTACCTACGTCAACGTGGGCCGGCACCCGAGCAGGCCCACGTTGACGCGCAGGGCGGTCCGAACGAGCGCCGCATCCTCGTGGTCGCGAACGAGACCCTCGGCGGCGAAGAGCTCCTCAGCGCGATCAGCACCATGGCGCTGAGCGAGCGGACCCACTTCCACGTGGTCTGCCCTGCTCTGAACTCGCGGCTGAAGACCTACACGTCGGATGAGGACCCCGCGCGCGAAGCAGCACAGCAACGCCTTGACGTCACGCTCGCCCGGTTGGCGTCAGTCGGAATCGAGGCGACGGGAGCCGTCGGAGACGGCGACCCGCTCGTGGCCGTCGACGACGCCGTGCGGACGTACGGACCGCGGGAGATCGTCATCTCGACCCACCCGCCCGGAAAGTCGAACTGGCTCGAGAAGGGTGTGGTCGAGTCCGTGCGGTCTCGCTTCGACGTCCCCGTCACGCATGTCGTCGTGGATGCCGCGCCCGCCCCGGGCGATTGACGCCGGGCTATTGACCCGCCGCGCCGGACACGTACTCGGCGACTGCGTCGATCTGCTGCTGATCGAGGGAATCCGAGAAGGAAGGCATCGCGCCGCGTCCGTTCGTCACCAGATCCACGACGGTCTCACGCGACGGCCGGGCCTCGTCGAGGTTCGGGCCGACGGCGCCTGACGTCCCCGCGTCGGACAGTGTGTGGCACGAGCCGCAGTTCGTCGTGAAGATCGTCTTCCCATCCGTCGGCTGCTCGGCGGTGATGCCCGTGCCCGCGACCGCACCGACGTACGCTGCGATGTCGTCGATCGCCTGGTCCTGGTCGTCGACGCAGAAGCCGTCGCCTTCGACGTCCTCGCAGCGCGGCAACGTCGTGTCCGGCCCCGGCATGCCGGGAGAGCCGGTCGACGTCTCCTGGATGGGCCAGCGGATCTGCTGCGCGACGACCTGGGTGAACGTCGCCGACGTCATCCCTGCCTCGCGGGCCTGAGCGAACGCATCGTCGAGGTTCGGTCCGATCGTGCTCGTGGTCCCGGCGTCGGCGAGCGTGTGACAGCCGCCACAGGCCTGCACGAAGAGCTGCTTGCCGGCACCCTGGCTGCCCCCGTCCGAATACCCGCCGGTGCCGCAGCCCGAGGCCACGAGGATCACGGTCGCCGCACAGGCGGCACTCACGAGCGCGGCGAGTCTCACCGCCGGCGAGTCTATCCGCGTCTTCCGCGCGCTACTGGCCGAACTGCTTGAACTGCTCGAGGAGCCGCTTGACTTCCGGGGCAGTCGGGTCGTCCGGTGCGAGCTTCAAGAACGCCTCGTAGGCTGCGATCACGGTCGCGATGTCGTTGGCCGACTGCGCGGCCTGTGCGAGCTCGAGCTGCACGCTCGGGTCGTTCGGTTGGAGCGCAGCGAGCTTCTTGTACTGCTCGACCGCCGCCGCGGACGCGGCCTCCACCTCGGACGACGCGAGCGCGATCTCGTTCTCGTAGCGCGTGCTCACGGCATTCGTGATCGGATCCGGCGTGAGCGGACTGCCCTTCAGCTGGAAGATCGTGTCCCGGATGCCGCCCGGCGCGAGATAGGCGGAGCGGTACTGGTAGATCTGCGCCCGTTCCTGGGCGTCGGTCGACTGCTGGAGGTGTAGCGCCGCCAGCTCCCGCAGCGCGTCCGCATCCTTCGGTCGCAGCGAGACATAGCTCTGCAGCGCCTCGATGGCGTCGTCGATGTCACCTTCCGCCTGGTGGGCCGTCGCAAGATCCTTGAACGCCTCGGCGTCCTTCGGGTTGTCGAGCACGCGTTGCTCGGCGTCGGAGACCGAGGGGATGCCTTCGCCGCCGGCCGCGTCTCGGAACGCGTCCCCGATGCCGATGCCTCCCGCTCCGACTCCGAAAAGGGTGAACCCGAGCCCGAACGCGAGGGCGAGGAACAAGAACATCCACTTCGCGTGGCGGCGAAGCCGGGGGAAGAACATGGTGTCCTCGAGGGCGACTACCTCTGCGCGTCGTCCTGCAGCAGACGGCTTCGCGCTCTTCGCGCGGCGTCGATCAGCTCGAGCCATGTGTTCCCTCCCTTCTCGTACCGCGGTTTGCCGGACACGAGAGTAGCGACGACGTGCTGAGGCGCTCCGCCGAGGACTGCCCCCGTAACAGGATCTTCCCACGGGATGAACGACGTCTCGGAGAGGGACAGCACGGTCAGATCCGCCTGCTTTCCGGGCACGAGCGAGCCGACCGAGTCGTCGAGCCCCAGCGCCCTCGCGCCCCCGAGTGTGGCGAGCTCGAGCGCGTCGGTTGCGGTCAGCGCATCGGGCCGTGCCTCACGCGCTCGCGCGCCGACGATCGCCGCCCGCATTTCGTCGAACATGTCGAACGACGGTGTCGAGGCGGGGCTGTCGGTCGCGATGCAGACGCGGATCCCGGCCTCACGCAGTGCGGTGAGAGGCGCGACGCCGCAGCCGAGGATCCCGTTCGAGCGCGGGCAGTGCGCGACCGCTACGTCGTGCTCGGCGAGGAGCGCGATCTCCTCGTCGTCCGCCTTCACGCAGTGCGCGGCGATCACGTTCGGGTCGAGCAGGCCCGCGTCGGCGAGCCCGCGGATACCGGTCGTTCCGAGTGGCGGCACGAGCATGTCGGCGAAGGACGACCAGCCCCCGCCCCCGGTGCGCAGGAACTCCGTCTCGTCGTCACTCTCGGCGAGATGCGTCGCGATCGGGATTCCCAGATCGGCGCAGGCGCGGTAGAGGTCGAGCGTGCAGGTGTACGGAGCGTGCGGCGAGATGCCGAGCCGCACCTCGTCCGACAGCGAGTGCGCGATGCGCTCGCGCATGGGCTCGAAGCGGTCGCGGATCGGATCCTCGTTCTCGCCAAAAACCTCGAGGTACACGGTCGCGCGCATGCCCAGCTCGGAACACGCGGTCGCCGTGGCGCCGCTGAAGCTGCAGTCGCCCACGGTCGTGATGCCCGAGCGCAGGCAGTTGAACGCGCCGAGACGCGCGATTGCCTCGACGTTCTCGAGGTCGATGCGCTGCTTGCGCTCGACATGGAGCCCGATCCATTCCGCGAACCGGAGGCCGTCCCCGAACCCGGCGTACACCTCGTACTCGAGATGCGTGTGGGCGTTGACGAAGCCCGGGAGGATGACCGCCTCGGCGTAATGCGTGTCGCTGCCGAGCTCCTCCCGCGCACCGACCGCCCCGATGGTGCCGTCCTCGGCGATCGTCACTGCGCCGTCCTGGATCGGGGGCCCCTCGACGGGGACGACCCAGTCGGCGGACAGTGTGGTCAGGAGAGGCCTTCCGCGTAGTCCTCGTCCCACCCGCGATTCCAGCGGCGCTCCATGAAGACGGAGATCCAGATGGCCATCTCGTAGAGGAGGACGAGTGGGACGACCTCGAAGGCGAGCGACACCGGATCGACCGTCGGCAGGAGGATCGCGAACACGAGGAGACCGACGAAGGCGATCTTGCGATTGCGCCTTAGCTGGTCGCTCGTCAGGACCTGCAGCCGCACGAGCGCGAGGACGAAGATCGGCATGAGGAAGGCGAGGCCCCCCGCCAGGAGGGTCATCGCGGCGAACGTGTAGTAGTAGCTCGCCCGGATCTGGTCGGTGTAGAGCCCGTCGTCGAACGATGCGAGGAAGCCGAGTGCGCGGGGGAGTACGACGATGTACATGAACGCGACGCCGGCGATGAAGAGGACGGTCGCGACGATCACGAACACGAGCACGACGCGCTCGAAGTGCGGCTGCACGGCAGGCGCTAGAAACGCCCAGGCCTGCCAGAGGAGGATCGGCAAGGCGATCGCGAGCGCGGCGATGAGGCTGACCTTCACGGCGACGGTGAACGGCTCCGTGACCCCCAGCGTGACGAGCTGGGTGTCGTCGGGGAGCGGGCCGATCAGCCACTCCATGATCCGCTCGTGGAACGCGAAGGTCACGAGGAAGATCGGGACGATCGCCACGAGGGCGATGATCAGACGTGAGCGCAGCTCGTCCAGATGCTCGACGAGCGTCGCTTCCTCGCCATGGTCGAGACGGCGTGGGAGCCACCTGCGCCACCCGCGAAGCATCGGGAGCCTCTAGGTGACGGTTTCCCGCTCGGTCCGAGCTTCCGGCTCGCCGACCGGCGTAGCGGGCTCGGAGGTCGCGGACGGGAGCTCGACTCGCTTCGGAGTCGGAGCGGTGGTGGTCGTCGTCTCCATCGAGACGGCCTCCTCGACGCCGGTGACCGAGTCCTTGAACTCGCGCATGCCCTTGCCGAGCGAGCGACCCATCTCGGGCAGACGCTTCGCCCCGAAGATGAGCAGGAGGACGATCAGCAGGATCATGAGCTCCCAGATCGAGATGCCGAACGGCATGACGCCACGATACCACCCCCTGCGAGCGGGCCGATAGAGGCAAATGACGCATAAGACCCGCCTGCTACGGGAAGACTTCCCTTCGTATGCATCGCAACATAGGATCGTCGGAGACACACGAGGGGGTGGCCGCAACGCGCGAAATCGGCGATGTATCCGGCGTGCAGACGTCCGGCGCCGAGCGAGTCGGGCTCGTCGATCGGTCGGTCGTCGCCCACATCCTCGGGCAGACGCCGGAGGATGTCGCCGGGAGTCGCCACAC
>Ga0075343_1000217_pt1 | contig 9818 bp, 10 predicted proteins | sample RushOxbow_ThreeS_2_FD_120072 | JGI IMG/M metagenome (GOLD analysis project Ga0075343, IMG submission 120072) | Natural and restored wetland microbial communities from the San Francisco Bay, California, USA, that impact long-term carbon... | ecosystem: Environmental > Terrestrial > Soil > Wetlands...
CCTCCAGGCACGTGTCGACGTCCTCGGACGAGGCGATGCCGCCGCACGCGTTGATCGCGACCTCGTCGCCGACCGCCGCACGCACCGCGCCGACGATACGCGGCGTGTGTGGCCAGAGGGCGCGCCCCGAGACCCCGCCGCGGCCCACCGCGAGCCGCTCGTCCTCGACGAGGCGAGTGTTCGAGCAGGTGAGCCCGTCGGCCCCGGCATCGCGCGCGATGGCCGCGAGCGACAGGACGACGTCGCGCTCGACGTCGGTGACGAACGGGGGCAGCTTCACGAACAAGGGCTTGAGCGTCCGGGCACGGAAGGCCTCGACCAGCGCCCGCAGGTGCGCCTCGTTGTCGCCGTCGCGTCCCCAGGAGACGTTCGGACAGCTCGCGTTGAGCTCCACCCCGTCGACGAGCGGCTCGAGGAGCTCGAGCGACGAGGTGGCGTCGGCGACGGCCTCGTCGGCCAGGCTGACGAAGCGCGGTGCGGGTCCGCGCTCACGGTGGCGCAGGGTGGCGGCGACCGCCTCGGCGCCGGGATTCGGGAGCCCCATCGCGTTGACGATGGAACGGCGTCCCGTCGATCGTGCGATCCGCGGGGCAGGATTGCCGGCGCGGGCCGCTCGGGTGACCGTGCCGCCGACCACGTATCCGAACCCGAGCTGGCCGAGTGCGTCGAGATGACGGCACGTCTTGTCGAACCCGGCGGCCAGCCCGACCGGGTTGCGCAGCGGCACCCCACAGAGATCCATCTCGAGCGACGGGTCGCGCGCGACCCCGCCGATCCGCTGCCACGGGAGCGGCAAGCCGAGCATCGCGGTCGCGACCCGGTGTGAGGCTTCAGGCGGCAATGCGAAGAAGAGCGGACGGCCGATCGCCGGATACCACCCTGCGCCACGCGTCGCCATCCGCCTCATCATGCCATCATGCCCGCCATGTCCGACGAGCTGGTGGCGCGCCTGGTCGAGGCGTCGGAGCTGCACGGCGACTTCATCCTGTCCTCCGGCGCGCGCTCGACCGTCTACTTCGACAAGTTCCTGTTCCTGACCCGCCCCGACCTGCTCGGCGAGCTCGCCCACGAGGTCGCCACCATGATGCCGGAGGGCACCGACCACCTCGCGGCCCCCGAGGGAGCCGCCACCCTGCTCGTGGCCGCCGTCTCGCTCGAGACCGGGCTGCCGGTCGCCGTGGTCCGCAAGGAACCGAAGGCGTACGGAACGATGTCGCAGGTCGAGGGACACGCCCCCGAGGGCGCCCGCGTCTGCCTGATCGAGGACGTGAGCACCACCGGTCACCAGGTGCGCATGGCGGCCGAGGTGCTTGCGGCCGCCGGCGCCTCGATCGAGCGCATCGTTCTTGCGATCGACCGAGGCGGCGCCGATCACCTGCGCGAAGCGGGCTACGACGTCGCGGCGGTCGCCGTGCTCCGCCCCGAGGGACCCTCGGCACGGGGTGGCGACGAAGCAGCCGACTAGCTCGACGCCGTGCCGGCGGCCGCCATCGCCGCGTCCTCGCGTGACTCGAGCCTGCGTTGCGCCTCGTCGTCGTGGCGTTTCCACGATGCCGCCACGAGCAGCATCGCCACGACGAGCGCGAGGTTGCCCGCCACCCACATCAGCACCGCCGCGTTCCGCTGGTCGGCGAGGGCCTGCGGACCCCACGGCGCCGGGAGCGATGCGTAGGTCCGATACAGGGGCGCGTCGGCCGTGTAGATCGCCAGCGCGAGGAACGACATCGCGGGCATCGCCAGCAGGAGCGAGAGCAGGCGCGCTCCGTACCCGACTGGGTGCGGGCTCGGGTCGGCGCCGACGATCGGCCACCAGTAGACGAGGGCGGCCCCCACCCAGGCCGCGTGCTCGAAGGCGTGCCACCCCGACGAGGTGAGCGCCACGTCGAAGAGGCGGCTCGCATGCACGGCGATCGGCACCCCGACGAACAGCGCCCAGCCGACGATCGGGTTACCCAGCACAACCGCGCCGCGCGAACGGAGCACACCCGCGAGCGATCGAGCCCCGCGGGTCGGCAGGGTCGCGAGGGCGAGCGAGATCGGCGCTCCGAGCGCGAGCAGGGGCGGCGCCACGAACGTGAGCAGCAGGTGCTGCAGCATGTGCACGGTGAACGAGACGTCCGCGTAGACGTCGATCGGGGACACCAATGCCAGCACGAGCGCGGCCCAGCCGGTCGCGAACACGATCGGCCGACGCGCCGGGAACGAGCGTCCGAGCCTGCGGGCGCGAACGCAGCCGGCGAGGTAGGCCGAGCCGACTCCGAAGAGGATCGCGACCGTCCCCGGATCGAGGGCCCATCGGCCCAGCGCTCCCCACCCGTCGACCGGCACGGTCGCTACAGCCATCATCGTCACATCGTGCCAGCCCATCGTCACCGACGCACCGTCGTCGTCCGATCCGCGTTGACCGACCCCCGCAGGACCGATACAACTGGTGCGCACATGGCTCAAGTGTCGACGTCCGCCGCGCACAACCGAACCGGTGCGCCCACCATCCTGTTCGGGACGATCCTGTTCCTCGCATCGGAGCTGTTGTTCTTCGGCGGCCTGTTCGGCGCCTACTACGCCCTGCGGGCGCAGACCTCGCCGTGGCCGCCCGAGGGGGTGGAGCTCGAGACCCTGCTGGCCGCGGTCGCCACCCTGCTGCTGGTGCTGTCGAGCGGCACGTTCCACCTCGGGCTCGTGGCCGCCAGGCGGGAGCGGATCGGCGGTCTGAAGGTCTGGATCGCGATCACGTTGCTGCTGGGGGCGCTCTTCCTCTCGCTGCAGGTGCTCGATTACTCGCGGCTGTCGTTCGAGGTGTCGAGTCACGCCTACGGCACGATGTACTACGCGATGACCGGGCTCCATTGGCTGCATGTGGCGGCCGGGCTCGTGCTGATGTGCGTCGTGTTCCTCCGGATCAGGCAGGGCGCCTATCAAGACGGGCAGATCGACGGCCTGCACGCCGTCGGCTACTACTGGCACTTCGTCGACGTCGTGTGGATCGGCTTGTTCGCGACCCTGTTCCTGGTGCGTTGAGGTGGGCGCGACCGTGCAGGCCGAGGCCCGACTGCTCTCGAGGGTGCTCCGCGTCGGCCTGGCGCTCGCCGTGCTCGGACAGATCGCCTGGTCGTTTCGGCCGGAGCCCTCGAACGCCCAGGCCGACCTCGAGGTCGAAGGCCGCGCGCTCTACGAGGCCAACTGCTCCACGTGCCACGCCCTCGATGCCTCCGGCACGGTCAACGGTCCCTCGCTGCAGGACGTGGGCCCTGCGTCGGTCGACTTCATGCTGCGCACGGGGAGGATGCCGCTCGCGAATCCGAACGATCAGCCCCAGCGCAGCGAGCCGAAGTTCACGCCCGATCAGATCGACGCGTTGATCGCCTATGTCGCCTCCATCGCACCGGGCGGAGAACCGATCCCCACCGTCGACGCCTCGGCAGGCGATCTCGCCCTCGGAGCGCAGGTCTTCCTGAACAACTGCGCCGGGTGCCACGGAGCCGGGGCCTCGGGCGATTCCGTCGGCGGCGGCCAGATCGCCCCCTCGCTGTATCCCGCCGACGCCACCGAGATCGGCGAGGCGGTCCGGGTGGGCCCGGGCGTGATGCCGAGGTTCGGGCCCGAGACGATCGACCAACAGGAGCTCGACTCGCTCGCCGCCTACCTGCTCTGGCTCCGCGACAACGGCAACGAGGGCGGCCTGCAACTCGGCCGCGTCGGCGCGGTCGCCGAGGGCCTCGTCGCCGTCGTCGTCGGTCTCGGCATCCTCGTCCTCGTGCTGCGACTCACCGGAGCCAAGCGATGAAGCGCCCGGAACGCATCGCGGCGACGGCGTTCGTGGTCGCGATCGCGGCGGCGCTGGCGTTGTTCGTCGTCTATGTCCGAGGCGACGGCCCGCAGGCCGAGGGGGTCCTGCTGGCCCTGGCGCTCGGCGGCGTGGGCGTCGGCCTGCTCGTGTGGGCCACGCGACTGATGCCGCACATCCGCGACGAGACGCACCCTAGGAAGGCGACCGTGCCCACGACCGAGGCCGAGCGCGACTCGGCGGTCGAGACGGTGGAGGCCGGCGTCGAGGAGATCAAGCGTCGGCGGTTCCTGTCGCGCCTGCTGGTCGGGGCCGCCGGGGCGCTAGGACTCGCCGCGTTGATCCCGATCCGATCGCTCGGGCGCTCGCCCGGCGACTCCCTGCTCCACACGAAGTGGACCCCGGGCGCGAAGCTCGTCACGATCGACGGCACGCCGGTGACCGCGTCGACGCTCGAGATCGGCTCCTTCACGACGGTCTTCCCCGAGGGGCACGAGGGCTCGGCCGATTCGCAGGCCGTGCTGATCCGGGTCGAGCCCGGCCAGTTGCAGCTCGCGGAGGCGGCGATGGCGGGGGCGCCGGACGGACTCGTCGCGTACTCCAAGATCTGCACGCACGCCGGCTGTCCACTCGGTCTGTACCTCGCCGCGACGCACGAGCTCCGATGCCCGTGCCACCAATCGACGTTCGACGTGCTGAACGGCGCGAAGCCCGTGTACGGACCCGCACCGCGTCCGCTTCCCCAACTGCCGATCGAGATCGCCGAGGACGGCGTCCTGATCGCGACCGGCGACTTCCCGGCCCCCGTCGGCCCGAGCTTCTGGGAGCTGGGATGATCGTCCGCCGTCTGGTCGACGGGGTCGACGAGCGGCTCGACGGCACGTCGTTCATCAAGCGAAACCTTCGGAAGGTCTTCCCCGACCACTGGTCGTTCATGCTCGGCGAGCTCGCCCTGTACAGCTTCGTCATGCTGCTCCTCACGGGCACGTTCCTCAGCCTCTTCTTCGTCGCCTCCCCCGCCGAGACCGTCTATCGGGGGCCGTACCTCCCTCTGCAAGGCCGTGACGTCTCGCTCGCCTACGAATCGGTGCTCCGCATCTCGTTCGAGGTCCGGGCCGGGCTGGTGATGCGCCAGACGCACCACTGGGCTGCTCTGGTGTTCGTCGCCTCGATGGCGGCCCACCTCGTCCGCGTCTTCTTCACCGGCGCGTTCCGCAGGCCTCGCGAGCTCAGCTGGATCATCGGCGTGACACTGCTCGTGCTCGGCATCGGCGCCGGGTTCACGGGATACTCGCTCCCCGACGACCTCCTCTCGGGCACGGGCCTGCGCATCATCTACTCGGCCGTGCTCTCGATCCCGGTGATCGGTACGTGGCTCGCATACCTGTTCTTCGGGGGCGAGTTCCCGTCGGCCGAGCTGATCCCTCGGTTGTTCGTGATGCACATCCTGCTCATCCCGGCGCTGATCACCCTTGCGCTCTCGGCGCACCTCGCCCTCGTGTGGCACCAGACCCACACCCAGTTCCGCCCGACGGGCACCCCCGAGGAGTCGGTCACGGGCACCCCCGTGTGGCCGAAGTTCGCTCTGAAGTCGGTCGGCCTGGCGTTCATGACGTTCGCGGTGCTCACCGGGCTCGGGGGACTCGTGCAGATCAACCCGGTCTGGCTCTACGGCCCGTTCGTGCCGTACTCGGCGCCCTCGCCGGCCCAGCCCGACTTCTACGCGGGGTGGCTGGAAGGCATCCTTCGGCTCTGGCCGAACTGGGAGTTCCACCTCTTCGGACACACGATCGGCGAGTTGTTCCTGCCGGCCGTCGTGATCCCCGGCATCATCTTCACGGCGCTGGCGCTCTGGCCGTTCATCGAGGCCCGGGCAGCCCGCGACACGGCGATGCATCACGACGCCCAGCGCCCCCGCGACGTGCCGGTCCGGGCGGGCATCGGCGCAGCCGGCATCGCGTTCTTCGTGCTCCTGATGCTCGCCGGGTCCAACGACGTGCTCGCGAAGTACCTACAGGTCGAGGTCGACACCTTGAACGGGGTCCTCAAGGTGCTGCTGTTCGTGGTGCCGGTGCTCGTGTTCGCGATCACGTGGTGGATCTGCCGAGACCTGCGGGCGCGCGGGACCGCACCGATCGCGAGGCCGTCGCGGGTGGAGTTCCGCCGCAACGCCGCCGGCGGCTTCAACGAGTCCCATGCCGACGGCGGCGGGCCCGGGGAACCCGTCGCCGCGACGCCGTCCGACGGGGAGGAACCATGAGGAAGCCCGCGGCAGGCGTCGGGGCTCTCATCACCCTCGCGGTCTCGGTGACGTCGTGCTCGTCATCGTTCGGCATGCCGCGAGGAAGCACCGAACAGGGCGAAGAGATCTTCGACCTGTGGCAGATCTTCTTCTGGGCCGGCATCGTCGTGGCCGCCCTGGTTTACGGATTGATCGCGTGGTCGCTGATCAGGTACCGACGTCGGCGCCGGGAGCCCGACGGCGAGCTCGGACGGCAGTTCCACGCGAACGCGCCCCTGGAGATCGTCTACACCGTGATACCGATCGTGATCGTGGTCGTGCTGTTCACCCTGTCGTTCGGAACAGAGGACCGCGCCTCGTCGGTCTCGCCCACGCCCGACGTGGTCCTTCGCGCCGAGGCCTTCTCCTGGGGGTGGCGGTTCGGGTACCCCGACGAGGGCGTCGAGGTCGTGAGCGAGCCCAGCGCCGAGGGGGTGCCCGGACCGGAGATCCTGCTGCCACTCGGGCGCACGACGCGCATCGAGCTCACGTCGAACGACGTGATCCACGCGTTCTGGGTGGCCGACTTCCTGTACAAGCGCGACGCGATCCCCGGCAGGGTGAACGTGTTCGACGTGACGCCGACCGAGATCGGCACCTACCACGGGGTGTGCTCGGAGTTCTGCGGCATCCATCACGCGTACATGACGTTCACGGTGCGCGTGGTGGAACCGAGTGAGTTCGACGCGTGGCTCACGGACGCCGCCGCGATCGAACAGGAGGTCGCGTCATGAGCCTCACGGCCGAGCGTTCCACCCCCGCGCCGGCACCGGCCGAGCGGCCGCACGACGGGCCGGTGGCATGGATCACCACCACCGATCACAAGAAGCTCGGGGTGATGTACTGCGTCACGGCGTTCGCCTTCTTCCTGATCGGAGGCGCGCTGGCCGGCGCGATGCGGGCCGAACTCGCCGACACGGGCGGACAGCTGATCGGGCCGCAGGCGTACAACACCCTCTTCACGGTCCATGGCATCATCATGATCTTCTTGTTCGTGGCGCCCTTCGGCGTGGGGCTCGCGAACTACCTCGTCCCGCTGCAGATCGGCGCGCCCGACATGGCGTTCCCGCGCGTGAACGCGATGGGGTACTGGTTCTTCGCCGGCGGGGGCCTGCTCGTGCTGCTGAGCTCGTTCGCGAGCGATGCGGGCGGTGTCGCGACGGGCTGGTACCTCTACCCGCCCCTTTCGGGTCCCCGGTACTCCCCGGGGGTGGGCCCCGACCTGCTGATCCTCGGCCTCGCCCTCGTGGCGATCTCGACGGTGATGTCGGGCGTGAACGTGATCACGACGACGTTCCTGATGCGCGCTCCGGGCATGACGATGTGGCGCCTGCCGGTGTTCACGTGGAACGTGGTCGTCACCGCGATCCTCGGCCTCGTCGCGTTCCCGCCGGCGGTCGCGGCGTTCGTGCTGCTGCTGTTCGATCGTCGGCTCGGCGGGCAGGCCTTCGACCCGCTCGGGGGTGGCGATCCGATCGTGTACCAACACCTCTTCTGGTTCCTCGGCCACCCCGAGGTCTACATCCTGATCCTGCCGTTCTTCGGGGTGATCACCGAGACGATCCCCGTTTTCAGTCGCAAGCCGTTGTTCGGCTACACGGGCTTCATCCTCGCCACGCTCGCGATCGGGGCGTTGTCGACCGGGGTGTGGGCGCACCACATGTTCACGACCGGCGTCGTCGACAACCCGTTCTTCTCGGCGATGACGTTCACGATCGCGGTGCCGACCGGGGTGAAGTTCTTCAATTGGATCGGCACGATGTGGGGCGGCAAGCTCGCGTTCCGCGTGCCGATGCTGTTCTCGATCGGGTTCCTGCTGAACTTCCTGATCGGCGGTGTGACGGGCGTGATGCTCGCGAGCGCCCCGCTCGACTTCCAACTCGCGGATTCGTACTTCCTCGTGTCGCACTTCCATTACACGATGATGGGTGGGTCGGTCTTCGGCATCTTCGCCGCGATCTACTTCTGGTGGCCCAAGGCGTTCGGATACCGGCTCTCCGAGCGACTCGGGCGAAGCGTGTTCGTGTTGATGTTCGTCGGGTTCAACCTCACGTTCTGGCCGCAGTTCGTGGTGGGCCTGCGCGGCATGCCGCGACGCATCGTCGACTACGCCCCGGGGCTGGGATGGGACACGCCGAACCTCGTGTCGTCGCTCGGCGTCGTGGTCCTCTCGGCCGGCGTGGTCCTGTTCCTGGTCGACGCGTTCACGTCGCGGCGGCGTCGCACACCCGCGGGCGACGATCCGTGGGGTGGGTTCTCGCTGGAGTGGGCGACGACGTCGCCGCCGCCCGAGAACAACTTCTCCTCGCTGCCCCGCATCCGGTCCGAGCGTCCGGCGTTCGACATGCGACACCCCGAGTTCACACCGGGCTCGAGCGTGACGACCGCCGAGGAGCCCTCATGAGGATCGCGCTGCGCTACCTCTGGCTGTACTCGGCGTTCGGGCTCGTGCTCGGCTCCGTGTACTTCGCCCTTACGCAGGAATGGGTGGGGGCGGTCGCCCTCTGGTTCCTCGGGATGATGCCGCTCATCGTGGCGGTGTGGTGGGCCCGCCACGGGCCCTCGAGCGCGGTCCACGCCGCCGACGACCCCGACGGGGATCCCTCGGCGTCGGCGGGTGAGTCGCTGGGGTCGTTCCCGACGGCGACGGCCTGGCCTCTCTTCCTCGTGCTGGGGGTGATCGTCACCGGTGCCTCGCTCGTGTACGGGCTGCTGCTCCTGCCCGCGGGCGCGGCTCTGCTCGTGTGGTCGATCGTGGGGCTCGCGCGAGAGAGCCGGGGGTAACGGGCGCGCTCGGCTGGGTGGTCGCGTCAGGCGCGGACGCAGCGCCAGACCCGCAGCTCCCAGAGCAGGCGACTACCGCGCTGATGCAGCTTGAGCAGCCCGTCCTTCATGAGCCGCGCGGTGGCGGTCGCCTTCGCCACGAGGTCGGGCAGCGGGAACGTTCGCTCGAGCACCGGCTCGATGTTGTCGCCGAACACCCGTCGGGCAACCGCCAGGATCGCGTTCTCGTCCTGCAGCGTGCCGGTCGGCAGGTAGAGGCGGCCACCGGGCTCCAGGGTGTCGCCGATCGTCTCCAGCAGCTTGCGGGGGAGCTCGGCCCCGGTGGGTCCGCCCGCCGGCACGTCCTGGAACCATCCCGTGACGGCGGCGAGGTCGTCGGGGATGCCCGAGACGTCGCCGATCAGCACGGTCGCGTGCACGTCGCGCATCGGCTCGAGCAGGTCCCCCTGTCGGAACTCACAGACGTCGCTCAGGCCCAGTCGCTCCGCGTTGCGCACCGCCATCTCGACGGCGGGGCCGGAAAGGTCGCAGCCGTAGACCCTCTTCGCGCCGAGCTTGGCCGCCACGAACGCCAGCACACCGCTGCCACAGCCGACGTCGATCACGGTGTCGTCCGGGCCGATCTCGAGGGCGTCGGCGAGCGTCCTGCTCGTGCTCGTCGGGCTGAAGACCCCGGGCCTCACGAGCAGCGAGAACGGGCCGGTTCGGCCCTTCCACTCGATCTCACTGGTCTCGACCTGGGTCATCCTGGTCGCACAGGCTACACGGCGCCACGGGGCGCCGCTAGACGACCGGAGGGTCGAAGGTCACGTCTTCTCCGGGCACCAGGTCCCCACGCTCGACCGCGGCTGCGTCGGCCTCGAGCTTGTCGTGCAGGGCGCCGGTCGCGATGCCGTGATGACCGTCGGGATACTCCTTCACCCGGCGGGAGGCGCGGCGCATCAGGGTCATCGCGCCGTGGGCGTTCCC